>Ga0302046_10001371_pt1 | contig 22857 bp, 15 predicted proteins | sample RVTome_11_FD_200261 | JGI IMG/M metagenome (GOLD analysis project Ga0302046, IMG submission 200261) | Soil microbial communities from uranium-contaminated site in the Upper Colorado River Basin, Wyoming, United States - RVT147D111 (version 2) ... | reverse complement strand
TGCACGTGCTGGAGCAGGTACGGGCTGGTCTGCCCCGCGAGGTGGTTCATGGCCACGAGGAGAGCGTCTCCTCAGTCGCAACGGCGGAAGAGGTCTTGCGGGGCCGGGCACGCCGAGCTGACGCCGTCCTCCGGGCGCTCGATCCCGAAGGCGTCCTTGCCGTAAGAGCCGGAGTTGGCGCCGTCCTGGCCGACGACCACGAAGAACAACGACTCCGGCAAGGTTCCCACGCTCCAGTCGTAGGTGCCCGAGGTCCCGGCACCGCACTCCTGCCCGGACCAGGCGTACGCGGCGAGGTTCGCGTGGGTCAGCTCGCCGTACTCGATGACGTGGCTCGAGGCCGAGCACGCCGTCCCGTAGCTCAGCGACAGGGTGCCGGTCGAAACGTCGAAGCCCGTGACCATGAGGTCCCCCGCGGAGGGCACGCCGGCCTCTCCCGGCGATCTGGGACCGCAGTCCGGGAAGCAGTTCCCGGCGAACTCCGCGCCCTCGCACGTCGCGTCACCGCAGCACGACTGCGGGGAGGGGACCGCGCTGCACGTGTTGCCGTCGGCGGTGCAGCGGGGCTCTCCGCACGGGACCGCGTACTGCACCACGGTGCCGTCGCTGCAACAGAACCTCTGGTTCGGGTTGCCGCCGGTCTGGCTGTTGCAGTCCTGCGGGCAATTCTCGCAGTTCTCGCCGTCGGCGGTCTCGCACACGTCGTTGCCGCACACCGCCAGGGTGAGCGCCGGGCAGTCACCCGGGCAGTTCACGCAATCCTCGAACGAGTCGCACGTGGCGTCGAGGTTGCACGACGGGCACGCCGTGCAAGCCGAGACGTCCACGAGGCACGCGGAAGTGCAGGACACCGTGCCGCCCAGGCAGCCCTCGGCCAGGCAGCTCGCGGTTCCGAGGTCGGCGCCGTCGCACGCCTCGCTGCCCTCGCGAATACCGTTCCCGCAGACGGAGGGAACGTCGTCGGCGCCGGTGACGACCAACGCGAAGGTGACGTCGGCCTCCGGCGTCGCGGGGACCGCGTCCTGGGCGACGTCGGCCGCCTCGACCTCGACCAGCCACGTGCCGGTCTCGGGGGCCTGGACGAAGACGTTCTCCACCGTGTCGATCGGGTTCGGGCTCCCGCCCGGCGTCGAGGTGTTGCCGGCGAGCAAGCCCACGTTACCGTGGTACACGACGTTCGACGGCGAGGTGACCGTGAGGTCGACGTCGTTGATGCGGTGCACCGCGGAGAACGCGACCCCCGGAGGATCGGGATACACCATCGTGATCTTGAGCTCGCTCTCGCCGGGCGCGACCTCCACGGCATAGACCGCCGACTCGCCCACTTCGAGCCGCACTTCCTCGTTCACGACGAGGCTCGTCGCCGCGCGCTCCTCGGCGACGCGCACGCTCGGACGGCCCCAGCCCTGGTGGACGCGGGTCAGGTCCGCGCCGGTGCCGGAGAACGGGTACTGCTGGGCGTTGTTGACCAGCAGGGCCTTGATGGTCGAGAAGTGCGGCTGGCGCTCGAAGACCGTCCCGCCGGTCGGGTTCGTGCCCCACGCGTTCTCCGACCACAACTGCACCATCAGTCCCAGGAGACCCGCGACCTGCGGCGTCGCCGCCGAGGTGCAGCAGAAGCTCGTGGTGTAGCCGTCGGCCGACGTGTCGGTCGTGAAGATGCGATCGTACCAGTAGTGCACGTCGGGCTTGACGCGGCCGTCCGCCGCGGGGCCGATGGAGGCGCCGCCGAGCCAGCCGTCGTCCGCGGTGTCGAGCGTGCCGAAGTGATAGACGCCCCCGACGCTGATGGCGTTCTTGGCCCATGCCTGCGGCCTGCTGCTCGTGTTCCCGGTGTTCGACTGCGACTGCACCACGGCGAAGTCGAGCTGCCAGATGATGTCGTCGAGCTCGACCGAGAAGCTGTTGTAGTCGGACGTCGTCGTGTGTCCCCACGAGTTGCTCTGGAACGACGCGAAGTACGGGGCCTGCTTCAGGGCCTGGGTGTGGGCGAAACGATCTCCCAGGAAGTTGAAATCGGCGAATATGCCCTGCGCTTCGGGGCACGGCAGGTTCCCCGTCGCCTGGGCGTTGCCGTCGCCGTCGCGATTCCCGTTCCCGAACACGATGCCGTAGGTCGAAGTCCCGTGGCTGTCGAGATCGTTCGGGCCGTGGAACAGGACGCCGTCGAAATCCTGGTGATCGGCCTTGATCCCCTGGTCCAGGACCTCGCCGCGAACCCCCTGGCCGCAGTACCCGTGATTCGCCTCCAGCCAGTTGGTCCCCGCGTCCTCGCGCACCAGGTCCATGTCGGTCGTGGGGGGGCTCCAGCGGTCGATCCACATGACGTCGTCGTGCGCGGCGAGCCGGCGGAGCTGCGCGCGATCGACCGCCAGATCGACGACCGGCCCGTTCGGCCAGTTCTCGACGACGCTCGCGCCCGCGGACAGCGCCGCGAGGGCGACGCGGCCCTTGGCCACGGGACCCGGCTGGAACGCGACCGCCCGGACCCGGAGCCTGCCGTCCGACTCCTGCGGGTCGGTCGCGCCGTCGAGCCAGGCGCGCAGCGCGGGCTCGAGGCGGTAGTGCGGATGGAACGGCTCGGTTCGCTCGACGAATCGCAGGTTGGACAGCGCGCCGGCCACCGCGGGATCCCCGCGGACGACGTGAGCGTTGTGCGCGAACGACGCGACGACCTCGACTCCCTGGTCCTCGAGCGCCGCGCGCCACTCGGGAAGGCTGACGCTCTCGAGCTGCACGATGAACAGCCGCCCGTCCTCGGGGAGCGCGAGCCCGGACTGCGGTTGCGGCATCGCGGCGCCGGGCGGCACGCTCGCCTCGAGCAGCCGCAGGTCGTCACGCAGCGGGCGCGGCCGCGACCAGCTCGCTCCCGCGTCGCGGCTGTACGCCGACCAGCGTTCGCCGTTCTCGGTCCAGGCCGCGAAGTAGGCGGTTCCACCGGGATCGCCGCCCGTCTCGAGCGCGCCGAGCGTGGCCGTGGTCTCGCGGATCGCGCGTCGCACGACGACCCCGTCGTCGCGCTGCAGCTCGAACCACAGTCGGTTCACACCCTCGGCCGCCGCGGCCGCGAGCCGCGGCACCACGGCGGGCCGGCCATCGGCAGCAATCGTCGCCGACGCCAAGGCCAGCAACGCAATTACAAAAACGGAATAGCGGCGCATGGGCTCCCGTACGCGTGAGCCGGAAGTTTACGCCACTCCCGCAACTCCCGCCGCACAAACCGCCGTTTCAAGCCCCCTGGCCCTGTTCGGAGGCCGCGGCGCCCGCGTCGGGAGGGGTTCGACCGTCCCACACGAAGAACCGCCGATCGCCGCGGACCAGCTCGTCCTTGGCGTCGTGGACCTGGATGCGGTAGTGGAAGGTCCCCGGCGTCATCGTCCCGGGCTCGACGCGATCGTGGATGACCATGCACGGCTCCTTGCCGAGATCGACCTCGATCGGCTCGAAGGGCACCGAGGTCGCTCCGACGAGCTGGCGCTCGATGAGCAGCTCGTCCTTGAGGTCCTTGCTCTTGCACACCAGGACCACGAGCGTCACCGGGTGGTCGGCGAGCACCGGCTCGTCCTCGGCGAAGGAGACGAACCCGGAGGTTCGGGTCTCGTCCCCGCGCTTGATGGCGGCCTTCGTTGGCTGGACGACGGCGATCGGACCGAGCGACGCGAGCTGGGCATTCGGTTGCGGCCACTCGCCGTCGAACTGCTGGGAGCCGACGCCGTCCACGGTGGTGTTGTGGGCTACGGCGACGACCTCGAACGGGCCGGGGGAGAACGCCATCGATTCCTGGAGGACCACGGGGGCCCCGGCCTGGGCGACCGTGAGTCGGCCCGAGGCCTCGCGCGTCGTGCCCTTCGAGACGACGGAGGCCCCCAGGTCCCAGGTCGAGCCGGGGACCTCCGAGCCCGGCACCGTGACCTGCACGAGTGCCGTGAACTTGCCGTCGTCGTAGCCGGTGGGGACGACCGACGGATGCACCGTGATCGAGCCCTCGACCGATTTCGGGGACGCGAACGCCGCCATCAGCCGCGACGTCTTGCGGGCCGAATCGCTCTGGATGATGATCCTGCCCTGACTCTGGACCTGGACCTTGGGGCGATCGACGGTGACGGCGACCTTCTGGGGCACGTCCTCGGGCAATCCCTCCGGCTCGAAGCTGACGAGGTGAATGCAGGACAGGTCCTGCTCCAGCTTCTCCACGATCTTCGAGGTTCGCACTCCGTTCAAGAAGGCCTCGCCGCCGGTCTCGGCCGCCAGATCGCGGAACGTGTTCTCCGATTCCCGGAACTGCGCCGTGGTCGGCGCCTGGTGAGACTCGGTTTCGAGCCCCTGGCCCTCCACCGGATAGAGGCGCACGCCGTGGGCGGCCGCCATGTTCACGAGCTGGTCGAACGGGAGCTGGGCGGGGGTCGCGGGGCCGGCCAGCGCCAGGGAGGGGTCGGTGACGGAACCCGCCGCCTGGGACGCCGCCTCCCGCTTGGCGAACTGCCCGAACAGGTCGAGATAGTGCTTGCCCGCGTTTCTCCGCATGTTGTCCGCGAAGTAGATCACGGCCTTGGGCCGGTCGACCGCGGCGAGACTGCCGAGCACCATCGAGAAGCGGCGCAGGTTGCGCTCGACGCGCCACTGCTCGTCCTGGGCGTACTGCCGGGCGAGGCTGAGCGCCCTCTGGTAGTCGGTTTGCGAGCCGGAGTCGCTGGAGTTGCTGCCGATCCCGACGAGATCGAGGATTTCCGCGATGCGTGCCTGCTCCTGCTGGGCGTCGGGGTCGAAGTGCTCGTGGTTGCCCTGCAGCTTTTGGAGCGCAGACACCAGCACCTCGGGATCGGTCGTCAATTCGGCGAGCGTCTCGAGCTTCGCGCCGTTCGACACCAGGGTGCCGCGATTGCCGTCTCGAATCAGCTCCGGGGCCATGGTCTTGAGGATGTCGATGGACTCCTGGCGGCCGCCCATCGTGAGATGCTGCTGATCGAAGTAGAACAGGAAGGTCACCGGCCCCAACGCCGGGGAGGGAACCGCCGGCTCGGGCGCGGCGACGCCGCCTGCCGGGACGTCGAGGCTGCGGCTCAGCAACGGATCGCGGCACAGCTTGTCGACCTCGAAGTCGGCGATCTTGCGCGCCCCGATCGACAGCCGGAAATCATCGCGCGTCAGGGCGTCGAGCACCTCGGCCGGGCCGGTCAGGTTGACCTCGATCTGGACGAGCCGGGTGCCGGTTCGCTCGACGAGATCCGTCGCCGCCGGCTCCGGCTCTTCTCCCGCGTCCTGCGCCGCCACCGAGGCGCCGAGCAGCACCGCGATCCCTACGACGGCAGCCCCTCGTGCCATGGCGCGATGATAGCGCGAACCGCGCCCGGATACCCGTTGGCCGGGGATGCCGCGGTTCGCGATCCGCAACGTCCTCCGCGGCGTCAGTCCTTCCCGCGATGCACGAAGTTGGCGCCCGCCTGATCCACGGGCAGGACCAGGATCTCGGCGACGTTCACGTGGGGCGGGCGGGTCGCGGCGAACACGACCACATCGGCGACGTCGTCGGCGGAAAGCGGGGTCATCCGCTCGTAGACCGCCGCGGCGCGTCGCTCGTCCCCGCGGAAGCGCACGACGCCGAACTCAGTCTCGACCAGGCCGGGGTCGACCGACACCACCCGGACCCCGGACCCGAGCAGGTCGATGCGCAGGCCCTCGGTCAGGGCCCTGACGGCGTGCTTCGTCGCGCAATAGACGTTGCCGCCGGGATACAGCTCGCGTCCCGCGATCGAGCCGATGTGCACGACCGTGCCGCGCCCGCGCCGCACCAGGAGCGGCACGACGGCGCGATCGACGTACAGCAGCCCCTTGACGTTGGTGTCGATCATCTCTTCCCAGTCCGCGACGTCGCCTTCGTGGAGCTTCCCCAATCCCCGGCTCAGGCCGGCGTTGTTGATCAGGACCTCGATGTCCTTCCAGTCGGCGGGGAGCGCCTCGATCGCCGCCCGCACCGCATCCGCGTCCCGGACGTCGAGCCGCACGCAGTGCGTGGCCGCCGCGCCGTCCTGCTCCAGGCCGGGGCGCATGGCTTCGAGACGCTCGATGCGGCGCGCCGCGAGCAGCAGCCGGGCGCCCTGGCGGGCGAAGGCGCGCGCGCACGCCGCTCCGATCCCGCTGCTGGCGCCGGTGACGAGCACGATCTCTCCCTGCAGGTTTCCCATGGCCCGACCTCCGGTCCAAGCCTACTCCAGGCTTGCCCGTTTCCCTGCCTGCGGCGTATATCACCCACGCGATCCGCGGTTCTCCGCTGTGCGTTGCGGTGTCGGAACAAGGAGGGGAGGATGGCTCGAGTGAGTGTCTTCCTGCGCGACGAGCTACTCCAGGCAATCGACGCACAGGCGGCCGCATCCCGGACAAACCGAAGCGCCTTGATCCAGGTGGCCATGGCGGCCTACCTGGAAGCACGCCGGAAGGAACGCGAGGAAGCGGAGATCCGGTGCGAGATGGAGGAGGCGGGGCGCGGCATGGACACCCTGGCCGAGAAGCTGGGGAGCTGGGACCCAGTCAACGTGATTCGTGAGTTCCGGGACGGTTCCTCCTCCTGTCGCCGCGGGCGGCGATAACAGTATCGCGCTGTCAGGCGGAGAGGCAGTCGTATCCCGAGCGGTCCCACCGCCGACCACGCTGCTGGCCGGACCCATCGATTGGTCGTGATTCCCGTTCCTCTACGAGGGCCCGGCTCCACGTGTTTCTGGCCAATCGCGATAGATCCGAGCCAGGTGGTGGTTTGAGACCTGGTGCTCGATGACGAGCGGTGAGACACCGAAGCGTTCTGCCAACTCGTCGATCTCTTCCGCGCCAACCAAGTTGCTCCCAATGGCTTTCGCGAGTCCGGAAGCGGGTGCCAGGAATTCCGCCGCAAAGGCTCTATTCCTCTTCTGCCGATCCGAGTGGGCGCCGGTTATCAGCGAGGGTCCGAGAACTCGGTGAGAAAGGTACTCGTAGAGAGCTCTGCAGAGTGCGAATCTGGTGGAACTCTCGCGCTTGCCCGCGACGGCGAAACCGGGACTCCGATTGGGGTTTACATCCACGGCGGCATCGAACAACATTCGTCCATCAATCTCCGAGATTGCGCGTCTCAGATCCTCATCCCTGGTTCCCAGTGCCTTCGCAAGCGCTGCAAAGTCCGGAAGCTCCCTTCCATCGAGGTTCAGATGCGAGCGTAATAGTCTCGCGAACTCATAGCCTTCGTCCCAAGGCTGTGAGGGACCAATACCCTGGCCGAGGTGGAGACTCTGCAGTGCCTGCAGCGAGTGGAGATCGGACGTGTTCGCCTTGGCGCGTCCGAGGACTTGGGCGAGATACCGTGTCTGTTCTGGCAGCTTGGCGACGTCGGCGATTGCAAAGAACTCCCGCCTCAACCCCGGATCAACCCGCTGTGCTGCATCGAGGATGCAGCGTTGCTGCTCTTCCTTTACGGCGTAAGGTTCGAGCCCGAGAGCCGCGGCTGAAGCACAGAACTCGATCTCGTCTTTTCCCGCCGCGGAGATCGCCGCCCATTCCTCTTGGAGCAGTGTCCCGCTGATGCCGGCCTCCTCCAGCCTGCGGATTACGGCATCAATGAACAGAGTCATGGCGCCACGGAAGTCCTCAACGCTCACGAAGGCGATTCCATCCTCCGTAAACTCGAGTTGCTGCATCGGCAGGAGCGTCGAGGACCACTTGAGCGCAACCAATTCGCCCCCGGGGATTATCGAAAGTGCCGGAAGCGCGAAGCCCTCACCCGCATGCCGCAGCGAGTGCCTCCGCGAGTAGTCGTTCAACTCTGACCTGCGGGGACTCTCAACCTCGTAAAGCAACGACCACCGGTTCGTGGTGATCCACTCGGCAAGGGGGTAGAGCGGGAGGAACACGTGGCTGCGCACGCTTCGTGAAGTACCATCGATCAAGCGAGTGAGCTGGTTCTGATCGATCAGCAAGCGCAACTGAGCCCAGGTCGCGCGAAGTTCGGCTCCGTGAGCCTCGCCAGGATCGATCCACTCGAATTCGAACGACGGAGTAGCCATGTTGTTCAAACGCCGGCGGGCCATTCATCCGCGTTCAAGGGGTAGCCCTTGTAGTGACCTTGTACATGATTGACGAGACGGGCCTCGAAAACCGTGTCGTCTTGGCGGAACCAGACGTATCTCGGAAAGTCGCCGTTCCAGAACTCGCTCACGTGACCCCGTTTGATTGACTGGCGAAGCCATCGCGTGAGCTTGTTCTGCTCGTCCAGCAGCGCCGGATCGCAGATTGACGCATCGGCCCGTGGGCGCGGGCGTCCTGCAAGGACGGGCCGGTCTTGTGCTCAGGACTGCCAGTGTAAAGGACTCGTTTTGCCACTAACGCCAGGTCAATCCCCTCGGGAACCCCGACCCTTCGGACAGACGGCCGTCGCCTCTTTGGCGCCCTCATAGCGCCGACATCCTAGTCCAGCGGTCACGGCGACGCCATGAGCAAGGCGCGTAGGGTCGGTTCCATCCGCCACGAGGGTCAGCAGGACCGCGCACCTCTTCCGAACCACTAGTTTGCTCCTGCTGCCCATACCTACTCCAGGCTTGCCCATTTCCCTGCCTGGGGCGTATAAGAAGGGGCGGGACGGTCCCTTGAATCGAGTCAATCCGAGATTTCTCCGGGTCTTGTGCGTGTGCGCGATACTGGTCGCGCTCGCGTTCCCGACCGCGCGCGCCGGGCCGCTCGAGGGCCGCTGGGTTCTGGTCGAGGAGACCTACGGCAGCGGCGGCCTCAACCTCGTGCGCGACAAGCCCCCGCAGACGATCCGGTTCGTGCGCGAGGGTGCGGCCTTGACGGGCCGGATGCGGCTCGGACCCGACGAGCCGGAGAACGCGTGGCCGGTGTTCTTCCTGGAGCAGGACGGAGACGCGGCCTCGGCGGTCGAGGAGCTGTCGTTCTCGCCGGCCGAGGACCACGTCCTGGCGCGCTACAGAACTCCCTTCGTCCGCGAGGACAAGGCCCGGCTCGATATCGTCGAGGACTACCGCGTGTCGGAAGACGGCAAGTCGCTGGTCGGAACCGTGAAGGTGACCTTCCTGCACGCCGGCGAGAAGAGGGGAGGGTTCGTCCTGCACCGCAAGTTCGAGAAGCAGCCTTGAGGACGGCCGTCGCCGTCGTGCTGGTTGCGGTCGTGCTTCTCCCGGCGGCGGCGTCGACCCTGCGCGCGCAGACGGTCTCGGGCGTCGTGTTCGACGACCGCGACGCCGACGGCATTCGCGACGTGGGCGAGCCCGGCCTCGGCGGGGTGCAGGTCGTCTTGTACGGCACGACCGCAGCGGACGTGACGGTGGACCAGACCACCGTGACCGCGTCCGACGGGTCGTACGCCTTCACCCCCGGGGACGGCTTCTACTTGGTCATGCCGCTCGACCCGTCGGGCTGGCGCCCCGTGCCGGCGCGCTCGGACGGTGTGGCGCCTTCCACACCCGGCTACACCGCTCCGCTCGGGCTGGCGCGGTACTCCAAAATCGACCACGCCATCGACCACCTCAGGAACGGCAGCCTGCTGTACGCGGGGATGGGGGACAGCATCGCGTACAACTGGAGCTCCTGTCCCAACATCCTCGACCCGCCTCTGGCATTCGAGTACAGCCTACTGATTCGAGATCGTCTGCGTGAGGCGGGCGCCGGCCGGGCACCCGCGGCGACGGTGACGCTCCGCCAGGACGCGGTCAAGGGCGAGCACACCGACGATCTCCTGATCGACGACGGCGCCACCGACCACAACAACGCCTTCGCGACGATCGCGGACCAGCCCGGACTGATCTCGATCTCGATGGTCGGAAACGACCTCCTCGACGTCGATCAGGCCAACCCCACCCAGGCGCAGGTCAACCTCGCCGCCTCCGAGATCCTCGACTCGCGCCAGAACCTGCAGGAGGCGATGTCCTCGATGCTGTCGGAGATCCCCGCGGCCGACATCGCGCTCAACACGCTGTACGACAACGAGGCGCAGAGCTGCAACACGACCTCGTTCCACCGCGCGTGGGTGCCGGTCCTCGGACAGATCTTGAGGGATCTCGCGTGGGGCCAGGCGCGCCGGGTCGCGATCAACGAGGTGTTCGCGGAGTTCGCCCACCAGGACCAGCTCTCGGGCTGCACGGGCTTCACCGCCAGGATCTGCAATGGTTTCCTCGACGGCATCCATCCGAACGACGCCGGGTACGCTCTCGTTCTCGAGAAGGTGTGGCAGGGGATCGGCGGAGTGACCCTCGGCCCCGTGATCCAGGGTCTCGATCGACTGGATCTCAACCCGGTCGAGCGCCACAGCGTCACGGACGTGGATTTCGGCTACCTGCGGCGCGTGCGCCGGCTGCTGCCCACGACCGCGCAGGCCTCGGGCGGCGCCGCGGTCCAGAACGCCTCCGCGGCGCTCGACGACCAGGACGGCGGGGCGCCCGCCGGCATCGCCGCCGACGCCGACGGCGAGGAGGTCCGCCTCGCCGGCTTCCCCGACTGGTTCGACGAGGTCCAGATCGTGAAGGTCGTCGCTGGTACCCGCTACCGCGCGACCGGATCGTTCGGCCCGAACGCCTATCGCATCGAGGCCTCGCTCACGGGACAGTTCCGGCCGCCGCCCGGCCATTCGTTCTCGCCGACCGACTGGAACTACTACACCCCGATCGTCGGAGGCGGGGGGCCGAGCCAGCCGCCGGGAGAGACGCCGTCGTTCACCACCAACGAGGTCCTGGTCGTGCCGAACCCGGCCACGTACCGCGAGGCCTCGGCGACGCTGACCAAGAACCCGACCCTGCCGGGAGGATCGGCCGAGTACGCGTGGCCCGCGGTGACCCACGACGAGCTGGCCACGACCGAGATCCGGGTCGCCGCGACCCCGCTTGCGACGTCGTGCTCCGGTTGCACGGTCGAGGTCGACTACGCGTGGCTCGATCTTTACGGCTGGGAGAAGCCCCGCCCGGCGGAGGTCCAGGACCTCCGCGTAGGCCGCCTGGCGGACGGCACGCTTGAGGTGTCGTTCGAGCCCGTGGCCGGGGCGACGCGCTACAACCTGTACTTCGGGCGGCTCGCGACCACCCGTGCCGGCAGCTACGACCACGGCGCCGGGGCGCCCGCGGGGCCGCTGTGCGCGGCCACGACCACGTCTGCGGGCGGCAGCCGGCTCCAGATCACGGTGCCCGTCGCGCAGCAGCCGGCCGTTGACGCGGACATCCTCGTCACGGCGCACGCCGACGACGTCGAGTCTCCGGCAGGGCAGCGCTCGGACTCGACCGAGATCGACCGCTCGCAGTCGGTTTGCGACTGAGACTGTCAGACCAGCGCCAGCACCTCGACGGACTGCAGGGCGTGCTCGAGATCGGCCTCGAGGTCCTCGTAGGCCTCGCAGCCGACGGACAGACGGACGAGGTCGTCACGGATTCCGGCCGCGGCGCGCTCCGCGCTCGACAGGTTGGAGTGCGTCATGGAGGCGGGGTGCTCGACGAGGGTCTCGACGCCGCCCAGCGACACCGCGCGAGTCGCGAGCCGCAGCGCGTCGATCACGGCGCGGGCCGCTTCCAGGCCGCCCCGCACGCCGAACGAGATCATCGACCCCGGCCCGGTCATCTGACGGCGCATCAGCTCGTGCTGCGGGTGGGACGGCAGGCCCGGGTAGCTCACCCACGCGATCGCGGGTTGCTTGGCGAGCCACTCCGCGAGGCGCGTCGCGTTGTCCTGGGCGCGCTCGACGCGCAACGCGACGGTGCGCAAGCCCCGCAGCACGAGCCACGCCTGATGGGGATCCATCGTGGTGCCCAGGCCGTGCGCCATGGCGACGAGCCGCTCGTGGATCTCCGGGCGGGCGCTCACGATCATGCCCGCGACGACGTCGGAGTGGCCGTTCAGGTACTTGGTGAGGCTGTGGACGACGACGTCCGCTCCCCATCGCAGCGGCTGCTGGAGCAGCGGGGAGGCGAATGTATTGTCGGCGACGAGCAGTGCCTGCGCCCCACGCGCGATCTCGGCGCAGCCCTCGAGATCGGTCAGCTTGATCGTCGGGTTGGCGGGCGTCTCGATGAACAGCAGGCGCGTGTTGGGCTGCACCGCGTCCCGCACCGCCGCCAGGTTCTCCGAGGCCACCCACGTCGTCCGGATGCCGAACTTCGACAGTTGCCGCTCGAGCAGGACCCGGGTCGCGCCGTAGACCGCGTCGGTCGCCACGACGTGATCCCCGGAGCGCAGGAACGTGAGCAGCACGGTGGACACCGCCGCCATGCCGGTCGCGGTCCCCAGCGCGTCGTGGCCGCCCTCCAGCGCGCACACCGCGCTCTCCAGCGCCCGCACCGTGGGATTCCCCAGCCGCGTGTAGACGTAGCCCGGCTCGCTGCCCGAGAACCGCGCCGCGCCCTCCATGGCGCTCGCGAACGAGAACGTCGAGGTCTGATAGATCGGCACCGACACCGCGCCCACCACCGGCTCGGCGTCGAGCCCGGCGTGGATCGCGAGGGTCTCCGCCTTCATCTTGCGATCAAGGCTCTTCATGGGGTCCCGGACCTCCGACCGTGTCCCGAGGCTGAAAGAGGGCGCCCCCCCCGCCGAGGGGACCGTATGGCTGAGGAGGGAAGCGGGAAGGGCGCCGAACTTGGAATCTGCACTCGCAAGGAGCCGCGCTCCATGCCGGCGTCCCTTGGCTGCCATCTCGCCGCAGGGCCGGTGCCGGATGGTGTTGTAGACCGAACCGCGGACGCGGCGCAACGCCGGGAGCGGAGGAAAAGCGCCCTTTGTGTCCCCGATTCCCCCGGGAGCCCGTCCGGCTGCTAGTCCCGGCTCGGTGTCGTGCTTGCTCGCAGGTCGAGGTGCCGGAGGGCGCCGGCAGTTACCCGCGGGGCTTCGAGCGCGCACGCGTTGACCGAGATGCCGCGGTACGAGTTGCCGCACGCCGTGAGACCCGGGAAGCGCTCGAGCCGGCGCTCGATCGTGGCAACGCGAGCCGGATGGCCGAGGGTGTACTGAGGAATCCCGCGGGGGTGGCGAAAGACGCGCCGCAGGACCGGCTCGGCGACGACCCTCATGCAGGTCGCCAGGTCACGGCGCGCGACGTCGACCAATTCGTCGTCCGAGAGGGCCAGGGCCTCGGGATCCGTCGCCCCGCCGACCATACAGGTCAGCAGGACCCGGTCGTCCACCGCGCGACCCTCGAAGATGCTCGAGGACCACAGGCAACCGAGGATGCGGACACCCTCGCCGCGCGGGGCGAGGAAGCCGAAGCCGACCGGGATCTCGTTCAAGTCGCCGCCGCGGTAGCCGAGGTGCACCACGGCCACCGGTGCCGAGGGAATCGCCGCCATGGCCTCGGACATCTCCGGATCCAGGGACGCGACCGCGTCCGCGGCGAACCACGCGGGGCAGGCGAGAACGACCGCCGCGGCGTCCACGGGGGCGCCGTCCGCGAGATGGACGCGGTATCCGCCGTCCCCGGGCGCGACGATGCGCTCGACGCGACAGCCGGTGCGCAGCGCGGGAGAGACGGCGGCCGCCAGGCCGTCGATCAGCTCCCGCATTCCCGTCTTGAACGACGTCAGCGTGCCTCCGGGGCCGGCCGGTCCTCCCGATCGCTTGGCATCGCCGGACTTCCTCGCGCGGCGCCGCGCCTTCATGGCGCGCAGCAGGCTGCCGTGCTCGCTCTCCATCTCCCACATCTTCGGGAACGCCGCTCGCAGGGAGAGGTTCCGCGCGTCCCCCGCGAAGATGCCGCTCACCATCGCGTCGACCAGCACCGAGGCCGCCTCCGTGCCGATGCGCCGGGAGGCGAAACCGAACACCGACTCGTCGCCGTCTCTCGGAGGACCGGGTCCGAACGGCTCGCACAGCACTCGGAGCTTCCCGAGCGGCGACAGCACCCCCGAGGTGAGAAACGAGAGCGGTCCCCCGGGGAGCAACCGCAGCCGGCCCTTCCGGAAAACGAAGCGCCGGGCCGCCGCCTGATTGGAGCGCAGCAGGCGATCGGAGATGCCGAGGTCGCGAATCAGCTCGAGCGTGGCGGGCTCGTTGTCCAGGAAGCCGTTCGGCCCCCACTCGCAGGTGAAGCCGTCCACGGTGGACGTCGCGATGTTGCCGCCCGGTCTCGCCGACGCTTCGAGGCACCGGACCTCCGTGCGGTCCCCGCGCGCGGCGAGCTGGCGCCTCAGGTGGAACGTGACCGCCAGGCCGGAGACGCCTCCGCCGACGACGGCGATCGCTCTGGGCATGCCGGAAGCATAGCGAACCGGGAGACACGAGGCCAAGGCGACCCCGACGGAACCCGGGGTCCGGGCGTCTTCGAGCGCCTCATGGGACAATGCCCCGCAAGGAGGAGACGATGAGCGGCGCGAGCGACGAGAGAACGACCGGAGCGGAAGACAAGGTCCGGGAGGTCCAGAAGCGCTACGGCCGGATCGCGGAGGCCGGGTCGGTGGGCTGCTGCGAGGGCCCGTCGACGACGACCGTGAAGGCCGAGGCGATCGGCTACGAGCGGGAGGCGCTGGCGTGCGTTCCCGAGGGCGCCGACCTCGGGCTCGGGTGCGGAGCGCCGATCGCGGCCCTGGAGCTGCGTCGCGGAGAGATCGTGCTCGACCTCGGATCGGGCGCCGGCCTCGACGCGTTCCTCGCGGCGCGGGAAGTCGGCCCCGAGGGCAGGGTGATCGGGGTCGACATGACGCCCGAGATGATCGCCCGGGCCGGCGAGAACGCGCGCAAGGTCGGAGTCGAGCACGTCGAGTTCCGTCAGGGACGTCTGGAATCGCTCCCCGTGGAGGACGGCTCCGTGGACGCGATCACGAGCAACTGCGTCATCAACCTCGTTCCCGACAAGCGCGCCGTGTTCGACGAGGTCGTGCGCGTGCTCAAGCCCGGCGGACGCATCGTCGTCTCGGACATCATGCTCGAGGGGCGCCTGCCGCCGGCGGTCGAGAACAGCATCCTGGCGTGGGTCGGGTGCATTGCCGGCGCGCTGCAGCGCTCGGAGTACCTCGAGATCGTCGAGCGCGCGGGGCTTCGCGACCTCCGCGTCCTCCGGGACGTCGACTACCTGGCGTCGGCAGGCGTCGAGACAGAGCCGCCCACCTGGATGAGCGAGGCGGGCGTGCGGCCGGAGCAGCTCCGCGGCCTCGTGCACTCGGTGACCTTCAGGGCGCTGAAGCCCGTGTCGTGATTCGGGCCGGTCAGCGCGCCTGCGGGTCGGCGGTCTCGATGACCTGCTGCACGACCTTCGAGAGCTGCGCGGCGTAGAACGGCTTGGTGAGGCAGCCGCGAAACCCGTGGCGCTCGTACTCGGCCATCACGGGGTCGTTCGAGTACCCGCTCGCCACGATCACGCGCGCGCCCGGGTCGATGTGGAGCAGCTCTCGAATCGTCTCCGTTCCACCCTTCCCTCCGGGGATCGTGAGGTCCATGATGACCGCGTCGAATCGCCGGTTGCCCTCCATGGCCCGGCGGTACAGCGCGATCGCGTGATCACCGTCGCCGGCGTGGGTCGCCGTGTAGCCCAGGCGCTCCAGCATCGCTCCGATGACTTCACGGACCTTGGGCTCGTCGTCCATGACCAGGACGCGTCCCCGCCCGCCGGGGATGGCGTCGTCCGCCGCGGCGGTGTCCACCACCTGGCGGCGCGCTGCCGGAAGGAGGATCCGGAAGGTCGCCCCGCGCCCGAGGGTGGACTCGACGGTCAGCAGGCCGTCGTGCCGCGACACGATCGAGTAGGCGGTCGCCAGGCCGAGCCCGCTGCCGCGCTGTTTGGTGGAGAAGTACGGGTCGAAGATGCGGTCGACTTGCTCCGCCCGGATGCCGTGGCCGTGGTCGCGGATCGAGATCTCGACGTGGCGTCCTGCGGGAAGCGGGGCCGGACCGCGCTCCAGGTTGCGGCCCGTGATATGCACGACCCCGCCCTCGGGCATGGCCTCTGCGGCGTTGATCAACAGGTTGTTGATGACCTGGCTCATCTGGCCCGAATCGAATTCCACGACCCACAGGTCCTCGGGCAGGTCGATCTCGCACCGCACGTTCGTGCCGTGCGTGACGAACGAGGCCGACTCACGGATGACCTCGGCCAGGGGGGCCACCCGTCGCACGGGTGCGCCTCCGCGCGAGAACGTCAGGAGCTGCTGGGTCAGGTCCCGGGCCCGCAGCACCGCCGCCTCCGCGTTGGCGAGGCTGGTGCGGTTGTGGAAGCTGACCTCGCCGTCGAGCTTCAGCAGCGACAGGCATCCGAGCATGACCGTCATCAGGTTGTTGAAGTCGTGCGCGATGCCTCCCGCCAGCACCCCGAGCGCCTCGAGCCTCTCGGTGCGCGCCAGCTCCTCTTCGGTCCGGCGATGCTCGGTGACGTCCCGGAACGCCAGCACCACCCCTCCGGGCTGATGCTCGGTCTCCATCATCGGAGCGCCCTTGACTTCGACCGTGCGGAGGTCGCCGGTGCGCGCGTGGGCTAGGAGCGTGTCGTGATAGCCGTGCCCCCCGGCCTCGAGGATCTTCATGGGATCGATGGAGACCCGGGTGTCGGCGTTCGTCCGTAGCGGCAGGACCTCGGCCACGGGGCGTCCGACGGCGTCGAGCGGCGACCAGCCGGTGATGGCGGAGGCCGCGGGGTTGATCAGCAGCACCCGTCCGAGTCGGTCCGTGGCGATCACCCCGTCGGCGATGCTCCCCAGCGTGAGGTCCAGGCGACGCATCTCGGCTTCCTGGACCCGGCGCAGCCGTTCCTCGGATAGGCGGAGCGCGGCGAGCTTGTCTTGAACCTCGCGTTCCAGGGTTCGCGCGTAACGACGCTGCGCCGCGACGCGGTGCAGCGCGTAGATCAGGGCCGCGGCGGCGGCGAGCGCGAGCGCCATGAACCACGGTTGCCGCCACACGGACGCGCGGATCACGATCGGCGCCGAGCTGGCCACCTCGCTCGCGACGCCGTCGAGGTTCGCGGCCACGACGTGGAAGCGGTAGCGTCCGGGCGGCAGGTGGGTGTAGCGGACCTCCCCTCGCGGCTCGGGGTAGGGAGGGAGCCAGTCGGGGTCGAAGCCCTCGAGCCGGCTTCGAATGCGGACGTGGCCCTCGTCCACGAACGAGATCGCGCGGAATCGGAAGACGACCGTGTTCTCTCCATGGGCGAGCGTGACGGCGCTGGTCATCGGAATGCGACGATCGCCGACCTCGATGTCGAGCAGCTCGATCGTGGGCGGGACGGCGTTGGGACGATCGAGCTCGGGACGGTAGATCGACAGTCCGCGGTCCATGCCGATCCACATCCTGCCCGAGGAGTCCACCACGCCCGCGGCGCGATTGGTCTCGCGGCCGACGATCCCGTGATCGACCGTATAGCTCCGGAGGTCGGAGCCGTTCCACCGCAAGACCCCGTTGTCCGTTCCGATCCACAGCTCGCCGGCCTGGTCCCGCGTGAGGAAGAACACCGCGCGATCGACCCGCGGCCCGGGTGACGGCGCCACGACCAGGCGGTCGCCTATCGCGCGACGCAGGCCGGCCGCGGTGCCCGCCCACAGGGTGCCGTCCGGATCCTCGAGGACGGCGTAGACGTTGTTGGCGCCGGGGTCGTCGTCCGCCGTCCACCGCCGTGGCTCGGGGCCCCCGAGCCGCACGACGCCTTCACCGGCCGTGGCGAGGTACAGCCCGCCGGACGAGCCCCGGGCGAGACGCCGTATGGAGCCGCGTAGGCCCTGCGGCAGATCGACCGGCGTCAGCGATGACCCGCTCTCGACGAACAGCCCCTCGGAGGACGCGGCCCACAGCCGTCCCGCGTCGTCCACCAGGACGGACCGCGGGCTTCCCGGGGCGCCCTGGTACCAGCTCAGGCTGTCGTCGGCTTCGAGGCGCGCGAAACCGCGGTGCTCGACCGCGACCCACACCCGGCCGGCGCCGTCCGTGGCCAGGTCGAGGACGCGCCCGCTCTCTCGATCGTCCGTGAGCCGCAGGGTGCGAATGGCATCCCCCCACAGCGAGAGGCCGCCGACGTGCCCGAGCACGATCTCGCCGGGACGGCGCTCGACGACGGCCGTGACCTCGTCGTCGAACAGCCCGTGCTCGCGCGCGTAGCTCGCGAAGCGCAAGCTCACGAGCTTCGATGCGCCGCGCAACGATCCGATCCACAGGTTGCTCTCGCGGTCGAGGTGCATCGACGTCGAGCCTGCAGCCACCAGACCGTTGCGCGTGTCGAGCCGCTCGAGCCCGTGGCCGGGGTCGAAGCGCACCACGGTCGTCCGGTACCCGAGGTACAGTCCCCCGCGGCCATCGGGCTGCACGATGGGGGAGCCCGGGTCCAGGGGCCGCGGAAGCGCGAGCCCCTCGGCGACCGGGGTGAAGTCGCCTTCGTCGAGATGCCCTATCCAGTCCTGTCCGATGAGCCACAGGCCCCGGCCCGAGACGTCGAAAGCCATGCCCTCCACGGCCCGTCCGCCGGTTCCCGGGAGGGGCACGGCCTCTCGACCCGTGCCGGCCACCACGACGCCCCTCGACGATGCCGCGAGCACGCGGTCCCCGTCGACAGCCAGTGCCGTGATGGCCGCCTCCGGGCCGCCCACGGGCGTGAGCTGCTCCCAGCGCCCGCCCTCCCACAGGAAGACGCGGCCGTCGTCCGTGCCGATCGCGAGCCGTGGACCGTCGCGGTGCGCGACGGCGATGACGTTTACAAAAGTGGACGACGGTGCCGATATCGGAGAGCGGATCTCCTCCCAGCTCGATCCGTCGAAGTGCACGACGTCGAACGGCGACTGTCTGTTCACGACCCACAGGTGGGCCCGCTCGTCCCACTGGCCCAGCACCTGTTCGGGCGGACCGATCGACCGCGGATCGCCGCGTTCCCACCCCAAGCCGTCGTAGGCGGAAACCCCGGATCGCGTCGCGAACCACATGCGCCCGTCGCTTCCCTGGGTGAGAGCGATGATGCTCGAGTTCGGGAGGCCGTCCGACTCGGTGTAGGTGTGGACGTGGTAGCGCTGTGCGTGGGCGAGGCTCGCCGAGACCAGGAGCGCCAACCCCACGATGCGGCGGGATGAAACCACCCCGAGACCCCCCCATCGATCCCAGGCCGATATTACCAGAGCGCCGGTGTGGTTCCGGAGGCCGTTCCCGCGATCGAGTTGCCGCCGTGGAACGAACCCGTTCTCGATTCTGCAAGCGGCGGTCACGCGGTGCGCAGCTTCTGCCTGCAGCAGGGTCGGCACGCCCGGCGTGCCGAGGGAGCGGGGCGGGAATCTCGCCGGGCCGAGGGTGACGCCGGAGTTTGTGGGCCGGGGCGGGCTGGTATACGATCCGCCGCGTGGAGTCGAACGGGACGGCCGACGAGTTGCGTGAGGCCCTCGCGCCGCTGTGGCGTGGCGGGGAATTCCGGCTGGTCGTGCTGTTCGGCTCGGTCGCCGCTGGCCGGAACTCACGCGAATCCGATCTCGACCTCGCCTTGATGCCCGTCGGGGAGATTGACGAGGTCGCGGTGACCGCGGAGGTCATCCGGCTCACGCACCGCAACGACGTGGACGTCGTCAATCTCGCTCACGCCGACCCGATGGTGCTGATGGAGGTTGCCCGCGGCGGCGTGGTCCTGTTCGCCAGCGACCCGTCACAGTTCACGGAGTTCCGGTCGCTGGCATTCCGCCGCTACGCGGACACCGAAAAGCTCCGCCGGGCTCAGCGGCGGGCCCTGGACCTGTTCCAGCGACGTCATGAGCCCCGTTGAGCGCGGCGTGATCGAGAGGAAGCTCGGTCAGATCGCCGAGCGCCTCTCCCATTTGGAGCGCTACGCGGCCGCGGGCTGGGAACCCTATCGGGCGAGCTTCGAGCGTCGCAAGGCGACCGAGAAGCTGCTTCAGGAGCTGATCGAGGCCGCCATCGACGTCAACACTCATGTGCTCGTCGAGCTGGGCGTCGGCGTGCCGCAGGACTACTACCGGAGCTTCACCGACCTGGCGCGGCAAGGCTGGATCCCCGACCAGCTCGCTGGCCGGCTGGCGCCGGCGGCGGGCCTGCGGAACCGGCTCGTGCACCAGTACGCGGCCATCGACGATCGGAAGGTGTTCGACGCGATGCGGGGGGCGATCGAGTTGTTCCCCGAGTACGTCGCGGCGATCCGGGCCCGGCTCGAAGACGAGTCCGACGGCGCCTGAAGCGCGATCAGCAGGGTCCGCTCACACCGTCCGCGAGAAGATCGGCTTGTCGTCCCGCTTGGCGCGCAGGTAGCGGTCGAACACCATGCACACGTTGCGGATGAACAGACGGCCGTTCTCGGTGACGTCCAGGCCGTCGCCGTGGATGGACACGAAGCCGTGCTCGACCGGGCCGGCGGGAGCCCTCAGCTCCTCTAGCTCGGTCGCGAAATAGGCGTCGAAGTCGATGCCGAAGCCGTCCTCGATCTCGCGGCGGTCGAGGTGGAAGTTGCACATCAGGCGCGTGATGACCGCGCGGCGGATCTTGTCGTCGTCGTCGAGCACGTAGCCGCGCTCGACGGGGAAGCGGCCGGCGTCGAGGTCCCGGTAGTAGGTCGAGAGCTTCTTGCAGTTCTGCGCGAAGCTGCCGCGCACGTCTCCGATGGCCGACAGGCCCACGCCGACCATGTCCGAGCCCATCTTCACCGTGTAGCCCATGAAGTTGCGGTGCAGCCGGCGGTCTCCCGCCGCGCGCGCGAGCTCGTCGCCGGGCAGGGCGAAGTGATCCATCCCGATCTGGACGTAGCCGGCGTCGAGCAGCTTCTCGCGCGCGATGCAGAACAGCTCCAGCTTGCCCTCGGGACTGGGAAGCTGGCTGGTGTCGATGCGGCGCTGGTTGGCCTTGATCCACGGCACGTAGGCGTAGGAGTAGACCGCGAGGCGGTCGGGCCGCAGGTCGAGGATGACGTCCATGTTGTCGGAGAACGTGCCCGGGCTCTGGAGCGGGAGCCCGTAGATCAGATCGATGTTGACGGACTCGAACCCGAGCTTCCTGCAGTGCTCGTACAGCTTGCGGGTCTCGCTCTCGGTCTGGTTGCGGTTGATCGCCTCCTGCACCTCGGGAGTGAAGTCCTGGACGCCCATCGAGATCCTGTTGAACCCGAGGCCCTCGAGCAGGTCGAGCTGCTCGAGGCTCGTGACCCGCGGATCGACCTCGATCGCGACCTCCGCGTCGGAATCGATCCGGAAGTGCCCGGTGACCTTGCGGTGCAGCGCTTCCATCTCGCTGGGTGTCTGATAGGTGGGCGTGCCCCCGCCCCAGTGGTACTGCGACAGGCGGCGGCGATGCGGGAGGTGCTCGGCGAGCAGGTCGATCTCGCGATGCAGGTAGTCGAGGAAGCGCGCCGAAACGTCGCGCTTCTTGGTGATCACCACGTGGCAGCCGCAGAAGCTGCAGCGCTCCTCGCAGAACGGCAGATGGACGTACAGCGACAGCGGCTCGTCGGACAGCGCGTCGGCCTGCGCGAGACGGGCTCGATAGTCGAGCTCTCCGTAGTCCTCGGTGAACTCCACCGCGGTCGGGTAGGAGGTGTAGCGCGGGCCCGGGCGATCGTACTTTCGGAGCAGGCCCAGGGCGACTTCGGCGCGATGCGACTCGCTCATGACCCGCTCCGCTTCAAGACCGCGCTCTGGACCGTCTCCACGAGCCGGAGGGCGTGCTCGACGGGGACGTTCGGCAGGATCCCGTGGCCGAGGTTGAAGATGTGGCCCGGCGCTGCGGCGCCGTCCTCGAGGACCGCCTTCGCCCGGCGCTCGATCTCCGCCACGGGGGACAGCAGCACGCACGGATCGAGGTTTCCCTGGAGGACGAAGCGATGCCCGAGGCGGCGCGACGCTTCGCTCAGGCTGGTGCGCCAGTCGATGCCGATCACGTCGGCTCCGCATTCGGAGATCTCCTCGAGCAGGTGCGCCGAGTCGAGGGCGAAGTAGATCCGAGGCGCGCCCGCGCCCTCGAGGAACGACAGCAAGCGCTTCACGTACGGCAGGGCGAACTCGGCGTAGTCGGCCGCGGACAGGATGCCGGCCCAGGTGTCGAACACCTGGATCGCCTGGGCGCCGGCGCGGATCTGCGCGCGCAGGTACAGCTCGAGCGTGGAGGTGATCTTGTCGAGCAGCGCGTGGGCGGTGCGCGGCTCTCCGTACAGCAGCGCCTTGAGGTGGTCGAAGTTCTTCGATCCCCGGCCCTCGACCAGATAGGCGGCCAGGGTCAGCGGCGCGGCCCCGAACCCGATCAGGGGCACCCGACCCTGCAGCTCGCGCCTCACGATGCGGATCGTCTCGTAGACGAACGGCACCTCGGACTCCGGCTCGAAAACGGCGATGCGCTCGACGTCCGCGGCCGAGCGCACCGGTGGGTCGATCACCGGTCCCGGCTGGAAGTCGAGCCCGAATCCCATGGGCTCGGCGGGCACGAGGATGTCCGAGAACAGGATGGCGGCGTCGACGCCGAGCCGCTCGACGGGCTGCAAGGTGACCTCGGCGGCGAGCTCCGGCGTCTTGCACAGCGTCACGAAGTCGACGCGCTCGCGTACGGCACGGTACTCGGGGAGGTAGCGACCGGCCTGGCGCATGATCCAGATCGGCACGCGCTCGACGGCCTCGCGACGGGCGGCTCGCAGGAAAAGGTCGTTCAATTCCGATCCTCGGGGGGGCGCCGGTTCCCATCGCCAAGGTAATCAAAAGCGGAGGTCCACGCAACGAACCGGTCACTCCCAGATCGCGACCTCGAATCGACCTCCGGAATCCGCCGCGCCCCGGAACATCCCGGGCGTGTTGAACACCATGGCGACGTTGCCGTCGCGATCCACCGCGATGACGCCGCCGTCGCCCGGCTGCAGGACTCTCGTCACGACCTCGCGCGCCGCTTCCGCGACGGACATGCCGCGATTCTCCATGAGCGCTGCGATCCGGTAAGCCACGGTGAAGCGGATGAACTCCTCGCCTTTTCCCG
>Ga0302046_10001370_pt1 | contig 22858 bp, 16 predicted proteins | sample RVTome_11_FD_200261 | JGI IMG/M metagenome (GOLD analysis project Ga0302046, IMG submission 200261) | Soil microbial communities from uranium-contaminated site in the Upper Colorado River Basin, Wyoming, United States - RVT147D111 (version 2) ... | reverse complement strand
CCCTCCACGTACCGCCGCGCGCCGTCGCCCGGGCGTTGCGCGCGGTCGTCCGGAACGCCTGCGAGGCCTCGCCCGCCGCGCGCGACGTCCAGGTCGCGGTCGCGTCCGACGACGGCGAGGTGCGGATCGCCGTGCGCGACGACGGCCCCGGCATGGCGCCGGAGATCCTGGCGCGCGCCGACGAGCCCTTCTTCACGACCAAGAACGGCACGCGGACGTCGGGCGGCATGGGCATGGGTCTCGGCCTCTTCCTCACCCGCGCCGTCCTCGAGCACCTCGGCGGCCGGCTCGCGATCGCCTCGGCGCCGGGCGCCGGCACGACCGTGACCCTCACCCTGCCGCGGGCGGCCGATCCCGTCCCGCACCCCGCGCCCAGCCGAGGCGTCGTAGGATGACGGACCCCGCGACCGCCACCGCGCCGTCGCTGCTCCTCGTCGACGACGACGAGGTGCTGCGCGAGCGCCTCGCCCGGGCGCTTCGCGAGCGCGGCTACGACGTCACCACCGCCGCCGATTACGACGGCGCGATGCGCGCCGCCAGCCAGGACTCGCCGGAGCTGGCGGTCGTGGACCTCCGCATGCCGGGACGGTCGGGCCTCGAGCTGGTGCGGGATCTACGCACGCTCGACCCCGCGACGCGCATCGTCGTGCTGACGGGCTACGGCTCGATCGCCACCGCCGTCGAGGCGATCCGTCTCGGCGCGTCGCACTACCTCGCCAAGCCCGCCGACGCGGACGACGTGCTCGCGGCGTTCGCGCGCGGCGCCGCGCCGCCCCTGGCGGCGGCGACCACGATCCCCGCCGAGCCGCCGTCGCTCGCACGCGCCGAGTGGGAGCACATCAACCGCGTCCTCACCGACTGCGGCGGCAACGTCTCCGAGGCGGCGCGCCGCCTCGGCCTCCACCGCCGCTCCCTGCAACGCAAGCTGCAGAAGTACCCGCCGCGGGGCTGAGCGCGGTAGCGGCCTTGTCGGCGGCCGCGCCGCCCGGCACGATGGCGCGGTGGGTAGGACGGTCACGATCATCCCGGGCGACGGCATCGGGCCCGAGGTGATGGCGGCGACCCTGCGGGTGCTGCGGGCCGCCGGGATCGCGCTCGACCAGGACCGGCAGCTCGCGGGGCTGGCGGCGATCGAGGCCGCCCGTGATCCCCTGCCCGCGGCGACGCTCGACGCCATCCGGCGCCACGGCGTCGCCCTGAAGGGGCCGCTCACGACGCCGGTCGGCACCGGCTTCCGCTCGGTCAACGTCGCGCTCCGCCAAGAGCTCGACCTCTACGCCAACATCCGTCCCGCGCAGACCATCGTCCCCGGCCGCTACGACGACATCGACCTGGTGCTGATCCGCGAGAACACCGAGGGGCTGTACGTCGGCGTCGAGCACTACATCGGGCTCGGCGGCGACCGGCGCGCCGCGGCCGAGTCGGTGATGATCGTGACCCGCTACGCCGCCGAGCGCATCGTGCGCTACGCCTTCGAGTACGCCGTGCGCGAGCGCCGGCGCAAGGTGACGCTGGTCCACAAGGCCAACATCCTGAAGCTCACCCAGGGCCTGTTCCTCGATGTCGGGCGCGAGATCGCGCACGACTACGCCGGCCGGGTGGCGTTCGACGAGCACATCATCGACGCCACCGCGATGCGCCTCGTCCTCGACCCCGGCTACTTCGACGTCCTGGTCACCGAGAACATGTTCGGGGACATCTTGAGCGACGAGATCGCCGGCCTGATCGGCGGCCTCGGCTTCGCCGCCGCCGCCAACGTCGGCACGGACGTCGCGATCTTCGAGGCCGTCCACGGCTCGGCTCCCGACATCGCCGGCACCGGCCGCGCCAATCCGACCGCCCTGATCCTGGCGGCGTGCCTGATGCTCGATCACCTCGACGAGCGGGCGGTCGCCGGCCGCATCCGCGGTGCGATCCACGCCGCCCATGGCGCCGTCACCACCAGCGACCGCGGCGGCACGGCGACCACCGAGCAGCTCGCCGACGCCGTGGTCGCGGCGCTCGACGCCGCCGGATAGCGGTCTCACGGCGGCGTCCGAACGCCCCGCGCCCTTTGTAGAATCGGGCACGGGCACGGCCGCGGCCGCCCCGGCCGGCACCGATTCTCCGCGGCTTCGCCGTGGCACACCATCTGCATCGTCCGCCATCCAATGGAGGGCTCATTGGCCCCGAGGACGCGACGGGTACGGCCGCGCATCGCGGTCGCGGGCCGCAACTGCTGGCGCGTCGAGCGCGCGGCGCGCGTCGCCTTCCTGGTCGACGGCGCCGACTACTTCCGCGCCGTCACGCAGGCGATGGCGGAGACCCGGCGGACGATCCTCATGTCCTGCTGGGACGTCGACAGCCGCACGCGACTCCCGTGGCACGGGCGCGCGCGCCTGCGCGTCGCGCTGGCGCGCCTCCTCGGGACGCTGGTCGAGCGGATGCCAGCGCTCGAGGTGCGCATCCTGGCGTGGCGCCGGTCGCTCTTCTTCGCCAGCGACCGCGAGTGGTTCCCCGAGCGCACGTGGCGGAACCTGCCCGGCCGGCGGACGGACTCGCCGCGCCTGCGGTTTCATGCCGACGGCCTCCATCCGCTCGGCGCGTGCCACCATCAGAAGTACATCGTCCTCGACGACCGGGTGGCGTTCTCCGGCGGCATGGACCTGACCAAGGGCCGGTGGGACACCCCGGGCCACCGTCTCGAGGACCCGCGCCGCCAGGACTTCCGCGGCCGCGTGTACCTGCCCTTCCACGACGTGCAGGTCGTCGTCGCGGGGCCCCCGGCGACGTCGCTCGGCGAGATGTTCCGCGAGCGCTGGCGCCTGGTGACCGGCGAGCGCCTACCGCCGCTCGCCACGGCGGGGCCCGCGCCCTGGCCGCCCGACGTCGAGCCCTGGATGCGCGACGTCCGGGTCGCGATCGCGCGCAGCTCGCCCGCCTACGGTCCGCTCCGCGCGCGCGACGAGGTACACCGGCTCTACCGCGACGCCATCGCCGCCGCCCGCCGGTCGATCTATCTCGAGAACCAGTACTTCACGCATGCGGGGATCGCCGACGCGCTGGCGGCGCGCCTGCGCGAGCCGGCCGGCCCGGAGGTCGTCCTGGTGGTCCCCCGCGGCTACCAGGGACGCTTCGAGCGCCTCGCCTTCGGTCCCCTGCGCGCCTGCCTGATCCGCCGCCTGCGCGACGCCGACGTGCACGCGCGCCTGACCGTCCGCTATCCGCGCCTGCGCGGTGAGGGCGCCGGCCGATCGCTGAAGGTCCACTCCAAGCTGATGATCGTCGACGACGCGTTCGTGCAGATCGGATCGTCCAACCTAAGCCGGCGGTCGATGGCGGTCGACACCGAGTGCGACCTCGCGATCGAGGCCGGCGACGACCGGGAGGCGCAGGCGGCCGTCCGCCGGCTGCGCGAGATGCTCCTCGCCGAGCACCTCGACACCACGCCCGGCGCGGTGGCGCAGGTCTACGCCCGCCGGGGCTCGCTGATAGAGGTCGTGACGACCCTGGCGTGCCGCGAGCGGCGGCTCGCGCCGGCCGCGGCGGCGGCCGCGACCACGCCGCCGCCGCTCGCGCGCGCGCTGGCCCGCATCGTCGATCCCCCGTGCGCGACCCGGTGCACGCGCCAGGGGCTCATGCGGCGCTCCCTCGCGGCCCTCTTGCTCTCGGGAGGCGCACTCCTCACGGCGCTCTATGGCCTCGGGTGAGAAGCACCCCGCGGCGCGCACCGTCTCGGTCGTCCTGTCGGCGCTCTTCCTCACCGCCGTCGCGTGGCTGCTCGCGCGCGAGCTCCGCGACCTCGATCTCGACGCGCTGCTGACGGCCCTCGGGGACATCTCGGCGCGCGCGATCGCGACCGGCATCGCGCTCGCGGCGGCGAGCTACGCCGTCCTCTCGACCTACGACCTCCTGGCCGTCCGCCACCTCGGCCGGCGGCTCCCGTACTCCCGCGTCGCGCCGGCCTCCTTCGTGAGCTACGCCTGCAACTTCAACCTCGGGGCGATCGTCGGCGGCGCCGCCTCGCGCTACCGCACGTACGGCGCCTGGGGCGTCGACGCGCCGACGGTCACGGCCATCACCGTCTTCTGCGTCCTCACGAGCTGGCTCGGGTTCGCGGCCGTCGCGAGCCTGCTCCTGCTGGTGGGACCGGACGTGATCGAGCCCTCCCTGCTGCCGATCGCCTCGACGCGCGTGCTCGGCGCGCTCGCCGCCCTGCCCCCCCTCGCCTACCTCGCGCTCTGCGCCTGGCGCCGCGCGCTGATCACGGTATGGAAGTGGACCTACGCACTCCCGGGCATCGGCCTGGCGGCGCTGCAGATCGGCGTCTCGTCGGTCCAGTGGCTCCTCCCGAGCGCCGTCATCTGGATGCTGCAGCCGGGCGACGGCATGCCCTATCCGCTCATCCTCGGCGCCCACCTGCTCGCGGCCGTCGCCGGCCTGATCGTGCGCGTGCCCGGCAGCCTCGGCGTCATCGAGGCGGTCTTCCTCCGGAGCTTCGCCGGCGTGGTGTCGCACGAGACCGTCCTCGCGACCCTGCTCGCGTTTCGCGGCGTGTACTTCCTCCTGCCGCTGGCGCTGGCGTCGGCGACCTTCCTGGCACTCGAGGTCCACCGCCGGCGGGCGGGCACCCGCGGGCGCGCCCGGCCGCGACGCCAGGCGCGCACCGCGACCTCGTGAGAACGCGCCCCCCTGGCTAGCAGGTCGCTGAAAAAGGTCAGATGCAAGGCGTCGAGGAAGCGAGGGCGGAGGCGTACCCGCAGGGTACGCCGCACAACCGAGCGACCGAGCAACGCGGCAGCTGACCTTTTTCAGCGACCTGCTAAGGAAGGATCCGCAGGTTCGGGTGGCGGCGCCAGAAGTAGGCGCCCATCGCGCCCGCCGCGAGCACGTTGCCGATGAGGATCGCCGGCAGCGTGAGCGCGCGCAGGACCGGCGCGGCGAACAGCGCCGCGACCGCGATGAAGCCGAAGAGGAACGCGATCAGGAGGAGCAGGATGCCGAAGCCGTAGTTGGGATGCTCCTCCGCGAGCGCGATCAGCCGGGCCGCCGCGCCGCCGATGAAGGCGAACACGAGGACGTGCACCCAGGTGAACATCGCCGCCGCCTCGAACGACACCTCGAGGTCGGCCGGCGTACCGACCGCCTCGATGCCGTGGAACATAGCGGTACCGAGGACGGTCGGGGTGTAGAATAGCTGACCGGCGATCGCGTCCAGCACGAAAAACCAAACCGCCACCACGCCCGCGCCGATCGTCCCGGCGGCGATACCCTCGGCCTCGATCGACCGACTCCCGGTCAGCACCGGGGAGCTGGAGATGGTCTCCGCACGCATGACGCCCTCCTTCTTCTTTCTCCGGGCGACCGACGCTGCGGGCCGCCCCGCGTCGGGATCTCAGTCGTACCGCTCGACACATAGCACGACCGGGCGGGCTGGAGCAGCGCCGCGCCGCGTCAGGGCTCCGGCGGCGACCCCGAGCGGACTCAGCCGGCGCCGTTCGAGAGCTGCCGGATCTTCAGGCCCAGGGCGACCAGCACCAGGACGATGATGCCGAGCGCAACGGCCAGGCCCCGGCGGCGATAGGCCAGCTCGTCCAAGGCCGCCTGGCCCTTCTCCAGGGCCGCGCGGGCGTGGGCGAGTCCCCGCTCATGCTGTTGCACGAAGGCGCTGTCGGCACCCACGCTGAAGCCATGGACGAGAACTTCGAGGGCGATCTGCGAGGCCACGGCATGGTCCACCTCGATCGCGGCGTCGCGCGTCTCGACTCCCCCCCGGCGCGCGGCGAGGACAACTCGCTCGGCCCGGGCCGTCATGGCCGTGAGCTCGGTCATCCGCTCGATCAGCTCCACGCCGACCCGCGCGCCCGGCTCGCCGGCCTCATGGCACGAGTCGCATCGCGTCACGTCCGCGCGAACCGGCTCGGCAGTCGTCGGGTCGGGGTAGAGATAGGAGCTCTTGCCCAGCCGGAACTTCTCGAAAAGCATGGCGAACTCGGCTCGCAGGGTCCGCTCCTCCTTGCCAGGCCCCTCGACCGCATGCTGCGGAAGCTCGAGCGCTCGATCGATCAGCCAGTCGAATCGCGCTCTGCCCTCGAGCCCCCGCGACGCCGCGTCGCCGAGAAGCCGATCCCGCGTCGCCGCGAACCGCTGCCGCGCCGTGCGCGGCTCGGCGACCTCGCCCGCCCCGACCTCGCCGTGGCAGAAGTCGCACGGGATCTCCGGCAGCGCCGAGAACATCGCCAGCGTCGGCCGCACGATGCCGTGATTGCCGTGACAGGTGGTACACTCGCTGAACCTGCGCAAGCCGACCAGGTCGGCCTGTGGCGATTCGTGACATTCCGCGCAGCCGGCCTCGCCCGCCTCGTCGAGCAGCTCGTTGTGGTCCTCGAACCCCGGGTGCTTCGGACTCACGCGGAAGATCTCGGCCTCGCGCCCGTGGCATTGCCCGCACACGAAGGCCACCGACTCCAATCCGGGCGGCGTCGCGCCGTGGTTGCCGTGACAGTCGTTGCAGGTCGGAGAGCTCAGGTCCTCGCGCTCGAGCAGGGCCTGGGCGTGGACACTCTGCCGCCAGCGCGCGAATTGGTCCACGGGAAGCGGCGCCCCGTGCGGGTCCGTCCGGCCGCGCATGTGCTCCGCGTCTCCATGACAACCATTGCAGGTCTCGGCCACGCGCGTCGGATAGACCCGCGACTCCGGCGCGTCGACCCGTTGAATGTCGTGGCTCCCATGGCAGTCGATGCAGGTCGCGACCCCGGTGTCGCCACGCGCCAGAGCGAGTCCGTGAGAGCTCGTCCAGTACTCGCGCTCCTGGTCGACGCGGGCGTCGGGCTTGTAGCGCCTCATGATGGTCGGCTGGGAGTGGCAGCGGCCACAGAAGGCTGGCACCTCCGTTCGCGCCGGAGCGCCCACGTAGGGCCCGCCCGCGAAGCCCTCGTCCATGGCGGCGGCATCGTCGTCCGCGAGCGCCGGATCGGGATTGCCTCCATGGCAGTCGTGACACGACAAGCCGACCCGCGCGTGCACGTCCTCCGGGTGTGCCTGGGCGATCGCCAGATCCTCGCCCTCGAAGACGGCCGGATCACCGTGGCAGACGACGCAGGACGTTGCGCCGCCCGCGGCCGCCGCTGCCTCCGCCGCCGCGAACACAACGGCCAGCAGCATGGCCAGGCTCATGCCGGGAGGAAGGTACCAAGGACGGGGCGCGCGGCTCACCGATCCGCTTCCGGACCGGACGCGCGACGCGTTCCGAGACCGAGAAATCCCAACGCCACGGCGGTAGCCAGGACGATCCAGATCGGGGCCATCGATCGGTACCCCCAGGCGGTCATCGCCACGGCGTAGAGCAGGAACAGCGCGCCCATCCAGGCAAACGCGCCCGCTCGCTTCCCGCCGCGCTCCAGGAAGGGGACCAGAACCAGGAGGAGGCCGACCACACCGAACAGCAGGATCGGTATCGCCTCGTACTCGACGCCGAGGACTTCCCCGCCGGGCACGAGCTTCAAGGTCTCGAACATGAACATGAAGTACCACTCGGGTCGAATGTCCTTGTACGCCGGCGCGAACGGATCGGCCTTCTCGCCCAGCTCCCACGGGAAGAGCGCCGCGAAGGCGGCGAGGATGCCGAGCGCCAGGATCCAGCCGAAGAGATCCCGCAGCGCGAAATCCGGGAAGAACTTCATCGGTCGGCGGCGCTCGGCCTCACCCTCCCGACCCGGGGGCACGCTCATGCCTTGCACCTGCACCAGGATGAGATGAACGCCCATGAGCAACGTCATCGCGGCCGGCAGGATCGCCACGTGCCAGCCGTAGAATCGCGCCAACGTGCCCCCGGTCACGCGGTCTCCGCCGCGCAGGAACCGCAGCAGCCACTCGCCGACGACGGGCACCGAGCCCGCGATGTCGGTCCCCACCTTGGTGGCGAAGAACGCCAGCTGATTCCAGGGCAGCAGATAGCCCGAGAAGCCGAAGCCCAGTACGACGAAGAAAGCGAGACAGCCGGTGATCCACGTCAGCTCCCGCGGCTTGCGGTAGGCCCTGGTGAAGAACACCGATGCCAGATGCAGCACGGCGAAATAGACCATCAGATTCGCCGACCACGAGTGCAACGAGCGGATCAACCAGCCGAAGGGGACGGTGGTCATGACGAACTCCACCGACTCGAACGCCTCCTCTGCCGACGGCCGGTAGTACAGCATGAGCAGGATCCCCGTGCCGACCTGAATCAGGAAGAAGAACAGCGTCATGCCCCCCAGGTAGTAGAGCACGGCGTAGCGGTGGACCGGGACCGTCTTGTGCGAGAGAAACGCGCGCGCTCGGGACAGCTCGAGGCGCTCCTCGAGCCAGCCCTCGACCCTGCGTGCGACCTTGGCGAGCATCAGGCTTTCGACACCACGATCTGACGAGCTCCCGCGCCGCGTTCCACGAGGTTGATCCGGTAGGCATCGAGCGGACGCGGCGGCGGTCCGGCGACCTGTTGCCCCGCGAGATCGTACTCCCCGTTGTGGCAGTTGCACCAGATCCGGCGCTTGTCCTTCTGGTACTCGACGATGCAGTCGAGATGGGTACAGGTCGCGGCAAACGCCCGGAACTCGTCCTCCGCCAGCCGGATGAGGATGACCGGCTCGCTGCCGAAGCGGACGATCTTGAAGCCCTTGTCGAGCAGCTCGGGATCGTTGGTGGCCCCCGCGTCGACTTCACGCGTGGCGGCCTCGGGAGTCTCGGGGGGGCTGACGAAACGAAGGATCGGATAGACGATGGCGCCACACAGGGAGCCGAGTGACGCACCGAGGAGCCAGTTCAGGAGCTCACGGCGGCTCGTTCCTCGTTGCGGCTGCATCGTCAGCTGCTCGTCAATGAGCGAGCCTTGCGGCCCTCCGGGTCCAAGCTAATGGCGCTTTTCGTAGCCTCGCACAAGAGACGGGCCGGACTCGAGCGCGAGCGCGCCGCCGCGCGTTGACCGCTCACCGCTCGGCGACGGTGCGAGTCAGCCGGCCGTCTGCGCTGCCGGCTCCGTGCCGAGATGATGCATGACGTCGAGCTCCCGCTCCACGGACTCGACCAGGTCGTGGAGATCGGGCAGCACGTCCCAGTCGGCATTGAAGCCCCAGTGTAGGCGCCCGTCGTAGCTGAAGAGCGCGATCCCGAGCGCCTGGTTGGCGAACAGCGGCACCAGGGGATAGCACGCGACCATGCGCGTCCCGGCGATGTAGACCGGGCCGGGCGGACCCGGAACGTTGGTGACGACCATGTTGTAGGGGCGGGAGAGCGCGGTCAGGCGGGCGAAGTCGACCATCAAGGTCGTGAAGGTGGCGTCGCTCAACGACTCGATCGACTGCACCCCCGTCACCTGCCGCGAGCCCTTGGCGACGCGCGTCTGCTCGGTGGTGCGCTGCAGGCGCCGGACCGGATCGCGCTCGTCGAGCGGGAGGCGGACGACCATCATCGCCACGCGGTTGCCGACGTCCCCGCGCGTCGCCGCGTCGCGCACGTTGACGGGCACCATGACGCGGAAGTCGAGGCGCGCCGGCTCGATGCCGCGGCGCCGGAAGAAGCGGCCGAGGGCGCCGCTCAGGACGGCGAGGACGACGTCGTTCACCGTCCCGCCGTGGCGCGTGCGCACGGCCTTCAGCGCGCCGAGGTCGGCGACCGTCCAGTCGAACCGGCGGTACGGCCCGATCGTCACGTTGAACGGGGTCGCAGACGCCGGCGTCAGGCCGGCGCCGAGCGCGTCGATCACCCCTCCGAGTGCCTCGCGCGCCGCCGCCGCGCTGCGCACGGGCGCGGTGACCGCGCGCGTCATCGCCGTCGCCATCGTGAGCGGCGCGGCGACGCGGTGGCGGAGCTCGGCGAGAAAGAGTGCCAGGGGCGACGGCGCCGGCCGGGGGATCCAGCGCGGCGGGCTCTCCTCGAACGTGGGATCGACCTCGGCGGTAGTGCGCATCACGGCGCCGGTCAGCTCGACGCTGCCGACGCCGTCGATCATGCAGTGATGGGCCTTCGACACCAGCGCGAAACCGCCCTCCTGGAGGCCCTCCACCACCCACATCTCCCAGAGCGGCTTCCCGCGATCGAGCTCCTGCGACATCAGCCGGCCGGCGAGGCGCTTCAACTGGCGCTCGTCGCCGGGCTTCGGCAGATGGGTGTGCCGCACGTGGTAGTCGAGGTTGAAGCGGCCGTAGTCGACCCAGACCGGCTGGCCGAACACCGGCGTCCACCCGAGGCGCTGCCGGTAACGGGGAATGCGGTGCAGCACGGCGCGCATCAACGCGCGCACGCGCTCGATGTCGACGCCGCCTTCGGGGGTCGCGAGCGGCCCGCCGTCGAAGATCGCCACCGAGCCGATGTGCATGTGGCTCGAGCCGTTCTCGATCTCGAGGAAGCTGTCGTCGAGCGCGGAGAGGCGCTCGAAGTGGGAGTACGCCATCCGGGGTCACCTCGCGTCGAGGGCGGCGGCGCCCTCGGCCATGAGGGCATCTCAGCGCAGACCGCGCCGCGGTTCAAGGCCGGGCGACGACGTCGAAGCTGATCAACGTCATGTGAGGCCCGACATCGCCGCGCGGGTCGCGCCCGCGCGCCGCTTTGTGGCATAGTCGGCCGCGGACGAGGACGGATGGGGAGGAGCTGCCGCACGGAGAGGCGCCGCCGTTTGCGTCTGGCGGTCGGCCTCACGCTCGCGCTGGCGGTCGCGCCGGCGTCCGCCGGCGCCGCCGAGGAGGCGTTCGACTGCCTCGAGTGCCACGACCCGCTTCCCGCGGGATCGGCGCACGAGGACGCCGCCACCTGCCAGGAGTGCCACGCCGACGTCACCGACGAGACCCACGAGGAGGAGGGCGCGCGGCCGGTCGACTGCGCCGGCTGCCACGAGGAGATCGCCGCGGCCGCGACGGGAGACGTGCATCGCCGGCTCGCCGAGCGCGTCGGCGGGCGGGCGCCGGACTGCAAGGGCTGCCACGGCACCCACGAGATCGTGTACGCGTCGGACAGCGCCGACCCGGTGGCGGACTTCTGCGCCGACTGCCACGACGACGTGCTGCTCGAGCGGCCCTACCACGCGCTCGGGAGCGTGCCCGACGCCGAGTGCCTGGACTGTCACGACGAGGCGGCGGAGACGCCGGCCCTGCTCGCGGCCTCGGTGCATCGCGGGGTCGGCTGCGGCGACTGCCACGCCTACTCGGCGGCGCACCTCGAGGAGCATCAGGAGGACCTCCCCTTCGACCGCGTGGCCGACTGCGCCCTCTGCCACCGCCAGGAGACGCTGGCGCACCGCGAGAGCATTCACGGCCTCTCGCTCGCCCGGGGGGTCGAGGAGGCGGCCGCCTGCTGGAGCTGCCACGGTGGCCACGCGATCGCGCCGGTCGCGGCGTCCGACTCGCCCGTCCGCGCCGAGCACCTGCCGCGGACCTGCGGGCGCTGCCACGACGACCTCGCCTTCGGCGAGCGCTTCCCGATGCACACCACGCAGCCGGCCGCCGCGTACGCACGGTCGGTGCACGGCCTCCTGGTCGCGCAGGGGCGCATGGAAGCGGCGAGCTGCGTGCTCTGTCACGGCGTCCACGACATCAAGAACCGCGTGCAGCCGGGGTCGCGGATCGCGCCGCTCGCCGTGCCGGACACCTGCGGCGCCTGCCACGCCGAGGTCGCGGCCGAGTACCGGCGCTCGACCCACTGGGTGGGCGCGCAACGGGGGATCAAGAACGCCCCGGTCTGCAACGACTGCCACGGCGAGCACGCCATCGAGGGCATCCACCTGGCGCAGGCCGACGAGCACCAGGAGCGCCGCATCCAGGAGGAGACCTGCCTGCGCTGCCACGCGAACCCGATGGTCGCCCGCCGCTACGGCCTCGAGGCGGACCGCGTCGCCAGCTATCGCGACAGCTATCACGGCATGGCCGCGCGCCGCGGCGACCAGCAGGTCGCCTTCTGCGTCGACTGCCACGGCGTGCACGCCATCCTGCCCCAGCGCCACCCGGAGTCGACGGTGAGCGCCGAGCGCGTGCTCGACACCTGCCGCACCTGCCATCCGACCGCGACCGCGGCCTTCGCCGCCAGCTACACGCACGAGCGCGCCTCGCCCTCGAACCGCTCGCTCATCTACTGGGTCGAGACGCTCTACGCCGGCGCCATCTGGCTGATCGTCGGGGTCATGCTGGCGCACAACGCGCTGCTCTTCGGAACCGAGGTTCGCGCCCGCTGGCGGCGCGCCCACGCTGCGATCACCATCCCGCGCTTCACGGCGAGCGAGGTGATCCAGCATCTGCTGCTCGGCGTCGCCTTCCTCGTGCTGGTGCTCACCGGCTTCGCGCTCACCTACCCCGACACCTGGGCCTTCCGCTGGATGACGGCGCTCCACCTCACCGAGTCCGTCCGGCAGTGGATCCACCGTGCCGCCAGCGTGGTGCTCCTCGCCGCGGGCGCGTGGCACCTCGCCGGGCTCGCCTTCACCCGCCGGGGCCGCGAGGTGCGCGCCGCGCTCTGGCCGCGCGCGCGCGACGTCCGCGCCGGCATCGCCAACGTCGCCTACCACCTCGGATGGCGCGCGGCGCCGCCGGAGTTCGACGAGTTCGACTACACGGAGAAGGTGGAGTACTGGGCGCTCGTCTGGGGCACCGCGATCATGGCGGTGACGGGGCTGGTCCTCTGGTTCCCCGAGGCGGTCACGCGCGGGGCCCCGGCCTGGGTGATCGAGCTCAGCACGGTGGTCCATTTCTACGAGGCGCTGCTCGCCAGCCTGGCCGTGCTGATCTGGCACGGATTCTTCGTTGTGCTGCACCCGCGCACGTACCCGCTCAGCTTCTCGATGGTGGACGGCCGGATCGCGCTCGACGAGCACGCCGAGCACCATCGCCGCGCCTTCAAGCACATGCTCCTCGAATGGGCGCGGGTACGCGCGGGGCATGTGGAGCGCGCCGACGTGAGTCCGACGACGGCGCGGACGCTCGGCGCCCTGGCACGCCAGGGGCACGATCCCGACGCCGTGCTGGGCGAGTACCTCGAGCGCGACCACGAGCTGCGCGCCTGGGTGGAGCGACGTCTGCAAGAGGACTAGCGGCGGCACGGGCTCGCACTCGCGGACGGCTTCGTGACATAAGAACGCGATGGACGGGGGGGGCTGGGGATGAGCGCCAGCGAGGCGACGCACCGTCCACGACGGTTGTGGCGCAACCGGGTGACGCTCGCGGGCGGCTCCCTGGTGCTGCTGGCGCTGCTCTTCATCCTGAGCCTGCTCTTCTTCGACTTCATCACCGAGCACCCGAGCCCCTACCTCGGGCTCTTCACGTTCCTGATCCTCCCGGGCGCGATGGTGGCGGGCTTCGCCCTCGTCGTCCTCGGCCTGCTATTGGCGCGCCGGCGCGTCCGGCGCCTGCACGGCATCTTGGGCCGGGTCGAGTACTATCCCCGCATCGATCTGAACGATCCGGCGCATCGCCGCGTCCTGGTGCGGACCGGGCTCGTCGTCGCCGCCGCGCTGCCGTTCATCGGCTTCATGAGCTACGAGGGCTACGAGTACACCGACTCCAACGAGTTCTGCGGCGTGGTGTGTCACGCGGTCATGCAGCCGCAGTTCGTGGCGCACGAGACCGGCGCGCATGCACGCGTCGAGTGCGCCGCCTGTCACATCGGCCGGGGCGCGAGCTGGTACGTCAAGTCCAAGATCTCCGGGCTGCGACAGGTGTTGGCGGTCGCCATGCGGTCCTACGAGCGCCCGATCCCGCCCGCGATCACCGAGCTGCGCCCCGCGCGGGAGACCTGCGAGGAGTGTCACTGGCCCGAGAAGTTCTACGGCGACCAGCTCGTGACCCTGCGGCATTTCGCCGCCGACGAGGCCAGCACCCCGCGGACCGTGCGCATGATCCTCAAGACCGGCGGCGGCGACACCAGCGTCGGGCCGCCGAGCGGGATTCACTGGCACATGGCCATCGGCAACCGGATCGAGTTCGTCGCCACCGACCCGGAGCTGCAGGAGATCCCCTGGGTCCGCGCCGTCGCCGACGCCACGGGGAAGGAGTCCGTCTACCGGTCCGACGGTCTCGCCGCGACCGATCCGCCGCCCGCCGGCACCCGCCGTACGATGGATTGCCTCGACTGCCACAACCGCGCGACGCACGTCTTCCTGCCGCCGTCCCGGGGAGCCGACCGCGCCCTGCGCGTCGACCCCGCGCTCCGCGGGCTCCCCTACGCCAAGCGCGAGCTGGTGGCCGCCGCGGCGGCGGCCTATCCGTCGCGCGCGGCGGCGCTCGCGGGCGTCGCCGGCGCGCTACGCGGCTTCTACGGGCGCGAGTATCCGGAGGTCGTCGCGGCGCACGCGGCGGAGTTCGAGCGGCTGATCGCGGCGGCGCGCGACATCGTCGAGCGCTCGTACTTCCCGGGAATGCGGGTCGACTGGCGGACGTACCCGAACAACGTCGGGCACCTCATCTTCCCGGGCTGCTTCCGCTGCCACGATGGCGAGCACCTCGACGCCGCGGGGCGGCCGCTCAGCCACGAGTGCTCGGTCTGCCACACGTTCGAGGCCCCCACCGACGCGCAAGCCGAGACCTGGGTCGAGACCGCCGGCTTCGCGCACCCGATGCCGCTCGAGGGCGTGCACGCCGAGATCCGCTGCGACCGCTGCCACACCGGCGGGGTCGGGCCGGCGGCGACCTGCGAGGGCTGCCATGCGGACGTCGTCGGCTACATGGCCGGGACGCTCGCGGCCCTCGCCGCGTTCGAGGTCGAGGCCGACCCCATGGCCGGCGAGGTCGACTGTACGGATTGCCACGACCTCTCCGAGCCGCTCGACGTCGCGACCATGGGCCCGGCCTGCGTCGACTGCCACGACGACGACTACGCCGACACGCTGCGCGAGTGGCGGACGGAGGCCGACCGCCTGCTCGCCGCCGCCGAGGCGAAGAGCGAGCCCGCAACGGAGAGCGTGGTCGCGGCCATCCGCCGGGCGGGCCCGCTGCACAACATCGAGGCGACCGTCGAGGTCTTGACGGCGCTCGCCGCCGCGCCGCCCCCCTGACCGCGGAGGCGCCGTGCCTACGGGGCCGGCGTCTCGAGGCCGTCGATGTAGCCGGCGATCGTCTTCAGCTCGTCCGCGGTCCCCTTGAACTTGGTCTTGTGCTTCTTCCCCTCCTCGGTGGTGACCTTCTTCTCGAGGAAGCTCGTGATCCAGTCGGCGGTCAGCGTCTTGCCCTTCCCCGACAGATCGGGACCCTCGGTCTTGCCACCGGGCTTGCGCGCCACGCCCTCGGCGGCGATCGCATGGCACTTCGTGCAGCCGAGGCGCTCGAACAGAGCCTTTCCCTCCTCGGCCCGCGCGACGCCCGCCCACGTGGCGACGACGAGGAGCGCCAGCGCGCTCCCGGCGATCCAGCCCATGATGCCCATCACGCTCGTCTTGCGTTCGACCATCGCGGTGTCCTCCCCGAGGAGGCCCTAGCAGCCGGCACCGCCGACGGCAATCCGGGGAGCTCGTTGCCGCGCCCGGAGCATGACGAAGATCATGTATCCGATCTCCCCCCGATCAAGATTCGGTTGCAAGCCGGCACCCCGTTTGGATATGTCGGACGGGCTTGTAGACGAGGACCGGCGCCCGAAACGCGGAGGACGAGAGATATGGATGCAGCGCCATATCGTGGGGCAATGCGCGTTCTGCTGACGGTGACCGGCGTGGGCGCCCTCGCCCTCCTCGTCGCCCAGTGCGGCGGCGACGGCGGCGGCGGGAGCAGCCGGCGAGGGACCTTCGCCGGCGGCTTCCTCGGGCTCGCCAACGTCTCGGAGAACGTCACGCAGTGCGGCGAGTGCCATCCGAGCGAGCAGGCGCTGTGGGCGGAGACACGCCACGCCCACGCGTACGCCACCCTGGTCGACCGCGAGCGCGAGGATCCGGAACTCTCCTGCGCGCTCTGTCACAACGTCGGCCCGAACGGCAACGAGCTCGACGATCCGATGATCGGCTTCCGCGGCGAGCCCGTCCCCGAGCTCCGGAACGTCCAGTGCGAGAGCTGCCACGGCCCCGGCGCCACGCACGTCACCGACGTGAAGCAGCATCCCGACGCGGCCCTGGGAGTCGACTTCGACCTCGGCTGCGGCGAGTGCCACCAAGACGACCACCATCCGTTCGTCGACGAGTGGCTCGAGTCCGCGCACGCCGAGTCGCACCTCTCGGGGTCGGCGTTCGGCCTCGACGTCGCGGGCGACCCGGAGTGCGCCTACTGCCACGTGGCGCAGTCGTTCATCCGCTTCGTCGAGACCGACGGCGTCGAGCGCGTCATCAGCTCCGAGCCCCTGCCGATCACCTGCGTCGCGTGCCACGATCCGCACGGCAACGGCAACGCGCACCAGGTGCGGGTGATCGCGAACGAGCCGATCGTCTGCGGCCAGTGCCACAACGCGGGCCCGGCCACGATCGGCGAGGAGCCGCATCACCCGCAGCGCGACCTGCTCCTCGGCACCGGCGGCTTCGAGTTCCCGGGCGAGAGCTTCCCGGGCCCCGCCACTCACGGCAACACCGACATCAACCCCGACCTCTGCGTGACCTGCCACGTAGTCACCGCCCCGTTCCAGAGCGCGGAGACGCCGATCCCGGCGCAGGTCGGACACACCTTCATCCCGGTCCCGGTCATCGACGAGGCCACGGGCGAGCGCGACTTCGACAACTGCCTCGACTGCCACGCCAACCCGGCGGCGATCTTCGAGTCCCATCAGGCCGAGGTGCGCATGCTGATCACCGAGCTCGAGGAGGCCCTCGAGGCGGTGCCCGCCGACCAGCGCAGCGGCGAGATCTACGAGGGCGCGCTCTTCAACCTCGAGCTCGTCCAGGCCGACAAGAGCACCGGCGTGCACAATCCCGAGCGCACGCTCCGGCTGCTCGAGGTGTCCATCGAGAAGCTCGCCGAGCTTTAGGAGGAGGGGGCGCATGCCGGGGGGGTGGAGACGACGGAGCCTGCAGCTCGTAGCCCTCGCGGCGCTCGGGCTGCTGGCCGCGTGTCCCGCCGACCAGGCGGGCCCGCGGCGCCTTCTGCCGGTCGTCGCGGGCGCGACCCCCGTCGGCACCAAGGCCTGTCTCGAGTGCCACGACGACGTTCCCGGCGCCTGGGCCGGCACGCCGCACGCCGTCGCGATCACCGAACGCGGTGACGGCTGCGAGATCTGCCACGGCGCCGGCAGCGTGCACGTCGAGAGCGAGGAGGCGGGCGACATCGTCGGGTCCGAGGCGCTGCGTGCCCTCGACGCCGGCGCGCGCTCGGCCCTCTGCCTGACCTGTCACGCCACCAAGCTCCCGCACGCGTCGCAGAGCGACCACGCCGTCGCGGGCGTCTCGTGCTGGGCCTGCCATCCCGGGGCGCTGCACGCCCACACGCCGACCACCGAGACCGTGCTCGCGGTCGACACCGGCTGGGAGGCGATGAAGGCCGATCACGGGCCGCTCGTCACCTCCGGTGTCGGGCGGCGCGAGGCGGCCTTCTGCTATCAGTGCCACGGCGACGTCGAGGGCGACTTCCTCCTGCAGTTCCATCATCCCGTGCCCGAGGGCACGATGCGCTGCGGCGACTGCCACGCGGTGCACGGCGAGAGCCTGCGGGTGCGCGCGCTCGGCGAGGACGAGCGCTGCCTGGCCTGCCACGAGGAGATCCGCGGGCCGTTCATCTTCGAGCACCTCGCGCTCGAGGACGGCTGCACCGTCTGCCACACGCCGCACGGGTCGATCGTCGAGAAGCTGCTCGAGCAGGCCGACAACGGGCTCTGCGAGCAGTGCCACTTCGACGCGCGTTTTCCGTTGATCGGCGCCGTCGACCACACCGGGTTCCTCTCCGGCGGCGCGCTCTGCTACGATTGCCACTTCCAGGTCCACGGCTCCAACACCGACGAGAACCTGAACCCGCTCGGCATCGAGGAGCGGGTGCGGCGCGGGAGGCTGCCGTGAGAGCGGGCGGCACCCTGACGGTCCTCGCGCTCGCGGCGTGCCTCGGCGCTCCGGCGGCGGCCGAAGAGACCGCGACCGAGGAGACCGCCGAGCAGGTCACGACCGACGAAGCCACGACGCAGGTCACGACGGTGGACGAGACCGGCCTGCTCGCGGGCTGGACGCTCCGGAGCAGCGCACGTCTCGTCGGCCGCGGCGTCGTCCTCAGCGGGGACGAGGCCAAGTTCCGCGAGGACTACGACACGCTGCAGAGCGGGGGCGGCGCCGAGGGCTCGCTCTCCGGCCGCGACGGCCGCGGCAACTACTTCGACCTCCGCGGCAGCCTCCTCGGCCAGGAGGCCGGCGACGCGGTCGACGGCGCCGCGCTCCGCTTGCGCGCCGGTCGCTGGGGCCGCTACTCGATCCGCGGCGACTTCTCCCGCACGCAGAGCTTCTACGACGACTCGTCCGAGGGCCGATTCAACGCCTTCCCCTTCACCAACGAGCTCGGCCGCGAGCTCGACACCGCGCGCACCAACGGCGGCTTCGCGGCCGACGTGCTCTTCGGCCGGCACGGCCGCGTCGCGCTCGCCTACCGCCACCGGGAGACCGGCGGCGACCGGAGCCTCCTCAAGGGCTCGGTCGTCGAGGGCGTGAGCCCGTTCGCGTTCGCCTTCCCCGCCTACCAGGACCTGGACGTGCGCGCCGACGCCCTCGACGTCAAGGGCTCGACGGCGGTCGGACCGCTCATCCTGCGGGCGAACGCCGGCTTCACCGACGAGCGCGACCGGACGGAGACCGTCGAGACCAACTTCGGCCCGACCGCGCTGCGCGACCAGACCCGCTTCCGCGACGACATGAGCCTCACGATCGTGCGGGCCGGCGTCGACGTCGAGACCGACCCCACCCTGCCCGTCCTCGGACACGCCGGGTATCGCTTCTTCTGGGTCGACGCCGACGGCAGCAGCAGCCAGGAGATCGACTCGGTCGTGGTGCGGACCGCCGACGGCGTTTCGGTGACCGACCGGCGCCACGCCGGCCACGTCGGGACCGCGTTCTCGCCGCTCCCGCACCTCTACGTGCGGAGCGCCCTCACCATCCTCGACCAGGACCGCGACGGCGACGGCGCGGAGATTCGCGGCACCGGCACCGATCCCGTCGACGACCGCACCCGCAAGCACCTGCGCCGCTACCGCCCACGGGTCGAGCTCGGCTACCGCGGCCTCCCCCGCACGCTGCTGCGCGCGGGCTACCGCTTCGAGTACGTCGACCGCGACCTCGATCTCAGCATGCTCGGCGCGCTCGTCGGCGACCCCGGCGGTATCGACCGCGTGCAGGAGACCGACGAGAACCGCGCCGTACACACCCTGCGCCTCGCCGCGCGCGTCCGCGCCGCCCGCCAGGTGCTGGTCACGGCCGACTACACGCTGGTGCGCGAGGACATCGACGAGTCGGTCGACACGCTCCTGAACGAGGACACGCTCGGCGACCGCAGCCGCGACCGCGACACCGTCGGCGTCGGCGTCCGCTACCGGCCGCTCAAGCGCACCACCCTCGAGGCCCGCGGCGAGTACCAGCGCGAGGACTACGACCGCGAGGACGTCCCGGGCGACTCCAGCACGTGCATGGAGGCCGGCATCGTCGAGCTCCGGGCCACGACCGCCCCCACGCCGCGCCTGCGCCTGAGCGGGCTCGTCTCCCTGGCCGACCGCGACTACGACGTCGGGACGCCGCGCCGCGACCTGACGTTCTTCCGCTCGATCGAGTTCGAGGGCCGCTCGGGCACCGGGTCGCTCGCCGCCACCTGGGCCGTCGGCGACCGCACGACGCTGCGCGGCCAGTACAGCCTCGTCGACGCCGGCCGCTCGCTCGACAACGTGAACCACCGCCTGTTCCTGAGCGCCGACCACCGCGTCGACGAGCACGTGAGCGTCGGCCTCGGCTACGCCTTCCTCGACTTCAACCAGTACCTGTACGGCGGCGACGACTTCACCGCCAACGTCGTCTGGGGCACGGTCAAGCTGACGTTCTGATCGTGCCTCGGGCACGGGCGCTGGCGCAGCGGTTCAAGACGCGGACGGGCTGAGGCGGACCGCTCTCCCGCCGGCGAGTTCTCGTCTTCGAGAATCTTCCGGGGAGCATACCATCGCGTTTGTGCTCGGAGGCGTCTTCTCTTGCACTCGAACGACCTCGCGATCTATGAGGGGCCCTGGTGTGCGCGACGGGTGGATCCGCACATCGCAACGTGCCTCGAGTGGAGACGGGACGAATGGCAGATCGATCGGCCGTGTGGGGGTGGCGCACGTTGCTCGTCGCCTGCCTGGCGACGATGGCCGCGACGATGTGGCAGTGCGGCGGTGGCGGCGGCGACTCCCTGAGCGGCCCCCTTCCCGACCGCTTCCTCGGCTTGGTGAACGTCGAGCAGAACGTCACCCAGTGCGGCGAGTGCCATGCGAACGAGCAGAGCCGCTGGGCGCGCACCGCGCACGCCGCCGCCTTCCAGACCCTCGCCGACATCGGACGCGAGGGACCGGATCTATCGTGCGCGCCGTGCCACAACGTCAGCGCCAACGGGAACGCGCTCACGGATCCCCTGGCCGGCTTCCCCGGGACGCCGACCGCGGAACTCCGCAACGTGCAGTGCGAGAGCTGTCACGGTCCCGGCGCGACGCACGTCGCGGACGTCAAGCAGCATCCCGAGCCCAGCATCAAGGTCTCGCTCGACGACGGGTGCGGCGAGTGCCATCAGGATGAGCACCACCCGTTCGTGGAGGAGTGGATGGAGTCGGCGCACGCCCAGTCGCATCTTTCCGGCCAGGCGTTCGGGCTGAACGTCGCCGCCGATCCCGAGTGCGCGTATTGTCACGTCACGCAATCGTTCATCGAGTTCATCGCGACCGATGGCGAGCGGCAGATCATCACCGCCAATCCGGAGCCGATCAACTGCGTCGCCTGCCACGACCCGCACGGGAACGGCAACGAGCATCAGGTGCGGGTGATCGGCGACGAGCCCATCGTCTGCGGCCAGTGCCACAACCAGGGTCCGGTGATGATCGGCGACGCGCCGCACCATCCGCAGCGCGACCTGCTGCTCGGCACCGCCGGCTTCGAGTTTCCGGGCGAGGTGTTCCCCGGCGCCGGGACGCACGGCACCATCGAGTCCAACCCCGATCTCTGCGTCACCTGCCACGTCGTGACGCGCCCGTTTCAGGGTGGCGAGTTCCCGATCCCGGCGCAGGTCGGGCATACGTTCGAGCCGATTCCGCTCGACGAGGCAACGGGCGAGCGGGACTTCTCGAGCTGCCAACCGTGCCACCGCGATCCCGCGACGAGGTTGGCGGCCTTTCGCGCCCAGATCGACCAGATCGCCGCCGATCTGGAGGCGGCGCTTGCCGCGGTGCCGGAGGTCGAACGCGACAGCGAGGAGTACGAGGGGGCACTCTTCAATCTCCAGACGCTCGTCAACGACAAGAGCCACGGCGTTCACAACCCGAATCGCATGCGGCGCCTTCTGCAGGTGTCCTTGGACAAGCTGGGCGAGCTGTGAGGTCGACCCCGCGACGGCAGGGCTGATTGCCGTCATGTAGATTACCGGCAAATGTCATAGCCGCTAGCTGCAGCACAGCGCCCCGATAGTCTCTAAAATGCCGGGCTCGACGGGGAAGGCAGCCAGGAGAAGAGGAGGAGAGGACATGGGCAGCGAGATCATCAGAAGACCTCCGACACTTGCTCCGCCTCTCCTGGCAGCACTCTTCGCCTCCGCACTGTTTTTCGGATGTGGAGGAGACGACGGCGAGCGGGGTGCGCCCGGTGCGCCCGGACCGGGTGCCATGGCAAGCGAGAGCTGCGTGGTCTGCCATTCCGAGGGTGACATCGCGGACGTGGCGCCCGCGCACGCCGAGGCGCCCAACGGAAGCGTGACCGTCACCGTTCATTCCGTCGTGCTGAGCAGCGACGGCGCGGGCAACCTGCGGGCGATCGTCGCCTTCGACCTCGTCGCTCTCGACGCCGCGGAGAACCGCGTGAGCGTCGACCTCTTCACCCCCCGCGCCGCCAATCCGGATGAGCTCGAGCTCGTTCGCTTCTCGATCGCCAGGCTGATCCCGGGCACGAACGGGGATGCCGACGCGTGGGCCGACTACGGGGACCGCGACAACGCCTACGAGCGGCAGCGCGCCAATCTGGTCTTCACCGGTGGCGACACCTACACCTACACGTTCACGGAGATGAACACCCCGTTTGCCGGCTTCGATGCCACCCTCACGCATCGCGTGGTGATTCAGGGCTCCGGCTTCCCGACCGCCGACTTCACGTCCGACCCGTCCGCATCGGCCCCGTTGGCGAACGCCGTCTTCGACTTCGTCCCCGCCGGCGGGGCGCCGATCGTGACCAAAGAGGTGGTCACCACCGAGGCCTGCAACCAGTGCCACGATCCGCTGCGCTTTCACGGCAGCCGGGTGGAGACCAGGTACTGCGTGACCTGCCACAACCCGACGATGAACAACGTCAACTCCGAGGGGATCGTGGAGGGCGACTTTGCCGTCATGATCCACAAGATCCACACCTCCCAGACCTTCGAGGTGCTCGACGACGGCATCAGCTACGCGGAGCTCACCTTTCCACAGGACGAGCGCAACTGCACCACGTGCCACCAGGGCGGCGTGGACAGCGACAACTGGAACACGCGACCCACCATGGAGGCCTGCGGCGCCTGCCACACGGACGTCGACTTCGCCACCGGAGCGAACCACCTGGGCGGCGTCCAAGCCGACAACGCCAACTGTGCGGTCTGCCATCCGCCGGCGGCCATTCGGGCCACGATGGCGACCGAGATCGTCACGCCCAACAATCCCCAGCTTCCGGCTGGCCTGTCGAGGTTCGAGTACTTCATCGACGACGTCAGGGTCGATCCCGGCACCGGTGTGGCGACGGTCGATTTCCGCATCGAGCGGGACGGGGCCCCCTTCAGTCTCCAAACCTGGGAGG
>Ga0302046_10001369_pt1 | contig 22861 bp, 20 predicted proteins | sample RVTome_11_FD_200261 | JGI IMG/M metagenome (GOLD analysis project Ga0302046, IMG submission 200261) | Soil microbial communities from uranium-contaminated site in the Upper Colorado River Basin, Wyoming, United States - RVT147D111 (version 2) ... | reverse complement strand
AGCGCCGGGCGCGGGCGGCGGCGGCGGCGAGTCCGCGGCGGGACGCGGATAGACGAGGCAATGGAGCCCCGGGTGCAGCACCGCCCAGGCGCGGAACAAGCCGTAAGGAAACCGGGTCGCGATCTCGACGCGATCGAGGACGACGTAGCCGCGGCGCCGCGTCGGCACGCGGAGATTGAACGTGGATTCAGCGCCCGCCGCGATCGACGCGGGCAATGCGGACTGCGTTCCCGCGACCGCCTCGAGATCGGAGCGCGGCGCGCCGCCAGGATTCGCGAGCACGATGCGGAATACCGCATCGTTGCCCGCGAACGGTGGCTCGCTTCCGGCGGTGCGCGCGATCAGCGCTTCGAGATTGCGGTGACAGGCATGCATTGCGACGACGCCGAGCGCGGCCAGCAGGAAGGTGAGTCCGAGGCCCATGTTGTTCGCGTAGTTCAGCGAGCCGAGCAGCATGGCGAAGAGCATCACGCCGAAAGCGAGCCCGAGCCCGGTCGGAAGGATGTAGATGCGGCCGCGGCGCAATGTCACTGCGCCGCGGTCCGGTCCCTGTCGCCGGCGGATCCAGTCGCGCGCTAGACGTCTCAACCGGCCGGGGAATCGCATGGCAATGGCAGGCGTGGGCCGGTCAGGGTATCGGCACGGATTTCAGGAGCGCCGCCGCGATCTCGTTCGGACTCCGCGGGTCGGCGGCATCGCGTGGACGCAGGCGATGGCCGACGACGGCGGGCAATACCGCCTGCAGGTCTTCCGGCAGGACGCCCGCGCGGCCGTGGAGGAATGCCCAGGCCTGCGCCGAGCGCAAGAGCGAAATGACCGCGCGTGGCGAAAGGCCGGCCTGGTGCTGGCTTCCGTCGCGCGACGCGCGCGCGAGCGCCTGCACGTAGTCGAGGAGCGCATCGCTCGCATGGATCGCGCCGACCCTGAGCTGCAAGGCGGGAATTGCCGTCGGGTCGAGCACCGCCGGTAGGTCTGCGAGCAGGTCGCGGCGGTCGCGGCCGCGCAGCAACTGACGCTCATGGCTGGGCGCGGGGTAGCCGAGCTCGATCCGCATCAGGAATCGGTCGATCTGCGATTCCGGCAGCGGGAAGGTACCGATCTGGAACGACGGGTTCTGCGTGGCGACGATGAAGAACGGTTCCGGCAGCCGGTGCGTCTCGCCGTCGACGGTGACCTGGCGTTCTTCCATCGCTTCGAGCAGGGCGCTCTGGGCCTTGGGCGTCGCGCGATTGACTTCGTCCGCCATCACGAGCTGCGCGAATACCGGCCCGCGATGGAACATGAAGCGTCCGCTCGCGCGGTCGTAAACCGAGATGCCGATGATGTCGGCGGGCAGCAGGTCGCTCGTGAACTGGATGCGCTGGTAGGAGAGGCCGAGCACGCGCGCGAGGGCGTGCGCGAGCGTCGTCTTGCCGACGCCCGGGATGTCCTCGATCAAGAGGTGCCCGCGCGCGAGCAGGCAACAGAGTGCGAGGCGGACCTCGCGGTCCTTGCCCAGCAGGATCTGGTTGAGGCTCGCGAGCGCCGCCAGGAGCTGGCCGCGCGCGGGGTCGGACGCCTGCGACATGGCATTCATCGGAGCGAGGCTACCCGCTCGTGCTGCTCGGCAAGTTGCGCCAGTTCACGCTTGAACCCCGCGACGCGCTCGTGTTCCTGCGCGACGACTTCGGCCGGTGCATTCCGGACGAAGTTCTTGTTGCCGAGCTTGCCGCTGGCGCGCGCCAGCTCCTGCTCGACCTTGCTCCGGCGCCTGCCGAGGCGCGCGAGTTCCGCGTCCACGTCGATGAGGCCGGCCATCGGTACATGAATCGTCATGTTGCCAATCGAAGCCGTGGCGGATTGAGGGGCTTTCTGGCCTTCAGGTAGCCACATGACCTTGCTGATTCCCGCGAGCCTGGAAATTGCTGAAGCCGTACTCTCGAAGCGCCGACGATCAGAGTCAGAGGCATTTTCGATATAGACCGGCGTCTGGAACGACGGCGCAATGTCGAACTCACCGCGAATTCCGCGCATGGCAAGAATGACGGACATCGTCCATTTGGCATCGGATTCGATCGCAGGGTCTGCCGCCGCAGATTCTGCTTCGGGATAAGGCTGAGCCATGATTGATCCCGCCGACTTTCCCGCGCGCGGGCCGATGCGCTGCCAAATCTCCTCAGTGATGAATGGCATCAGCGGATGCAGCAGCCGCAGCAGATTCTCGAGCGTTTCGATGAGCGTGCGGCGCGTGCCGCGGCGTTCTGCGTCGCTGCTTTCTGCGGATTGCAGGATCGTCTTGCTGAACTCGAGATACCAATCGCAAAACTCGTACCAGGTGAACTCGTACACGGCCCGGGCGGCGAGATCGAAGCGGTACTGCGCGAAGCCTTCCCGCATCGCAGCGATCGTGGCGTGCAGCCGCGAGCGGATCCAGCGGTCGTAAGCCGACAGTTCCTCCGGTCCGTGCGCGAGCGGCGAATCCGTCGACATCAGCACGAAGCGCGCGGCGTTCCAGAGCTTGTTGCAGAAATTACGGTAGCCTCCGACGCGGCCGAGATCGAAGCGGAGATCACGCGACAGCGTCGCAAGCGAAGCGAATGTGAACCTGAGCGCGTCGGTGCCATGCGCGGCGATTCCCTCCGGATACTGCTTGCGCGTGGCACGCTCGATCGCGGGCGCGAGCTGCGGCTGCATCAGTCCGGTGGTGCGCTTCGCCACGAGCTCATCGAGCGCGATGCCGTCGACGATATCGAGCGGGTCGATGACGTTGCCTTTCGACTTCGACATCTTCTGCCCGTCCTGGTCGCGGATCAGGCCGTGCACGTAGACCTCGCGGAACGGCACGTCGCCGGTGCAATGGAGGCCCATCATCATCATGCGCGCGACCCAGAAGAAGATGATGTCGAAGCCCGTCACCAGCACGCTGGTCGGATAAAACGTCTGGAGCTCCTGGGTCTCGTCCGGCCAGCCGAGCGTCGAGAAGGGCCACAGCGCCGACGAGAACCAGGTGTCGAGTACGTCCTCGTCCTGGGCGAGCGGCACGGAAGCCGCGATGCCGTCGCGCGCGCGGACTTCTGCCTCGCTCCGGCCCACGTGGATGCTGCCGTCGGGCCCGTACCAGGCCGGAATGCGGTGCCCCCACCAGAGCTGCCGGCTGATGCACCAGTCCTTGATGTTGCGCATCCACTCGAAGTACGTCTTGTCCCAGTTCTCCGGCACGAAGCGGATGCGGCCGTCTTCGACCGCGCGGATCGCGGGCGCGGCGAGCGGCGCGATGCGCACGTACCACTGGTCGGTCAGCCAGGGCTCCACCACGGCACCGCTGCGATCGCCTCTCGGAATGGTCAGGCGGTGCGGCTCGACCTTTTCGAGCAGCCCCGCGGCTTCGAGATCGCCGACGATGCGCCGGCGCGCCTCGAAACGATCGAGACCGCGATAAGGCGTGGGCGCCTCGTCGTTGATCCTCGCCTCCGCGGTCAGGATGTTGATGAGCGGCAACTTCAGCCGCTGGCCCGCCTCGTAGTCGTTGAAATCGTGGGCTGGGGTCAGCTTGACGCAGCCGGTGCCGAAGGCCGGGTCCACGAATCCGTCGGCGATCAGCGGTATCTCGCGGCCGGTCAGCGGCAATGCGAGTTTTTTGCCCGCCAGCCCGGAATATCTCTCATCGTCCGGATGAAACGCGACGGCCACGTCGCCGAGCATCGTTTCCGGCCGCGTCGTCGCAACCGTCACGTGACCCTTGCCGTCCACGAATGGATAGCGGATATGCCACAGGCTCCCCATTTCCTCTTCGGACTGGACTTCGAGATCGGACACGGCGGTCTTCAGCACCGGATCCCAGTTGACGAGGCGCTTGCCGCGATAGATGAGCCCGTCGGCGTGGAGCCGGATGAACGCTTCCTGCACCGCGCGCGACATGCCGGGATCCATCGTGAAGCGGTCGCGACTCCAGTCGACGGACGCGCCGAGGCGGCGCATCTGGCGCGCGATCGTGCCGCCGGATTCTTCCTTCCAGCGCCAGACGCGCTCGTTGAAGCGTTCGCGGCCGAGCTCGTGGCGAGTGCGGCCCTCGGCGTTCAATTGACGCTCGACCACCATCTGGGTTGCGATGCCGGCGTGGTCCGTGCCGGGCTGCCACAGCGTGCGATCGCCCGACATGCGGTGAAAGCGCGTCAGGGCGTCCATGATCGTGTCCTGGAACGCGTGGCCCATGTGGAGCGTCCCGGTGACATTGGGCGGCGGGATGACGATGCAAAACGGCGGGCCGTCGCCCGCGGGCCTGAACAGGCCGTTTTCCTCCCAGTGACGGTAGACGCGCTCCTCGATGTCGCGCGGCGAGTAGGTCTTGTCCATGCGCCCGGGCGCGGCCTCAGTCTTCGCCGGCGGCGAGCTGCTCGCGGAGCGCCGCGGCGACGAGCTCCGGCAGCGCCGCGCGGAGGCGATCGATCACGCGCTCGAGCAGGACGGCCTCAATCTCGCGTGCGGCGGTATGCAGCAGCTCGTCCGTCAGGTTCAGGGTGCGGCTGACGAGCAGCGCCTGCAGCGCGGCGACGTCGTCCTCCGACAGCAGCCCCGAGGCGAATGGCGCCTCGGCTTCCGGCGTGCGCTCGGGTTTCGGAAAACTTCCGGTCGCGTGCAGCTCGACGACATCGGTCAGTATCGGCAGATCGCGCGCGGAGTCCCGGCTCATGACTCGCTCCTCATTTCGTGCGTTGCAGGCGTGATCCCGCGCTCCCGGTAGAAGCGGAAGCGCTCGCGCCCGCGTTGCCTGCGCCCGATGTCGGCGTCTACGACCTCTGCAATACGCGCATACCCTTCGAATCCCGGCGGGACAGCCGCCGCCAGGTTGACGACGAGATCGCCGTCGCCCGAATCGGCGTCCGCCGTGTCCGCGATGACGACCGGCGGCAGGGCAGGGGGCGGCGCCGAGTCCGCAGCACCCGCGCGCCGGTGCGGGACGAAGCTTCGGTCGGAAAATGTCCAGAGAATCTGGTCGAAGGCGTCGAGCTCACCGCCGGGGTCGAGCTGCACGCGCACGCGATGGCGTTTCAGCCAGGCCTTTTCGACGAGACGGCAGGCGAAACGCAGGCGGGCGGCAGGATCGTCGCCGGCCAGCACGTAAAAATCCACGCGCGGCGCGAGCACCGGCTCAGGCCCCGTGCAGCAGCCAGTCGACCAGGAGCGGCACCGGCCGGCCGGTGCTGCCCTTGTGGCTGCCGGTGAGGTAGGCGCTGCCCGCGATGTCGAGATGCGCCCAGCGCAGGCCGTCCGCAAATCGCCAGAGAAAACAGGCCGCGGTGACTGCGCCGGCCTCGCGACCGGCGACATTCGCCAGGTCGGCGAAGTTGCTCTTCAGGAGCTCCGCGTATTCCTCCGCCACCGGCATGCGCCAGGCGCGGTCGTCAGCGCGCTCGCCGGCCGCGGCGATCGCTTCGGCGAGCTTCTCGTCGGGGGAGAAGAGGCCGGAGTAGTGCGCGCCGAGGGCGATCACGCACGCCCCTGTCAGGGTCGCGATGTCGATCACGGCCCGCGGCTTGAAGCGGCGCGCGAAGGTGATTCCGTCGCAGAGGATCAGCCGTCCCTCCGCGTCGGTGTTCAGCACCTCGATCGTCTTGCCGGACATCGACGTCACGATGTCGCCCGGCCTGGTGGCGCGGCCGCTCGGCATGTTCTCGCAGGTGGGTACGACGCCGACCACGTTGATCGCAGCGCCGATCGTCGCGAGCGCCTTGATCGCGCCGAGGACGCTCGCGGCTCCCGTCATGTCGAATTTCATTTCGTCCATGGCGGGCGGCTGCTTGAGCGAAATGCCGCCGGTGTCGAAGGTGATGCCCTTGCCGACCAGTGCGACCGGCGCCTCGCCATTGGCGCCGCCACGATACTCAATCACGATCAGGCGCGGCGGCTCTTCCGAGCCGCGCGTCACGGACAGGAAAGAGCCCATGCCGAGGCGGCGGATCTCGCGCACGTCGAGCACCCGCGCACGCACGCTCTTGTGCTCGCCCGCGAGCTTCTTCGCGGCGCCCGCGAGATAGGTCGGCGTGCAGACGTTGGCGGGCAGGTTCGCGAGGTCGCGTGTCAGCGCGCTGCCTGCGGCGATGCCGCGACCGTCCTGGACGCCGCGACGCGCAGCCGCGAGATCCGCATCCGGCACGGCGATACCGAAGCGCGCGAGTTTCGGACGCGGCGGTTTCTTGGCGGTCTTGAAGTCGGGGATGCGGTAGAGCGCCGATGACACGCTTTCGACCGCGTGTCGCGCGGCGTAATAAGGCGCGAGTCCCGGCACGGGCTCGCGCGCAAGATAGGACACGGCGTTCTCCGCGCCACTCTTGGCGAGCCACTGGGTCGCCGCGAAGATCGCTCGGCGGTACGACTTGCGGCCATAGCTCCCCTGCGGGCCGAGGCCCACGAGCAATAGGCGCGCGGCCGGTCCGCGGCTGGCCGTGACAATCGGAAGCTTCTCGCCGCTCTTCCCGGAAAAATCCCCGCGACGCAGCAGGCGTGCGATCGCACCGCCGCTCGCGCGATCGAGCTCCCGCGCGGACCCGCTCATTGCCCGGTTTTCATGGACTCCCACGATCGCACAAGCCGTTCGCTGTCGTGCCGCGCCGGCACCGGTGGCATGAAACTGCATGACCTCGATCCCCCGAAGGCTCTGTCCGCGCTCGTCCTGGCCCGTTGAGTGCGCTGCCGCGCTGGTTTACCGTGTCGGCGCCAGTTTAATCGAAAAGGACGGATCCGCGTCCCCGGAACCGCGCATTATCGGCCTTGTTTGCCACGATTGACCGTTACGTCCTGCGCGAAGTCGCGATGTCGCTCGCCGGCGTGACCGTCGTGCTGCTCGCGATCCTCGTGAGCTATCAGCTCGCCCGCATCCTGGGCGTCGCCGCGGAGCGCGGATTTCCGCACGACATCGTGTTCGCGCTGATCGGACTGACGACGCTCGAAAACCTCATGGTGCTCGTGCCGATCGCCATGCTGCTCGCGGTCATGCTGTCGCTCGGCCGGCTGTATCACGAAAGCGAAATGGCCGCCGTGCGGGCCTGCGGCGTGAGCCCGGAAAGGCTCTACCTGCCGGTCTATGCGCTTGCCGTGCCGCTCGCGATCGGGCTGGCCTGGCTTACTTTCGTGATCGGTCCCGAGGCGCGGAGCGGCGCGGAGGCACTGCGCGGACGCGGGATGCGCGATGCGCAGTTCGGGCAGCTCGAGCCCGGCAGCTTCCGGACCTATGCGGACGGCAAGGCCGTGTTCTATGCCGAGCAGAGCGGAGCCGACGGCCGGCTCATCAATATCTTCATGCAGCATCACGCAGGCGATCGCGTCGAGGTCGCAACCGCGGCCTGGGCCGAGCAGCAGGTGCTTCACGGCGGCCGCACCCAGATCGTCGTGCTGCACGATGGCGAGCGCATCGAGGGCGTGCCGGGCCAGGCGAATTTCCGGCGCATACGCTTCGCCGAGCACGGCATTCCGGTGGTCGTCCCGGAGGCGGGTGCAGGCCGCACCGTTCCCGAGCGCAAGCCGAGCAGCGAGTTGTTCGGCTCGACTGCGCTCTCGGACATCGCGGAGCTTCAGCGCCGCATTTCCCTGCCGTTGATGGTGCTCGTGCTCGCATTCATCGCGGTGCCCCTTTCCGCGCTGCGGCCGCGCGAGGGGCGCTACGCGCGGGTCGCGGTCGCGATCCTGCTCTATTTCGTCTATGCCAACCTGCTGTCCGCCGCGCAGGTCTGGATCGAGACAGGTCGGCTGCCGCCGCAGGCGGGAACCTGGTGGGTCCATGCGCTGGTCGCGCTCGCCGGCCTCATGCTGCTGAATCGCCAGAGCCCGCTGTCCGGCTGGCGGCGGCGCGAGCGGGCGACATGACGATCCTCGACCGGTACTTCGTGCGCACGGTGCTCGTGCACACGCTGATGGTCATGGCGGTGCTGTTGGCCCTGATGACGCTCGTGACTTTCATCGGGCAGCAGGACGACATCGGCCAGGGCAGCTACGACGTGTCGGGCGCCTTCCTCGTCACGTTTCTGCAGTTGCCGCAGCAGGCTTATGAATTGTTGCCGATCGGCGCGCTCATCGGCGCGATCACCGGGCTCGGCGGGCTCGCGCGCGACAGCGAGCTGACGGTGGTGCGCGCCGCCGGCGTCTCGGTCGGGCGCATCGCGCTCTCGGCCGCGCTCGCCGGCCTCGTCGTCGCCGCGCTCCTCTGGGTCCTCGGCGAGTACTTCGCGCCGCCCGCGGACCAGTACGCGCGCCAGTACAAGATCTTCAGCCGTTACTCGCAGCTCGAGTTCACCGGCAGCCGAAGCTCCTGGGTGCGCGAGGGGCCCTGGTTCATCAACGTGCGACGGCAGGCGGCGGAGAACCTGTTCGGCGGAGTGTTCGTCTATGAGCTCGGGGACGACCGTCGCCTCAAGCTGGTTGGTCGCGCAGAAACTGCGACGCAGGACGCGAACGGGCGCTGGGTGTTTTCGAACTATGCCGAAACGCGGCTGGGGGACGAGCGAGTCGAGGCGCGAGTGCGCGACAAGCTGGTGACCGACGCGAAATTCAATGCGGATTTCCTGGGCGTCGCGGTCGCCGAGCCCGGTTCGCTGCCGCTCGCCGACCTCTATGCGTACAAGGAGCACCTCAATGCGAACGAGCTCGATTCCGCCGCGTGGGAAATCGCGTTCTGGTCGCGCATCTCGAGGCTCGTCGCGGCGGTCGCCGTCTGCATATTCGCCGTGCCATTCGCGTTCGGGCCGCTCCGCTCCGCCGGCGCCGGCGCGCGCACCGTGCTCGGCATCATGGCCGGCGTCCTGTTCGTGCTCCTGACCCAGACGCTCGAGAACAGCGGACAGGTTTACGGCCTCAATCCGCTCCTGGTCGCCTGGGGACCGACGGCGCTCTTGTCCGCAATCGCGGCCGTTGCGATTTGGCGGACTCGCTAGGGCAGGCGCGTCACCCGCAACCGCCCGGCGAGGTCCTGGAGACTTCGGGCCGTGCCGTCGAATGCAATCCACGCCATGTTGACGATCGCCGGCGCGACCAGGAGCGCTGCGCCGAGATCCGTGATCGACCAGCCCGGTCTTGCGAGCTGCCACAGCCCAAGCACCGCCATCAGGGCGAGCGTGGCGCCCACCGTGAACCTGACGAGGGAATTGCCCCAGGTTACGGGGCGCCCATCCTCGGTGCCAAGCCGGATCCGCCAGGCCTTCATTCCGAGCGTCTGACCGCCACGGGTCCAGCACAAGCCGAAATACCCGAACACGAGCAAGAGGAGCAGCGCGTGGTAGAGACGCCCTGCGAGCCCCTGCGTCGAGGTCAGGATCGCCTCGCCATCCGTGAGCGGCAGCAACGCGAAGGTCGCGGCGAACGCGAGCGCGATCGTGAGCAAGACATCGTAGAAGAGCGCCGCAAGGCGGCGGAGCAGTCCGGCGGGCGCGGCCGTCGTGGATTCTTCATCCATGCGGGCGCGGATTCTAATGGAAAGTGCCGCGTCCCTTCAGTGCTTGTCCTGCGCGGCCAGGCGCTGTTCGATGGCGTTCTTGCTGCCGCGCAGGATCTGGCGCACCTGTTGCACGCTCGGCCGGCCCGCGATGCGGGCAATGGCCTCCGGCAACTCGTGCCAGTCGCGGCCCCAGGAGAGGAGCCGCGCGGCGTCCTTCACGACCGCGGTGACGGTCGTGTCATTAATGGGCTTCGGCGCCTTGTTCCCGTTTTTCTGCTTGCCGGTGGCGGCGCGCGCCGGCTTTACCGCGGGCGCGGGCTTCAGCACGGTGGCTGTCGACGTCGTACTCGCCGTCTTCGGCGCGCGCGCCTTGTCGAGCTGGCGCTCGCGCTCGGATTCCGCGATCGGCACGAAACGCTCGACGTGCTGCGAACCGACGAGATTTGTCAGGAAGGACATCATTTCGAGCGCTTCGGACAGCGATTGATCGGCGGCCGAGAGCCGCGTCTTGACGATGTTCTGAAGGTCGGCCAGGCGCTGGCGCGCGAGATCGATGACCCATTTGGTCGGGCGCTGGTGATTGGGCCACGGCTGCACCAGCCAATACTGGTCCTCCGGCAGGTCCGCGTAGCGGGCATGCAGGTCGAGGCTCTTCTGCCACTTCTGGAGAAGTTGCAGCACGCGGTCGTCGGCCGGAGTCATGCCAGTCAACATAAATCACGGCAGCGGCCGCCGCAGCCATTTTGCGGCAGTTTTTGACGCCGGTCACAGTGACGGCGGCGCGGAGGGGCGCTTGCAGTCCTGGAGCACCGGCGGCGCGGCCGCGAGCGCGGCCCCGGCGTCGGGACCCAGCGCGACGAGCCAGGACCCGTACATCGGATTCGGGATCATGAACCACTGCCGGCCCCAGCGCGCGTCGTGCGCGCAGCGCGCCCGCTCGCGCTCCGGCACGCCCTGACGGCGGACGCCCGGCAGGAAATCGGCGAGATCGTCGCCGACATTCAGCACGATGCGGTAACTCTTCGCGACCTCGACGCGGCGCGAAAGTTTTTCGCCGGCCCAGTCGGGGCGCTCGCCCTTGAGCATTAGGTCGTCCGCGAGCGCCGCTGCATCGAGGCCAAGTGCGCGCAGGTTTGCCGCCGTATCGTCCTGCTGCGGGCAAGCAGAATCGTCACCGGCACGACGACTGCATTCGCGATTCGTGATGAAAAAGATACGCACGGGCCGGCCGCGGGCGTCCGTCATCTTGCGCGCGGCGCGGACGAATTCCGCGGCGCCGGGCACGGCGGGCGCCGCGCGTTCGGCGACCCACGCGTCCCACACGGCCGCGAACTCCGCGAAACAGGTTTCGTCCAGGAGCATGCGCACCTGCACTGCTGCGTTGTCGAGCACCGTTTCGTCGATGTCCATGACGACTGCCGGCGGGAGCAAGGAGAAGTCGCCGGTTTGGGCGGGCTCGGCGCTCCGGCCCGGATCGGCCAGGCCCTGGGCGAGCGCCGCTTCGGCGGCGCGATAGATCGTTTCGCTCGCCGCGCGAAACTCCGCCGAATGCCGGATCCAAAGAGTCGAGCGCTCCGCGCCTTCGGCGAAAATCGGCGCGGTGCCGCAACGGCTCCTGGCGGCATCAGGCGCCGGCGGCGGCTGTGTCACACAGCCGGCGGCAACCGCGACCGCAAAAATGCACAGGCTGCGCGCCATGCCGGTGGCAGCCGGCATTCAGACGACCACTCGCGTGCCGCCCTTTGCCGTGCGCTCGGCGTAAAAAGCGGTGAGGCGTTGCGTCATCGGACCGATACTGCCGTCGCCGATCGCGCGGCCGTCCACGCGCGTGACGCCCGCGAGCTCGCCCATGGTGCCCGTGCAGAAGGCTTCGTCCGCGCGGTAGAGCTCCGCGAGCGACAGGTCGCCCACCTCGCAGGGGATGTCCTGCTGGCGGCAGATGTCGAGCACGGTGGCGCGCGTGATGCCCTCGGGGCAGGCGGCAAGGGTGGGAGTGCGCACGATGCCGCCTTGCACCATGAACAAATGCGTGGCGTTCGTCTCGGCGATGAAGCCGCGGAGATCCAGCATGATCGCGTCGTCCGCTCCCGCCGCATTCGCCTGGATCTTGGCAAGGATCGAGGAGAGCAGGTTCGCGTGATGAATCTTCGGATCGAGGCAGTCGGGCGGCGAGCGCCGCTGGCTGCTCGTGATCAGGCTGAGACCTTTCTTTGAATAGACGGGCGGCTTGTGCTCGGCGAGAACGATCAGCGTCGGCCCCGAGCGATTGAGGCGCGGATCCATGCCGGAAGTGATCTTGACGCCGCGCGTCAGGGTCAGGCGAATGTGCACCCCGTCCTTCATCCGATTCGCCTCGAGCGTGCGCCGGATCTCGTTCACGATCGCCTCGTCGGCCGGAATGCTCTCGAAGGCGAGCGCCTGTGCCGAGGAGCGCAGCCGCGCGAGATGCTCCCCGAGCGCGAAGATGCGCCCATCGTAAAGGCGCAGGCCTTCCCACACCGCGTCGCCGCCCTGCACCGCGCTGTCGAACGGGCTCACGCCGGCTTTGTCGCGATGCACGAGCTCGCCGTTGACGTTGACGATCAGGTCGCGATTGCGCTCGTCGAACTGCTGCAGCATCGCCCTTCCTCAGGCCCGCAAACGCAGGGCGTACAGCTTCTCATACCACGGGCGGCACTCGTCCAATAGCGGCTGAAGCGCGTCCGGCAATTCGACGCGCTGGGGTCGGTACGGCTCGAAGCCGGTCGAGGCCTCGACCGCGGCATACCAGTGCGGTGCCCAGGCGCCGTCCGTCGCGCGCGGACCCGGCGGCCAGGCGAGCATCTGGGGAAGGAAAGGAATGCGGAGCGCCTCGCAGAGCGCCGCGAGCACCTCGCGCGGATGCTTCAGCACGTCGCTCGCGAGCACGACCGGCGGCGCGCGGCCGATCCGGCCGGCGACGCGATCGATGAGTTCGCACTGCTGTGGCAGGCCCGTGTCTGCGAGGCCGGCGCCGGGGTAAGTCTTCACGAGCGAGGCGAGCATCGCATCCGGCTCGCGGATCAGGAAAGCGTGCATGAGGCGATCGAGCCAGCCGCGGTCGATCATCGGCAGCAGGTGATGCGCCATGTGTTTCTGGTACCAGATCGCGCGGCCATCGGGCACCGGCCCGGTCAGGCTTGCGGCGACCTTGCGCCAGTCGGACTCATGCGCGGCGATCACGGCGTCGCGCCCGGGATGCAGGACGCCGGTGACTTTCAGGTAGTGCGCATAGAGCGGCTCGTCGGTGACGGCCGTATCGGGCCGGTTGCCGAATGCGCGCATCATCGCGGTCGAGATGTTGCGCGGGCCGGACCACATGGCGATGCGGACGGAATTTTCGTCGATTGCAGCCATATGAGAGTGGATGGCGCTCCCAGAGGGATTCGAACCCTCGTACCAGCCTTAAGAGGGACGCCAGTGGGTCTTTTTGCGTCTCCCGTTGTCTCGTAAGTCTCTGAAATGGCTTAAAACAAGGCTGTTGCTGTCTACCGTTGTTCCACGTAGTGTTTCCGTACCGTTGTTGCCGCTGGTTCGACGATACGCTGGCCGATTCCGTCGCGTGGGCGAAAGAGAGATCGCAGGAAAGGCGCAACCGCCGCCCGCGGTGCAGTTTACCGGACGGCGCTCATGGTGTAACGGCCGAACGCTGACGGATGGCCGGGAGAGAACTCCACAGCCTTCCTGTTTACCGGCAATTTGATCATGCAACGCTCGCTCGGTACGATAGAATTTCCTATCCTTGATAACTCACTCATACCAAGGCGGGCGATTAGCTCATTGAAAGCGCGCTGCTTTCACACAGCAGAGGTCGCTGGTTCAATCCCGGCATCGACCACCACTCAGACTGAGCGTGGTTTTTGCAGGAAGAGCAGATCCTGTGCGCCTGGCACGTAGTCTAGAAGCGTGAGCTCTGAACCAAAGATGCGAATTACCTCGCTACGTGGTTGGTAGATATCCCAACCCGAACCCCCTACTTGCGTGGATAGGGACGCAGGCTCGTCGGCCGACGAGTACTGCACGTAGCCCTTGGCCGAGAGTTCGGCAAGATGCTCGGGTCTGACGAACATATTCTGCAACCAAGCACCTGCCACCGTGCACAACAAGAAACCGCCCGGCCTGAGAATTCTGCGCATCTCGCTGAGCCACGGCCGCTGAAAATCTATGGGTATGTGCGTAAACACCGAGAACGCATAAACGAGATCGAAAGACTCATCCTCGGCGAAGGATAACGGCGGCTCCAGATCATTGCAGAAGAATTCCGCGCCCTGGATGTGGCGCGAGCACCACTCCGTCATCTTGGGATTGGCGTCCGTTCCAACAATCCGAATGCCGTGGATGTGTCGGAAATGCTGGAGCAGCCTGCCCGTGCCGCACCCGAAATCGAGGACTGCGCCCATGGTGCGAATGTTGAACGAATGCCGCTGGAGCATTCTTAGCCAGTTCAAGATGACTGACCGGCCGACGGCGTAGTAGCGGTCGGCGAAACCATGACCTCGGCGGAACATGTTCTCGAAATGTTCACGGTTCACCGCGCCGGTCTCGAGCACCAGTTCCTTGGGCGGTGTGGGCACGCCAAGTGTGGACACGAAGTATGGACCGAGACGGGCCTTCAATTCGCGCCGAAACATGAAATCGACGTAGGGACGATATAGCTTCCAAATGATGACCTTCGGGAATGGAAGCTGCAGGATTCGATGAGCGACAGAGACGTTCGGCATGTATGTTCTCAGACCTGCGCTAAGGCGCGTGTCGCCCGCCACGCTGCAGCATGCTGCGCGCAAGAGCCAGCACCGTGGGCCACGCCAGCGCCCCCGTGGCAATTAACATCCCCAGAAACGCGATGAAAGTCAAAACCAGTCTGGCCCACCAGGCCGCCCCGAACCACGAGACTGTCGTTAGGATGCACGCCGCTGCAAGGCCGCTCAGAGCGGCAAGCGCCGGAACCCTCAACGATACTGGCTGCGCAGAAGCGCTGCGAACAACTCCGAAAATCAGGCAAAGCACAACGAGTTCCGCGATCACGAGCGTCGCAGCTGCCCCCGCGCCGCCGAAACGGGCGATCAAGGGCACGTAGCAGACGAATGCCGTCACGGCGCCCGCGACGTAGACCCGCACCAGGCGGTGTTGCACGTGCAACGCAACGGCAGCCTCGCGCAGCATGAGCGTCAAGGAGTGGCCGAGGACGAACAGGCTCAAGATGCGTAGGATTTCAGTAGCCTGCGCGAATGCACTTCCGCCCAGGAGTATGACGATCTCCGTGGCCAAAGCATTCAGCGCGAGTGCAGCAGCGGCACCGACAATCAGCGTGGCAGCTAGTCCCTGCTCGAGATACCGCGAAAATCTCTGCGGCTCGCTCCACGCGCTCCTCGCAAGAAGCGGTGCGAACAACCCTATCAACAAAAGAGAAACGCCTAGCATGCTGTCTGAGATTTTGACGGGAACGCCGTAGAGGCCAACCGCTTCGGGAGTGCTGAGTAGGGCGATGAGCACGCTGTCGGCACGAACATAAAGCACCGACAGTGTTCCCGTCAGGGCGAGCGGTAATGCCACGCGGAGCAGCGCGCGCCAACGGCCAAAATCCACGCGAGGCCTGAAGCCGGCCAAACGCCGGGCGAACACCAGCGAACCCACCAATGTGAGGACGTAACTGGCCCCGAGCGCCGCCACAAACAGCGCGGGCTCGGCGCCCATAACAGCCATCACCACGACCGCGGCAAGCAACACCAATCCACCTCCGACCTCGGCCAAAACTGCGCCGTGCTGGCGAAGCTTCTGTTGAAACAGCCCGAATAGCATTAGATGAAGCGCGTAGGCCACGAAGCCCGCCGAGCCTGCGACGACGCCGAGCTGAGCCGGTCGCTCGAGATCCAACAGAAATGCAAACCCCACTGCAGCGCCCAACACCGCCGTCGAGATCGCGAAGCGCAGCGTCAGCATGCTGCCTATGATGCGCGGTTGATCAGCGCCCGCAGCGGATATCTCGCGCACGAAAACGCTTGCAAGACCGAAATCAGAGATGACCATGGCGAGCCCGAGATAGGCGACAGCGGTGCGAAAGTACCCAAAGCCTTCGGGCCCGAGCGACCGCGTGAGCACGGCTGTCGTGACGAGCCCCAACATCAACAGGAAACAACGACCCGTAAGCAATAGTACGAACCGAGTACCCAGCGTTGCTGCGAGGTTCATCTGTCACACTTCACTATGGTAGCCTTGCGGCTTCGATCGCGTAAGCCAGCAGAAAGCAAACTACGTGGCTAGAGTCAGTATCGGCCTTCCCGTATACAACGGCGAGAACTACGTCGAAGAAGCGATTGTCTCCGTTCTGAATCAAACGTACTCCGACCTGGAATTGCTCATCTCCGACAACGCGTCCACCGACCGTACCGGCCAGATCTGTCGTGACTACGCTTCGTCGGATTCGCGCATCCGTTACATGTGCAACGAAAGAAACCTCGGCGCTGCGCCAAACTACAATATTGTTTTCGAGCATTCCACCGGCACGTACTTCAAATGGCTTGCCCATGACGACCGGTTGTTGCCGCCCTATGTAGAGGTGACGGCCGCCGCGCTTGAAACACGCCCGCGCACGGTACTTTGCAATACCACTACTGAGTATATTGATCGGCAGGGGGCGCATTTGGGCTCTTACAAGTCTATCCTGGCGAATGCAGGCGGCGATCAGCCCGCCGCACGACTTGCTGCCATCATCCTGCCTTCGCACACGTGTATAGATTTCTTCGGTTTGATTCGTCGCGATGCAATGAGAAACTCGTTGCTTCACCAGGCGTTCAGCGGCGCAGATAAGGCGTTCCTCGCGCAAATGGCCTTGCGCGGCCGTCTCCTGCAAGTCAACGACGCGCTCGTGCAGATTCGCGAACATCCCAATCGCTACACGCGAGAGTCCAACTCAGCACGTATGAAGCTCGCTTGGCACGACACAACCCGTGCGGGACACATCGACCTTCCAACGTGGACGTTATATCGCATCTACTGCCGGCTTGTGGAGACCGAGTCTCTAAGCGATCGCGACCGAGCAGCCTGTCGGCGCGTGCTACGCAGATTTTGGTTTTGTAGTTGGAATGGTGCGCGGCTCGCGGCCGATGTCCTATCAATCCCCTTTCCGCGCGCCGTCGATCTTGCGTTCCGGCTCAAGTACAAGCTATTTGGTGCGCCGGGTAATTTCTTGGAGTGACGCCGGGCCGTTCAATGGCTGCGCGTCGATTCGTCCGAGCGGGGCGCGCTTCGTGTGACGAGTCGTGCAATCTCATCCACGAAGCTTACGAATCCGTGCCACGACAATCGCGCCTCCGCGTATGCCTTGCCCGCCGCCGAAAGGCGGCGCGCAAGAATCGGATCGCTGAGAACTTTGGACATACCCGATGCAAGCCCTTCCTTGCTGGCCGGAACGATCAGCGCTATATCGCTGGTGAGCACGGCCCGGTGCGCGGCGATATCCGTAGCGACTATCGGCTTACCCGTGGCCAAATAGTCGAAGATTTTCAGCGGAATATTGTCGCCCACCGATCGAGGAGAGACGAGAATGTCAGCCAACGCATAAAATCGCGGCAATTGTTCCTTGTCCTGACGGCACAAGACTCGCACACGTGACGCGTGAGGCGGACCTACCGATTTGAGGATCTTGCTGACTTCCCGCTCGCTCCTGGCGCCCACCAAAACAAACCACGACGAAGGGTTTTCCGCAAGAACGTCAGGCACGCTCGCCACGAGCTGCGGTATTCCCTGGTAGGCCTCGAATGTTCCCGTGTACAGGATGACCTTCGCATCGTCCGGAATGTCCAGCCTGGTCCGCAGCGCTGCCACCTGCACCGGCTCAGCGTCTGGGATCTCGGCAGGGAACTGCCATTCTCGTACGCGCGCGTTCGCGCTCGCGAGGGCGGTGGTCCGAAGGCCGGCGCTCGCCACCACGAGGTCGACATGGGACAGCAGCCAACGTTCCAGTCGTCGCATCAAGGATGCTATCGGGCGCGCCCTAAAGTACCACTTCAGCGCCAACTGCTCCGGAAGCGACGACGCCATATCGTAGAGAATCGGCGCACGGTGCATCGGACGCAGCGCCACGACGAGAAACGCGGCTTCTTCGACAGCATGTATGTAGAGGTATTTGTTACGCCAAATGAGCGGAGCAAGCTTTGCTGCGAGAATGATATCGAGAAAAACTTTCCGGAACGAAAAGCTCACGGGAATCGCGTTGAATCTCAGCGGATTGGCGATTCGCACATAGCGCACTCCCGGAATATCGATCGTCTTCCCCATCGGGTAGGTCAGGAAGTCGATCGCGTAACCGAGCTCGCTCAAAGCACGGAGGATGTAAAGAACGGCGATCGGTGTGCCGCGGCTTTCGTAGAAGGGCTGCGGTGCAACGAGCAGTATTCTTTCCGCCCGCCTGAGCGCATGGGCCTCGATGTGCTCGCGCCCAACACGGCATTGGTCGCCAGTGGGGCTCGCGCCCGGCGACTGGCACCATATCAAAGCTTGATGAGGCTTCACAAAGTCAACACTTCCGGACGGAGCCCGATGCGGTCGAGCTCCGTAACAATTTCCTCGCGATAGACCGGATTCATGATGATGACGGTCGCCGGAGGTTTCTCCACCAGCGACGACGGAGACACGATCGCCTGGGCCGAGCCCGGCATGAAATACCCCTGCTTGTAGGGGTTGATGTCGACGATCCTGTCGACCGTCGCATCCTGATCGGCTGCGCTTAAGAAAGCCACGGCCTTGGAGCCTGAGCCCCAGAGAACAACACTGCCGCGCGAGCGTACCTCGAGTAGACGCCGCCACGACTCTATTTTCGCAGTGCAACGAGCCGTGAAAGACGCCACGAGCTCACGCAGCGCCTCGAGGTCGTTCTCCTCCGGCAACGCCGGTTTCGTCGGCTCGGCCGCGAGACCAGCCTCGACCGCAAGGTACTGGTCCGCGTATTCCCACGCCAGACGATGAATTCGGAAACCGCACGCGCGAAACAACCGCGCCAGGGAACCGGCCGTGAAATAGGAACAATGCTCGTAGTAGATATCCTCGAAAGTGCACTCGCGCACGATCCGCATGGCGTTCGGCACGAGAAAATACAGCACGGATTCGCCGCCCGGGCGCATCGCGCGGCGCGCGAGGCGAGCGAACTCGCCGGTCTCGGGTATGTGCTCCAAGGTCATCTTGCAGCACACGAGGTCGGCCTGCACGTGGGAATACGCTTCGGAATAGAAATCGCGGATCACGCGCGCGCCGGGCGCGCCGTCGAGAACATGGCGCTGCTCGTCGTAGCTCGGATCGAAACCGATCCCGCAATTCCGGCCGAGCTCGCAGAGCATCGCGAGAAACTCCCCTTTGCCGCAGCCGATCTCGAGCACTTCCTTGTCCCGGATTCGGTAGCGCTCGAGCAGAGCGAGCGCGAGCCCGCGGTGAAACTCGCGGAAGGTGGGCGAAAACCCTTGCGTCTCCTCGTATCGGCCCGAGTACTCCGTGAGCTTCGCGTCGAACGCGAGGTTGCAGATGAAGCCGCAGCCGTCGCAAAGCCCCAACACGATATCGCCGTGCGGATAGCGGAGCGCTTCTTCGCTCGTCTCGAGCAGCACGCAACTGTTCGTCGGCACGTCCGGGATCTCGAAGAACGGCGCCATTAACCCACCGCATCCGGGACATGCGCTGCGCGTCGGCGCGGCGCGCTTGCGCCACAACAGACTCACGCTCATGTCATTTAATCCTCGGCTCCGGAATCGGAATGATGAACTTGCCGCCCCGCGACCTATACTCGGATTGCTGAGCCATAATCTCGTCGGCGAAATTCCACGACAAAATCAGAACGTAGTCGGGCATGTCACTGAGAAGCCGCTCGACGGGCCTTATCGGCAGATGATTGCCCGTCATGTAACGGCCCTGCTTGAACGTGCTGCGGTCGACGATGTAGTCGAGCTGATCGCCGTCGATGCCGACGAAGCTCATGAGGGTGCAGCCTTTCGCCGCGGCGCCGTAGCCGACGATGCGCTTGCCGCCTCGCCGGAGCTCCTCGAGCAGCTCGCGAAGCCCCGTGCGAAGATGCCGCACGCGCGCGCCGAAATCGGCAAAGTAATCGGCTCGGGTCAATCCCTGGTCGCGCTCGGCCTGAAGGAGTTCCTGCGCGGAGCGGTCCGGCCGTTCCGTCTTCTCGAGGAACAGGCGCAGCGAGCCCCCATGTATGGGCGTGCGCACGACACGATTCAGGTACAGTCCGTGGCGCCTGAACAGTGCATCGAGGCTCGTCACGGAGAAATAGCACAAGTGTTGATGATAGATCGTATCGAACTCGCACTGCGCGACGAGATTCTCGAGATACGGACACTCGATGACGGCCTCGCCGTCGTCTTTCAGCAAAGTCCCGATGCCGGCGACAAAGCCGTTCGTATCGGCGACGTGCGCGAGCACGTTGTTCGCATGGATCACGTCCGCGGCAATTCCCTCGTCTGCGAGCCGCCGCGCGTATTCACGCGTGAAGAACGCGATGCGCGTATCGATTCCTTGCTCGATCGCCCGTCGCGCGGGCCCTTCCGCCGGATCGATCCCGAGCACGGGAATTCCGCGCGCCGCGTAGTGCTTCAGTTGGTACCCGTCGTTGCTCGCAAGCTCCAAAACCAGGCTGCCGGCGCCGAGCCGCTTGCGGCCGAGGATCTCCTCGACGCTGGCTTGAAAGTGCGCCATCAACGCCGCCGAGACCGAGGAGTAATACGGATAGTCATTTCCGAAGAGAACTTCCGGATCGACGGTTTCACGGATCTGCAACAGCGCGCACGCGTTACAGAACACGACCGTGAGAGGGCATTCGGGCTCCGGGTCCTCGAGCGTTGCTTCGCTAAACAGGCGATCGGCCAGCGGCGTCACGCCGAGATCGAGGACGTCCGTGAGCGCCGGCGAGCCGCAGGAGCGGCAGCCGCGGATCGTCGAGTACAGAGGGGTCGCCGTCATGTTTCGACCGCCTCGCGTTGCGGCGCCCATCGCAGCCGCCGATCCAGCCGGCCGGCCTCGATGAGCCGTTGCACGTGCGCGATGCGCTTGAAGCGCGGACCCTCGAAGTCCTGGAGCTGCAATCCTTCGCGACAAAACGCGTCGTACAGCTCCTCAATGCCGCGGCGGGCCGTCCACTGCGGTTTGAAGTTGCGCAGCACGCGAGAGATTAAATTGCAGTCCACCCGGTAATTGCGCTTATCGGGCCCCGCGTCGCTCGCGAAGGCGATCCGGCTGCCGGGGACAATATCGCGCACCAGCTCCGCGATCTCGCGGATCTGGTAGTTCTCCGAGGTTGAGCCCACATTGAAGGCCCGATTGTGGATCAGGTCCCGCGGGGCTTCGAGCGCCGCGACGTATGCGCGCGCGATATCTTCGACGTGCACGATCGGCCGCCAGGGCGTGCCGTCGCTCTTGAGATAGACGTCGCCCGTCGTATGAGCCCAGGCCGTCAAATTGTTCAGGACGAGATCGAATCGGATACGGGACGACAACCCATATGCCGTCGAAGCGCGCAGAAACGTCGGCGAGAATCGATCGTCGGCGAGCGGCGCCACGGCGCGCTCGACGTTCACTTTGGATAGGCCATAGGGCGTAACGGGGTTGAACGGCGCCGTCTCATCGAGAAACTCGTCGCCCGCCGAGCCGTAGTTGCTGCACGAGGAAGCAAACAAAAAGCGCTCGATACCAGCTCCTTTCGTGAGCTTCGCGAGCCGAATCGACGCCGCTTCATTGATCTCGTGCGTCAAGGCCGGATCGTAATCGCCGAGCGGATCGTTCGACAAGCCCGCCAAGTGGATGACCGCGTCGAAATCCCCGAGCATTTCGCTCGTCACGTCGCGAACGTCGCAGACGATCTCCGGAACGGCCGCCGGCGGCGCTCCGAAGGTGCACGCGCCGTAGAAATCCGTGTCGAGTCCGACGACATCGTGGTCCCGCTCGCGCAGAAACGGCGCGAGACGCGTGCCGATGTAGCCCTTATGGCCCGTCAGCAACACACGCAAATTGTCTCCCTTTATAACCGGGCGCGATCACGAACTCCGCGAACCCGTGGGCCGAATAGTGCATCATGATGTGCGAGAGAATCGGCTTCTCGCCGATTTGCACAATCGGTTTAGAACGCTCGTCGTTTCCTCGGCGAGCCGGCTGCGGAGGCCGCCCGCGAGAATCGCCGTCTTCATAGTTCTGCTTTTGAGCTTCGAGAAACTCGATGCCAATTCCACATTGACTGTAGCGGTCCCGACGTTGCTGTATGGCGCATACTTTCCATAACGCGGGCGCCAAATGAAACGCAACTCGCCGTCACGTCCACGTTTTCCACGGCGCGTTGCCGGCTTCCCACAGGCGCTCGAGCAGGCGCTTGTCGCGCAACGTATCCATGCATTGCCAGAACGAGGTGTGCCGGTAAGCCATGAGTTGCCCGTCGGCCGCGAGCCGGCTCAAAGGTTGATGCTCGAAAGCCATATCGTCGGCGTCGATATAGTCGAAGACGCCGGGCTCGAGCACGAAGAAAGCGCCGTTGATCCAGCCCTCGGCCGTTTCAGGCTTCTCGCTGAATTCCGTGACGTGGTCCCCGGCGAGCTCGAGATGCCCGAATCGGGCGCGCGGCCGGACGGCCGTTACCGTCGCGAGCTTGCCGTGTGCGCGATGGAACGCGATGAGCGCCTTGATGTCGACGTCCGAGACGCCGTCACCCCAGGTCACCATGAACGTGCCGCTGCCGAGCCATCGCTGCAATCGCTTGATGCGCCCGCCCGTCTGCGTCTTGACGCCCGTGTTGACGAGATCGACGGTCCATTCTTCCTGCTTCGGGCGGTGTCGCCTGACTTCGCTGCTGCCCGTATCGATCGTGAGATCCCCCCACAGCATCGCGTAATCGGTGAACCACCGCTTGATGTGTTCACCCTTGTAGCCGAGGGCGATCACAAACTCTCTGAATCCGTGCGCCGCATAGTGCATCATGATATGCCAGAGAATCGGCTTTCCGCCGATTTCCACCAAGGGCTTCGGTCGTTCGTCGGTTTCCTCGGCGAGCCGGATACCGAGGCCGCCCGCGAGAATTGCGGTTTTCATCGCGTCGTCGCGACCCGGGCAGATGGCTGGAGCTGCACGAGCGAACCGAGGTTGTGTTTCTTGAATTGTCGAAAGTTCATGAGTCGGAATATTACTGCAGCTAGACCCGGGGTGCCGGGCTGACGTTGTTCCCGATTTCCGGACAGTTTGGAACTGGACTGAGCTGACTTCTGAAGTCCTCCGTACAAGGAGAAGGGGACGTGAAGAAGTCGCGATATTCGGACGAGCAGATCACCTACGCGCTACGCCAGGTTGAAGGCGGCACGGCAGTGGCCGATGTCTGCCGGCAGATCAGGATCAGCGAGGCGACGCTGTATTTGAGGAAGAAGAAGTACGGCAGGCTCGGGCTCACCGAGATCCGCGAACTGC
>Ga0302046_10001368_pt1 | contig 22863 bp, 22 predicted proteins | sample RVTome_11_FD_200261 | JGI IMG/M metagenome (GOLD analysis project Ga0302046, IMG submission 200261) | Soil microbial communities from uranium-contaminated site in the Upper Colorado River Basin, Wyoming, United States - RVT147D111 (version 2) ... | reverse complement strand
GCGCACGGCGATCCGCACCTCGCCGTCGTCGGACGCGACCGCGACCTGGACGTCGCGCGCGGCGGGCGAGGCCTCGCAGGCGTTCCGGACGACCGCGCGCAACGCCCGGGCGACGGCGCGCGGCGGCACGTGGAGGGCGGGCGGCGCGCCCGCACCGTCGATTCGCACCCGCACGCGCGCGCGCTCGTCGATGCCGGCGAGCGCGTGCTCGACGAGCGTCCCGACCAGGACGGTCTCGGCCATCTCGCCGGTGCTGCCGCCGGCGTCGGCGGCGAGCTGGTCGAGGATGTCGCGGCAGCGCTCGACCTGCCCGCGGATCAGCCGCGCGTCCTCGGCGCTCGCCGCCGGCCCGGACGCGGCGAGCTGGCGCTCGAGCTCGCGGGCGACGACGGCGATGGTCGAGAGCGGCGTCGCGAGCTCGTGGGCCGCCCCCGCGGCGAGCGTGGCGAGCGCGGCCAGCCGCTCCTCGCGCGCGCGTCGGGCGCGCTCGGCGGCGAGCTCGGTGTCGCGCGCGGTGAGGGCGCGGGTGACGCGCTGGATGAAGTAGACGATGAAGCCGGCGGCGACGCCGAAGGCCACCCACATGCCCTGCAGGTGGATCCACATGTGGGCCTCGTGGCCGGCGTGCCCGGCGGCGAGCGGCAGCGGGCGATGATCGAAGAAGAGCGCGGCGAAGCACGCCAGCGAGAATGCCGCGAGCGTCCAGGTCCGGGCCGGGCGCAGGACGACGGCGGCGAGGGCGATGTTCACCAGGTAGAGGAAGCTGAAGGGGTTCAGCGGGCCGCCGGTCAGGTACAGGAGCGCGGTCAGCAGCAGCACGTCGAGGAGCATGACGGCGTCGATCAGCGACTCGCGCACGGCGCCGCCGCGGCGGAGCCAGCGGGCGCAGGCGACGTTGCTCGCGAGCGCGACGGCGAGGATGGCCGCGAGGCCGGCGAGCGGCAGGTCGATGCCGGCGAGGCGGTCGACGAGGACGATGATGGCGGCCTGGCCGGCGACGGCGCCCCAGCGGAGGGTGACGAGCCAGGAAAAGTTGATGGTTTCGCGGGTGAGCACGGTCCGTCGGGAAGTGTACGTGCTCGGCTCGGGGGCGGGCAAATCGTGGCGGGCGGGAGCGGGGCGGTCCGGGCCGCGGGTCGAGGGCGGCTGGCGCGCCCACCTGGACGCCACCGCCCGGGACGGCTGACGCTACCTCGCCTTGTAGGCGTTCAAGCGGTTGTAGAGCGTCTTCAGGCTGATGCCGAGCGTCTTGGCGGCGGCCTCCTTGTCGCCGTCGGTGGCGTCGAGGGTGGCGAGGATGAGCTGGCGCTCGGCGTCGGCGATCGAGCTGCCCACCGCGACGCGCACGGCGCCGTTGTTGGCGCCGTTCAGGTTGGCCGCGGGCGCGTCGGGGCCGAAGGGCTCGGGCAGGGAGCTCGGCGTGATCTCCTCGTCGGCGAGGATGAACGCGCGCTCGACCGTGTTCTTGAGCTGGCGGACGTTGCCCGGCCACTCGGCGACGCGCAGGCGCTCGACCGCCGCCCGGCTGAAGCGCTTGCGCGTTCCGCTCTCGCGGTTGAGCGAGGCGAGGAAGGCGTCGGCGAGGAGGTCGATGTCGCCGGGCCGCTCGCGCAGCGGCGGCAGCACGATCGGGAACACGCTCAGGCGGTACAGCAGGTCCTCGCGCAGCTTCCCGGCGCTCACGGCCTCGCGCGGGTCGCGGTTGGTGGCGGCGAGGACGCGGACGTCCACGCCGATCTCGCTCTCGGCGCCGATCCGCGTCACCTTGCCGGTCTCGAGCACGCGCAGCAGCTTCACCTGCAGCTCGATCGGCATCTCGGTGATCTCGTCGAGGAAGAGCGTGCCGCCGTTCGAGCGCTCGAAGTAGCCCTTGTGCGTCCGCTCGGCGCCCGTGAAGCTGCCGCGCTCGTGCCCGAAGAGCTCGGTCTCGATGAGCTGCGGGGCGACCGCGCCGCAGTTGATCGCCACGAACGGCTTCTTGCGGCGGCGGCTCAGGCGATGGACGGTCTCGGCGACCAGCTCCTTGCCGGTGCCGCTCGCGCCCTGGATGAACACCACGGCGTTGGTCGGGGCGACGCGGCCGATCAGGTCGTACACCGCCTGCATCGGCTCGGAGGCGCCGATCATGGGGCCGAACCGTCCGAGCTCGCGCAGCTCGGTGCGCAGGCCCTCGATCTCCTCGTGCATGTCGCGCCGGCGCGCGACGTTCACGAGGATGGTCTTCAAGCGCGGGATGTCGACCGGCTTGGTCAGGTAGTCCGACACCCCCTGGCGCAGCGCGTCGACGGCGGAGTCCACCGAGGCGTGACCCGTGATCAGGATGACCTCGCAGGCGCTGGCGTCGTCCATGTCCTCGAGCAGGTCGAGGCCGCTGCCGTCGGGCAGCGTCAGGTCGACCAGCAAGAGGTCGCAGAGCTGGCGCTCGAGGAGCGCGCGCGCCTCCTTCAGCGAGCCCGCGGTCTCGACCGCGAAGCCCTCGCCCCGGACGAGCTCGGTCATGGCCTCCCGGAAGTCGGCGTCGTCGTCGACGATCACCGCGCGCGGCGCGACCGCCGGGCGCTGCTGCTTGCCGTCGTCGTCGTCGGTCTTCTGCTTCGTCATGTGCGTCCTCTGAAATGGCGCGCGCGACCGCGGTGCGCCGTCGTCGGCCGCGCCCCGCCGTCAGTCGGTCCCGTGCCCGTTGAGCGCGCGGTCGAGGAGCGCGCGCAGGTGGCGGATCTCGACCGGCTTCCTCAGATAGGCGAACGCCCCGGCGGCGAGCGCGTTGTCGTGGGCGTCGGAATCGTCGACCCCGCTGATGAGAATCACGGGGATGTGCTCCTCGCGTCCCTTGCGCGCCACCGTGTGGCCGTGGCCGGGCATGTGGATGTCGCTGATGATCGCATCGGGATGCTGCTCCTCGACGGCGCGACAGGCCTCGCGCGCGTCCGCGGCGACGCGGACGGCGAACCCCTCGTGCGTCAGTGCTTCGCGAAGCGCCTCGCGCAGGTTATCGTCGTCCTCGGCGATGAGGATCCGGTGCACGGCGCGTAGGCACTGCAAGTCCCGGTCCGGGATGGCTTTCGCGCCGGGGGAGGGTTAATTAGGTTCTCCATCGGCAGACGGTGGAAGGATCTGCCATGGTTGTAGGTTTTGCAAGATGGTTGGTCGTGGGGGGAGCGTAACGAAGCCTCGCAAGCCTCCGACCCGCTGGTCGGCGGTTGTCGCCGCGACCGCCGGGGTGCTCGCCGTCGCCGCCGGCGGCCTGGCCGTCACCGGCTGGTACCTCGACCTGCCGCTCCTCACGCAGGTGCGGCCGACCTACGCGCCCACCCAGTTCAACGCCGCCCTGGGCTTCGTGATTTCCGGGACGGCGCTCGTGCTCCTGGTCGCGGGCTGGACGTACTCCGGGCGTCTCCTAGCGGCGGCCGCGCTCGCGCTCTCCGGCCTCACGCTCGCGCAGTTCGCGCTCGGCGTCGATCTCGGGATCGACCAGGCCTTCGTCGAGCAGCTGCTGATGGTGCGCACTTCGCACCCCGGGCGCATGGCGCCCCAGACCGCCCTCGGCTTCGTCATGAGCGCGGTCGCCCTGCTGATCCTGGGGCGCATGCGGCTGGTCGCGTGGGGTCTCGGATGCGCGGTCCTCGGCATGGGTCTGGTCGCGCTGCTCGGCTACGCCTCGGGGGTCCGGCCGGCGTTCTCGTGGGGCGAGCTCACCGACGTCTCGGTGCTGTCCGCGCTCGGGATGATGCTCCTCGGCGGCGGCCTGGTCGGCGCGACCTCCGCCGCCGGACACAAGGCCGCGAGCCGGCTGCCGCCGTCGGCGCCCTACGTCACCGGCCTGGTCTGCCTGGTGGTGACGATCATCTTCTGGCAGGCGCTGGTGACCCACCAGCAGGTGCAGGTGCGGCGCGCCAGCCGCATGCTCGCCGCCAACGCCGAGGCGAGCGTCCGGGTGCAGCTCGCGAGCTTCGTGAGCGCCCTCGAGCACATCGCCGACCGCTGGAAGGATCTCGGCCGTCCGACCGGCATCGAGTGGCGCTACGAGACCCGGCTGATCCTCGATCGCCCGGGCGGCCCGACCGCGATCGAGTGGATCACGCGCCGCTACCAGGTCCGCAAGCGCGCGACCTTGCAGGTGGCGCGCGGCGACGCCGAGGCGATCCAGCAGACGTTCGCCGCCGGCGGACCGACGACGTCCGCGCTCGCGCGCGCGCGCGCGCGCCGTGGGCCGGTGTTCACCGCGCCGTTCGAGTCCGCCGCGGGTGAGCCCGCGGCGCGCATCATCGTGCCCATGGTGTCGGGCGGCACCGTCCAGGGGTTCATCGCCGCCTACTTCCGCCTGCATGACCTCCTGATGTCGATCACGACCGACGAGACGTCGGAGTACGCGATGGCGTTGCTCGTCGACGGCGCCCCCGCGGCCGCGACCAGCGAGTGGAACCTGATGCATCTCCGCGGCCACAGCATCAAGCGCGAGGTGGCGCTGAGCGACGGTACCGTCTGGACGCTGAGCGTCGCGCCCTCGAAGAAGCTGATGGCGGCGCTCGACACCGCGCTCCCCGGCCTGGCGCTGCTGACGGGCCTGCTGCTCGCCCTCATGCTGAGCCTGCTGGTGCGACAGGCGCAGGCGGCGACCCTGGCGGCGCGCGAGCTCCGCAAGGCCAACAAGCTCCTGAACCTCGAGATCGGCGAGCGGCGCCGGGCCGAGGGGGAGGTGCGCGCCCTCGCGCAGGATCTCGAGCGGCGGGTGGCGGAGCGGACCGCCGACCTGGCGCGCGCCAACGCGGCGCTTCGCACCGAGAACCGCCTGCGCGAGCGCGCGCAGGTGACGCTGGCGCGCGCGAACGAGGACCTGCGGCAGTTCGCGGCCTTCGTCTCGCACGAGCTCCGCCAGCCGCTCGCCAGCGGCCAGATCTGGGGCGAGCTGCTCGAGTCGGCGCTCGGCCCCGACCTCGACGAGCGCAGCCGCAAGTACCTGACCCAGCTCCGCGCCTCGATCACCCGCATGGCCGCGTTCCTCGAGGGGCAGCTCCGGCTGGCGCGCGCCGCCTACGAGCGGCGGGAGGCGGCGATGGAGGACGTCGACATGCGCGACCTGGTCGAGCAGGTGGTCGTGAGCTTCAAGACCGAGCTCGACGAGGCCGGCGCCCGCATCGACGTCGGCGACCTGCCCGTCCTGTGCGCCGATCCCACGCAGATGCGCCAGGTCTTCCGCAACTTGATCGAGAACGCGCTCAAGTACCGGCGCGAGGAGGTGCCGCTGCGCGTCCGCATCGAGAGCGCGCGCCGCGAGGAGGGCGGCGAGCCGGTCTGCGAGATCAGCGTGCGGGACAACGCCCGAGGGTTCTCGCAGCACGACGCCGAGGAGATCTTCAAGATCTTCCGGCGCCTGGACGACGGGACGGCGTCGGGGTCGGGACTCGGGCTCGCGCTCTGCCGCCGCATCGTCGAGCATCACGACGGTACGATCTCCGCGGTCGGCCACCCGGGCGAGGGCTCGACGTTCGTCATCTGCCTGCCGGGCGGGCTGAACGACCACGCGGGGTCGAAGGCGGCGAGCTAGCGCCCGAGCATTCCACTCAGCGGCGACCCACGACGGAGGCGGGCGGGCCGTCGTCGGCGGCGCCCACCTGAGTGAAGCCGAGCACCTTGACGTCGGTGGTGAAGGTGCCGTCGTTCCGCATCGGCAAGGGTGCGATCGGGCGCGCGAACTCGAGCGTCCGCCCGGGCGGGATGGCGCCCTCGAGGACGAGCACGCGCGCGCGTCCGGGGTTGTCCTCGCCGGGATGGAACTCGTCGTCCCACTGGAACGCGTGCCGCACCAGCAGGCGCACGTCGGTGAGCTCGGTGCGGCTTTCGTTCACGATGCGGCCGTGCAGCGTCGCTCCGTCGACCCGCACACCCTCGACGCGGACGAGGTCCGAGACCCGCGCGCCGTCGATGATCGTCTCCGGGGTCGGATCGCCGATCCGGTGCTCGGTGATCTCCTCCGAGATGACGATCGTGCCGGTCGCCTGCGACCGCGCGCTGCCGGTCGCGAGCACGCCGACGATCGGAACGGTTGCCAGTACGATCAGTACACGTCGCTTCATGGTTTGCGCTCCTCCTGCGTTCCCTCCGGATGGAGCAAGCCCCATGCCCGCGGGCGGACCCCGGGCCGGCGGGGCGACCCTGCCCGTGGCCCACCCCGAAAGTTCCACCCTCGCGCGCAAGGATTACAAAGCGCTGCGGGTGATAGCGATGCGCCGGCGCTGCAACGGGATGTTTCCGCCGTGGCACGGATCTCGCTCACCGTCGCGCAGATTCGGGGCGTTCACGCAGCAGCCGCACCGCGCGGTGCGGGAGAAGAAGGAGAAGGCCAATGAAGCGAAACAATCTGGCGTATCTCGCGCTGGCCGTCGCGCTGGCGGGCGGTGCGATCACCGGCCTCACCGCGTGCGAGGAGCGCGACGGACCGGCCGAGCGGGCCGGCGAGCAGATCGACGAGGCGGTGGACGAAGCCGAGGACGCGCTCGATTAGCTCGCGATGACGACGCGCGCGAGACGGTGGTGGTGGCATCGGGTGCTCGGCGGCGGCCTCGCCGTCGTGCTCGCCGCGGGGTGTGGCGGCGGGGGCGGCTCGGACGATGACGACGATGGGCCGCCGCCGCCGCTGACCGAGGCGCGGGAGTTCCGGGCGATCGCCGGGGTGTCGATGGGCGGCTACGGGGCCCTCAACCTCGGCACCAGGCATCCGGACCTGTTCGGTACGATCGCCTCGCTCGGCGGGCCGGTCGACATGCAGCAGCTCCTGCGCGACGCCGTCGAGGACAACCTCGATGTCCAGCCGCAGACCGCCATCCCGCGCGCGGTCGGGGCCGACTTCACCTGGGACCACCTGCCGCCGTATCCCGACCGCGACTCGCGGGTGGCGATGTTCCAGGACCTGGTGATCGCCTTCGGGAATCCGTTCCTGCACCACCTCGATCCGGCGCGGCGGTACCTGGCGAGCGACTCCGAGCCGGCGATGCTGGGGCAGGACGACCGTTTCGGAGGCTTCACGGTCCCGGCCGACCCGCGCGGGTTCCTCGACGGCGGCGACGCCAACGAGGACGGCCTCCGCCAGCTCGACGAGATCCCGACGATCGCGACCGACGTGATCCTGCTCGCCGGCGGGTCGCTGGCGCAGCTCGCGCCCGAGGCCGTGCCGGTGCTGCGCGGCCAGCGGCCGCTCGCCGACCTGAACGACGACGGCGTGTTCGACGTCGGCGACGGCATCGTCGTCAACCTTGCCGAGCCGTTCGCCGACGCCAACGCCAACCTCGTCTACGAGCCCGCCCTCGGCGAGACCTTCGACGACATCGGGCTCGACGGCGTCGCCGCCACCGGCGACTTCGGCGAGGGCAACGGCGTCTTCGACTACGACCCCGACCGCGCCGCCTGGCTCGCGCAGGACCCCCTGACGCGCGTCGCCGCGCAGGGGGCGTCCGCGCTCGCCGGCCAGCGCCTGTACATGGACGTCGGCACCGAGGACGAGTTCGAGTTCGCCGCCCACTACCAGCACCTGGTCGACGTGCTCGTCGCCAACGGGCTGCAGGTGGGCGTCCAGGACGGCTTTCCGAGCAACTGCGCCGACCTCGACGACCCCGGGCTGCCGATCCGGCTGGTGCGCTACGACGCCGGGCACATCGGCGTCGAGGCGGCGGACGCCGACGACCTCTTCGACGGCGACCCCTGCGGCAGCGACACGGTCTGGCAGCGCATCGTGAGCATGATCGGCTTCCTGAACGCGAGCTTCCCCGACGGCTTCTTCGGGCCGGGCGCGCCCGACTTCGAGGCGCCGGACATCGACTTCGACGACGTCGACGTCGACATCGACTTCCCGGACCTCGATCCGACCGGCAACGTCATCATGGCCGCCATCGAGTCGCCCGCCCTGGCCGCCGGCGGCGACGTGCCGGTGCGCGACGTGCTGATCTACGTCCCGCCGGCCTTCGAGCGCACCGACGAGCACTTCCCGATCGTCTACTTCCTCGGCGGCTACGGCCAGGAGCCCGAGGACTTCGAGCGCATGCGCGTGCTGCTCGACGCGCTCATCCTGACTGGCCAGCTCCAGAACATGTACTTCGCGTTCCTGCCGGGCGCCGGCGGGCGCCAGGGATCGTTCTACGTCAATCACGTCGTGCCCGAGAGTCAGGTGCCCGACGTCGCCCAGCCCACCTCCGGCCGCTATGAGGACTCGATCCTGCAGGACCTGATACCGGCGATCGAGAACGCGATTCTCGACCGCCGGATACGACGCCAATGAATGAAAGGAGGATGCGACCATGCTGAGCTACGCGATCACGTTCTTCATCATCGCGCTCATCGCGGCAGCGCTGGGCATGGGCGGCGTGGCGGGGCTGTCGGCGGAGATCGGCTACCTGTTGGTGGTCATCTCGCTGATCTTCCTCGTCGTGTCGCTCGTCGCCGGGCGCGGCACCCGAACACCGCTACCCTGAACCGGCGCCCGCCGGGGGCCCGAAGACGCCCCCGGCGGGCGCCGTCTTCACCATGAGGTCGCGGCTGTCGCCCCGGCGCCGGTCCGGGGCGACACGTCGAGCCGCTGCGCGCCGGGCCGCGTCGTGACGCGGTCCGATGACGCGCTGCTCAGGACGGCGGCGTGCGCCGGAGCCGCCGGTACTCGCGGGCGAGGACGACGGCGAGTCCCAGCCACACCAGCACGAGGACGGCGTTCAACGTGAAGAAGACCGGGACGGCGAGGGTCAGGATGTGGATGCCGACGAAGGCGGTGAGCGCGGCGAGCCCGTCGCCGAAGCGGACGCCCATGGTGTCGATCGCCGTCTTGGCCTTGTACTTGGCCTCGCGCGAGGAGCGCAGCCACAGGACCTGCAGGGCGGTGTTGTGGAGCGAGTAGCCGAGCGACACCTCCGCGATCTTCATCAGGCGGAACAGCCCGAGCGCCGGCATCAGCGCGAGCGCGCCGTAGCCGAGCGACGCCAGGAGCGGCAGCGCGAGCAGCGTCGGGGCGAAGCCCCCGTACTTGAGCGCGCGCGAGGCGAAGAGGGCCTGCAGGACGAGCCCGCTCAGGTTGATCCAGAAGAACAGGTCGCCGTAGAAGGCGGTGGTCTGGTCGCTCACGAAGGCATCGACCGCGTCGGCGCCCACCAGCCCGCGAGCCGCGACCTCGTCGCGCAGTGCCTCCTGCACGACCGCGAACAGCAGGTTGTCGGTGTTGGTCTTCACCCAGGTGGCGAGCACCACCACGGCGGCGGTCGCCGCGAGATAGCGGTGGCGGCGGAGCAGGTGCCAGGCCGACGCGCCGTCCGGCGACGCCGGCGGCCGGCGCCGGCGGTGGGCGTCGTCGTCGGTGGTGTCGACGGCGCGCATCAGCGCGAGGGCGCCGGCGAGCAGGACGGCGGCCAGCAGGACGAGCGCGTAGGTGCCGAAGCCGGTGGCGCCCGCGAGATGCTTGGCGGCCCACGCGCCGGCCGTCGCGCCCGCGGCGCCGCCGATGGCGATCACCGGAAAGAGGCGCCGGCCGCTGTCGTCGCCGTACACGTCGGCGGCGAAGGTCCAGAACTGCGCAACCACGAAGACGTTGAACACGCCCACCCAGAGGTAGAAGGCGACCCCCATCATGGGGAGCCGCTCGGCGACGAGGAGCCCCGGCTGCAGCAGCCAGAAGAGGCCGAGGCTCGCGATGAAGACCAGGGTGGCGCGCGTCACCAGCGCGTGCCGCGAGAGGCGCTCGGCCAGGCGCTCGTAGAGCGGCAGCAGCAGGATCAGCAGCACGCCCTGGCCGAAGCTGCTGTAGGCCTTGAGCTCCATGCTGGAGAGGCCGGGGACGTCGGTGATGGCGAGGAGCCCGTCGCGCGCCGGCTTCACGAAGTAGTTCGCCGCCAGCAGGAGGAAGACGCTGCCGAGGAGCGCGAGCCCCCGCGTTCCCTCGCCGGGGCGGACGTCCGAGAAGAGCGCGAGCCCGCGCTCGAGGGGCGAGCGGGCGACGGTGCCCGGGTGCGCGTGGGACGTCATGCGGCGGCCTGGGCGGCGCTGCAGTGCGTGCTCCTGGTCTGGTCCGTTTCGCCGGCGTCCGCCTGGGTCCCGGACGCGTGGATCACGGTCAAGGTGAAGACCGCCCTCCTTGTCGGCGAGGGCGGCGCCGCGGGCGGCGTCAACGTCGATACCACGGACGGGCGCGTCACGCTGGACGGCACGGTCGAGTCGCCGGCGGCGCGCCGTCGGATGGGGCAGGCGGCGCGGGCGGTCGATGGCGTCCGGGCGGTCCGGAACCGGCTGCGGATCGAGCGCCGTGCCGCGCCCTCGCCGGCGCCGGCCGCGGCCGTCGCGCGCGCGGACGTGGCGCGCGTCCTCGCCGCCCGGCCCGCGCTCGCCAAGGTCCGCGTCGTTTCGGTCGAGGGCGACACGATCGTGCTGGCGGGCGAGGTCGAGGGCGCCACCGACCACCTCGAGGCGCTCCGCGCGGTGCGCCGGCTGCCGGGCATCCGTCGGGTGTGGAGCGAGGTGACCGTGACCGGCGTCCCGGACGCGGTCGACATCGTGGACGGGCGTGAGCTCGAGGACGGCGGGCGCGGCCTCGCCGACGCGGCCGCCGACGTCTGGCTGACGACGGAAGTCAAGCTCCGGCTGCTCGCCGACGACCGCGTCCCGGCCCTCGCGGTGAACGTCGACACCACGAATGGCGCCGTCACCCTGTTCGGCGCGGTGCCGAGCGTCGAGGCCCGCGCGGCGGCCGTCGCCACGGCGCGCGGGGTCGCGGGCGTCCGCTCCGTCAGCGACCACCTCGAGATCGTGCCGCCGGTCCGCGCGGCGGCGGTCGCCGCGCACGACGCGGAGCTCACCACCGCCGTGCGCGCGCGCATCGCGGCGCGCAGGGAGCTCACGCCGGCGGTGGTGCACGTGGCGGTCGAGAACGGCGTCGTGCGGCTGACCGGCACGGCGCCCACCCGCCACCATCGCCTGGTCGCGGCGACGGCCGCGGGCGAGGTGGCGGGCGTGCGGGCCGTGATCGCCGACCTCCAGATTCGCCGGATGACGCGTGCGCCGGGCACGAGCTGAGGCATCCCGGCGAGGCCAGCAGCATCCGTGCCACGACGCGGGCGCGCCGGTGCCTGCGACGACGGCCGGTTGCAGGAATCGTTTGTAAGGTACGGCGCCGTTCGCGACGCCTCGCCTGCAAACCGGCGGCGCTTCGACCATTCGCGCTCCTGGCATCGGGGTTGCTTCGTCCAGGGCAAAGACCCGCTCGCGGACGTTCGCGAGCCGCACGAGGGAGGACGAACGATGCGTATGCGCACGCGAATGGCGGCCGGCGTGACCGCCGGCCTGCTCGCGCTCACGGTGCCCGCGGCGGCCGCGGCCGCGCCGGATGCGTGGATCACGACGAAGGCCAAGATGGCGCTCTTCACGACCGCCGAGGTTCCGGCCACCGCCATCAACGTCGACACCGTGAACGGCAAGGTCACGTTGCACGGCAAGGTGGCGACGGAGGAGCAGAAGGCGAAGGCCGAGCAGGTGGCGCGCGGCATCGAGGGCGCGACCGAGGTGCGGAACCTGCTGCAGGTCGTGCCCGAGAGCGCCCGCGACGCGGTCGCGAGCTCGGACGCCGAGATCGCGAAGGACGTGCGGGAAGCGCTCAAGGAGGACGAGTCGCTCGGCTCGATGGGGATCACGGTGCAGTCCGTGAACGACGGCGTGGTACTGCTCGGCGGCACGGCGCCGACGATGAGCGCGCACCTGCAGGCCATGCAGACCGCGCGCGCGGTGGAGGACGTGCGCCGGGTGGCGAGCGAGATCGAGAGCCCCGGACGGCTGAGCGACGCCGAGCGGCGCGGCGAGGCCGCCGGCAGCACGTCGGCACGCCGTGACGCCGACGCCGAGGGCGCGATCGAGCAGGGCAGCGGCGCCATCGGCGACGCCGCCAGGGCGACCGGCGCCGCCGCCCGCAAGGCGGGCGACGAGGTCGTCGCGGGCGCGCGCGCGGCCGGCGACACCGCCGGGGACGTCGGCGGCGCGACGACGAGCGCGGCGCGCGACATCTGGATCACCTCGGCCGCCAAGCTCCGGCTGATGGCCGACGACGAGGCGCCGGCGCTCGACATCAACGTCGACACCACCGACGGCGTGGTCACGCTCTTCGGCCTGGTCGGCACCGAGGCCGCCAAGCAGTCCGCCGAGACCGAGGCGCGCAAGGTGAGCGGCGTGCGCGAGGTGCGCAACCACCTCCAGGTCGTGCCGACCGCCGAGCAGGCCAAGGTCGAGGCCGACGACGCCGCGGTGCAGCAGGCCGTCGAGCAGGCGCTCGCGAACCGCGACGCCCTCACCGACGCCGACATCGACGTGGCGGTGAAGGACGGCGTGGTGCGGCTGACCGGCACCGTGCCGAGCGAGAGCGCGCGCATGACCGCCGCGACCGCGGCGCGGTCGGCGAGCGGCGTGCGCTCCGTCCTGCAGGAGGATCTCCAGGTCGAGGGCGCCGACCGGATGTGACCGGGCGCTGGACAGGCGTCCGAGAAGCCGGGGGCGAGGCGTCGCGGACGGGACCTGAACGGTTCCGTCCGGCGGCGCCTCGTACGTTTCGGGCGCTGCGGAGGATCCCGCCGGCGGTACCCCACCGGCCTAGGGGGCTGCAAAGGATACGGTCGGTTTCCAGACTTTGCACCGCCCGCCGCGCTCGATCCGCCGGGGGGCCCCATGACGCAGCGTGGCACGAGCGTTGCAGAGTACCCGGCAGATTCCGCATTCCAAAAAGGAGGAGACGATGAGCATAGAACGAGCACAGCATCACCTCGAGGCCTCGATGGACGAGGCGCGTGCCGGTGCGCGCGAGGCCGCGAGCCGGGCGCGCCGCCGGACGATCGACCTGGCGCGCGACACGCTCTACGCCGGCGCGGGGACGGTCGATCTCGCGGTCGAGGGGGCCCGCCGCCTCACGCGGCGCGCGATCGAGCTCCCGGGAGAGATGGTCGCGGGCGTGCGCCACACGCCGGAGCGGCTGCAGGACGAGTTCGACGCCCTCGCCGAGCGCGGCCGCCGCTTCGTCCACCGCGTCGAGCGGCGCGCGTCGGGGCGGGTGAGCGCCGCGCGCGCGGCGACGCGGACGGCGGGCCACGAGGCCCGCGCCGCCGCCGCCGCGACCGCGCGGGCGGTCCGCGACGGCGGAAGCGCACGCGGCACCACGAGCTACGAGGAGCGCACCTACGACGAGCTCTACGCGCTCGCCGCCGAGCGCGACGTCGAGGGCCGTTCGACGATGAGCAAGGACGAGCTGATCAGCGCGCTCAGGCGCTGACCGGGAGCGGGCCGCCGGTCACGGCGCGGCGAGCCGTGCAAGCGCTAGTGGAGCGGCGCCGTGGCGGGCGGCGGCTGGTTGTAGGCGGTGGTCACCGGGACGTCGACCTCGATGGCCTTCTCTACGGTCTTCATGTGCTTCACCTCCACGGAGATTGGGATCGGCCGTTCGGCCGTCGGCTCGATCCCAACGACAGCAACCGCGGTGCCAACGCCGGGCACCGCGGCGGTCCCTGGACGCGCGGCGGGACGCTGCCCGGAGCGCGTCGTTTTACACGCCGGATTGTAGGAAGCACCGCCCGCGGGCTCGCTAGCCTGCAATGGGTGGGACGGCCACGCCGTGGCATCGGAGTTGCTCCCGTATCAGGGCAAATCCGAGGGGAGGAGACCGATGACGTTTCAGCTACCCGATCTACCGTATGAGCGCGACGCCCTGGCACCTCACGTATCGGCGGAGACGATCGAGTACCATCACGGCAAGCACCACGCCGGCTACGTCCGCAAGCTCAACGAGGCGGTCGCGGGCACGCGCTTCGCGGACATGTCGCTCGAGGCGATCGTCCACGAGTCCGACGGCAAGGTCTTCGACAACGCGGCCCAGCACTGGAACCACAGCTTCTACTGGAACTGCCTGTCGCCGCGCGGTGGCGGCGACCCGTCCGGGACGCTGGCGGAGAAGATTCGCGACGCCTTCGGCGACCTCGGGTCCTTCCGCAAGGCCTTCGACGAGGCCGCGAGCGGCGTCTTCGGTAGCGGCTGGGCCTGGCTGGTGCGCGATCAGAAGGGTGGGCTCGCGATCCGTCAGACCGCGAACGCGGAGAACCCGCTGCTGCGGAACGAGACGGCGCTCCTCACCTGCGACATGTGGGAGCACGCATACTACATCGACTACCGCAACGCGAAGAAGAAGTACCTCGCGGCGTTCTGGCAGCTCGTCAACTGGCGCTTCACCGCCGATCGGCTCGCGGGATGAGCGGGCGGCGCAGCCTGGGCGCACTCGTGGCGGCGGCTGCGGCGCCGGCCCGCGGCGGGTGCGCGCACGGGGGCGAACAGAGATCAATGTCGCGGTTCGAGCTCCAGGACGGCGTCGAGGACGTCGCTCCAGTAGGTCTCGGGCGACGTCAGGCGGGCGTTGCGCTGCGCGATGCGGAACGCGCGATGCTGCCCGTAGACGCGCACCAGCACGCGGGCGTGGCCTTCCGGGACGGGTTGGCCCTGCCCCGGCGGCTTGACGAGCGACGGCGAGATCGTGGTGCTGCTGCGACGGGCTTGCATGGCATGAATCCTCCGCAGTTCGAAATCGAGCTTGATGAAGGGAGTGACCCGCGCGCGCTTCCCGAGGCGCGCCCGGATACCGTCGTTTTGCAGCAAGACCCGCACCACGGGACGCGCGCTCGCGTCCGCGCCTAAGTCGCGAGAAACCCGGCCGACCGCGAGGACGGCGATGGCAAGATCTGCACGCGGGCCCGTGCCGATTGTAGATCCGTCGTTGTAGAGCGCTCAGCCGCCGTTCGAGACGACGCGCTGCTCGACCCACGCCGCCTCTCCCGGCCGGTGCACCGCCGAGCTCTTGGCATGGGGCTTGCGACTGACCTCGTTGCGGAAGGAGATCCCCATGTCGAGTCTCGCGCAAGCCGTCGACGTCAAGGCACCGGTCGCTCGCGTGTACGAGCGCTGGACGCGGTTCGAGGACTTCCCCCGCTTCATGGCCGGGGTGCGCGCCGTCCACCAGCGCGACGGGCGCCATCTCGACTGGGAGGTGGCGATCGGCGGCCGCGAGAAGACCTGGGAGGCACGCATCGACGAGCAGATTCCCCAGAAGCGGATCGCGTGGCACAGCGTGCGCGGCGCGCGCAACGCCGGTTGCGTGACCTTCCATCGGCTGAGCGACGACACCAGCCGGATCATGGTGCAGATGGCCTACGAGCCCGAGGGCGTTCTCGAGCGCGTCGGCGACCTTCTCGGCATGGCGCGCCTGCGGGTGCGCGACGACCTCGATCGCTTCAAGCGCTTCGTCGAGAACGAGAGCGCGGGGGACGGTGCGGTCGAGCTCGCCTCGGAGGGGTCCTTCCCGGCGAGTGACGCCCCCCCCTGGTCTCCGGGCACCGTGTAAGACTTACAGCCGGCGCTGTACGTCGCGGCGCGCCGCGCCCGCAAACCCCTTGCCGGCCGGGGAGTTCCGCGTGGCAAGGAACCTGCTCCGGCATCGCGGCATGCTGCGGACGTCCACCGCGGCGGCGCTGGCGATGGTGGCGTTCGCGCTCGCGAGCCCGCCGGCGCCGGCGCACGCCCTCGTGCCCGCCGCGGGCGCGCCGGCCCCGCGGCACGATCCAGAGACCGGGCGCGATGCCGGCGCTGGAGCGCCCGCCGGGCCCGACGACGCGCTCGGGCGCGGCACGCCGCGGGGGGCGGTCGAGGGCTTTCTCGCGGCGGTCCTGCAAGGGGTGGGACCGCGCGGGCGCTCGCTCGCCCGGCAACTCGGGGTCGTGCTCGACCGCGCCGTCGAGCTCCCCGCGGCCCGGAAGGCGTGATGCCATGGCGGCGGGCGCGATCGTGCTCGAGGTGGCTTCCTACAACGTCCACCGCTGCGTCGGCGTCGACCGCCGCCTCGACCCGGAGCGCGTCGCTCGCGTGCTCCGGGAGATCGACGCCGACATCGTGAGCCTGCAGGAAGTGGAGTCGACGCCGGGCGCGGAGGGCACGTCGGCCCAGCTCAGCGCCCTCGCGAGCTCGGCCGGTCTCGCGGGCGTCGCCGGTCCGACGCTGCTCGGCCGGCGCCGCGGCTTCGGCAACGCGTTGCTGACGCGCCATCCGGTCGTCGGCTGCCGCCACGTCGACCTGAGCGTCCGGGACCGCGAGCCGCGCGGCGCCCTCGCCGTCGACCTCGCGATCGGCCCGCGCCGGGTGCGTGTCATCGGCACCCACCTCGGGCTCCGCGGCGCCGAGCGGCGGCGCCAGGTGCTGTGCCTGCTGCAGCTTTGCGGCGAGGAGCGACCGGCGGTGGTGCTGCTCCTCGGCGACTTCAACGAGTGGCTGCCGGGGGCGCGGAACCTACGCTATCTCCGTCGGCTCTTCGGCGTGGCCCCCGCGCCGCCCACGTTTCCGTCGTGGCGGCCGGTGCTCGCCCTCGACCGCATCTGGGCACGGCCGGGACACGCCCTCGGCGCCGTGCGGGTCCACGCCTCGTGGCTTGCCCGGCGCGCGTCCGACCACCTGCCGGTGCGGGGGACGGTGCGGTTGTCGTGAGTCGGGAGACGGTTCGGGTACCGTGAAAATGTCCCGTGGTCTGGCGGCGGCCTGCCGTGTATGACGGAAGGTGCCGCCGGGACGGCGGGCGGAGCCGCACGCGCGGCGTGCGGAAAGGATGACGTGCGATGCGAGTCCTGGTGAGCGTGCTGGTGGCGGCGACCCTGGCAGGTCCGGCATGGACGTGGGCGGAGGAGCTCCCGCCGCCGGAGGCGTACGAGGCGTGCGAGCCCGAGACCGCTGCGCGGCTCCGGTTTCTCGAGACCCGCCTCGAGGACGGGCAGCCCCACGGGCGCTACTGGTGGTACGGCTGGACCGGGTTCTACGGCGCCAGCATGGTCTTCAGCAGCACGCGCGCGGGCCTCGAGGACGACGACGGCGAGCGCGCCGATCAGATCGTGAGCGCGGTCAAGGCCTTGACCGGCGTCGCGCGCCAGCTCATCCAGCGGCCGACGGCACGGCTCGGCGCCGACCCGATGCTGGCCATGCCCGTCGAGAACGAGGGCGCGTGCCGCGCGCGCCTCGCGCGCGGCGAGGATCTGCTGCGCGCCGGCGCCGAGGAGGCGCGGCAGCGCTACTCCTGGCTGCTGCACGTCGGCACCGTGCTCTTCAACGTGGCGGGCGGCGTCGTCGTCGCCGAGGGCTTCGATGAGCCCGACGGCTGGCGCAACGCCGGCATCGGCATCGCGGTCGGCGAGATCGCGCACTGGAGCCACCCCTGGCGGCAGACGAGCGACCTCGAGGAGTACGAGCGCCGCTTTCCCGCCGACGGCCTGCCGCGCGGGCCCGGGGTGAGCTTCGGGGTGGCGCCCGCGCCCGGCGGAGCGGCGCTCCGCGTGCTGTTCTGACGGCCGGGGGTTTGCGTTCCCGCGAGTGATGGTTCATCCAGCATGGAGGTCATGTCGCCCGCGGTAGAGAGCATCCGGCCGGCGCGCAACGGCACGCCGCGGGTCGCCTACTTCTCGATGGAGATCGAGGTCGAGTCCCGCATGCGCACCTACTCGGGCGGGCTCGGCGTGCTCGCCGGCGACACGCTGCGCGCCGCCGCCGACCTCGGCACGCCCCTGGTCGCGGTCACCCTCGCGCACCGCAAGGGCTACTTCGAGCAGCGGCTGGACGCGCGCGGCAATCAGGAGGAGGTGGCCGAGGAGTGGGCGCCGGAGGAGAGCCTCGAAGAGCTCGAGCCGACGGTGTCCCTCACCCTCGAGGGGCGGCTGGTGCACGTCCGCGGATGGCGCCATCTCGTCCGGGGTCGGGGCGGCAGCGTGCCGGTGATCTTCCTCGACACCCGGCTGCCCGACAACCACCCCGACGATCAGTCCCTCACCGACCACCTCTACGGCGGCGATCAGCGCTACCGCCTCCGCCAGGAGGCCATCCTCGGCATCGCCGGCCTCCGGCTCCTGCGCGCGCTCGGCTACTGGAGCGTGCGCACGTTCCACATGAACGAGGGACACTCGGCGCTGCTCGGGCTGGCGCTGCTCGAGGAGCGGCGGGGCGGCAAGGCGACCGGCGACGCGCCGTCGGTCGACCGCGACGCCGTCCGCCGCCACTGCGTCTTCACGACCCACACGCCGGTCCCGGCGGGCCACGATCAGTTCGCGCTCGAGCTGGTGCGCGAGGTGCTCGGCGACGAGCGCGCCAACGCCCTCCTCGGCCTCGAGTGCATCCTCGAGGGCACGCTCAACATGACCTACCTCGCGCTCTGCTTCTCCCACTTCGTGAACGGGGTCGCCATGCGCCACGGCGAGGTCACGCGCGGCATGTTCCCGCGCCACCCGATCAGCTCGATCACCAACGGCGTGCACGTGCCGACGTGGACCTCGCCGCCGCTGCGCGAGCTCTTCGACCGCTTCATCCCCGGCTGGCGCGACGAGAGCATGAACCTGCGCTACGCGATGGGGATCCCGGTCGCCGAGATCCAGCAGGCGCACGCGCACGCCAAGGAGGCGCTCCTGGCCGACGTGCGCGACCGCACCGGCGTGGAGCTTCGGCCCGACGTGCTCACGATCGGCTTCGCGCGGCGGGCGGCCGTCTACAAGCGCGGCGCGCTGCTCTTCCGCGACCCCGAGCGCCTGCGCCGGCTCGCGGCCGAGGTCGGCCCGCTCCAGCTCATCTACGCCGGCAAGGCGCATCCCCACGACGGCGCCGGGAAGGACGTCATCCGCGAGGTCTTCGGCGCCGCCGCGCAGCTCGCCGACGTGCTGCCGGTGGTCTATCTCGCGAACTACGACACGGCGATCGCCCGCCTGGTGTGCGCCGGCGTCGACCTGTGGCTGAACACGCCCCAGAAGCCGCAGGAGGCGTCGGGGACGAGCGGCATGAAGGCCGCCCTGAACGGCGTGCCGAGCCTGAGCGTGCTCGACGGCTGGTGGGTGGAGGGCTGCGTCGAGGGCGTCACCGGCTGGGCGATCGGCGATACCGCCGAGCTCGAGGACGACAGCGGCATCGAGGTCGACGCGCTCTACCGCAAGCTCGAGCAGAAGATCGTGCCGCTCTTCTACGGCCGCCCGAGCGTCTTCGGCGAGGTGATGCGCTCCGCGATCGCCCTGAACGGCTCGTTCTTCAGCGCCGAGCGCATGATGCTCCAGTACATCCACCAGGCGTACGGCGTCTAGCCGGCCGCCGGCGGCGTCCCGCTTCAGTCCTCCTCGACGGTCTCCGTCGTGGTGCGCTTCTCCACCATCGGCGGCACGATCACCTTGGTGCGCTGCTCGACGATCGGGGAGGGCGTCGGCCGCACCGGCACGGTCTCGATCTTCATCTGGTGGCTCTCGGTCTTGTAGTGCTCGATGATGGTCTCCTCCTCGGCACCGGCAGGTCCGGCACCGAGGAGGAGCACAAGACCGAGAGCCGCCGTCGCGCCCGCTCCCAGCACGGCCCCCGTCCGGATCGGGTCAGTCATCGTAGGTCTCGATGGTCTTCGTGCGGTGCTCGACCGACCCCGACTCGTAGGTCCGCTGCTCGTAGACCGGCGCCGGCGGCGGCACGGTCCTGATCGTGGTCTGCTCGACGACCGGCGCCACCGGCACCGTCTCCACGGTCTCGGTGCGGACGATGCGGCGATCGCTGCTGCATCCCGCCGTGAGTCCCGCGGCGGCAACGGCCAACACTGTGATGGTCAACGCCTTGCGCATGATGTCTCTCCTTTCGTTCTGTGGCAGAGCACGGCCTCCACGGCACCGATGCTCCCGTCAGGGTGGATCGAGCAGCAGGTAGCGTGCCATCGTGCGGGCCGCATGGTTGCGCCGCGGCGCCGCGCCCCGCGCCCGCCGCTTACAAGCGCGCCTTGTAAGAAGCGCCGCGCCGGGCGGTGCATGGTGGTTTGTAGAGTCCACCGGGAAAGGCCGGCGCGCGCGGCACGCCGGGGCCGCGGCGCCGGCGCGCTTTCGCCCGTGGCACGGAACTCGCTCTCTTCCTGCGTACGCTCTCGCTGCCGATCGCGGCGAGCGGGGCGACAACGACGACGACAAGGAGAGAGAGCAAATGAACTGGGATCAGATCGAGGGGAAGTGGAAGCAGTTTCGCGGGCGCGTCAAGGAGAAGTGGGGGCAGCTGACCGACGACGAGCTCGACGAGATCAGCGGCAAGCGCGACCGGCTCGCCGGCGCGCTGCAGGAAAAGTACGGCTACGCGAAGGACAAGGCCGAGAAGGAGATCGATCAGTTCAGCCGGACCATGAACGGCTGAGGCGATGCAGCGGCCGGTCGAGGCCTCAGCCTCGACCGGCCACCTGGCCGTGACGCGCAACGTGCCTGTCGCTCGCGCCGGCCGGCCTCCTCAGGGCAGGCAGGTCGTACACCCGACGCAGAGCTGCAGTGGACCGCAGTCGACGTCTGGCAGCTCGCACACCTCGCCGGCCTCGATGATGCCGTTGCCGCACAGCGGCGCCGGGCACTGGCAGGTGACGGCGTTGCACTGGCCCGGACAGGCGCCATCGGCGGCGGGGGGCATGCCGCCGGGTCCGCCCGGATCGCACTGCTCGCCGGGCCCCACGAAGCCGTCCCCGCAGAGCGCCGGACAGGTGCACTCGTCCGGCCCGCCGGCCGCCGCGCAGAGCGTCGGGCAGGCGCCGTCGTCCGGCGGCGGGACGCCGCCGGGGCCGCCGGGATCGCACTGCTCGCCGAACTCGGTCGTGCCGTTGCCGCAGACGGTCGTGCAGAGACAGTTGGCGGCGCACGCGCCGGGACAGTTCGCGTCGTCGCCGCCGTCGCACTCCTCCTGGGTGCGGTTGAGCGTGCCGTCACCACAGTACTTCAGGTCGAGCGCGTTGCCGTAGCGAATCGCGCCTGGACCGGGGAGGCCGGCGGTGTTGTTGACCGCCGGGCTCGAGGTCGCCGGGATGCAGAACGTCGACGCCGAGACGATCGACGACGTGCCCGGCGCGCCCTCGCGCACGATCGGGTCGAGGAAACAGCGCCGCACCTGCGTCACGCACGGCCCGAGGCCGATCGGGCACGGCTGGGTCTCGGAGCAGCCGACTTCGCTCGCCCCGGCGCAGGTCTGGTCGACCGGGCCGGCGACGCACTCGCCCTCGCCGACGGGCTCGCCGACGATCTGCCGGCAGAGCGGCCGGCACGCGCCCGCCGGCGCGCCCGGGCAGTCGCTGTCCGCGTTGCAGGCCTGGGCGTCGTTGCTGCCGCCGTCGCAGGCGAGCGCGCAGGCGCTCGGCTGGCTCTGCCCGTCGCACCAGCAGTCGTAGCCGGCGAAGCCGGCGCCGTCGCACGGCTGGTTGGACGGGAACGTGGTGGTGCCGGTGGTCAGCGGGTTGAACGGGATGTCGAGGCCCCCGCCGGAGATGTTCGTCCCCGGGTTCGGTGGGCAGTCGTTCGAGGTCGGACCGAACGTCCCGGTGCCCTCGACGGTGCACGCGTTCAGGGGATTGTCGCTGCAGGTGCCGCTCTCGCCGATCGTGCAGTCCTGGACGTCCGGGTCGCCGCAGTCGCAGATCGGGCACGGCTGGCTGACGCTCGCGCCGAGGTGCACGAGGGCGCTCAGGCGGGCGGAGAGCACGGTCTCCCCGGTCGTGAGGTGGTGGGTACCGGTGACGTCCTGGGCGTGGCGGTTGACGACGCAGACCGGCACCCCGCCCGACGACAGCGGCAGCGGCGGGCCGTACGTCCGGATGACGCAGCTCTGCGGGAACGGACACTGCGTCGAGTCGGTGCAGCTGATGCTGGCGTCGGCGGAGCACGCCGACCCGATGTTGGCGAAGAACGAGCACTCGAAGTCGGTCACGCCGTCGCACGCGCCGATGACGCCGCTGATCATGGAGCCGGCCTGGATCGTGAAGTCGTGGGACGTTCCCGTCCACCCGGTGTCGAGGTCGGCGCCGGGCTCGGCGATGAACGTGAGCTCGCCGATGGCCGGGCAGGTGCAGTCGCCCTGGCACTCGCCGGGACAGGCGGCGTCGTCCGCGCCGTCGCAGAGCTCGCCGGCATCGCGCATGCCGTCGCCGCAGAACGGCGCGCAGGTGCAGTCGACGTCGCAGGTGCCGCCGCACGCCCCGGTCGCGGAGCCGTCGCACTCCTCGCCGGGCTGGTTGATGACGTCGTCGCCGCAGAACGGCCCGCAGGTGCAGTCGCCCTGGCAGGCGCCGGGGCAAGCGGCGTCGTCGCTGCCGTCGCACGCCTCGGAGGGCTGGTTCACGACGTCGTCGCCGCACACCGGACAGAGGCACGTCGGCTGGCACGCGCCCGGACAGGCCGCGTCGTCACCGCCGTCGCATTCCTCCGACCCCTGGTTGATCGCGCCGTCGCCGCAGAACACGCCGCAGGTGCAGTCGCCCTGGCAGGCGCCGGGGCAGGCGGCGTCGTCGCCGCCGTCGCAGGTCTCGGAGGGCTGGTTGACGACGCCGTCGCCGCAGACCTTGTTGGCGCAGGTGCAGTCGGGCAGGCACTCGCCCGGGCACGTGCCGTCGAAGGGCGGATCGCAGGTCTCGCCCGCGTCGAGGGCGCCGTTGCCGCACAGCGCCCCGCTCTTGAAGAAGCGCGTCGGCTGCCGGAGGGCGCCCGGCCCGGGCAGGCCGGCCACCGAGTTGACCGAGCCGCTCGCGGTCGGCGGAATGCAGAACGTCGCCGCGACGACGCCCATGTCGGTACCCGGCGTCCCCGTCCGGACGATCGGATCGAGGAAGCACTGGCGCGCCGTGAAGACGCACGTTTGTCCGGGCGCGCAGCCGGTGCAGCTGCCCGCGGGCGGCGGGTTGCACTCGTTGCTGTTCGAGCAGCCGCGGAAGCGCTCCTCGCTGCAGTTGCCGTCGAAGGGGCCGGTGGCGCACTGGCCCTCGCCGCTGCCGTCGGGATCGCTGGCGTTCACCGAGCAGACGGCGTTGTTGCACTGGTT
>Ga0302046_10001367_pt1 | contig 22864 bp, 18 predicted proteins | sample RVTome_11_FD_200261 | JGI IMG/M metagenome (GOLD analysis project Ga0302046, IMG submission 200261) | Soil microbial communities from uranium-contaminated site in the Upper Colorado River Basin, Wyoming, United States - RVT147D111 (version 2) ... | reverse complement strand
ATGGAGTTCCATCATGCGTTGAATCCAATGTCGAGGGGTTCGCCTTCATAGGACACGGGTAACGTCGCTTCTCTTGACATCACCATCCATAATATATATATACTGAATATATAGTTTCCGCATATCGATATGACAGAGAGCACTCACGCCGCCAAGGCCGAGGACATTGACAGCCAGCTACCGCTGACACCGCTGTCCTTTCACATCCTGCTGGCCCTCGCCGACGGTGAGAGGCACGGATACGGCATTCTCAAGGAAATCGAGCGCCGGGCCCGGGGACAGATGAAAACGGCCTCTGGGGCCTTGTATTTGGCCGCCGTGAGGCTGGTTGATACCGGTTTGATCGAAGAGTCGGACCGGCGGCCAGACCCGGACCTGGACGACAGGCGGCGGCGTTACTACCGGCTGACGGAGTTCGGACGGCAGGTCGCGGAGGCCGAAGCCAGGAGATTGGTCGACTTGGCTGAAGCCGCCCGGGAAACCGGCCTGCTGCGTCCACCCATCGAGCCAGTGGAGGATTGACCATGGTAGCCATACTTGCTGCGTTCGGGGCCGCATTCCTTATCTGGTTTCACAACGACCCCAAACCACACCCACCTCAAGCGTCCTGTCAGGCGCCTGAAGTGAACGCCATCGTCGAAACAGGCCCTTGGCACGACGAGATAAGGGTCGAGACGTACATCCGGAGTGACTAACTGGGCCGAAGGGGTGGAACGCACAAGGCCTTCAGCGCCCCACCGCCCCCTACCGTCGTTATGTCATTCGTTACGCCCATTGCCTTCCGGGACCAACGTCACATGGACATAGTCATCCATCGTGAGATACCTCACCGCGGCGTCCCGAATCCCCTCAGCTGAGATCTGATCGAGAAGCATTCCGAGTGTTTCGTCATCCTCGAGTGGCTCCCCAAACCGGGCGCGTTGAACGAGCAGACTCCGCCAGAATCCATTCTCCCGTTCACTCACTTCGCGGTCCCGCCGCATGGCCTCGAGAATTTTCGCGAGGTCCTCGGGATCAGGCCCCTCCGCCTGCAGCTTCTCAATCTCTGAAAACACCGCTGGAACGAGTTCATCCACTCGATCAGGATCAGACCCGAAGTCGATACCGACGGTGTAGGTGGATTGGGGAATACGGAGGCTGAACGACCAGACCGATGCGCCGTAGGTGCCGCCAAGATCTTCGCGGAGGACTTCGCGCAATCGCAGATTCAGCACTTGTGACATCGTGCTCAACACCAGCCGCTCGAGCCGGTCTCCCTCGAATCGCCCGGCGAATCGGAGGTTGGTCTGTGCCTTGGGTTCCAGCCCCCGCCTAACCGTCTTCGTAATCACGCCGATTGGTGCTTCAATACCGACATCCCGCCAGGTCTCGACACGATACGTGGAGGGCAAACTCGCCAGATATTTCCCGACCATCGAACGAACACTATCCGGCTGCAGATTTCCCACGAACACAAACGTGAAATCGCTCGCATCCGCAAAGCGGTCCCGATAGAACTCGATCGACGTTTCCAGATTCATTTCCTCAAACAGCTCGCTGGTAAACGGTCGAGTACGAAAGTGATTCTGCGTCATCACGGCGGTGAGTGTATCGTTCAGCGCCACTTCCGGCGACATATCCCGATTCCTGACAAACTCCTGCATGCGTTGTTGCAGCATCTGGTACGCGGCACTGTCTCGTCGGGGTGCCGTGAAATGAAGATAGATGAGCTGCAACAGCACGTCGAGATCATCCGGTGACGCGCCACCGCCGAGTCCCTCGCTGACGTCGTTAACGTCCGGGTAAACGTTGACGGCCTTGCCGGCCAGCCGTCGATCCAGATCCACGCGGGAGAACGTCCCCAGACCCGATTCCATAATGATGCTGGAGGCCATCATCGCCGCTACGTAGTCAGTATCCTCGACAAGCGAATAGCCTCCCGGACTGATTGCCTGGAACAAAATCTGGTCGTTCTGAAAATCCGTGGGTTTGATGATTACACGTACGCCGTTCGAGAGCGTCCAATCCGTTACATCAATCGAGCCGATATGATGCTCGGCAACGATAGTGCCCTCCCGTGGGTCTGTCGGCAGGAAGGGCTCATCGGAAACCTCATCGACGTACGGTGTGATGGTCGCCGTTACCACCGTGTCAAAGACGGCAGCCAGATTTGCCTCGGAAGGGACGGAAACCGAATCGACCTCCGGTCCACCCACGAGGACCACTCGACTACCGGCATTCAAGACTGCTTGCGAGACGGCGTTCACATCATCCAGGCCAATGGTCGGCAGCAGCTCAAGGACGAGCTGGTACTCGAACTCGATGCCTGGCGTCGCCTCGCCTTCCAGGAAGTGGCGGACATACTCGCCCGCGAAGACCACCGAACGCGTCTTGTCACGTTCCGCATGGCTGCGCTGCATGTTTCGCAGCAGGCTTTCCTTCCTGCGATTCAACTCACCATCCGTAAAACCATGCCTGGCGACGCGCTCGGCCTCCGTGAGGAGCGCACGCAACCCGGTGACAGCCTCGCCATCCCGTACGCCGGCACCGAGAAAAAACACATCAAGGGGGCGCACAAAACGGGCGCGCGCCACCGTAGCGTACAGGAAAGGTGCATCCGGTTGCTGACCGATTTCGTACAGGCGTTCGTTGAGCATCGACCGATACAACTGACCAATCAGATTTTGCCGGTACGCAGCAACGGTCCCCGGCTGTTCCGGTGTCCCTTTGTAGTAGAGGGCCACCGATGTCGACGTCATTTCGGGATCCGTCGCAACGGAATAGAGTGCTTCCTCATGCTCCGGTACGGAGAACTCCTCGCGCATCCTCGGGTTGGTCGGTCCAGCCAGATCGCTGAAGTTCTCGGCAATCAGCTGTTCTATCGCAGCCGGGTCGAAGTCCCCCACCGCGACAACGGCCATGAGATCAGGCCGATACCACTCATGGTAGAAACGCTCCAGACTTGCATGGGAAAAGTGCCGCAAGGTCTCCGGCGTACCGATAGGCAATCGATCCGCATAACGGGAACCGCTGAACAGCACAGGGAACTGCCTGTCCTGGATCCGCGCATCGGCGCCACGACCAAGACGCCACTCCTCGAGCACGACACCACGTTCTTTCTCCACTTCGGCGGAATCGAAGCTGACCGATCCGGCCCAGTCCCGCATTATCCTGAACGCCGTTCGGATGACCTCGATGCTGTCGGTGGGGACCGTCAGGAGATACGCCGTGTAGTCGAAGTTGGTCGCCGCATTCAGGTGGGCACCGAAACGCATCCCAACCCTTTCCAGGTAATCGATCAACTCCTGCTTCGGGAATCGTTCCGTCCCATTGAATGCCATGTGTTCCACGAAGTGGGCAAGTCCTCGCTGATCATCGTCTTCCAGGATCGATCCTGCGTCGAGGATCAGCCTCAACTCCGTTCGGTTCTCCGGACGGTTGTTGGCACGGACGTAGTATCGCAACCCGTTAGGCAGCGTGTCGATTGTTACGTTCGAGTCCGTGGGCAGCGGAACGTCGAGAACCTGAAATCCCGACGTAGAGGACGGAAGGAGACACCAGAGCACCGCAAGGTAGAACAAGACGCCAAGCTGTCGAGGTGCCAGCAGGATACCATCCTTCAAGCCTCTCATATCTTCACTCCCCCGCCTGTGCCTTCTGGATTTTTCCCGGCCCGTTGGATCACCGCCCAAACCAAACAGGGTCGGCGCATGAAACACCCACCCCACCCCCTGACGATCTTGTACCTGCTCCGGAGTCCATTGTTCACTGTTGCGGGATCGGAGACGCCTCGGTATATCCCGTAGTATCGCCGGACCCGACAAGATGTCGACGGGTGCACTAAGCCGTTCCGGGAGGCTCTGATCATCGGACCCAGAATCGAACAAGAGCAGCCGGACGCGACAGCATGCCGTCGTTCGGATTCCCCAATCGACCGCATCGGTATAGATAGTGGTTCGCGGATGTCGGTGGTACTGACGTCAGTGATCGCGATTGCGACGGCCTCGTGTTCGTCCCTCCCGGGACCGGAATCCTCACCCGTCCCCAGCGCCGACGTCTCCCTGAGTGTCGAGAATCGCAATTTCAGCGATGCCACCATCTACGCAACCGACGGCGAGAGTCGCGTTCGTCTCGGTAGGGTAACTGGCAAGACATCCGAAGAATTCACGTTCAAGTGGTACCAATCGAGTTTGTACGTCGAAGTTGATTTCACCGGGGGGGGCAGACTGTTCAGTCCACGACAGGTCGTTGTGCCCGGGGAAGTGGACGCCTTCCTTCTCACCATCGGCGTGAGTCCAAATGGTCCGGTCATGTTGACCGGTCGGTAGTAGAACCCCTCAAAAGGGTGCGTGTGGGCCTTTGTACTTCAGGACCACGATCACCTCCAGCGGCGCATTCGTGGTGACGTCAAAGTAGCTCTCTCCAATGTAGGAGATGATGGTGTCAGACTCGAAAGCTCGCGCAAACGCATTCAGGCTGTCGCCCGGCGGCACGTGCATCATCACGCGGTCGGTCGAGTCGGTGAGAAAGCTCCCCAGTACAGGCTCAATGTCCCGCCCATTGACTGCGATATCGACGCGAAAAACTTCCGGCTCAACTCCCGTAACCACAAATGTCACGGGAGCCAGGAAGTCCGGAGTCGGTATGTCACTGACCTGGTCTGCGTCACCCCCACACGCGAAAAGAACCAGGCAGCTCACGGCGTAAACCGGAAAGGGTCGAGTCATGTACAGCCAGCCAGTTCCCGCCGGTCGAGACACCACTGGCTGCGAGCACCGTGTCCCTCCCATGTCCCCTCGAAGTTGAACGTCACACCGGGAGTCACCAACACACACGAGAGCGTCCCCGACATCTCGAGCCCGTAGATCTCGTCTCCACTCACCAGGCCTTCATATTGGCAAGCCGCGTCATTGACAGTTCCCTCCCAACGAACATCATTCACGTTTCCAGGCGTCAGAACGCCGCCCGCGAATGTCCCATTGCCGAAGTAGCTGAAGGGGCCATCCAGGCTCGTACAATCCGTCTCGACACCCGCTGTGGCGGAGAACGTGGAGTCGGGAGAATTCGTTCCGGTCACCTGATTGCCGGTCATCCCTTGCGTGACGACGACCTCTCCCTGCCCGGAGCACGAGACGAGGTGGATCTCATCCTCAAAAAACTCCTGGAGATGCCAATTCCCATTGATGTGAGGCACGAACGGCTCCCCGCTACAGGCAAGCGCGACCAGGCAGACCGAAACAGGAACAAGCAGAAGCCTTTGCGGGAGGCCGCCAGGCGACTGACCCATCAACGGGACGCGCTCCATGTTCCCTCAATAGCCTCCTGCACCTGGCCAACGCCATCCGGACAGACGACAGTACCGTTCATCTCGTCGCTGCCGGTCAGCACACCCACGTAGTTGCAGAAATCAATCTCGAACGAGACATCGGACCCCACCAGCTGGGCACCGATGAGCCCTTGTCCGCCGTCGACGGTGAACCCGGTCGGCGCCCCTGTACACGTCCCCATCCGCGAGCGTTGACCCGTAAAGCGGTTGTTGTCGGCAAACTGCGCCAGGAGCAATTGACCGGTTGCCTCGCAGGCAAGTCCACTCGCCGTGCTGATGGTCTCCTGCCAATCCCAGGTGCCTGACACGTCCGTTGCCGGTGCCGTCGCGCAGGCAGCGGAAAAGGCGCTCAAACCGATACCGAAGAGAAGTCTATGCATGGCACATTCCCGAGTGGGCGGTGTTCAACCTGTCAAACCTAATGGTCTCGGGGTGTACGCTCAATGAAATCTAAGGTTCCAATTCACATGGATTTACGGGCACACGGGAGGCGAGGAGGAGACTCGGACTACCTGTCCGTGGTCACCCGGGAGTTTTATCTTTCGACCACACCAACCCTCGAACCGCCAGGGGAATAGATACAATCGATGGTTGCCCGCGTATTGACGAGCTTGTGGTCTCAGAAGAGTACGGGATGGAAACCGGCGGTCGGACTCGCCGTTTCAATAGTATTCGGCATCCTGTCACCAGTCGACGGACAGATCGTTCGAGGTCAGGTAGCGGATAGCATTACGGACGCCCCTATCCCGGGTGCTGCGGTGAGCATGCTCAATGAAAGCGGCACCGTGATCGAGCAGACGATCACCGACATGGAAGGACTCTTCCTGGTTCGGGCCCCTCAGGCGGGGATGTACTCCCTGCGCGTAGAAGCCGATGCGATCCGTACTTCGGAGTTTCCGCCATTTGCCCTGGCCGGAGAACAGATGTTGGGTTTCAAGTTACTCGTCGCCTCAACCTCACCGCCTGCTCTCAATGTGGATCCGACCGTCGAACAGCTGCTGGACAACGCGTGCGGCACCGATTTCGACGGAAACCAACCCGTGATCCTCGGTCGGGTCACACAAGACGAGTCGAACGCGCCAGTGGACGGTGCAGAAGTCGTAATGAGCTGGTCGGCTGTGCCGGAGTTCCTCCATGCGCGGGTTGGCTACGAGAACGCCGCCGGCGCGGCGCTCACCGGTTCCAGTGGCTTCTATGCAATCTGCGGGGCACCGACAGCCACGTCGATCGTCATTCACGCCGAGGTGACGAGCCAGGGACGCCTCAGCGAGTTCCTGACCCTACGATTCGAAAACAACGGTGTGTTCGTCGGCGACTCATTTCACGTCATGACCCATCCAATCTGGCGCCAGGATTTCTCGCTGATTCCGGGCTCGGAGTTGACCGGTACCATCCGCGGAACCGTCCATGACACCACGGGAGCCCGGCTGGCAAACGCCCGCGTCACCGCCCTTGGAACAAATATCCAGACACGCGCGAACGTCCTGGGTGACTTCGAGCTGACGGGCCTGCCACCGGGTACGATCCGCATAGCCGTCGAACAGGTCGGTCATCGTCCGTATCAGACGGATGTTCATCTGAAAGCCGGGGAACAGTTGACGCTTGGGCCTAACACGGTGGCTCTTGCAAACGCTCCCATCGAACTGGACCCGATTGTCGTCGAAACGGACAGGCCGGACCGCCGCCGCGAGCTGGCCGAGTTCGAAAAGCGTCGCGAGACCACCAGCGGATCCTTTCTCACCCGAGAGGAATGGGAAAGCATGGGTGCCGTCGATGAGACAGTCGACGTCCTTCGACGTCTACGCGGATTGCGGATCAATCCGGGCCCGAATATGACGCAACCCTGGATTATCACGTCGACACGGAGCGGGGGTCGCGGTGGGTTCACTAGTGGATTGACTGGCGGTCAGTGCTTTCCGCTCGTGTTTCTGGACAACAGGTACCTCGGCAGCACGGGCCAAATATCCGTTGATCGTGAGATACGGCTCCTCGACCTCGAGGCGGTTGAGTTTCATACGAGTACGGCGGGAATGCCGGCCGAGTTGAACCGACCTGGGGCCGTGTGCGGCGTCCTCGTTTTCTGGACTCGGTGATACGCGGCCCGAATCGAGGAACGCCACCGGGATGTCGGGAATCTCGAGGATGCCAGTACTTGTTCAGTTCATGCCGTCGCTAGATGTTCGCCGCATTCCGTCAGAAATGGATTGCTTTGCCGAGTCCGATGAAGATCCCAACAACTCCTGCCACGGCCAGGAACACGTGAAATCCGGTAGAGTCAAGTAAACTGCGGTGGGATCGAGGGTCATCGTTCACTTCCATGGACCGTGTTTCGGCAAAACGGGTCCAGAAAGCAATTACGCCACAGCTCGAGCCCGGTCGGCTGTACTGGTACGGAAGGGTGGCCGCACTCTGATGTGCCTCCACTGCGGCGACTGTTTCGAGCGGAATCGCACCATCCACGTCGATTTGATTCACGTTTCCGATGTAGTGACGATCGAGAAAGACCAGGGGTGGACAGGGGTTCACATCATCCAAATCGATGTCCACGGCACCAAAGTCACCGCCTGTATCCGTGCTGGTTCCAAACGTCCGCGGTCCCCCGCGCTGCAGGGAAATGATCCAGCGGTGATCGAGGTCACCACCGCTCCGAATGCGAACTCCCTGCATACGTCGCAAGACGTCAACGGCGGTGATAGGCGTTCCCTGCCTCGTAAACTCTTCACGTGTGAGGAAGCTTCCGTTACCTAACGTCCTTCTGGAATTGAACTCCGCCAGCGGATTATGCCCTGGCGTCGTTTCGACAACGACCGGATCAAGTACCTGCGCCGCGCCAAGCATCAGCTCCCCGGGCGCAATGTCAAACTCCCCCTCGCTCGGAAGAAAAAACTCCCTCCGCAATCCCTCACTTCCAATCCTTCTCACCGTGAGCCTGATGGGTCCTCCCGGAAGGCGGGGCAACATGAAAACACCAGCAGAGTCCGTTTCCGTGATAAACTCAGTGCCAAGTATTCCAACGGTCGCCCCGGGCACGGGGGTGCCGGAAAGATCCGAGGTTACCACACCACGTATGGTCGTATTCCGCTCAGCCGCACTGTAAACGGAAAGGTCCTGTCTCCACACGTTGCCGGGCGCGTCATAGACTGCCTGGCCCGTATTGACGGATCCCTGCTGAAACGTGAGACTCAGGAAGTTGCTGAAAGCAGAATCTGCCACGGCGTGCAACCAGACCCGCGTCTCTATTGGAGCCCCACAGATCACATACATGCCTGTGGAATCCGCCCGTGCTTCTCCGGAAAACTCTCCCACACTGACAGCATCCGCCAGGAAGTTGGGCACACTTGCCCACGAGACGTTGATTGTTGCGTTGGGTATGGGCACGCGCGTTTCTGCGTGCCGGACCCACCCGACCACCGTCCCTCGGGTTTCCGACCCGGGGCAGGCATCGGCGAGAACGGACTCATACCACTGCGTGACCATTGGACTGGGTAGAAGCAGTAGAAAGGACCGCTCTTCAACATCGCTCCCGTCAAACTCCGGAAACGTTGAGGTTTCGTAGCCTGATTGTTGGGCTCTCAGCCTGAACCTTCCAGCCTGCCCGATTGGAAACAGGAAGAGCCCGGCGCTGTCTGTGATCGATGAATCAATGGTCAAGCGCTGTTCATTCAACAGGAACACCGACGCGCCAGGCAGCGGGTTCCCGGTTGTGCTGTCGGCAACCTGACCCCGGACGACCTGAGCGGCAACTGAACGAACCGGCACAGTCCCGGAAACGCCCGCCATCACGAACGCCACAGTAACGACTGTTAACGAGCCAGCAACTCGGCTACCACGGCTCAGGACCATCCTGCCTCGATGCGTGAAACGACACACACGCAGTTTACCTCCACCTCAATAAGGATAAGAGAAAAGGGGGCGGGGTGCATGTCCGCCCCCCGCCCCTGGTTTTCATATCCGCGTCGAATTCGCGAGCTGAGGTTTAGCTCGCGGCCGACGCCTTTGGAAGGCAACGAGACGCAGCAGCGTCCTCCACGTTCGGATTGTCCCGTGCTTCCGCGATGTCAATCGGGAACTTGACCGTTCGTGAAGACACCGACCCGACGAAATCCCCGTTCGCCATCAAGGTCGGAATCAAGCCAAAACGAACGAGGTCGTTCTGACGATGACCCTCCATGAACAGTTCGGCGAATCGCTCGTTGAGCAGGAGTTCCTGGACCTCCGCCAGTTCGTCAGCCATGGCGTCCGGAGCCGGCGACAAACCGGCGACGACTCGAAGGTCATTGAGGATTGTCCGGGCATCGGTCAGCCGGTCCTGCCTCATGGCCACTTCGGCCTGAATCAGACGCATCTCGTCCAGGTGCGTGATTGGAATATCCGCTCCGACATCCCGGTATTTCCACTGACTGAAATAGGGCGTCGCTCCATCGACGCCGAGAACGCCAGCATCGTGCCGGATTGGCACACGTGGGTCCAGTTCGGTCAGGGCCAGATGAGCGAGACTCCAAGGATCAGCCATCAAACGAGCGGCATCATCGACGAGCGGCCACCATTTCTCTCTCATGCCCGCAGCGTTATTAAATCCGATCGTATTCAGGTTGACGATCGCGTTTTCCTGCGTGGCCTGCTGATACTGCGCCAGTTTTTGCCATCCGGCCGGTGCATTGGCGAGAACATTCCCCGCTGCCGTATTTGCCGCGTCCAGATTGCCGAGCATCAGCTCTGCGCGCGCTATTCCTGCTTCGGCCCACACCGCAAAGTCCGAACCGGGATCCAGCGGCAGGGCGTCCCGCAACTTGGCGAGACCCTGCTGCCACATCTCCGTATCAGACCTCAATGCCCCATACTCCACGATCTCTCCGGCCTCGGACACGACCGCGTCACCAACCGACTCGCAGTAACGCTCCGCGATAAGAATATCGAGCCAACCTTCGGATGTGCGGATTTGAGCCCACCACTCCGCGTCAACGGTCTGCCCTTCTCCCTCGAGACGCTGGAAACGCCGTGCGGCATCCTGCGCAGCGTACCGGGCACGCAGAAGTGTTCGGCCGCCGTCTTCGGAATGAGAACTGTTGTAGTCCAACCGCCCGTGGTCCGTATCATCGTACTGCGACCAGGTGCCCGTGTGCTGCCAAACATCAGAAATGAGGTTGTCCGTGGTTACATAGGTATCGACGCGCTCATGAAGCGCACCTTCAACCCCCCTGGCGACGGCATCGAGCGCCTGATCCAGATCCCCGTCCGTGAACGCGGACGGGTCGGACACGTCCAGAAGGCCACTACACCCCAAGCCCGCCGCAAGCGAGCAAGCGGTCAGTGCCCTTCCCAATCTCTTTATTATTACCATTTCAGAATCTCCGTATTCGTGAGTACGAGTCGTTCCCGGCGGGACTGGCCTTTTTGGGGCCACTCCCGCCTGATGGCTCCAGATCAGAACGACGTTCGCACTGAAAACATGAACGTTCTTGCTCGCGGTGTTGACAGGAAGTCAAAGCCCGGGACGTCCTGGCCTCCGTGGTAATTGGCGCTCGGGTCCCGACAATTACAGTCATCCCACCAGGCCAGATTCTGAAGGGAAATCTGCGTCGTTGTGCGTCCGAGCCCGAACGTGTTGGAGAAACTGTTCGGCAACGAGTACGTCAGGGAAAGCTCCTGAATTCGGATGTGATCCCGCTTGTCCATTGCACCAAGGGCGCGGTGGTGGGCGAGCACGGAATCCGATTGGAACGTTGCTGACCCGTCGTCATTCAGCCACTGCGTGTACTCGTCCCCGGCAAACTGGCGCACCAGATACGGGCGATCAGCGTTGCTGAACCAGGAACCCTTTTCCCAACTCAGGAGACCGTACAGACGGAACGAACCGAGCTCGAGGATCTGCGACAAGTTGCCTTCCCAGGAGGGCAACGGGTTCCCAAAGAACACCGCCGTATCCGTCCGGGAAACGATGTGCTCGTCATTCGCGGCATCGTATTCGTACCCGGTGAACGCCTGCGCAAAGACGGCGCCAACGGACCGGCCCAAACGATTGCCACCCAGGTTACACTCGGTGCGGGCCTCGTTGCAGTTCTGAACAAACTCGCCCAGGTCCGTGATCTTGTTCGTGTTGCCGCTCATGTTGATCCCGCTGGACCAACGGAAGTTGTTCCCTTCGATGAGCGCGGCATCCAGCTTCAGCTCCCAACCCTTGTTCTGCAGGGCGCCAATATTGCGTTGCTGAGCGTCCGGAAAACCGAGGCTTGGGGGCAACACGACATCCAGCAGGGCATCGCGTGTCTTGGCATAGTAGGCCGTCGCCTCGATGGACACCCGGTCGTTGAAGAGACCCATGTCGATCCCGCCTTCGATCTCGGTCGTCTTCTCGGGCTCGAGATCAGCATTACCCGGGTTGTCCGGCCTGACGCCGTTCTGTCCTTCGAGTACGATCGTCGGACTGAACGTGCGGAACTGCGTGAACGCCCCCGGCGCCTTCCCGGACATGCCCACGGCACCGCGCACCTTCATTGTGCTGATCGCGCCCGGCAGGAAACCTTCTTCGGAAACGACGTACGCAAGCTCAGCCTTGGGATAAAACTGCAAGCCGAAGTTTTCACCGAATGCGCTGTTCCCGTCGAGTCGTGCACCGCCGGTAACAAACAGCTTGTCGCTGATCGAGAACCTGTTCTGCGCGAACAGGCCGACGTTGATCTCCTCTTCGAAAGTTTCGCGCCCGGAGCGCACGGCGGCGCCCGTTACCGTTGACACACCGACCCCGGCGAAGCCCTCGCCGATGGCCGTGTTGTCACGATCGGTTTCCCAGAATCCCTGGGCACCGAACGAAAAGTCCGATTGGATGCTTTGGCCGAGGTTGAAACCGAGCGTGCCGAGATAATCCAGCGTATACGAGCTGAAGTCACGGTAGGCCACGCTTCGCTCCGCATCGGTGCCTACGTAGATGTAGTTACGACCGAACGGATGGAACCGCTCCCGGCGTGCCGAAACCTGATCCAATCCTGCGGTGAGGCGATGACCAAAGGTTTCGGTCGGATTGAAGTTGACCGTTGCGCCACCGGTCCAGCGGTTGACGAACTCCCCGGATTGAATCTCCCTGATGTCCGCGATGGCTACCCACGGCTCGCCCCAGGGTCGTTCAGCTGTTGCGGTGAGCGGATTGCCGACGAGGGCATTCCCAAGGAGCGCGGTCCAGTTGTTCCCGGTCTGGAGGAGCTGACCCTGCGTTCGTGCGAACGCGGATTGCAGCTCGAAATTCCAACGATCAGACGCCGTCCAGTTGATGTTCAACCGCGCATTTGCCTTGGTCTGATCGTTGGGCTGAATAGAGCCCTCTTCGTACGCGTATCCAGCTGACACATAATACGTTACGTTCTCACCGCCACCCTGCACACCAATGTCCGCCCGCTGGATCAAACCGTTCTCGATCAGCTCGTTCGCATCACGTGCCTGGGTACCGTCGGGGCCGGTGAAGCGCGGGGCTTCCGTCTTGGGAAGGTTCGGACGCAGCCGATTGAACCCGGCGCCGTAAGACAGCGTCCAACGCGGAGCGCTGCTTGCACGGCCCTGCTTGGTGAAAATCTGAATGACGCCGTTTGTGGCCTCGGTGCCGTACAGAGTGGCCGCGGCCGCGCCCTTGATTACCTCGATACGATCGATGTCATCCGGATTCAGATCGTTCAAGCGGTCAGATCCGGAGCCGCCCTGGAATCCGCAGCACGCGATGCCGTCGTCTCCCCAGTCGTTACCCTCGGTGTCGATCCGGATACCATCAACATACACAACCGGACGCTGACCAAGCGTGAAGCTCGCAATGCCACGGACACGCAGCTCCTGCCCGGAACCAACACCTCCGTCGGTGCCAAATGAGCGAACACCGGGGATACGTGCACGCAGAACGGAACCAAAGTCACTGACGTCCACGACCTCCTGAATTGCGCCGACGTCGACTGTCCCGAGTGTGACGCCCAACTTCCTCTTCTCCACGGCACCACCGGTACCGGTCACCACGATCTCGTCGAGCGAGACGGCACTTAAGCCAAGAACGAAGGCAAGACTCGCCGTTCCGCCCGTCGTGACGGTGATCTGCTGGGTGCTGCTGCGGTAGCCAATCGCCAGAACCCGAACTTCGTAGGTCCCGGCCGGAACGCCCTCGATCGTCAACTCGCCGCGCCCATCCGTGATGCCCGTGAAACGCGTGCCCTCGATGACCACTCGGGCGCCGTTGATGACCTGCTGATTCGTCCGATCGGCAACAGTCACTTCGACCGTTCCGCCCTGCGCCAGAGCCGGTGCAGCCACGATCGCGACCGCGCCTACACTCAGCGTCAGTGATAGAAAAGTTTTCAACCATTTACTGGACATGCGGTACCTCCTTCGAGGTTGGAAGACCCCAAACAACATACGAATAGATCCGGCCAACGTGATCCATGCTTTACATCCAACCCGTTGACCACCATCCATCTCGTCCCATCCTATTTACCGGCGAAAAAAAGGGTTCGCAAGGGCGACGTTCCAAGAAAATACCACACAGTTGAGACTCGCTCTCATTCGGGCCTTTTAGCGCGACGCGACAAACCGCAGAAGCCGCTGCTGGTCACCGAAACTCAAGCGCTGGAAGCGGCCCCGGACGCCCGTCGCCTCCCCGCCGTGCATCGCGATGGCGGCCTGTAGTGTCGCCCCTGCGCCATTGTGCATCCAGCCGACCCGATGACGTACGCCCATCAGCCGTGCCGTGCGGTGCTCCGTATCCGAAGCACCCACCCCACAGATGCCCCGCGATTCGGGACCAAGGTCGTGCAGGAGAAGATCCGAATACAGTGCAACGGTTTTCTGATCGAAAGCCGGATCGCCGCTCCGACCCGTTTGCATTCCGGGTACGTGACATCCAGCGCAGCCGGTCTGCAGGAAGAGCTGCTCTCCACGACGGAGGGTGTCACGAGTCGCGGGATCCGAGGGGGATTCCGGCGCCCCGGGAACGAGAAACCGGATAAAATCCACGACCAGGGCCAGTTCCCCGGCCGACACTTCAGGGTCCGCGGCGAGATCGACCGAATCAGGTAGAGCAATCCCGTTCGGTGTTTCTTCCGCCAGCCGCTGTGGAGTTGTCAGACCCATTTCAGCGCCGAAGGCCGCCGCTACAAAGTCGTGAATCGTGGAAAAATCGGCTTTGCGGCCGAAGCGTCCGCGCGCTCCGTTCAATGTTGCCCCTGTCCGGCCCGAAATACCGTCGTTGTCCCGATCATTGGGATCGGCACGTGTTTCGATCACATCGAAAGGAATAGCCTCGATCAGACCCAGACCAAACAGGGAGGGAGACGTTACATCGGTGATTCGGTTGGCACTCGTTGGCGGTGTTTCGTAAGAGATGCCCAACGCAGCGAGTTCCTGGGTCGCCCGTTGCTGGATGTTGTCACCTCCCTCTGATTCCAGGAGGTCGCATGAACCGTCCTCGAACCGCGTCGCCTTGACCACGGTCTCGGTGCCCGTGCCCCCGAGGGCCGGCAGATCGTGACAGGAGCTGCATCGCGCCTGATTGAACAGCGGGCCGAGCCCGTCCTGAGGCGTGTATTCCCTGTCAAACAGGGCCTTACCCGCGGCAAAACGCTCGTGCTGTTCAGGTGTGAGGTCGGGCAGCGGATCCCCAGGACGGCCGGCAGTTGGCGTATTCACTTGCGTACATGCATACCCGGAAACCACACAGAGGCAGACACCCAACCACCCGAAAACCCTGTGTCTGATGCACATTACCAATCGGTGTCGTTTGCCCCTCATCAGAATGGCTACCTCGTGCGCGTGCGTCTCCGTGGGTACGGTGTCCCACTCCGGGATGTCTTGCAAGTGGCCTGGTCGAGCTACACGTTTAGCCGTGTTGAGACGGGCAATCACGGCGCAAACCCGTTCTGGTTGTCCCACTGCGCGGACATAGGGAAGAAACGTCAAGGTCAATGAAAATGAAATACGGCGCATTACTCGCAGTGTTGTTTTCGTGTCAGGCTCCCGTATCGGTGGATCTGGTCCTCGTCAACGGCACGGTTTACACCGTCGATGACATCCAGCCGCTCGCCGAGGCCATCGCGGTTCGAGGAGACCGGGTATTCGCGGTAGGCACGAACGCCGATATCGAACGCCTCGTCGGCCCGGACACTCGGCGCATCGACCTCGCCGGAGCATTCGTGACACCGGGGTTCAACGACGGACACGTTCATATCGAGGGGACGGGGGCGTTGCTGGTCGGCGCTAACCTGCTTGACGTGCATGAACCGACTGCCTTCGTCGCACGCATTGCCGATGCCGCCACACGATTGCCTGAGGGGAGCTGGATTACACGGGGAGACTGGGGGGCGTACGAACAGTGGGCGGCCGGTTCGAGTGGCAACGAGGCACCGTCGGCAACGTCGGCGGCCGGTCCGTTCACTCCACATCGCAGTTTGATCGACTCCGTGACCCCTGATCATCCGGTCCTGGTGAACCGATTCGATCGGAGCATGTACCTCGCAAACAGTCGCGCGTTGGAGCTGGCCGGTATTACAGCCGGTACACTGGCACCGACCGGTGGGGCCATCGAACGCGACGAGAGCGGCACGCCCACCGGCATCCTCCAGGGTTCCGCGGTCGATCTCGTGCGAAACGCCATAACTCCCAAGTCATTTGATCAACGCCTCGCCGAAGTACGCGCGGTCCTCGACGAGGCACGCCGCGGAGGCGTCGCCACAATTCAGGATATCACATCCGCCGAGCAACTGAGGGCGTATCAGGAACTAAAAGACCGCGGCGAACTCACCGCGCGGATCATGATCAGGCCTTCCCTCGACAATGTCGTTCACACCGCGGGATTGGGATTGACTCAGGGATTTGGCGATGAATGGCTTCGATTCGTGGGTTACAAGGCCTGGGTCGACGGGATTATGGGCAACAGCAGTGCAATGTTCTTCGAGGAGTACGACCACGCCCCCGGCAACTACGGCATCGTCCGCCAGATCATGCTCCCTGAGGGCGTAGAGGGAGCCGCCTTGAGCATGACGCGTGGGCAGAGCTATACCGACTACCCCGCCGGGAATCTCGAGAATCTCCTGTTCCAGGCTGCTGAAACCGGCCTGACTCCTCACGTGCATGCCATCGGCGATAAGGGCGTCCGCGTCATTCTTGACCTCTACGAGAAGGTCTTGAATGAAACATCACTCGTTGACGCGGATCACCGCTGGCGGGTGATTCACGCGCAGGTCGTCGATGAAACCGACTTCTCCAAATTCGGCGAACTGAATCTGGTCGCCGAGGTCAACCCGTACCACATCTCCGATGACATGCGTTGGATGGAAGAACGGATCGGCGCGGAACGTTCGCGAGGAGCCTACGCCTTCAGACGTCTCGAGGAAGCCGGCGCGGTCCTCGTGTTTGGCAGCGACAGCCCGGGCACCAACGCCGCACGGTACTACCTCAGTCCCGTCTACGGCTTGTACGCCGCAGTCTCACGCCAGACACTCACCGGTGAGCCGGTCGATGGGTGGTTTCCCGAGCAACGACTGACCATCGAGGAAGCCATCCAGGCGTATACGAGGAACTCGGCCTGGGCAACCTTCCAGGAGGACGACAAGGGAACCCTGACGCCCGGCAAGCTGGCTGACATCGCCGTGTTCGACACAGACCTGGTAGAGGCTGGACGTACCAACCCCGCAGCGCTGCTGGAGGCTCGGGTTCTGTATACCATCGTTGGAGGGAAAGTGGTTTTTGAATCCGCAGGGGAAGGAAACTGAAGGAGGAAGGAGTAGGGAGGAAAAAGGGCTTCACCTCCCGTCCTCTCGCCTTTTACCTCTTAGTACCTTGGCATTCCCGGATCCACCTCCATCGCCCACGCATCAACACCGCCACGCAAGCTGCGGACGTTCGAGAAACCCGACGCCTTGAGGAATTCGAGTGCCCGCATGGACCGCATGCCTCGATGACATATGGTCACGATATCGGATTCCGTATCGAGCTCGTGCAATGCATCAGGCAGGGTCCGGAGCGGCACCAGCTTCGAGCCATCGATCCGACAGATATCCCATTCATGTTGCTCCCGAACGTCGAGCAGCAGGACGCCCCCATCGCCCTGTAGCTCGAGTGCTAACTCTGAGGCAGTGATCTCGAGGTCTTCAGGTGCAGGTTTCACGCTGATTCTATTCGTTTGAGGCGTGAGCCGTGAGCCATGGGCCGTGAGCCATGGGCCGTGGGCCGTGAGCCGTGGCCGTGAGCCGTGAGCCGTGGGCCGTGGGCCGTGAGCCGTGAGCCGTGGCCGTGAGCCGTGAGCCGTGAGCCGTGGGCCGTGAGCCGTGAGCCGTGAGCCGTGGGCCGTGGGCCGTGGGCCGTGGGCCGTGGGCCGTGGGCCGTGGGCCGTGGGCAAAGTTTGCACACAACACCTCCTTGTCAAGGAAGGATTGGCTGGACGTGTCTCGCACGTGGGTAACCCAGCTCACAACTCACGGCTCACCGCTCACGGCTCACCGCTCACGGCTTCTTCTCCCTCATTGACATGACACTATAGTAGATACTACTATAGTTGCAACTCAACGATACTGGTAACCGTCCATGCCGCCCGACCCACTCGACTTTCTGCCACTGAGCAACCTCTCGTTCCACGTCCTGCTGGCCCTCGGTTCCGGTGCCGCTCACGGTTATGCCATCGGCAAGGACGTCGAAACCAGGTCCGGTGGGAAACTGAATCCAACCACAGGCGGACTGTATCAGGCCCTGAAACGATTGGCCGATGACGGGTTGATCGAATCAGCCCGGAGCGCCGACGCGCAATCTCCGGATACACGACGCCAGCATTTCAAGCTGACCAGGCTCGGCCGGCGTGTGGTTGCCGCCGAAGCGGCGCGTTTATACGAGCTCGTACTCGAGGCGCGTCAGCGCAATCTCTATTCGGGATCCGTTTGATGCGTTTTTCCTGCGGAGTCTACCGACTAACGCTCCGACTCCTCCCCGTATCGTTCCGACGCACCTACGAGGTTGACATGGTGCGTACGTTCGAGCAGAAGGTGACAGCGTCAGCATACCGCGGCACTCCGCTTGGCACGGCCTCTCTCATCTGCCGCGAATACGTCAGTATCATCGGGCTCGCCTTTCGAGCCCGTCGTGACTACCAACGGACACGACACCGGCCTCCTCCCGTCAAAACGCCATCGAGCCTCCGACCAAAACCCGAGTTCCTCTACGAACTGCGACACGCCGCGCGCGCATTGCGCCGTTCGCCTGGCTTCACGTTCCCGGCTGCCCTCACACTCGCCCTTGGGATCGCCGCGAACGTGGCCATTTTCAGTGTCGTGCGGGGAGTCGTGATGAAGCCCCTTCCGTATCCGGAGCCCGACAGAATTGTCATCCTGGACCACGCGGCGCAGGGCATCGGCGTCGAAAGCGGACTTGGTCTAACGCGCGGACTTTACGCGACCTATGCGGGCCGAGCAGATCTGTTCTCCGCAGCGGGCATGTACGAAACGGGCCAGCTCACGTTGACCTATCAGGGACTGCCGGAGCGCGTCGACGTCGCAAGCGTCACGCCATCCACGGGTGCCGTCTTCGATACGCCCCCCATCGTAGGGCGGTGGTTCAACGAAAACGACGGGGCGCCCGGAACGGAGCCCACTGTCCTGATCAGTGAGGAGCTGTGGGTTCAACGGTTCGGCTCCGACAAACAGGTTGCAGGTCGCACCGTCACCCTGCAAGGAGTTTCAACGGTAGTCATTGGCGTTATGCCCCGGCACTTCACCTTCCCCGACCCGGACACACAGGTGTGGCATCCCCTGCAGGCCGACTTCACCACCTTCGGCGGATTCACGCATCGGGCGGTGGCACGGCTGCAACCCGGCGTGAAGGAGGCTGACGCGCAGACCCAACTCAATAACGTCATCCCGACCCTTCCCGACCGTTTCTCTGAAGCGTGGGTCTCGGGCATCGTCGACAACGCCAAACTGTTTGCCCTCGTGAGGACATTGCACGAAGACACGGTGGGGCACGTCACTCTCACGCTTTGGGTGTTGTTAGGAAGTGTCTCGTTCATCTGGTTGATGGCCTGTGCCAACGTCGCCAATCTCCTGTTGGTCCGATCGGAGGCACGACGCACGGAAACCGCGCTCCGCAAAGCTCTGGGCGCCAGTCAGATGCACGTTGTGATGAACTGGTTCATCGAGATTGGCATGTTGACCGCGTTCAGCACCGTCGCAGGACTCGGACTGGCGTGGTTCAGCACGAGAATGCTGACTCAGCTCGGCCCGGACAACATTCCACGGCTCGAACAGGTGGGCATCGATTTCCACGTCCTGACGTTTTGTCTTTCGCTTGCGGTCTTCTCCACGCTCCTGCTCGGCGGCATATCCACTTCGGGTCTGGCCACGTTGTCTGCGACCGCCTTACGTGACGGAAGCAATCGAACCTCCGCGACCTCAGACGCCAATCGCTTCAAGCAGATCATCGGAACAGGTCAGATCGCCGTCGCGGTCGTTCTGCTGGTCGGGTCGGGCTTGATGATCCGAACATACCAGGAGCTGCGCCGGGTAAACATCGGCTTCACGCCGGACAGCGTTTTGACGTTCGAGGTCGGCCTGACCGAGGTGGATTATCCAACCGGCCCGAGCGCGGCGGCTTTCCAACGGTCACTGGTGCAACGACTCGCGGGTTTGCCCGGTGTGACATCGGTCGGGGCAGTCGGACGCTGCCTCCCGTTCGGCGGTTGGTGCGGGGGTGACCCCCTGGCCGTGCAAGGGAGACCGGCTCCGGAAGGTGAGATCCCGCCAATTGTCTCGCTTCGCGTCGCCACTCTGGGGTATTTCGAGGCGATGGAAATACCGCTCCTTGCCGGGCGAGTGTTTCAGTCACAGGACGCAAACGGCCAGACGAACAACGTTGTCATCTCAGCGGCGCTCGCCGATGCATACTGGCCGGGTGAAGAGCCTTTGGGACAACGGGTCAGCGACCAGGGTCGTGCGACGCCGGATGACGGCTGGTACACCGTAGTCGGCGTCGTCGGCAACGTACCTGCCCGTTCGATCACGGAAATCGATGTCCCTACGATCTATTTCCCCACCGCATCGCTCGCCGGTCGTGAACCGTCACCACACACCATGCGATTTGCCGTTCGAACCAATGTGCCCCCCATCTCACTCGTGTCCGCAGTCCGAACCGCCGTGATCGATCTCGATGACAATGTGCCTCTCGCGAACGTCCAGACGCTCGCCAGCATCGTCTCCGCGGCGACCGCCACGACAACGTTTGTGACAATCCTGTTGGGTATCGCGGCGGCGATGGCGCTGTTTCTGGGTGTCGTCGGCGTATATTCCGTGATCTCGTACTCGGTTGCCCAGCGTCGCCACGAAATAGGAATTCGCCTCGCACTCGGCGCAACAACGCAGGCAGTCAACCGTCTCATCATCAGTCATGGCCTCGCCCTGGCGGGCATTGGTATCATGCTCGGTGTTGCAGGCTCCTTCGCGCTCACTCGATACATGGAGTCGCTGCTCTTCGAGGTGACCCCCAACGACCCGCTTACCTACGGCGGCGTCATGCTCGTCCTTGCGCTCTCGGCATTCCTGGCCTCGTATCTCCCCGCACGCCGCGCCGCGGGGGTGGATCCGGTGCGGGCGCTGCGGGAAGGGTGATTCAGGCGGGAGCCGACAGCGACGTCCTCAAACATCTGCATCGACGTCCTGCACGATGCGGAACTCGGACGTGAATCCGACGTGTCGATGACCACCATCTGAGAGAACCGAACGGCGAATGTCCGAAAGGAGTTGCCGGCCCTCTTCGGTCAGTGTCCAGTATTGCCCAGAGTCTTTGGCACGCCGTATTCGCAGGGAAGGCTCAACCACCCCGATCGCCATCAGATCCGTGAACCACAGGTTGAGGTTGTTTGAGGGAACGGGCCATCGTGGTCGGAAGTCCTCCCGTTCAAGACCGCACACGCCCACCGGGATGAATTCGGCGGCGGCTTCGGTCGACACTTCGGCGGCCAGTTCAGGACCCATGCGCAAAAAGAAATCGTAGAGCGTCATCTCGACCGGCTGGCCCCAACCAGTTGCGCCGCGATACCAGAGCGGAATGACTATCCTGTTCCCCTGCAGGAGTCGAACAACTGTCTCCCGACGCCGGCTTGCGGCCTCGCCGAGATCCTCGTTCAGCTTTCGCTTTAGATCATGGTTCTCTCTCATCAAGAGGGCGAGCTGCTCCGCCACATTCTCGCTGGGAAGTTGCGCCGCCGAGATGTAGCCGGGACGCGTGAACGTGCTCAACAGTCGTCCAACGGCGCCGGCCAGCTCCGCATCTACCGTGTCGTAACGTGCCGACATCCCAAAGGGATTCTCGTTCAGCTTGCTGAGCAACGTGCTGTTCGTCGAGTTTCGCTCTCCGGGGGACGTCCAATCCCGATGAAAGAGGGTCAGCACCGGAATGTTCCGTTCGACAGCTAGATCAAAGGCACGCTCCGTTGGCCCGACGTCTTCATCCCTGAGATCATCTGCCACACCCACAGCGATCGTGAGGTAGTCGCACAATTCGAGGAATCGAACCACCGTTTCCCACGGCTCAAACCCGAGAACACCAGCGCCAACCAGATCGACAGGAACCTGGCCCAGTTGGGCGACTGCCCTTGTCAACGAAGCGAGGGGAGCATCGGTCCCAAGCGGAATGACGCCTACCACGAAGCGTCGCACTGATGTCATATTTCCTCGCGCTGTCGCGTCAGCAACCGTTCAGTAAAGTCGAGTCGCTCTTCGAGCTCTGCCATCTGCCGTGCATTCTCGTCAATCTCCACTGCCTGCTGGTTGACCCGATCCTCAGCATCCTGTAAGCGTTGCTCGAGCCTGGTCTCCAAGCGCCGCACGTCCCCACTCACACCCATACGCTCGGACCGCTTTGCTCGCAACCAGATCGGTATGGAAGAACCTGCGACTATCAACGCGCCAATGAACACAGGTGGCGCCTCCCACACGATACCGCTTGCAAGGAACACTGCCCCAAGGATTGTCCTTCCCAGGATCTGCTTAGTGACCTCGAGAGCCGAACCAGTGGACGACGACGGCGTGAGTCGATTGCTCGCCCGCAATGGCGACCCCACCATCCCCCGAATCGGATAGGCACAACGCGGACAGGCCGTCGCATGCTCCGACACTTCTGCCCGACACTCGACGCACTCGATCAAAGCCATGACGCTTCCTTTGAACCTCAGGACCGATCACAATAGTGCTGTCATTACGAAACTCAGGGCGAGATGATTCCCGAGGCATCCCGACCCGCGAAGCTTGGCCCGTTGACGTAGGGAGTATATAAGGAATACCCGCTCCGTCTATATGTTTCATATTGCAACAAAGCGATAAGTCGTGCCACAGATTGTCGTCGCCTCATACCTGGAAGCAGAGCATCTCTCTCGAATCCGGGCCGTCGATGAACGACTGAGTGTGTTCTTCGACCCTGCGATGGTTCCCTCGCCTCGTTATGCGGCAGACCATGTCGGCGATGGGCGATTCCGCCGTAGTCGTGACAAGGAGGTTGAGTGGCTGGCCAGGCTGGAGGACGCGGAAATCCTGTTCGATTTTGACAGGACACATGAGC
>Ga0302046_10001366_pt1 | contig 22869 bp, 20 predicted proteins | sample RVTome_11_FD_200261 | JGI IMG/M metagenome (GOLD analysis project Ga0302046, IMG submission 200261) | Soil microbial communities from uranium-contaminated site in the Upper Colorado River Basin, Wyoming, United States - RVT147D111 (version 2) ... | reverse complement strand
CCTCGCTGATGCTGGTCGCACCCGCCGACGAGATGGTTCACGCCAACCCGGCAGTCAGCCGACGAGCCTTCGACCTCCTCCCCGGTGAGAAGGACTGGTACGACCTCGACGGTGGACATTTCGGACTCCTCTACCACCCCAGCGACCTATTCGACGAAGCAAGCACTATCCAAGCCGCCTACCTCACCACTCACCTCCACTGATCCCAATCACGTATGGAGTGCCACATGCTGCGCGGGCGAGATGTCGAGGTGATCTGTCGGATAGAAATGGTGGATAGGGCGAATGGCTCCCAGCCGTCGGAAGGTCGACGAGCCCACTCGGCGAGACCCCGGTACTGCGTGGGATTTCGGCGGCAGCCCGGAGGGACTCGAATCCCCAACCTTCTGATCCGTAGTCAGATTCATGGGGTTTCGGCTACCTGGGCGGATGCTCAGAAATGGCTCCTGACCTGCGGTTTTGTCTCTCACCCACTCCCATTGTTTCGCGGCGTTTTCAATCCTCTCGCGGACCAAATGCGGGCCAAAGGGAGCGACACTCTGGACCAACGCTACCTACGCCGCCGCTAACCTCGCCGCTGGCTGGGGCTTCGCCACCTCAGGACGAGGCCCCTCGAGAGACGCCGACCTTGTAATCATGAGCCCGACGAGCTACCAGACTGCTCCACCCCGCGTCGGTGGTCAGGCGCATTCTGAGTGGCATTCTCGCCAGGCGGTGTCCGCTTGCGTGTCGTTGGCTGCGGAAGGCCGGTGCTCGTGCGGGCTTGCGGGTCATGGGTACGCCAGCCAGTGAGAGCGTGCAGGAGCCTTCCGGGCTCGCTCGTTTCGAAACAGGTCGTCCGGACCGGACGAAGACGGGGGGCGGTTGGTTGCGGGCCGACCAGGCCGATCCTCCCTGGTCGCCGGGCGCTGGTCACACACCGAGCACGGCGCGCCGGATCTCGGGACTCTCCGCCAGCTCCTGGCCCGGGCCCTCCATGACTATCCGACCCTCGGAGAGGAGGTAGGCGCGGGATGAGATGTCGAGCGCTCGCTGCACGTTCTGCTCCACGAGCAGGACCCCGACTCCTTCCGCCCGCACCGTCTCGATCACCTCGAACACCTCGTCGACGATCAGTGGGGCCAGACCGAGGGAAGGCTCGTCCATCAGCAGGAGCCTCGGCCGCGCCATCAACGCCCGGCCGATGGCGACCATCTGCTGTTCACCGCCGCTGAGGCTGCCCGCATGCTGGGTCTGACGTTCGGCCATCCAGGGAAACAGGGCATATACCCACTCCAGCGACTCGGCATGGTGCTGACGGGCCCGCTTGTTGAAGGCTCCAAGGTCGAGGTTGTCCCCCACCGTGAGGGCGGGGAACAGCCGGCGGCCTTCGGGGACGATGGCCACGCCGGCTCGACAGGTTCGATGTCCGGGGACACCGGTGATGTCGACGTCGTCCATGACGATCCTGCCCTGTCGGGCGGGCTGGATCCCCATGACGGCGTTGACCAGTGTCGACTTGCCGGCACCGTTCGGACCGACCACGGATACCACTTCCGCCTCGCCGATGTGCATCGACACCTCCCAGAGAGCCTGGGCGTCGCCGTAGTAGACGTCGAGTCCGGTCACCTCAAGCATTGGGCCGTTTCCCCAGGTAGGTGGTGACGACATCGGGATCGCTGAGCACCTTCGCGGGCTCGCCTTCGGCGAGCAGGAGGCCCTGGTTCAGGACGATCATGCGGGTGGAGAGCTGGTTCACCACTCGGAGCAGGTGTTCGACCAGGACGATGGCCACCCCGGAACGGTGAATGCGGCTGACCACGGCGATCGCGTTGTCGATCTCGACGGGGTTCAGGCCGGCGAGTGCCTCGTCGAGGAGGAGGACCCGTGGTCCGGTCGCCATGGCCCGGGCCATCTCGAGGAGCTGGCGTTCGTGGAGGTTGATCTCGGACGGGTAGGCGTGGGCCAGTTCGTCGAGCCCGACCATCGCCAGGAATGCGTCGGCGGCATCCCTGGATGCACCCAAGCCCTTCGGGTCCCGACCGAACATGATCGCGATGGCCACGTTGTCGCTGACGGTGAGGGTGAGGAACGGTCGCGGGATTTGATAGGTGCGGGCGAGCCCGAGGTGGGTGATCTTGTGGGGTGTCATCCCGACGATGTCGACCCCGTCAACCGTGATCGATCCGGAGGTCGGCGGGAGGGCTCCCGAGAGCAGGTTGACGAGGGTGGTCTTACCCGACCCGTTGGGCCCGACCAGGCCGACCAGCTCTCCTTCGGAGACGGTCACGGACACGCCGGCGAGCGCGTCGACCCCTCCGAAACTCTTGGCGACCTCGCTGACCGTCACCAGCGGTCGCCCGACCTCCGGCAGCGGCATCCCTTCCCCGTCCGGGCCCGGGACGACGCCACCGAGCGTCGTCGCCGTCTCTCCCACCCGCGCCCGACGCTTCTTCCCCCCGGGGAGGAAGGCGGTGACAGCTGCTACGAGCATGGCGACCGCCAGCCGGTCGACCGGCTGGCCGACGTCGACCAGGCCCATGGCGATCACCACCCCCGCCAGCACCCCCGTCACCGTCCACGGTCGCCGCGTGAACCGTGACATCAGCCCGTCGGGAGCGAACAGCACCAGCGCGATGAGCACGGCACCGAGGATGATCAGACTCCAGCCCTCGAACCCGGCCGCCGCCAGCCGGTTCTGGAGCGTGTGGATGTAGACGGCGCCGACCATCGGCCCGGCCCAGTGGCGCCGGCCCCCGAGGGCGGACATGACGATCACGAAGAGCGGCACCCGCAGGTTGAAGGTGCCTTCGGGGCTGACGTGCCCCAGGTTGAGGGCGAACACGGCTCCGGACAGGCCCCCCAGGAACCCGGTGACGGCGATGGCGATCATCTTGTGTCTGAAGGTCGGCACGCCGAGTCCCTCGGCCACCTCCTCGTCGTCGTGGATGGCGAAGAGAGCCCAGCCGTACCGGGTGCCCCGCATCGCATAGGCGAGACTCAGCGCGAGGAGGGCCACCAGCACCGACAGCACGAAGTAGAAGTGCTGGAACGGGCGCAGGAAGTCGGGGTAGGAGGGGACCGGGATCCCCACGCCCTGGCCCCCGTCGATGGTCCTGGAGAGGCGCACCACGGCGACGAGGATGAACGGGATGGCCAGGGTGAGCAGCGCGAATATCTCCCCCCTCAGCTTGCGGAGCCGAAAGGCGATGGTGCCGAGGATCAGGCCGAGCAGCATCGAGAGGAGACCTCCGAGGAGGACCCCGACCCACCACTCGAGACCCCGGCGGGCGAAGAAGAAGGCGAGGGAATAGACCCCGACCCCGAAGAAGGCGCCCTGGCCGAAACTGAAATAGCCGCTGTAGCCGGAGAGGATGTTCCAGCTCGTGGCCTGAGCGGCCCAGAACAGGGCCCCCGACACGAAGACCAGGTAGAACACCGGGAACCCGAGCTGGTCGCGGAGGAACGGCAGGGCGAGCAACGCTGCGGCGCCCACCGCCAGGACCACCCATCCCCGGTCTCTCACCTCAATGCTCTGCCTTTCTGAGGAAGAGACCCTGGGGTCGGAAGATGAGGGCGAGGACCACCAGCGAGAACACGACGAGCGGCGCCACCGACGCCGACCAGATGAAGGTGACCGCCCCGGCCACGGCTCCGACGAGGAGCCCCGCGTACAAGGTGCCGGTGACATTGCCGATGCCGCCGAGGATGACGATGGCGAACACCCTTCCGACCCACTCGAAGGGGGCGTCGGGGGAGAGGGTTTGACCGAGAGCATGGAGCATGCCAGCGATCGCCCCGCTCGCCCCCGTCGCCCCGGCCAGCAGGACCCCGAGGAGCCGGTGGTCGATCCCGAAAGCGGAGGAGATCTGTCGGTCCTGGCCGAAGGCTTGCAACGCCCGCCCCGCATACGTCTTCTCGAGGACGTAGTGGGCGAGGAGCACCAGGGCGATCGCGAACCCGGCGGCGAGCAGGGTCGGCACCGGGAACCGAAGCTGTCCGATGGCGATCGACTGAACGAAGTACGGGTTGACGCCGGGGTCCATCCGCTGGAAGTCGGCACTCCACGTGTTCTGGACCACCTGGATCATGATGATGAGGATCCCGTAGCTGATCAGCAGCGAATTCAGCTCGGAGACCTCGAACCTCTCGAATCCCCACTGTATGAGCGCGCCGAGCGCGAACATGGCAGGGGCCGTGACCGCGACGGTCGCGATCGGGTTCATCCCGGTCGAGGTGGCCAGCTGGAAGGTGAGATAGCTCCCGATGAGCACCAATCCGAAGTGTGAGAGGTTGATCACCTTGAGGAATCCCCAGGCGAGTGAGATCCCCAACGCGATCAGCGCGAAGAAGCTCCCGGTGAGCACGCCGAAGACGATGCTCTGGAGCTCGTTCACCGGAGAACTGCTTGTGGAGGGCTCATGGCGTTACGATCGGGCCGCCCAGCGTGTGCTGGACGGCCCGATCGGAGCTCGAACGGCTCAGCCGCTCGAGCCACGCAGTGGTGCTGCCGCCCGGTCGGCGGGCCACACAACGACCCAGTTGCCGTCCTGGACCTGCTTGAGGACCTGGTTGGTTGGCCAGAAGTTGTTGTTCTCCCTGGGGAACGACACGTGTCCGGCGAAGGTCAGGTCGGCACCGTTCTCGAGCAGGTAGTCGCAGATAGCCTCGTGGTCCAACGAGCCGGCGCCTGCGACACCCTGGGTCAGGATGTCCCAGGCGTTCCACGACGCCGCAGCCTGGGTCTCGAAGGTGGTGTACGGCAGTCCGGCGGCGGCTGCCCGGGCCTCGAACTCGGCGACGATCTCGCGGACCTCGTCCGAGAGGCCGGCGAGGATGGGCTCGTTCGGCTCGAACATCGACACGGAGAGCAGCCCTTCGGCCGCCTCTCCCATCGCCAGCACGGCTCCCGGGGCGGGGAACAGGGCGAAGATCATCCGCGGCGAGTAGTCGAGCTGGCTCATCGCATCGATGAGACCGTTGGCCTCGATGCCGAGACCGTTCACCATCACGAAGTCGGGATCGGCATTGCGGATGGCGACCGCGATGGGGCCCCACTCGGTGTTGCCCGGCGGGTAGGTCTCGTCGGCGACGACCTGGTAACCCCGTTCCGGAAAGACGTGGAGGGCGCCTCGGGAGCCTGCGACGTCGGGAACGCCGTGACTGACGAAGGCGGTCGACCCGCTCGAGTTCGTCACCAACGCCACGGTGGCGACGTCCCCGAGGCTGTCGAGGGCATCGGCGAGCTGGTTGGGAGTGAACACGTTCGGTTCGGGGCCGATCGACCATGCGGGGAACTGGCACTGGTAGCTCATCGCCGGGGCGAGCACCGACGTGTGCTGCGGCAGCACGAATCCGTGACGCTCGGCCACGGGCTGTGCTTGCAGGATCCACGGGGTGGCGTAGGGACCCATGATCAGGTCGACGCGGTCCTGGGAGATCAGCTGCTCGTACAGGTCGCCCACCCGGGTCGGGTCGGACTCGTCATCGAGCGGCTCGAATACGACCGGGCGTCCGAGCAGGCCGCCGGCGGCGTTGAGCCGTTCCACGTACAGCTGTCCGGCGATGCGATGGATGTTCCCGGTCGCTCCAACCGCACCGGTGAGCGCCAGGGTGCCGCCGACCACGATCGGATCCCCCGAGGGCTCCGGCGCAGTTGTCGGTGATGCCCCGGTGGTGGTCGTTCCGGCCTGGGTCGTGGTCGTTCCGGCCTGGGTCGTGGTCGTTTCGGCGGTGTCCCCGCACGCGGCGGCCCAGAGCGCCACGACCACGAGGATCGACAAGGTCCTCACTCGCTTGCTCACGTTCGCCCTCCTCCGTCGCGAGCCGTCACTCCTGGTGGCAGGAGTGGGTTAGCGACCGCAGTATAGAAATACTGAACAGCGCGCGTTGGGTCGCGCAGCAAAACTGAACACGCGTAGACGTTCACGGTCTCGAAAACGGCCTGCGATTGGAGAATCACTGATTCGGGCGGCCCGGTGACCGTGAGCCGGAGTGAGCGGGACGACAGTCTGGCTGATCGGACGCCGCCTGCGACCCGGGTGATCTGCCGAGCAGGTGGTGACGCCGCAACACATCCGACCACGAGCAACCCCCAGGCATCAGACCCGGGGGTTCTCCGTAGCGGGCGCGGGATTTGAACCCGCGACCTTCGGGCGAACCCGCGACCTTCGGGCTATGAGCCCGATTCTCGGGGTAACCCCCACCAGGGGACGCCGGGGCCGACGACCCGCTGGCGGTGCCGCTGGCGGTGGTCCTCGGGATTCCCCTCTACTCCAACGCCGCCGGGGCCATCCCCCTGGTCGAGGCGCTGCACGCCAAGGGGGTCGCCCTGGGCACCTCGCTGGCGTTCATGATGTCGATCGTCGCCCTGTCGCTCCCCGAGATGGTGCTGCTGCGCCGGGTGCTCCGCCCCCGGCTCCTGGCCACCTTCGTCGCCGTCGTGGCCGCGGGGATCCTCGCGGTCGGGTCGTTGCTCAACGTCGTGTTGTGAAGGAGGTCCGGATGAACATCAAGGTCCTGGGCGCCGGTTGCGCCAACTGCCACACCCTCGAGAAGCGCACCGTCGACGCCCTCGCCCGGATCGGGGCCGAGGCGTCGGTGGAGATGGTCACCGACTACGGCGCCATCCTCGGCTACGGGGTGATGAGCACCCCCGCCCTGATCGTCGACGACACGGTGGTGGTCAGCGGGCGTGTGCCCGGGGTGGACGAGCTCGCCTCGATCCTCTCCGGTAGCGTCGCCGCCAACTGACCCTCACCCCACCAGGGCGAAACGCTGCCTCGGCAGGTCGCCGTCACCCACGACGGCTCTCCTCGACCGCTCGACGCAATACGCGGCGGATGTATCGAAATCCGCACCCACGGTCCCATCTCCGCCCGGGTTGCGGATCGACGACCCTTGGGGACCGGATGCTATCCCCAGCGGGACCGGCGACGAATACTCCGCACGACCCCGCGGTACGCTCGTCACCCGCAGACGGAGCGACTGTGGACATCATCGACCGACACTTTGCCGCCGAGAACGCCCACGACGTCGAGGCGACCCTGGCCACCTACACCGATGACATCGTGTGGGACGACGTGACGCATCCCGACGCGCCGTTTCACGGCAAGGCCGAAGTGAGCTCGGTGTACTCCTCGATCCTCGACGCCATCCCCGACGTCGCCCTCCGGTCGGTGAAGCGGTTCGTTGCCGACGACGGCCGGCGGGTCGTCGACGAGTCGATCCTGACGGGCCATGTCGAGGGCGAGTGGTCCGGTATGAGCGGTGGTGGCGCTCCTGTCACCGTTCGCATCCTCCACATCTTCGAGTTGCGCGACGGCCTCATCTCGTACGAGAACGCCTGGTTCGATGCCGGCGCGGTGCAGCGGCAGATCCTCGCCTGGCAGGAGCGGCTGTGAGCCGCCGCCCGGTGGTCACACCTAGCCCCCGCGGGGGCCCTCGCCCTCGCCGCGTCCCACCACGAACCAAATCGCTTGCACCGGAACCTCGCCCTTGTTGAAGAGACGGTGGGGCCGGGTGGAGTCGAACGCGATCGAATCACCGGCGTTCAGCTCGTATTCGACGAATCCGATCTGGATGCCGAGGGTGCCGCTGATCACGTAGCCGTATTCCCGACCATGGTGGCGCATCACGGTCTCGTCGGGCGTCGAGGCGCCCCCGACGGCATAGGTGGCATGGAGGAAGTCGACGCCCTCCTCCGTCTCGGCGGTCAATTCCTCCCAGCGGACCCCGGAGTCGAGATCGATGGCCTGCCGCTCCCCGGGGTGGACCAGCGGGGCCCGCGTCGCGGGCAACCCACCCGCGGAGTTGCCGTCCTCTCGGAACTCCTCGCCCCGAATGACGCGGTCGAGCGATACCCCGAGCTCGGTGACGATCGCATACAGTGTGCCTACGGAGGGCTTGGAAAGGCCCCCTTCGAGTTGGGAGATGAGGCTCGCCGAGAGGCCGAGGCGCCGGGCCAGCTCCCGCTGGCTGATCCCCGCCTTGACTCGCTCCTCGCGCAGCCGACCCCCGATGCCATCGAGCGCGGCCGCATCGTCATTCGATCGTTGCATGCCGCCTCACAACAGCATCCAGCCGCCGTCGATGTAGAGGTCGACGCCGTTCATCGCCCGATTCTCCAGCAGAAAGACGGTGGCGTCCACCACTTCCGCCATCGTCGCCAGCCGCCGCGTCGGCGTGCGAGCGATCACGGCGTCCAGGGGCTTGTTCTCCCAGTAGGGGCTGTCGCCGACGATGCCCGGGTGGATCGCGTTGAACCTGATCGGGGCGAGCTCGATGGCCAGCGTGCGGATCATGCTGCTCACTCCGCCGTTGACGGTGGTCACGGTCGTCGAGCCCGGATAGGGCCGATCCTTCGCCCGGCCGCCGAAGAGCACTACGGCGCTTTCGTCGGAGAGCCGGTCGAGCAGGGCATGGATGGTGGCCGGGTAGCCGACCAGTTTCATCGTGGTGAGGCTGACGGCCCCGGCGATGTCGTACTGGCGCACCGGGTTGTTGTCACGGGCGATGGCGGTGAGGACGAGCCGCGACACCGCGGGCACGCCGGCGAGGGCATCGGCGATCGACTCGGGGGCGCTGAGGTCGAACCCGATGCCGTTGACGCCCTTCCCGATCTCTGCCGCCCGGGCGGCGGCGCGGTCGCCGTCCCTGCCGGTGATGATCACCCCTGCCCCGGCGGCGTGATAATGCCTGGCGACCTCGCGACCCAGGCCGCCGGTGCCTCCCACGACGAGGACCGTTCCGTCCACATCCACTCCTTCCATCGGCCCTGCAGCGAGACTAACGACTCGCCGATCTGTGTGCAGTCCCGCTGTTCGATCGTTCCAATCTGAGCCTTGCCCCAGGCCCGGTCTGGTGTGATTGTGTAGTCTCGCTGTTCACCATGCGGACCACAGTCGCCGTCATCGGCACCGGTCGGATGGGGGGCGCCATGGCCGGCACCCTGCGTCGGGCGGGCTTCGACGTCGTGGTGTGGAATCGCGATCGGGCGAAGGCCGACCGCGTTGTGGCGGACCTCGGCTGTGAGCCCGCGGCCACCCCCGCCGAGGCTGCGGCCCGGGCCGGAGTCTCGATCACCAGCCTGGCCGACGACGCCGCGGTCACCGACGTCTACCTGGGACCGGGCGGCGTCATCGAGGGGATCGGCCCTGCCGGCCTGGCCCTCGAGATGAGCACCATCGACCCCGACACCGTTCGCGCCGTCGGCGCCGCCGTGGACCGCACCGGGGCCGGGTTTCTCGACGCCCCCGTCTCTGGAAGCGTCTCGACGGTCGAGGTCGGAGGCCTGACCATCATGCTCGGTGGTGATGCCGCGCTCATCGAGCGCGCCCGACCGGTGCTCGATGCGCTGGCCACCCGCGTGGTGCATGCCGGTGTACGGGGCGCCGGAGCGGCCACCAAGTTGGCGGTGAATGCCCTGGTCCACGGTCTCAACATCGCCCTTTCCGAGGCCGTCGTGCTGGCGGAGAAGGCCGGTGTCGACCGGAGCGCCGCATACGACGTGTTCGCCGGGGGTGCGGGCGGAGCCCCCTTCGTGCATTACAAGCGAGCGGCCTACGAGAACCCGGACGCCGCCCCCGTGGCGTTCAGCCTCGATCTGGTCGCCAAGGACTACGAGTTGATCACCGGCCTGGGAGACCGACTCGGTGCGCCGATGCGCCAGGCACGCGTCGGTCTCGACATCGTGCGCGATGCCATCGCCGATGGTTTCGGGGGCCGCGACCTGAGTGCAGTGGCGGCCTATCTGCGGGGGAAGGGCACCCGATGACGCACATCGTCAGACATGCCCCTGATCGGGTGCCGGCCACGCCGGCCGAGTTCGAGGGGAGAAGCGAGGGATACGCGGTGGACGCCGTCGTGGATGAGCGAGGCGGGGCCATCCAGATGGGCTTTCGGATCGCCCACCTCGCCCCCGGGGGCTGGGCAGCAACCCACATTCATTCGTTCGAGGAGTCGATCTACGTCATCGACGGCACCTTGGTGATCGACACCACGGAAGGAAGCACCGCGCTCGGCCCGGGCGATTACGGGCTGATCCCCCTGGGGATGACGCACGGGCTCCGCTCCGACGCCGGGGCGAACTTCGCCGAGATGCAGGCACCGCTCCCCCGGGCGCGATTCGGCCACGACACGCAGTTCCCGGCGTCGCTGCCGGCCAGCGTGCCGCAGGCCGTCGATGTCCGCGACCCGCGCAACCGCCATTTCGGCCATATCGACGCCGCCTCGATGGACCCGGCGATGCAGACCCAGGACCGCCTGGCGGTGAGCGCCAGCATGCGCACCGCCCTGCTCGTGTACAGCGGGATAACCGTGAAGATGATGGTCGATTCCGACCTCGGGGCCGATCTCTCGACCATGTTCATGGTCCAGTACGAGGAGGGCGGATTCGCCGGCGCTCACGACCACCCGCTCGAAGAGACCTACCTCATAATCGAGGGCGCCACCGAGGCGGCCTTCGACGGGTCCAAGTACCGGCTGGGACCCGGCGATGTCGCTTGGGCGGGGGTCGGGTGCGTCCACGAGTTCCGCAACCTGGGCCCCGGCCGGGTGCGCTGGCTCGAGACGCAGGCCCCGCAACCGCCGCCCCGCCATTCGTACCGGTTCGCCCGCGACTGGTCCTACCTCGAAAACGCCCTCGCCGAAGAGGCCCGGGAGAACGCGACGTAAGGAGATGACAATGGACGAGTTCCCCGTAGCGACCACCTCGGCCCCAGGGGTGATGGGCGTCGACTGGGAGAACCGGGTCGACTTCGAGCGCCTGCGCCAGTACCGCCTGGGCCGCGTGCGGATGGTGCTCGAGGAGTACGACCTCGGAGCCGTGCTCCTCTTCGAGACCTCGAACATCCGATACGCCACCGCGACCCAAATCGGCTACTGGGCCTTCAACAAGGGCGAGCGCTGGGCCCTCGTCACCCGGAGCGGTCGGCCCCGCATCTGGGACTTCGGATCGGCCGCCAAGGCCCACCGCCTCCAGCTCCCACACATGTACGACACCGAGAACTCGGTTGCGGGCAACACCGGTCTCCAGGGCGCCATTGGCCCCGAGACCGGCCTGCACGACCGGGCGGTTCGGGAGATCAAAGGAGCGCTCGAGGACGCCGGAGTCGCCGGGGAGAAGCTCGGCGTCGACCTCGCCGAGACTTCGGTCTTTCTCGCCCTCCAGGGCGCCGGCCTGCGTGTCGTCGACGGCCAGCAGGCCATGATGCGCGCCCGGGAGATCAAGAACGGGGACGAGATCACCCTCCTCACCCAGGCATGCGCCATGGTCGACGGCGTCTACCAGGACATCTTCGAAATGCTCAAGCCGGGGGTGCGCGAGTCGGATGTCGTCGGTATGGCCCACGCCCGACTGTTCGGCATGGGATCCGAGTTCGTCGAAGCCATCAATTCGATCGCCGGGGAGCGCTGCAGCCCCCACCCACATGTCTTCAGTGATCGAATCATCCGGCCCGGAGACCAGGCGTACTTCGACATCATCCACGTATTCAACGGGTATCGCACCTGCTACTACCGGACATTCGTCGTCGGCCGGGCGACGCAGGCGCAGAGGAATGCCTTCAAGCAGTCGCGGGAGTGGATGGACGCCGCCATCGAGCTGGTGAAGCCAGGCACCACCACCGACCAGATCGCCAGCGTCTGGCCGCGGGCCGAAGAGTTCGGCTTCCAGGACGAGATGGACGCATTCGGCCTCCAATTCGGCCACGGTGTCGGTGTCGGCCTTCACGAGCGTCCGATCATCAGCCGGCTGAATTCGCTCGACACCCCAGTGGAGATTCAGGCGGGCATGGTGTTCGCGTTGGAGACCTATGCGCCTGCCGCCGACGGCCGCTCGGCGGCCCGCATCGAGGAGGAGGTCGTGGTGACCGCCGACGGGTGCAAGGTGATCACACTGTTCCCTTGCGAGGAGTTGATGGTGGCGAATGCCTACTGACGAGCGCTACGACTACTCGCTGCGAGCACCGCGCCTCCCCGGACCGGTCGACCCATCACTGCTCGACGCACCGATCCAGGATGAGGTCCGGGTGGGGATGTACCGCAAGCTCCAAGAGCTGCGGCAGTTTGGGAAGCGCGCCCACGACCTCTTCCTGCAGAACCTCGTCAAGGGCACCACTCACTTGTCGCTGGGTATGGAGGCAGTGGCGACGGGGTTCGGCGCCGCCATGCGGGCGGACGACTACACGTTTGCCTCCTACCGGGGTCACGCCCACTCGCTGGCCCGCGGCATGGATCTGGGTGCGGCGATGGCCGAGCTGCTCGGACGGGAGAACGGGGTACTGGGAGGCAAGGGCGGGTCGATGCACCTCACCGACGCTTCGCGGGGAATGATGGGCTCCTATGCCATCATCGGCGCGCATCTCTGCGTCGCCAACGGCGCGGCCTGGTCGGCGCAGATGCGGGGCACCGGCCAGGTGGCGGTTGCCTTCTTCGGCGACGGCACGACCAACATCGGCGCCTTCCACGAGGCATTGAACCTGGCGAAGATCTGGGACCTCCCGGTGGTGTTCGTCTGTGAGAACAACCTCTACATGGAGTACACCCCGATCGACCTCGTCACTGCCGTCGCCCACCCCGCGGCAGGACGGGCGTCGGCCTACGGCCTGGACCCGGTCCTCGTCGACGGGAACGACCCCGATGCGGTGTTCCTCGCAGCCACCGACGCGATCGGCAGGGCGCGGGCCGGTGCAGGTCCCACCCTCATCGAGGCCGTCACCTACCGGTCGGGGGGCCACTCCCGGGCGGACCCCGGCAAGTACCGGCCCACGGCCGAGGTCGAGGCGTGGGCCGGCCACGACCCAATACCGCTGTATCACTCGCGGCTCCTTGCCATCGGAGTCCCCGAGGTCCGGCTCACCTCGATACAGCGCGAGGTCGCCGATGCCATCGACCAGGCAACCGCCTTCGCCAAGGCGGGGCGCGTACCGGATGAGGGATCTCTGCTGACCGAGGTCTTCGCCGATGGCGGGGCGCGATGGCGGAACTGACCTACCGGGACGCCGTGGCCTACGGCATCGCCCAGGAGATGCGCCGCGATCCCCGGCTGGTGATGTTGGGCGAAGACGTGGCCGCCGCCGGCGGAGTCTTCAAGACCACCGTCGGTCTCCTCGAGGAGTTCGGCCCCGACCGGGTGCGCGACACCCCGATCTCCGAACAGGCGATCCTCGGTGCGGCGATGGGGGCGGCGATGACCGGCGTGCCCGTCATCGCCGAGATCATGTTCTCGGACTTCCTCGCCGTCTGCTGGGACATGGTCGCCAACGAGATCGCCAAGAGCCGCTACATGACCAACGGCCAGGTCAGCTTCCCTCTGGTGATCCGCACCGCCAACGGTGGCGGAGCCCGGTTCGGTGCCCAGCACTCACAGAGCGTCGAGAACTGGGCGATGATGATCCCCGGCCTCAAAGTGGTGGCCCCGTCGACCCCGCTAGACGTCGTCGGGCTGCTCGCCGCCGCCATTCGAGATCCGGACCCCGTCGTGTTCTTCGAGCACAAATCGCTGATGGCCGACAAGTCGACCCTTCCCGATGGCGAGATCGTCGACCGGCTTGGCACCGCCAGGGTGGCACGGCCGGGTTCGGACGCCACCGTGGTGGCCCTCGCCATGATGGTCCCCCGGGCCGTGGCGGCGGCCGAGCGCCTGGCCCAGGAGGGGATCTCGGTCGAGGTCGTCGACCTCCGCTCCCTGGTCCCGCTCGACACTGCAACGGTGCTCTCGTCGGTCGAGAAGACCAGCCGCCTGTTCACCGTCGAGGAGAACCCCCGTCTGTGCGGGTGGGGCGCCGAGGTGGTCTCGATCGTGGACGAGGAGGCGTTCTGGAACCTCGATGGCCCCAGCATCCGCATCACCACACCCCACATCCCCCTCCCCGCCGCGGCGTCGCTCGAGGACCTCGCCATCCCCTCCTCCGATCGGATCTACGAGACGATCGCCAAGTCCCTCGACGCGAGGGGTGGGGCGTGACTCGCACCCTGATCCGCGGCGGCTGCGTACTCACCATGGGGAGGGCCAATCATCCCGTGGCGGACGTGCTCATCGAGGACGACCGCATCGCCGAAGTGGGGCCGGGGCTCCGAGCGCGCGATGCCACCGTCGTCGACGCTTCCGACCACATCGTCATGCCCGGGTTCGTCGACGCCCACCAGCATGTGTCGGACTCACTTCTGCGCCACACCGGGTCGAGCGGGCCTGTTCCGCGGAATTTCTATGACGCCGCCGACCTCTATACAGCCACCCTCGTCGGGCTCCTGGCCGCGATCGAATCCGGCACCACGACCGTCGCCGACTGGTCGCCGCTCGCCGGGAGCGCCGAGGAACTCGAGGCGGTCCTCACCGCTCACGAAGAGTCCGGGATCAGATCCGTCGTCGTCCATCCCATCGGCGGCGACGCCGGCGATTCGCGTAGAGCCCTCGTGCAACTAGCCGGCCGGTCGGGCCGCCGGCTCTCGCCCGCGGCCGGAGTGGAGGGGTCCGGGGTAGGAGGGAATGGGACCGCCGCCTGGGATATGGCGCGCCAGCTCCGTCTGCCGGTGCACGTCCACGCCCTGCCCGGCGGCGGAGCCGCCGCACTACGAGGGCGCGGGCTGCTCGGCGCCGGCACCGTGCTGATCGAGTGCTCCTCGCTCGACGAGTCGGACCTCGACGCCATCGCGGCGTCGGGGGCATCGCTCGTGGTCACCCCGGCGCGGCAGATGATCGCCGGGCTCGGGACGCCGCCGGTGCAGGGACTGATCGATCGCGGGATTCGCCCCGGTCTGGGTGTCGCCTCCGTCATCGAGACGCCCGGAGACCTCTTTGCCCAAATGCGCTCCGTCATCTCGATTCAGCACGCCGAACTGTTCGACCGCAAGCTTCTCGGAAAGGGGGGCGTCCCCAAGCTGCTCACGACGAGAGAGGTGATCCGTCACGCCACCAGCGACGGTGCCGCGGCCATCGGTCTGGGCGCACACACCGGTGCGATCGAGCCGGGGATGCAGGCCGATCTGATCCTGCTCGCCACCGACCGGCCCAACATCCACCCGATCAACGATCCGATCGGGGCTGTCGTTTGGGGGATGGACACGTCCAACGTCGAGTGGGTGTTCGTCGCCGGGCGGGCGGTGAAGCGCCACGGACAGCTGACCGCCGACGTCGCATGGGTCCGGGCGGCCGCCGCCGACGCTCGAGACCGGCTCGGTGCCGCCGTCGCGGTGGACTCGGAGATCTCGCCGTGACCGCGGCCACCAGGACCTCGTCGTCGGCTGTCACCTCCCTCGTCGTCGCGTCGCGGTACGTCCCGGCCTACCTGGCTCTCCTGGTGCTGGTGATCGTGGCGGCCATCTGGGTTCCCCAAACGTTGGACGGGCCGGCCCTGTCGGCGGTTGCCCCCTTCGGAGCCCTCCTCGGCATCACGGCGCTGGGCCAGATGCTCGTCGTGATGACCGGGGGCATCGACCTGAGCACGCCGGGAACGCTGACCCTGGCGGCGATGATCGTGGTGGGGGTGGGCCAGCAATCCGACGGCCGCATCGTCCTGGCCGTGCTCACTGCCGTCGGGGTGGCGGCGTTGATAGGGCTCGTCAACGGCATCCTCATCGGTGGCTTCAAGCTGAACCCTCTGATCGTCACTCTGGCCGTGGGCCAGGTGGTGGTAGGGCTGATAAGCCGTTACGTCCGTACCTTCCCGGTTCAGAGCCTGGTCCCGCCGGCGATGTCGTCGTGGATGTCACGCCGAATCTTTGGGGTCAGCCCGATCTTCTGGATCGGCGTCGTGGTGACCCTCACCGTGGTCGTCACGCTCAGGTACACGTCGATCGGCCGGAGATTCCAGCTGGTGGGCGCCAATCCGGTGGCGTCGCAGGTCGTCGGGGTGCGGGTCACCGTGACCCAGATACTCGTCTACGTGGTTGCCGCGGTCCTCTACGCGACTGCCGGGGCGGCTCTCGCCGGGCTGCTTCGCAACCCCGGGGTCAACATCGGGTCGCCCTACTTCCTCGGCCCGATAGCCGCAGTCGTCATCGGTGGAGCCTCGCTGACCGGCGGGCTGGCCAGCCCGCTGGCCACCTTCACCGCCGCGCTCTTCCTGACCGGTCTCAACCAGATGATGCGGGCCCTCGGCCTGGCGACCGCACTCCAGTTCGTGGTCTTCGGCGTGGTCATCATCGGAGGGATGCTGATTTCGGGGGATCGGATCATCAAGGGCGTGGAGCACGTGCTCCGCGAACGACGACGACCGAACCGCGGCCCCGCTTGACCGGGCCATCCGCAGGGATGGGTGAAGGAGGAGAGGACACCAACCGCAATGACGACCGAAACAAGGAAAACGAGGGGCACGATGCCCATCTGGAGGGGAGCAATGAGACGTATTGTCATCGGCCTGCTGGCCGTGGCTCTGGTCGCCGCAGCATGCGGTGACGACGACGCCACGACCACGAGCCAGGCGACGACGACGACCACCCAGGCCGCCACCACGACTACGGGTGGCGGGGAAGACACCACCACGACGGCTGCCGGCGGCGAGACCCTGGCCGACTTTGGCGAGGATCCCGACGCCGCCGATCCCGCGCTCGTCGAGAAGGCCCTCGGGCGGGTGACGCCGTCCGACCCAGCGAGCTGGGAGATCATCCTGGCTTCGATCGCGCGCGCCCACCAGGACCTCGATCAGGCGACCATCGGCAAGGCGATGGAGTGCTGGCGCAATCAGGAGTGTGATACCGGGTCCGGCGGCGAGCTGGTCATGGGTTACGCCGATGGCGGTGGCGACACGGTCAACGTCTGGCGCGGTGTGAGCCACATGGAGGCGATCCTCCAGGCCCTCACCTACCCGGAGATCGGCACGATCGTGTCGACGGCAGCGAACTTCGACCCCGATCCCGAGGTGCATGCCAACGGCATCCGGTTCCTGGTACAACGCGGGGTCGACTTCATCGTCGGATATCCCGACGTGGGTATCGCGCTGGCGGCAGCGGTCACCGAGGCCGAGGCTGTGGGTATCCCGTATGTCTCGTTCTCGGCGGGCTACGTGGGCCTGCCCGGACAGCAGGGCGCCCTCGACCCTGGTGACGACTACACCTCCGTTGTCGGAGAGGACCTCTGCGCGCTCGGCGAGAGCTTTGCCGAGGTCTTGAACGACGGTGTCGGAGCCGGAAGCGTCGGGATGCTCGGAGGCACCCCCGGCAACGCACTGACGCTCGGTTGGCAGCGGTGCACCACGGCCGCCCTGGCCGACGGTGTCGAGCTGGTCAACCCGCCGGCAAACGCCGACTCGACGACGGGTGACACCTACTGGGTGAACACCTTCGCTCTGGATGCGGTTCGCGGGCTGCTCACGACCAACCCGGACATCAGGGGCTGGGTGTACGAGTACTCCGACGGGCTATTCACCGGCCTGCAGGCCTACGAAGAGCTGAACATCCCCGTGGAGAACCTGACGGTGGTGCTTCGCACCGACGAGCAAACGCTGTTCTGTGACTGGGCGGCGCGCGCCGAGCCGACGTACGACATCTGGTACTCGGCAGGTGGCAACTTCCAGTCGAGGACCGCGGTCACCGCGGCGATGCTGACGCTCAAGGGATTCGAGGTCCCCGGGCAGATCATCGTCCCGCACGTGATGCGCCAGATCAGCGCCGATGACTGCAATCCGGAGCGGGTCAACGAGGTCGTCTCGGGCACGTCGCTCGCGCCCGACGCCGTCCTTCAGGCCATGTTCGGAGGCTGATCGGCGATTGGCGAGGCCCGAGGAGGGTCGATGGAACCGGTTCTCGAGATCAGGGGCGTGTCGCGCCAGTTCGGTGCGGTTCGAGCGCTGACCGATGTCAGCTTCGACTGTCGAGCCGGCGAGGTGCATGCGCTGGTCGGCGAGAACGGATCGGGGAAGTCGACTCTCCTCGGGATCGCCTCCGGCTTCGTGGAGCCCCATGCCGGCAGAGTCCTGATCGGAGGGGAGCTGCTCCGTCGTGGCTCGCCGGCGCTGGCTCGCAGGCTCGGGTTGGCAATGGCGTACCAGGACGGTTCGTCGGTGCTCGCCGAGCCGGTGAAGAACAATCTGTATTACGCGGCCCCGCCTGGCGCCCGGCCCGCGTACTGGCGACGCAAGAAGTGGGCCCGGCGAGTCCTTTCCGAATTCGACCTCGACATCGAGCTCTTTCCGGACGTGCCGGCGGGATTTCTCACCCTGGCTGAGCGGCAATTGTTCGAGGTGGCAAAGGCGCTCGTCACCAACCCCCAGGTCCTGCTTCTCGACGAGCCGACCACCGCGCTGGGTCCGGACGAGGTCGAGGCCCTGCACCGCACGGTGGTGGCATGCCGCGATCGCGGCATGGGGGTGGTCTATGTCAGCCACCGGCTTCCCGAGGTGCTCGAGGTGGCAGATCGAGTGACTGTCCTGCGAGACGGCCGCCATCAGGGCACCTTCGACGCCAGGACGACATCGGAGGCGGAGCTGGTGGAGCACATCGTGGGGCGGCCGTTTGAAGCCGCCTTTCCGCCGGCCGCGCCGGGGCCGACGGAGCCAGAGGAGGTGCTCCTCGTCGACGGCCTGCAGGGCCAGTCGTTCGGTCCGGTGAGCTTCACGCTGCACGGTGGTGAGATCGTCGGTATCGCCGGGGCGGAGGGGAATGGTCAGCCCCAGCTGTTCGATTGCCTGGCCGGGCGCATTCCCCCGAGGGTCGGGCGGGTGGTGTGCGTCGGCAGGGAGCTGACGCTCATCTCCACCCACGAGGCGGTGGGTGCGGGGATCATGCTCCTGCCGGGAAATCGGAAGGTAGAGGCGCTCATGGGCGTCCTCGGAGTCAAGGTCAACACGACGGTGCAATCGCTGAGGCGGTTCGCCCGGCTCGGGCTGTTGCGCAGACGGGCCGAACGGTCGGCGGTCAACGGACTCGTCGAGGACCTGGAGATCCGGACCCCGTCGCTGGACCAGCCGGTCCAATTCCTCTCCGGGGGCAACCAGCAGAAGGTGTCGGTGGCGCGCTCGTTCCTCGAGGAGCCGGCGGTGATCCTGGCGTACGAACCGACCCAGGGCGTGGATGTGGGCTCCCGGTTCGACATCTACCGGGCGCTACGCACTCGCAGCGACGCCGGCGCCGGCATCCTGGTCAAGTCCAGCGATCCGCTCGAGCTCGCCGGATTGTGTGATCGGGTGTTCGTGATGTCGCGGGGAACCATCGTCGAGGAGATCCCGGGTGACGAGCTCGACGAGGTCCGAATCGTCGAAGCGATCGTCCGCGGCCCCGGGATGTCCAAGGCGGCGCGGTCGCCGCTCGGCGTCGCCATGCCCAAGGCGCCTTCGAAGGGAGGGAACCGATGACCGGCGAGGGCATGTCCAGCACCCGCCTCGATCGGGCCCGTCAGCTGGTGCGCAAGCTCCTGCGCAATGCCCGCGACAGGAACAAGTGGCGCAAGATCGTCAAGGTGCGGCTGTGGATGCCGGTGGCGCTTCAGGTGCTGCTGATCATCGCCTTCCTCCTCTATGCCAACAGCCGGTTCCCCGGGTTCGTGAACCGGTCGAACATCTTCAACATCCTTCTCCTGGCCATGCCCCTGGGTCTGGTCGCCATCGCCCAGACCCACGCCATCCTGGCCGGCCATCTCGATCTGTCAGTGGGCGCGATGATCAGCCTGGGTGTCGTCATCGGCTCCTTCCTCATCGGCGCGGATGCCTCTTTCGCGGCGATCGCCGGAGGCCTGCTGATCGTCATCGCCTGTGGTCTCGGCCTCGGCCTCGTCAATGCCGCCCTGGTCCGGGGCGTGAAGATTCCGTCCCTGGTCGCCACCCTGGCGACGCTCAGCATTCTCGACGGGATCTCGCTGACCCTCAGGCCCACCGCCCAGGGCGTGATCAGCCCCGACCTGGTCTCGTTCCTGCGGACGAGCTGGGGGCCGGTCCCGATCGCGTTCATTGTCATCCTGGTTGGCGCCGGTCTCATGGACCTGTGGCTGCACGGCTCCCGGTCGGGCCTCGAGTTTCGCGCCGTCGGGTTCGACGAGCGCTCCGCCAAGCGAGGAGGGATCAGGGCCAACTGGATCCGGGTGCGCGCCCTGTTGCTGTCCGGCGTGCTCGCCGCCAGCGCCTCGATATTCGTCATGGCACGGTCACCGATCGGGAACGCCCAGATCGGAACGCCCTTCATCCTCAACAGCATCACCGCCGCCGTCCTCGGCGGCGCCTCGCTTGCCGGCGGCCGTGCCACCTTCGTCGGAACCACCGTCGCCGCGGTGTTGCTCGCCCTGATCATCACCGCGCTTCCATTCCTCGGGTTGTCCCCCGGGGACGGGACCATGATCATCGGCCTGCTCGTTCTGGTCGGGCTGATCCTGTTCCAAGTGGGGGACCTCAAGGAACTGGCCAAGCGCAACTTCCGCAGGGCGCGCCGTCTGGTCGTGGGAAGTCGGGTTGGGCAGGCCATCGAGATCCCGGAGTTCTACCCGTCGGGTGTCGACTTCATGGTCGGTCCTACGAATCGCAAGCTGATCACTGGCGGGTCGGTGCTGACGATGGATGGCGGACCACCCGATTTCACCATCGCCGACGTCCTCGTGGACGGCGACAGGATCGTCGCGGTGGGTCCTCACCTGAGACCCGCCGACGCCGAGGTGATCGACGCCGCGGGGACGATCGTGATGCCGGGTTTCGTGGACACCCACCGCCACATCTGGGAGGGGTTGCTGCGCAATATCGGAACCGACGTGCCGCTCGAGGGGCGCACCAGCTACATCTCACACGTGCTCCACAAGCTGGCGCCGGCATTCCGTCCGGAGGACGCCTACATCGGCAACCTGGTCTCGACCCTGGGGGCCATCGACGCCGGCATCACCACCCTGCTCGACTGGTCGCACATCCAGGGAACGCCCGCTCATACCGATGCCGTGATCCAGGCGCTGAGAGATTCGGGTCTGCGAGCCGTGTTCGCCTACGGGTTCCCCTGGTGGGGGAAGTGGGAGGAGCGCCAGCCGAGTTGGTTCGTCCGCGCCGCCACCGAGCACTTCTCGAGCACGGACCAGAAGCTCACGCTGGCGCTCGCCGCACCCGGCCCCGAGTTCACCGACTTCGAGATCACTCGCGACCACTGGAAGCTGGCCCGGGAGACCGGTGCCCGCATCAGCACGCATGTCGGCGTGGGGAGCTACGGGCAGGACGCCAAGCTTCAGGAGTTTGGTCACGCCGGCCTGCTCGGCCCGGACACCACCTACATCCATTGCACGACTCTCAACGACACGGAGATCCAGATGATCGTCGACACCGGGGGATCGGTCTCCCTGGCGGCGCCGGTCGAGATGATGATGGGCCACGGGATGCCCCCCGTGCAGAAGTTCCTCGATCGGGGCCTTGCCCCGAGCCTGAGCGTCGACGTCGAGACCAACGTTCCCGCCGACATGTTCAATCAGATGCGCTCGGTGTTGGCGCTCCAGAGGACGATCGCATCCCAGGATGGGAGGGCCCCCGTGTCGGCTCGGGACGTGCTCACCTGGGCGACGGTGGAGGGTGCCCGGGCCAACGGCCTTGCCGATCGTGTGGGCACGCTGAGCCCGGGGAAACAGGCCGACATCATCTTGCTCCGCACCGATCGCCTCAACGTCACCCCCCTCAACGATCCGGCGACCGCCATCGTCGTCGGCATGGACACCGGGAACGTCGATACGGTGGTCATCGGCGGGCGGGTCATGAAGCAGGGGGGCAAGCTGCTTCATGTCGACTGGGCCTCGGTGAAGCGGATGGCCACCGAGTCGCGGGACCACGTCATCGAGAAGTCGGGCTTCAAGCTCCCCAAGATCTAGATGTGACAACCGGAACGTTTTCCCTGGGTGGTGGATGGTGTGATGGGGTGAGCCCTCCCGGCGAGACCGTGGGTGTGGAACTCGCCTCTCACGTGGCCGCTTGACGAGGGCGGCGGCGTGGCGCGCACACGGATGTCCCCCTGTCCGTCAGGGAGCGGGGTGCGCGCCGGGCGGACCGGTGAGCAACCTGGGGACGTACTCGAGCTGCTGGAGTCTGCCGTCGAGCGTCCGGGTGGCAACCATGTCGAGAGCAACATCGGGATAACCGTCGTAGATGCGCTCGCGGCCGGTGCTCCCGGTGATCACCGGGAAGGCGAGCACCCGGAAACGGTCCACCAGCCCCGCCTCGAGGAGCGAACGGCACAAGGTGAGGCTACCGAGCGTGCGCATCGAGCTGGTGCCGTCCCGCCTCATCGCTCCCCCCGGGCCAGCCTTCTGCGGCCGCGTGGCCGTCCAGTGAGGTGATGAAGTCCACTAGCAGTTCCGGCATTTCTTTCTCCCATGGCGGCGGGACCGTTGATTACCCGAACGCCGTCTGAAGAAAGGCACCTTCTCCTCGGTGGAAGAGCTGCAGGAGGCGTTTCGAGGTCTGGGCCGAGCATCGGAACGACGACCCCAAGCCCTTCATCTGGCGCAAGACCGCCGAAGGCGTCATCGCCAAAGTGCGACGTGGCAGAGAGACGCTCGCTTCAGTCAAATCCGCGACACACCACTAGGACACGAGCGGTCGATTGAACCGGGTCCGGATCACGAATGACGAAATGGAGATCGAAGTTGAGGGAAACGCCATTGGCGGGATGATTGTGGAGTTGGCCGGCGAGGTTCCTGGCATGACCCAGCGACGCCCCAGCCGCCCCGGCCTATCGCCCGCGAAGGTGTGATTCTCGCCCATGAACGGGCTCCCTCAGCCCGGAGTCCCTTCAGTGAGTCCTGCCGGCCCAGAAGCTGGTAGAGGTGAGGTATTCCTTGGTGGGATGCCGCCCGCCGCTCCGGTGACACGAATCGTCAGGGGCCTCGATCTGCGGAAGCCGGGCGGGCCATTCTGGCTTCACACCTCTTGCCACTCCACGCCGTAGACCTGAAGCGCACTGGCCAGGCCCCGGACCGGTCGTCGCCCGGCGTCGAGGAGGCGG
>Ga0302046_10001365_pt1 | contig 22873 bp, 16 predicted proteins | sample RVTome_11_FD_200261 | JGI IMG/M metagenome (GOLD analysis project Ga0302046, IMG submission 200261) | Soil microbial communities from uranium-contaminated site in the Upper Colorado River Basin, Wyoming, United States - RVT147D111 (version 2) ... | reverse complement strand
CGAGCCGAAGGCGACTGACAAAGTACATCTCGCCGCAACGGCCTTGCTTGCCCTCCAGGGCGAGATCCCTCGACTTCGCTTCGCTCCGCTCGGGATGACAACCCCCTTTTGAGATCGTTTCTAAGGGGCGCTAGACCTCGACCATCCGCTTGTACCATGAACCGTGACGGCCCGATGACGCCCGAAAACCTGGCCCGGCTGCGCGAACTCTTCAAAGCGGCGCTTGCCCAGCCCCGCGAGGCACGCACCGCCTTCGTCGAAGGCGCCTGCCCGGACGACCCCGCCCTCCAGGCCGATCTGCGCGCGCTCCTCCAGGCCGACGCCCAGGCCGACGCTGAGCATTTTATGGATGCCCCGCCGATCGACCTCGACGCCGAACCCTACAAGCCTCCGGAGCAGGTACAGCAGGTCGGGCCCTATCACCTGTTGCGGATGCTCGGGCAGGGCGGCATGGGGCAGGTCTACCTCGCCCGTCGTGAGGCCCCCTTCAAACACTACGTCGCCCTCAAACTCCTCCGCCACGGGCTGCACAACGAGGATATCCTGCTCCGCTTCGAGATGGAGCGCCAGATCCTCGCTTCGCTGAACCATCCCAACATCGCCCGGTTACTCGACGGCGGTACGACCCGGGACGGCCTCTCCTATCTGGTCATGGAGTACGTCGACGGCGTGCCCATCACCCGTTTCTGCGACGCCAAGCGCCTCGCCATCCCCGACCGGCTGCGGCTGTTCCAGGCCATCTGCCAGGCCGTCCACTACGCCCATCAAAACCTGGTGGTACACCGCGACCTCAAGCCGTCCAACATCCTCGTGGCGGAAAACACGAGCGGGGTCCCGCAGGTCAAGCTGCTCGACTTCGGCGTAGCCAAGCTGTTGAACCCGTCGCTCTCCAGCGTCGAGGTGCCGGTGACGCGCACCATGTACCGCCTCATGACGCCGGCCTACGCCGCCCCGGAGCAGGTCCGTGGCGAACCGGTGACGACGGCGACGGACGTCTACGCCCTCGGCGTCATCCTCTACGAACTCCTGAGCGGGCACCCGCCTTACCGGCTGCAACACAACACGCCCCTGGAACTCGAACAGGTGATCTGCCAGCAGGAACCCGAGCGGCCCAGCACGAAGGTCGTCCGGGACGAGACGGTCCAGCACGTCGACGGGTCGACCAGGACGATCTCGGCGGCGGCGGTAGGCATCGCACGCGGGATACCGACGGACCGCCTGTGCCGCCGCCTCCAGGGCGACCTGGACAACATCGTGCTCAAAGCCCTGCGCAAAGAACCCCGTCGACGTTACGGATCCGTAGAACAGCTGGCGCGCGACGTGACGCGGTACCTGGACGGGCGGCCGGTGGAAGCACGGCCCTCGACGATGGGGTATCGCGTGAAGAAATACCTCCGGCGCCACCGGGTGGCTGTGCTCGGGGCTACCATCGTCGTGCTTTCGCTGCTGGCGGGTATTGCAGGCACCGCCTGGCAGGCCACCGTCGCCACGGCCGGCTGGACCCAGGCCCGCCTGGAAGCCCAGAAAGCCACGCAGGTGACGGAGTTCTTGATGGGCCTTTTCGAGGCAAGCGACCCGAGTGAAGCGCTGGGCGAGGAGATCACGGCCCGTGTCTTGCTGGAAGGCGGCCTCGCCCGGGCCGAAGAACTCTCCAACCAACCCGAGGTGCAGGCCCAGATGCTGGACGTCGTCGGGCTCGTCTACGAAAGCCTGGGCTCCTATGACAGGGCCCGGCCGTTGCTGGAACGCGCCCTCGTGCTTCGCCGTCGGGTATTCGGCCCGGAACACCCCGACGTAGCGGCCAGCCTGGACAACGTGGCATACCTGCTGGACAACCAGGGTCAATACGACGAGGCCGAACTCCTCTACCGCGAAGCGCTCGCCATGCGGCGGAAACTGCTCGGCCCGGAACATCTGGAAGTGGCCGAAAGCCTCAACAACCTCGCCGGCCTGCTTCGCCGCAGGGGGAATTACGGCGAGGCGGACACACTCGCCCGCGAAGCCCTGGCGATGTACCGCACCCTGCTGGGCGAAGAGCACAGGCTGGTGGCCGAAAGCCTCAACAACCTCGCCCTGGTGTTGCAGGACCAGGGCGACTATACCAGGGCAGAAACCCTCTTCCGCGAAGCCCTGGCGCTGAACCGACGGCTGCTGGGCGCAGAGAACGCGGAGGTCGCCGTCAACCTGAACAACCTGGCATCGCTCTTACGCCGCAAGGCCGACTACGAGGCGGCCGAGCCGTTCGCCCGCGAAGCCCTGGCCATACGCCGCAAAATCTACGGCGACGTCCACCCCCGCGTAGCCTTCAGCCTGCAAACCCTGGCTTCCTTGCTGCACGACAAGGGGGATCTGGACGGCGCGGAAGCGCTCTACCGAGAGGCCCTGGCCGTGCGCCGATCCTCGTTCGGCCCCGAACACCCTCGGGTGGCCGAGAGCCTGAACGGCCTCGCCTTGCTGCGTAGCCAGCAGGGCGCCCACGAAGATGCGGAAGCCCTTATGCGGGAAGCCCTGGCGATGCAACGTAGACTGCTGGGAGCGCAACACCCGACCGTTGCGTTCACCCTGAACAACCTGGCCGTCGTGCTCCGCCGCAAAGGCGATGTAGACGAGGCGGAGTCGCTGATCCGGGAATCCCTGGCGATGCGCCGCACGTTGCTCGGAGACCGGCACCCCAGCGTGGCCCGAGCCGCGCAAAACCTGGCTTCGCTGCTCGTCGAGCAAGGTAAGTACGAAGCCGCCGTGCCGTTCTACACGGAAGCGCTGTCGATCTACCGGGAACGATTCGGCGAGGACAACCCGCGCGTCCAGGAGGTCTACGACGGCTTCGCCGAACTCTACCAGGCCTGGGGAAAACCGGAGGAAGCCGCCCGGTATCCGGCTTCGTCGCCGCGCACGGAGCCCTGAGTCCGGTGCCAGGGTGCTTCCGTGCGGACGACGATTGCAGCGGCCTCGCCCGCGTCCTCCGCCGGGAAGGAGCCTCTCCACACCTGGTAGAAAACGCCCTCATCGGGCAGGAAAACCAACGTGTCGAGGACGGTATCGACCGGCGTCTCGTGCACAGCGGGGGCGGACGCCATCCCGTCTCCCCCTGCGTCGGCCTCCCTCGGACGATGCACTGTGACGCGGGGGCGGACGCCCGGCAGGCGAAAGCGGACGTACCCGTTCGGGGTCAGATGTTGTAGCTCGACCTCTTCGTCGCCGCGCAGGTAGCCCGGCACCTGGAGGTTCCGCTGGGCCCCATTGTAAAAGTCGTCGCGGAAGCCGGGCGGTGGCAGTAGAATACGGTTCTCGGTTTCCAGTTGGCCGGAGGTCCCTGCATACTGCAAGCGACCCCGTGCATGTTTTTCGACAAACCCGTACCCGGCTGGGTGAGGCCGGTCTTTCCATGTTCTGATCAGCTGGTTCGGATCTTCCAGGTTGGGAAGCCGCTTCATGTGGAGCCTGGTGTCGCTCAGGGCAAACCCGCGACCCGTCGGGTTTTCAGGGTGAGGCGTGCCTGACCCCGTGTCCACACCGCCATAAGCCCGGTCATACGTCAATGCCATCGAGGTGAAAGGGACGGGTTGCGTCATGGCCGGCGTAGACCATTTTGAGGGGCAATCCCAGTACCGGTCTCCGACGATCGCGACGGATTTCTCAAGGCGTCCCACGCGGAGACGAGTCAACAGGGTGGATACCGGCCGCCGGTTCGGTGCGTACGCCGTGCCTATCAGGGCAACATCCGCACGCGGTTTGAAAGGCACCAGGTCCGATTCCGTGTGGAGGAGCGGCGTATCCTGCTCCGTGGTGTACGCATCCGAAACCGCGATAGGAAGCTGGTCCTCGGCGACCGGAGCGACCTGGCCGGGAGCCATGGTGAACGTTCCTTTGACGATGACGGTGACGAAAGCGCCTTTCCCCCGACGGGCGTGGGGCAGGTAGTCGCACAAAAAGGGGGTATGGTTGGTGATGTCTATCATACGGCAGCAAGTCGGGCAAGACGTAACGGCCCTGCCTACTCGACGGATGCCTCCCTGGGCTGGTGGCGGATTATTTTGAAATAGCGCACGGGGCGTACGGCGGTTTTATCGTCATAGCTTTCGGTGGCGATGAAAAGGTCGCCCTTCAGGGGGTGCTCCGCCAGTTGAAAGTGAAACGGCCGGGGTTGCTCCGGCTTCAACCGGCGGCTGGGCCGCCCTTCCCCGTATCGGGCGGTCAGCTTCGCAAATGAGATGTCCACCAGGGTCTCAAACCGGAGCAAGAGGCCCGAGAGAAAGCGCCCGTCTTCCGTCTCCAGATACTCCAGCATGGCGTGCTCGATATTCGGGTCGCGAGCCTGGAGATCGAGGGTATTCGGCAGCGTGTCGTCCTTCACCGGGCCGATCAGCGCGACGGCCATCTCGATAGTGTAGGTGGGCTGCAAGAACATCTCTATCAGCAGCATCAGGTATTTGGTGTCCATCGCGAGGGCAGGCTCATTGTACGTGCGCAAGGGTTCCAGGAGGTAAACAGGCAGTACGCATCACGGGCATCAATCGTCTTCGGGGGCTGCGTCACAACCGCCGCATCCTTCAAAGTCTTCTGTGGCGTCCCCGGTTGCAAAAGCGTCTTGTTCCTCCGGCAAGGCGGTATACTCGGCATGCCGGTTGTTAATGTCGTCCAGCACCTCATTCCTATAGTGAGCGCCGATGCTCTCCTGGTTTGGGGTTCTGTGCCCCGGTGTGGGCTCTATCATCGATTTGTTTACGGCGTCGGCGAGGGCGCCGCGCGGCGTATCGCCCCGCAGCGGGTTCGTCTTCGATTCTGCGATCGCTTGCGCGGTCACCCGCTGGTTCGTTCCGCCCATGGCCGTGCTGAGTTCGGAGGGCGAGAGGTTGGGATAGCGCGTCGCCATACGTCGCGTTGCGAGATAATCCTGTTCCGCATGCCGCGCCTCGTGGTAGAGGGTGTTGGAGAGCTGTTTTAGATCCTTGCGTCGCATCGGAAAATCAAGCAGGTTCGAATTGAGCCTGGTTTCCCACGCGGACGCGCTGAACTCGCCGCGTCGGCTCGTACCCTTCATGTGACCGCCGTACTTGACCGGCATGGGGGGCACGCCGGCCTTATCCAGGGTCTCGTTAATGAGGTTCTCCAGGTCTTTCCGGCGTCGTTCGAACTCATCGTCGTCGCCGCCGTCCGCGGCCGGGCCTTCGAGGAGCAACCGATTGAGGTCCCACTGCTTCATCAGCGCGCAAAAAGCCTTGCAGAAGGCTTCCATGTTGGCGGGGTCGGCCAGGCCGAACTTTACATCGCCGATCAGGACGGGCGCCGGCGGAAGGCTCGCCTTGCAAAACACGACGGGGTTCGGCCCTCCCGGACCGACGAGCTGATCGCCCATGCGCACGGCCATCTGGCCGTTGATCAGGACGCCGAAGCTCCCCAGGTAACACTTCTCGGGGCCGTGGGGTGCCGGCGCCGGCGGGGCTATCGGTACCGGACATGTCATCGTATCGAGGTTGGCGCGCCACGCCGGTTGTCCCCCGATCAGGACGTCGGACGATCCCGTGCCCGGCACCATAGGATTGAAGAGATGGCCGGTCGTGTCGTTTACACAGGCGGCTGGTTTGCTCATCGTTTTCTCTTTCCTAGTTTAGTTTGATGGGTTTCCCCTCCAGGGTGTGCGCCATGGTCGCTGAGGCCACAATCTCTTCGCCGGTTATCTTTACAATCTTGCTTGCTTCGGCAACCACGCCTTTCCCATCTAGCGTCACCTCTTCGTCGGCGATGAGGTCTAGCCCTTGTCCGTGGACCGTGACTACAGCCCCCTTCCCGGTGATCTCTATTTCCCCCTTCTTGTGCAAGACGATGGACGCGTTGCCGCACCGGATTTCGAGCTTTTCACCCTGGGCTTCAAACAAGAGGTCACCCTTTACCACGAACAACCCGTTTTTCCCGGCGGCTATGTCTACGTTTTTCTCGCGGGACGCGATGCTGACCTCCTGCTTCGCCTCGAAGTCGATATTCTCTTCGGCTTTTCCGTCGATGGAGCCTTTCGGGGTCTTCATCACGATGTCGCCGATCTTTGCCAGGGTGTGGACCCCACCGAACTGGGCGTACTGGTGGATGCCCCCCTCACCCACGAAGACGTGCACCCCGCCGGTGACGGCTCCGAGTTTGATGCCTCCACTCAACGCCCCCAGGTCGATCCCCGCCGCGGTGAACTGGCCGATCCCTGCCCCTGAAAATTGCGTGATCTTGCTCGGCGTCGAGACGGCCACCCCACCCTGGCCGGAGATAAACAGGCCCGGCCATCGCAACCCGAAGGCCGCCACCCCCGCCGCAATGGTGCTGACCCCGCCGACTGCCGTTTCGAGATTGGCCTTCGCCCCGACCGCCGTTGCCACCCCGTCCAGGGCCAGGCCGGCGGCCTTCATCTTGGCCATGTACCCGTTGATGTCGCCCGCCGGCACGAAGCCGCCGCCGGCCTTGAGGATCATCCCGGCGCCCGAGTAGACCTCAACCGTCTTATCCGTGGTCATCCCGATGCCTTCGACCAGGCCGGGTGCGCCCATCGTCAGCCGGCTGTTGGCCGTCGGCGAGGAGAAGGAGACGTGTACCTTCCCCTTTTCGTCCTCCATGTAGAGTTCATTGCCGGCGGCCGAGCGGATGACGCCCTGCGACTTGTTCTTCGCCGTGACCGGGGAGGTTTGCGACGGCGTCTTCGTCACGCCGTTCGGCGCCGTCCCCAGGGCTATCGGGCGGTCCGGGTTGCCGTCGATGCAGGCCCATACCATATCCGTATTGGCATGATTGGGAAAGTGCATGCCGTAGTCGGGCCCCGAGTAGGGCTGGTTCATCCGGAGCGGGCGCGTCGCCTCGCCCTGCGGCGTCTCGCTCAGATCAAAATGCATCTTGGCCCGGTAGCGTCCCTCCTCGTCGAGGTAAGCGTAGTCGCCGCCCGTCGACTCCGTCCGGGCGGTCATGATCCCGGAGATCTGCGGCACCGGCGTGCGCCGCGGCGGGCGGTAGGGTACGGCGGCCGGGATGCACTCGATCCTGTTGTGATAGCTCGGATCGGCGTTCCCCTCCAGGCCGGCCAGGGCCCCTCCTTGCTCGCCGCTGTGCATGACGCGCGTGATCAGGTACTCGCGGTTCAGGTCGTCGCGGTAATGGCCTTCCAGGGTGAAGAAGTGCCCGCTGCGCATGCTCACCCGGTCGCTGCCGCCGTACATCACCTGGCGTTCCGAGACGATCTCTTCGAGGCGGACTTTCGCCAGGTGGTCCCCGGCCTTCTGATCCTCGAAATGATCCCCATACTCGTAGTACAACCCGGGCAAGTCGACGGTGTCCTTGAGGTCGGATTCCAGCTCAGACTCCAGCGGAGCCGCCGGATCACGATAGTTGTAATCTTTCAGGAGAACCCGGCCGGTAACAACCCGTCGGCGCGCGATGAAATCGTGGATGACCTCTTCCTCTTCCTTCGCCCCCATCCCGCCCCGGGGGTTATACGAAACCCGGCTTTCTTCCGAGATGGCGGCTTTCTTCTGCTGATCCTTATCCATGGCGTCGACCATGACAAGGGTGTCGAGTAGACCTTCGTGCTCGAAGTAGAAGCGAATGCCGTAATGCTCCAAAAGGCGACAGAGAAACGCCAGGTTGGTCTCGCGATACTGCACGCAGTACTCGCGCCGTGGATTGCTCAGGGGTTCTTTGACCTCAAAGCGGAAATCCTGGCCTTTGACGAGCTGGGCCTCTTCGAGCACCTCCGTGATGATCTCTTCAACGGTCTTGTTCTGATAGATTTCGTTGCGATAGGTGAGCGAGAGGAGCCAGAGGCGCGGCACCAGCACCGCCTTGTAGTGGAACAGCTTGCCGGTGCGGCCCGCCTGCTGGAAGTCGGCCACTATACCGTAGATGGGAGCCGGCTCGTGCTGCCCCACGATGGTGAGCATCGCGAACTGGTTGATGATGCGGTCGAAATCGATGTTGGGGTCTTCGGAGACGAGGTTGATTTCGTACCTGTAGAGCTGCGAGATCGCCTCTTCGCCGGCAAAATCGACGACGTGAAACGTCTCCGGGGGGAAGTCCGGCATGTCGAATAAAAACCGCGCTTCGTCGGCCTTCAGGCCGCCTCCCTCGCCGCCGAAAGGCAGCGCCTCCGGTACGTAGGGATCTAGCAGTTCCGTGTCCAGGCTCGGGTCCGGCAATGGCGCATCGAAGTCCGGCTCCATCAACTCGGTGTCCAGGCTCGGGTCCGGCAATGGCGCATCGAAGTCCGGCTCCATCAACTCGGTGTCCAGGCTCGGATCCGGCAACGGCGCGTCGAAATCGGGCTCCATGAGTTCCGGAGCCGCCAGATCGGGCACCTCCGGCACGTCCGGCATCTCGGGCACCTCCGGCACGTCCGGCATCTCGGGCACCTCCGGCACGTCCGGCATCTCGGGAACCTCCGGGACGTCCGGCACCTCCGGCACGTCCGGCATCTCGGGAACCTCCGGGACGTCCGGCACATCCGGGACGTCCGGCATCTCGGGAACCTCCGGCACGTCCGGCATCTCGGGCACATCGGGAACGTCCGGCACGTCCGGCACATCGGGAATCTCGGGCACATCGGGAACGTCTGGGACATCCGGGACGTCGGGAATCTCGGAGGCGAGCGCGTCGGGGATATAATCTTCGTAGGAGCCGGACATAGGTATGGGCGGTGTTGAAAACGAATATTTGGGAATACGCACGGAGGGACAAACCCTCCGCGGGGTATCTGTCCCTCATGGCGACATTCTGCCAGGAAACACCCAGTGCCCCGGCAAAAAACACGGAGGGGTATCCGTCAACGACGCTTGATCCTCAGCCCGAGAAAGGAGACCGGAACGATGGAGTGCGGTGCTATGGACGCAGGGAGGTGCCGCCGTATGCGAAAATACGAAGAACGGCGCGCCCGGCACCGATCACGGCAGATAACCTGTTTGCTTGAGATAATCGACCCATACCTGGTATCCGAGATCATTTAAGTGCAGCCCATCCCCGGTGTATTGTTCATCCAGGCGTTCCTGGGCGTTCAGGAAAAGGGGAAACAGATTGATGAAGTGCGTATCGGTCGCCCCGGCTACACCGCGCAGCATCCTGTTGACGCGCAGCACGTGATCCTCTTTGTCGTAATGCTGCGGAAAACGAGGATACGCCGGGTTCAGGGGGAGGAGGCTCTGCACATAGATGACCGTCTCCGGGCTTCCTGCCTGCACCTGCTGGATAATCTTACGATAGTTATCGGCGATGACCTCATCCGGGATGTCCTTGCCGATGTCGTTGATGCCGATCATGATGAACAACTTGGACGGCTTCCGGCGGATCACATCCTCGAGCCGATCCAGCACCCCGAAGGTGATGTCACCCCCGATCCCCCTGTTAATGACCGTGTCGTCGCCCAGGAGTTGGTCCCACTTGCCGCCTTGCGTGATGCTGTTGCCGAGAAAGATGACGCGGCCGGTGACGACCGGCTCCTGTTCGAACTGCGCAACCCGCCGGGCATACAGTTCCGGCAAAAACGGCGTGATGTCGAAGAGGCGCTGATTGGTAACCTCGGACTGGGCATGGGCTATAGAGGGCAGACCCAACAATACGAGGCAAACGGCGAGGCGAAGTTTCATGGCAGCAGCCGGTGTGCGAGACGGGTGTTTTCGGACGCTACGGAATCTCTCCTCCTTTTTCAAGAAGGACTTTTCCAGCACGGCGGCAGGCATCCGCCGGCGGCTCGCCGAAAAAGGAGCACCGAAACCCCGCGAACCCCGACCGGTGTGCATGCGTAAAGGGGGGATTGATGGCAACGACCTTACCCTTCGCCCGAGAACCTCACGATGGCCCGTGGAGACGTCACCCGCCTGTTGCTGGACCTGGAGGCCGGCAAACGCGATGTATTCAACGTCCTCCTGGCACAAGTCTACGACGAGCTGCGCCGGCTCGCCCATGCCCAGTTACGCAATGAACGAGACGGCCATACGCTGCACACTACCGACCTGGTCCACGAGGCATACCTGAAGCTCGTCGACCACCGGCAGAAGAACTGGAAGAACCGGGCGCATTTTTTCGGCGTCGCTGCCCAGGCGATGCGACGTATCCTGGTAGACTACGCCCGGTCCAAATCCACGAAGAAACGCAGCGGTCAGCGCGTGAGCCTGACGGGAGCCGGCCAGGCCGAAGAGATGCACGAAGCCTCGCTGGATACACTGATTGAACTGGATGACGCCTTAGAACGCCTCGCCGAACTCAACGAGCGTTTCCCACGCATCGTCGAATGCCGTTATTTTGCCGGGCTCTCCATCGAGGAGACGGCCGAAGCCCTGGGCATCTCGCGTGCTACTGTCTCGAACGACTGGCGCCTGGCCCGGGCCTGGCTACAGCGCGAACTGGCATAGACTGCATACCCGGTGGGTTTGAAGCACCCAACCCCGGCCTGTATTCCTCCCCAACGCTATGTCCCCGGAACACCTTGACCGGCTCAGCGCACTCTTCAAAGACGCGCTCGCCCTACCGCCTGACCAGCAAGCCGCCTTTGTCGAAGCGGCCTGCCCGGACGACCCCGTCCTGCGCGACGAGCTGCGCTCCCTGCTCCGGGCTGATCAGGATGCCGAGGACAGCGCCTTCCTCGAAGACGCACCGCTCGACCTGCATACCGCCGGGCACCCGCCTGAAGATGCCCTTCTCGGTCATACCGTAGGCCCCTATCGCCTGCTGCGCTTGCTCGGCCGGGGCGGCATGGGCCACGTCTACCTCGCCCGCCGCGAAGCACCCTTCAAGCAGCACGTCGCCCTCAAGCTCATCCAGCAAGGCATCCCGTCGCCCGACGCCCTGCAACGCTTCGAGATGGAGCGGCAGATCCTGGCCTCGCTGAACCATCCCAACATCGCCCGGCTGCTCGACGGCGGCACCACCGAACCCCTCCTCGGCTCAACGGGGCCGGGCGGGTACCCGTATCTGGTGATGGAACACGTCGACGGCCTGCGCATCACCGACTACTGCGACACCCACCGGCTCTCCATCAACACCCGCCTTCGCCTTTTCGCGCAGGCCTGCCGGGCGGTAGCCTATGCCCATCAAAACCTGGTCGTCCACCGCGACCTCAAGCCGTCCAACATCTTTGTGACCGACCGGAGTGACGGCACCGAGTCCACCCCGCAGGTCAAGCTGCTCGACTTCGGCGTGGCCAAGCTGTTGAACCCCGCCCTCTCCAACATCGCCGTCCCGGTGACGCGGACGATGCACCGGATGATGACACCCGAGTACGCCGCGCCGGAGCAGGTGCGCGGAGAGACCGTCACCACCGCTACGGACGTCTACGCCCTCGGCGTGATTCTGTATGAACTACTGACCGGGCACCGCCCCTACCACCTGACCCGCAATACGCCCCTCGAACTCGAACGGGTGATCTGCCAGCAGATACCTGAACGCCCCAGCACAAAAGTCGTCCGGGACGAAAGCTATGAACACGAGGACGGGACGACGCAGACCATCACCGCCGTCGCCGTGGGCGACGCGCGCGGGCTGCCGGTAGACCGCCTGCGGCGCCGGCTGCAAGGCGATCTTGACAACATCGTGCTCAAAGCGCTGAGGAAAGAGCCGGCCCGGCGCTACCGGTCGGTGGAGCAACTGAGCCTGGACGTGGAACGATACCTGGACGGGCTCCCGGTGGAGGCACGCTCGTCGACGATGGGCTACCGCCTCGGCAAGTTCGTCGGCCGGCACCGGGTAGCGGTGCTGGCCGGGCTGGGCGTATTGCTCTCCCTCCTGGGCGGGTTGAGTCTGGCGTTGTGGCAGGGTCGCCAGGCCCGCCTCGAACGCGACCGCTCGGCCCAGTTGCTGGCACGCGCAGAGGCAGTGACGGGTTTTATGCAGGGTCTTTTCGATGCCAGCGACCCGGACGAAGCCCTCGGCGATACCCTGACCTCGTACGACCTGCTGGCGAGGGGCGTGCAGCGCCTGGAGACGTTGTCCCAGGACCCCGAGGTGCAGGCCGAGGTCTTGACGGTGGTGGGCGACGTCTACGTGCGGATGGGAGAGTACAACGAGGCCGAGCCGTTGCTGCGGCGCGCCCTGACGCTGCGGCGCCAGGCGCTCGGCCCTGAACACCTCGACCTGGCCGAGACCCTGCAACGGCTCGGCCATCTGCTCACCCGGAAAGGCGAATTCGACGAGGCTGAACCGCTTATTCGGGAGGCCCTGGCCATGCGGCGACGGTTGCTGGGTGAAGAACACCTCGATGTGGCCCGTAGCCTGAACATGCTGGCCATCTTGCGGCAAGAGATGGGCGATTATGACGACGCGGAACAGCTGTACCGGGAATCGCTCGCCCTGCGGCGACGGCTGCTGGACGAGGAGGCCTTCGAAGTGGTCACCGGCATGAACAACCTGGCCCTGGTGCTCCACCAGAAGGGCAACTATGCGGAAGCCGAACCGCTCTTTCGCGAAGCCGTCGCCATCGACCGCAAGACGCTGGAGAAGGACCACCCGGATACGGCCAACGACATCCACAACCTGGCCTACCTGCTGATGGACAAGGGCGACTTCGACGCCGCCGAGGCGCTCTTTCAGGAATCCCTGGCCATCTCGCGAAAAGTGCTCGGGGAAGCCCATCCCTTGCTGGCCAAGAGCCTGAACGGTCTGGCGCAACTCTACATACGCCAGGGCCGCTACGAGGACGCCGAGCAGTTCATCCGCGAGGCGCTGGCTATCAACCGCAAACAGCGAGGCGAGGCGCATCCGCTCGTCGCCTCGAACCTGAATACCCTCGGCATGCTGCGGTACCTCCAGGACGACTACCCGGCCGCCGAGGCGCTCTTGCAGCAGGCGCTGGCGCTGCACCAGAAGCTGTTCAAAGAAGCACACCCCCTCCTCGCCAAAAGCCTCCACCATATGGGTGTGCTGCGGTCCTTGCAGGGAGATTACGCGGTGGCGGAGTCTTTTTTGCGCCAGGCGCTGGCAATGCGCCAGGACGTCCTGGGGCCGGAGCATCCCGACGTGGCCGAAACCCTCGGCAGCCTCGGCGACCTCCTCAAAGCCCAGGGCAGCTACGATGCCGCCGAACCCCTCTACCAACAAGCCCTGGCGATCCTGCGCAGCCGGTTTGCCGAAACCCATCCCTGGGCACGACAGGTCTATGCCGCCCTCGTCGAACTCTACGACGCCTGGGGCAAACCCGACCTCGCCGCGCAATATCGGCAGCGCCCCGGCTGAACCGCTGCGCTCCCCGTTTCTCTTCTATTTTTTTGACCGACCGCTTGGCACTTCTCCGCGGTTTGTCGCCATAGGTAATGGCAGATCAGGATGCTTGTCCTGATGCGCCTGAGCCGGCACCTGGGCCGGAACGGGCGGAAAAATCAGACAGACACAGACCTATGGCTTTAGATCAGAGAAAAGTGGTGTGGTTCGAAGGCATGATGCTGGATCCCCACCATATGCAACAGTGGGATCGCTACCAGCAAAGCACACTCAACGCGCGAATCCGGGCGGTGGCCCGGTTCGACTGGGGCCTCACCCACCTCAACATCGACAAGGAGCGGCTCGCCAACGGCGAATTCCGGCTCCTTCAAGGCAGCGGCGTGATGCCCGACGGGTTCATCTTCGACCTGCCCGACCATGCGCCCCTGCCCGCGCCTCGAAATGTGCAGGAGGCCTTTCCTGCCACCCAGGAACGGCTGCCCGTCTTCCTCGCCATCCCGGCCGAACGCCGGAACGGGAGCAACTTTACGCTGAACGGCCACCTGAACGGACGAGAGACGCGCTTCAGCACCGAGTCGATCTCCGTCATCGACGAAAACACGGGGGTCGATGAGCGGCAGATCCAGACGGCGCGGCCCAACTTCCAGCTACGCCTGGGCACGGAGTCCCTGGAGACGTACACCACCCTCCAGATCGCCGAGATCGTCCGGGAGCCCGGCGGCTCCTTCGTGCTGAGCGAACGCTTTATCCCGACGTGCCTCACGACGTCCCTCTCCGAAAACTTGATGGCGATCGTGCGGCGGCTCCTCGAACTGCTCGTCACGAAGCGCGCGACGATGACGGAGCGTGCGCGCAGCATCCTGGCCCAGCGCGAACTCTCCCCGGCCGACCTCACCACGATCGGCCTGCTCAACGCCGTGAACACGTACATCCCGCTCGTGAACCATCAGTACGGCGCCGCGGAGAGCCACCCGGAGACCCTGTACACCACGATGCTCACCCTGGCCGGCCAGCTCTCGGTCTACGTCTCCCACACCGACTTGAATCCACGGGACTACCCGCCCTACGACCACACCAACCTCTGGGCCTGCTTCGATCAGTTGGACGCCATCGTCCGGAAGTTGCTCGGCGGCGCGGCTCCGCGTGCCAACTACGTCCAGATTCCTCTGGTGCAACAGCGCGAGAACCTGTATTCGGCGCAGGTCGATGAAGCCCTGCTCCGCGAAGCCCAGCTTTTCCTCGTCGCCCGCAGCGACAAGATGGCTGAAGACCAGCTCGTAGCGGAGCTGCCGCACAAGCTGCGCATCGCTTCGCCGCAAACCATCGACGCAGTGTTGCAAAGCGTGATCCGGGCGCTTCCCATCGAACACGCTACGCGCCTGCCCGCCGGTATGCCTGTGGACGGCCAGGCCAACTATTTCCAATTGCAAAAGCGCGGCCCCTTCTGGGAAGCCATTCAGGACAGCCGAGGGCTGGCTCTCTTTACCCCTTCCGACCTGGACAGCCTCCAGATCAAGTTGATCGCCGTCCAGAACCCCTGATCGGCTCTATGCCTCGCTGCCTGGCAATCTGCCGCAGTTTCTCGCCATAGATAGTGAACGTTGCAGACGAACGGAACCATGAAGGAAGGCGCTACCTTACTCGAAGCGATCCGAAAGCCTATCTCGGAAGCGAACCCCTGCGGGGTCGACGTCTCGTGGGATGAGAACTTCCGGCGCGTCAAAGCCGAGATCGACCGGGGCAGCACCGTGGGCGGACGCATCGACCACGCGAAAGCGCTGGAAGGCGAGACCAACAGCCTGGCCCAGACGACGGGCGTCGATTACGCCTTCATCGTCAAAAACAGCCGGGCGCTGCTCGGCGGTACATCCAAAGACCTCCGCGTAGCCAGCTACCTGGTGATCGGGTGCTACTACACGGACGGTCTGCGCGGGCTGGCGGAGGGCCTGGCCGCCCTGGACCTGCTCGTCGATACGTACTGGGACGCCGTGTATCCGGCGAAGATGCGTGCCCGCAAAGGCGCCTTCGAGTTGATGATCGCCCGCCTCACCGACGAGTTGGAGACCTATCAACCCGGGCTCGAAGACCGAGAGCCGCTGGAACACGGGCTGGCCCTTGTCGAGAAGCTCCAGGCTTTCCTGATGCAAGCCATGCAGGAAGATGCGCCCGTGATGAGCGGCCTGCGCGAGCGGATGAGCGAGCTGGTGCGGCGTACGCCGAAACCCACACCGCCCCCCGAGCCGGTAGCGCCCGAGCCTGTTGAGGAAAGTTCCGTGGAAACGGACGAAGCCGCGTCTCCAGACGAGACCACCGAGCCGACCCGCGCTGAAACCCCGGAGGCGACGCTCCGGGCGAAGGAAGTCGCAGCCCCCACCACACCCGAGGCCGCCGAAACGCCTGGAGGCGCCGTGCAGTCCGCAGCCGACGCCCTGGGCGTGATCGGTACGGGTACGGCGTTCCTGCACACCGAGGACTACACCGACGCCGTGCCGTACCGCCTGAGCCGGGTCCTTCACTGGGAAACAATACGCCGGGAGCCGCCCCATGAAGACGGCACCACGGCCCTAGAACCGCCCGAGGAAGGCCGCCGCGCCTACTTCAACGGCCTCCTCGAAAAAGCACGGTACGCGCCGCTTGTGGAAGAAGCAGAGCACGCCTTTCGCGAGACGACCTTCGCGTACTGGCTGGATTTACAGCGACTCCTCGTAGTTGCCATGGAAGCGCTTGGCACCCCGTTCCAGGCGGCCCGTACGGCCGTGCTCTTCGAAACGGCACAACTCGTACGCCGCCTGCCGGGGTTGCCGGCGCTTGCATTCAGCGACGGTACCCCTTTCGCCGATCCGCAGACGCAGGCGTGGCTGCAATCCCTGCTGCCGGCCGCGCCCGGCACGACGGAGCCGACCGTGCAGGACGAACGGGCTGAGGAAGACCGCCCGGCGGTCGCCCGCCAGTACGACGAAGCCCGCAAGCTCCTGGCCCAGGGCGACCTCGCCGGTGCACTCGGCGCGATGCAGGAAGGCGCCGGCCGGGATGCCTCTCCGCAGGAACGTTTCCGCCGCCGCCTCGCCGTCGCCTCCCTCTGCCTGGCCGGCAACAAACCGGCCGTCGTGCGCCCGCTGCTCGAACGCCTCGCCGAGGAAGTAGAGCAACACCGGCTCGACGTGTGGGACCCCGCGCTGGCCCTGGAGACCTGGACGCAACTGTACACCTGCTACACGGCGCTGTCCGAAACGACCGAGACGCCCGAGGCGATGCGCGAGCGAGCCGGGCACGCCTTCGAGGCCATCTGTCGGCTGGACACCCGGTACGCCCTGTCGGTCCATGGAAAGGCCGTGGCCTGACGCCGCCTTCCAGCCACGAATAACCAACCCTTACATCCACCCTGGCAATACAAACCTAGCGAGGTATATCCATGGCAAGAAGCTTTCAGAAAGAAAAACCGCCCGCCCGCATCAACCTCTTCCTGGAGGTCGAAACGAACGGCGCGATGAAGAAAAAAGAGTTGCCGCTCCGCATGCTGATGGTCGGCGACTATACCGCCCGGGAGGACAGCACGTCGTTGGAAGACCGGGAGATCATCAACATCAACAAGGACAACTTCAACTCCGTGATGAATTCGATGAACCTGGACGTCGAGTACACGGTCCCGGATCGCCTGAAGGGCGGGGAGGAGGAGATGAAGGTGAACCTGAAGTTCGACAACATGAATGCGTTTCATCCGGAGCAGGTCGCCAAGCAGGTGCCGGAGTTGAACCGGATGCTCGCCATGCGCAACCTGCTGCAAGACCTGCGCAACCGGGTGGTCAGCATGAGCCAGTTCCGAAAGGAGTTGGAGCAAATCGTCAAAGACAAGGACGCGCTCGACAAACTGGCGAGCGACCTGGACCAGTTCGTCGCCCGCAGCGAGGGAAGCAACACCTAGTGCCGCTTCACCTGACGAAGTAAACAACACCAGGACCCGAAACCCACACCTACGAACCTCAAGCCATTCTTAAAAGAGGGATCGCGCCATGGCAGAAATTATGCAAGCAGACGCCGCAGAAGCGGTAGAAACGATAGAACAAGACTCCCTGGACCGCCTCTTCAACCTCGTCGATGTGATCCGGCCGAACCAGTCGGTGCAGATCGAAGAGTTCGACGACCCGATCGCCAATGCCGACAAGAACCGAGGCGCCATGATGGCGGCGGCCCTCCGCGTCTTCGTCGATGCGGTGAGCGCCTACGGCGACCCGGTGGAGCGCGTCGACAAGAACCTGCTCGACGGCCTGATCACGCAGCTCGACGCCAAGATGAGCGAGCAGCTCGACGAAATCGTCCACCACGCCAGGTTCCAGCAACTGGAGTCGTCGTGGCGCGGGCTCAAGTTCGTCGTCGACCGGACCGACTTCCGCAAGAACGTCACGATCGAACTCTTGAACACGTCCAAGGATGCGCTGCTGGAGTCGTTCGAAGAAGCACCCGAACTGATCCAGTCGCCGCTGTACCGGAAGATTTACGCCGAAGCCTATGACCAGCCCGGCGCCAACCCGTTCAGCGCGATGGTCTCCAACTACGAGTTCGAGAACACGCCGCAGGATCTGGCCCTGTTGGAGCAGGTCTCGAAGGTCGCCTCGGCCTCGCTCTGCCCCTTCCTGGGCGCCATCGGCCCGTCCTTCTTCGGCAAAGAATCAATGGCCGATTGGAAGAAGATCCCCGACCTGGCCGCGCACATGAGCACCATCGACTACGTCAAGTGGAACGCGTTCCGCGACACGGAAGACGCCCGGTATATCGGGTTGACGTTCCCGCGCTTCATGCTGCGCCTGCCCTACGGTCCGGAGACCATCCCGGTCAAGAGCTTTAACTACAAGGAGGACGTCACCGGCCTGGACCACGATAAGTACCTCTGGGGCAACTCGGCCTATTCGTTTGCGGCCAACATGATCCAGGCGTTCACCCAGGACGGGTGGACGGTCCAGATCCGGGGGCCGCAGTCCGGCGGTAAGGTCGAGAACCTGCCCGTGCACCTGTACGATGTAGGCCGGGGCAAGCAGATGAAGATCCCGACGGAGGTGCCCATCGACGAGACGCTGGAGTTTACGGCAGCCAACCTCGGGTTCATCCCGCTGAGCATCTACCAGGGCACGGATTACGCCTGCTTCTTCTCGGCCAACTCGACGCAGCGCCCCGTCCTCTACGACGACCCGGCCGCTACCGCCAACAGCCGGATCAATTCGCGCCTGCCCTATATCTTCCTGGCCTCCCGCATCGCGCACTACCTCAAGGTGATCCAGCGCGAAAACATCGGGGCCACCAAGGATGCCGCCAAGATCGAGGAAGAACTCAACCGGTGGCTCAAGGGCCTGGTGACGCAGATGCCGAACCCGACCCCCGAGGTGATTGCCCAGTATCCGCTGCGGGCCGGGCAAGTCAAGGTCCACAGCATCGAAGACAATCCGGGCTTCTACAGCGTCGAGATGATGTTCATGCCCCATTTCCAGATCGAGGGGATGGACATCAACCTCTCCCTGGTCGGGCAGATGCCCAAGGCAAAATAGAACAACCCCAAGCTTCAACGGGGGACCGGTTGACCGGACCACCCCATGAAGATAAAACCATCCCTAACACTCCCAACGAACGAAGAGGAGGTATACTATGGCACGTGAATGTGCGCTTTTTTACTCGAACAACATCAAGGGTTTGAACGCCAAAGCGGGCGCGCGCAAAGACAGTTCCGCCGTCATCGAGTTCAAACACGAGGTCTATCGGCCTGTGGATGGACAGAAAGGCAGCGTCGAAGACACGCGCGTGCACCGGGCCGCCGAGCTCATCCTGGAACTGGACACGGCGGCTCCGCCGCTCATCCAGGCCTGCACCCGAGGGGATAAGTTCGACGAATTCATCGTCGAGTGGTACCGGCTCAACGAAGACGTCCAGCCCGCCAAAGAGGAGGTGTACTTTACCCACACGATGACGGGCGTCCGCGTCGTCTCCACGGAGGTCGTCCTGCCCAATACGAAGGACGACGACACGGACGGGTTGCCGCATCATCTGCGGGTCCAGCTCCAGTATGACAGCATCAAATGGCTGCACCACGAGGGGAATCTTCCCGCCGAGGATTCCTGGAAGCAGAAATAAGCCTATACCATCAAGACGACACCCTATCCAGACAGCGCAGCGGGCCGTTCCTTGGCGGCGCCGAGGAACGGCCGCCCGCTCGCCCACACGACTTACCATGAAAGCAAGCGTTTTGGACGTGCTGAACGGCCGCTTCGCCGACGGCCATCGCCTGGAAAACGTGCACGGGGACTGGCAGCTGTTGCGCAGCATCAGCAGCAACCTCGACCGCCTGTTCAACACCCGCTCCGGCACCATCCAGCACCTGCCGGACTACGGCCTGCCGGACATCACTGAAATCTACCGCGACATCCCGGACTCCGTTGCCAAACTGCAACAGGCCATCCGGACGACCGCCGAGAAATATGAGCCGCGCCTGCGGCGGGTGCGGGTGCACCACCAGCAAACCGATCCGTTCGATATGCGGCTGATTTTTCTCATCGCCGGCGAACTCCCGGATCGCAGGAAGGTGCAGTTTCAAACCACCTTCTCCTCGCACGAGATGGTCAACGTCCGCCCGTGGCAACGGGTGTGATCGGTTGTCGACAACCGCCGCTCTAACTCCTAACGCGTAGCCTACCATGACGCCCCGTTACTACGAAGACGAATTGCGCTACCTGCACGAGGCCGGGACGGCGTTTGCGCAGGTACATCCCGACCAGGCGCGCTACCTCAACATCGACAGCCTGACCGACCGCGACCCCTACGTTGAACGCCTCTTCGAGGGATTTGCCTTCCTGACCGGGCGCATCCGCGAGCGGCTCGACGACGAACTGCCGCAGTACACCGAGAGCCTGTTTCGGCTGCTCCATCCCCATTTTATCAAGCCCGTGCCGGCGCTGTCCATCCTGGAGTTTCAACCGCGTCCGGGTATGCTTCAACAAACCACCCGGCTGGAACGCGGCACCCAGGTCTACTCCCGAGCCGTCGGGCATGAGTCTACGGCCTGCCGCTTCACGACAGCCTATTCGGTGCCGCTACACCCGCTGCAACTCGCCGAAGCCCGGCTCGAATGGCCCGAAGCCGCACAGTCTTCCGTCACCCTTCATTTTCAGGTGGACCGGGGCGTCGCGTATGAGAAGCTGGACCTACAGCGCCTCCGGCTTTACTGCTACGCCGAGCCGGCCACAGCCTCAATGATGCACCTGTTCTTTACGCGCCACGTAGCCCGGTTGCACGTCCGCGCCGGCGAGGCCGAAATGACGCAGTTGGGGCAACAATGGGTGCAACCCGTAGGCTTCTCGCCGGACGAAGGGCTGCTGCCCTACTCCCCCTCTTCTTTCACCGGCTACCGGCTCCTGCAAGAATACTTCTGCTTCCGCCCGAAATTCTGGTTCTTCGACCTCCTGGGCCTCGACCGTTTTGCGCTGCCCGCAGGGACAACCGACTTTCAAGTACAGATCCACTTCGACCGCGCGTATCCGGAAGAACATGCCTTCCAGGCGAACAACCTCAGGCTCTACTGCACGCCGATCGTCAACCTGTTCGAAACCGACGCGGAGCCGATCCGTGTAGACCACCGCGTGTCCGAATACCGCGTCGTGGGCGACGTGCGGCGCCCGCAGACGGTGGCGGTGTACGATGTCCAACAGGTGACGGGGATCGAAGAAACAACCGGGCGGCGACACACCTACAATCCGTTTTTCTCCTTCACCCATCAGGAGCAGGCCGAACGCTTTTTTGCCGAAAATACCCGCGTCGGCCCGACGGGTGCGCGCGAGACGCACCTTTCCCTCGGCGGCTTCGGCACCGACATCGCCCGCCTGCCCGTGGAGACGCTCACCCTCGAAGTACGCTGTACGAATGCCGACCTGCCGCGCGAAGCGCTCCAGGAACACAGCATCGACCAGCCTGCTCCCGGATTCGCCAACGTCACGACGTTCCACAACCTGACGCGACCCTCTCGGATGCTCCCGCCGCCTACGCAGGAGAACCAGCAGTTTTTCTGGCAACTGATTTCCCACCTCGCGCTCAACCGCATGTCCGTAGCGACGACGGAGGCGCTGGTCTCGCTCCTCCGTCTCTACGACTGGACCCACGCCGAGGCCAACCGCCGCCGCATCGCCGGCATCCGCAACGTGTCCTGGGAGCCTACGGAGTCCGTGCAGCGCGGCGGGGTGATCCGCGGCATCCACGTGACGCTCGAAGTACAGGACGGACATTTCGCCGACGAAGGAGACCTGCACCTCTTCGGCTCCGTCCTGTCCACCTTCTTCTCGATGTACGCGACGATCAACTCGTTCGTGCAATTCACGCTCATTGCAACGCCCTCCGGCAAACAGTATCCATGGCAACCACAGAAAGGCGTCCTGCCCCTCGCTTAGAAACCCATCCACACCCTTCCGCCTCGGCCCAAGGCCGTACGGATCCCCGCACGCGGGTGAACCCCCAGGGCGTGCTGAGCCATCTGTTTCAGAAAGGCCATCGCTTTGAGTTCTTTCAGGCGGTGTGGCTGCTGGAAACCCTCTTCGGCGATGCTACGCCCGGCCCGGGAGAAGCCGGCAAAGGCCAGCAGGAACCCATCCAGATTCGTCCCCATACGGACCTCGCCTTTCCCGCCACGGACGTGCGCCAGGTAGCATGGACCGAGGAGGCCAGGGCGCAGATGTCGGTTACCTTCATGGGCCTCTACGGCATCGATGCACCGCTGCCGACGAACTTCTTCGACACCATCACCATGGAAGCCGAAGAAGGCAGAGTCCTTCGTGATTTCCTGGACATCTTTAACCACCGGCTCTATTCCTACTTCTATCGCAGTTGGAAGAAGTACCGCCCCGGTCTCTACTTTGACAAGAAGCAGCACAACGTACACGCTCAGGCATTTCTGAGCCTGGCAGGGCTGAGCACGCCCGGTACCTTGGCCTCGACGTCGCTCCCGGGGCTGCGGCTGGCGACGTTTGCCGGACGGCTCGGCACGTCTGTGCGTAATGCCGAAGGCTTGCAGGTTCTCCTGGCCGCCTTCCTGGACGGTGTGCCCGTCCGTATCGAGGAGAACGTACCCCGGTGGGTAACGGTCACCATGCGGGCTGGCCTCGGTGCTACCGCAAAGACACCCGGCTCTCTGGGAATCAACACAACCCTGGGGCGCCGTCTGTTCGACGTCTCCGGTAAATTTCGCATGGTCCTCGGACCCCTCTCCCTGCAGCAATACGAGGCTTTTCTGCCCGAGGGGGCGAAGGCCCAGATCCTTCAAACGCTCGTACGCCTCTATGCGCCGGATCATCTCGATTACGACGTAGAGCTGCTGGTCGCCAGCACGGAACGCATGGCCGTCACGCTGGGCGACCGGCGAATGCAACTGGGACGCAGCATGTGGGTCGGGCGACCGGCTCATGCCGTAATCTCTGAAGTTGTCGCCTATGCCTGATGCTGGGTCAAGGCCTCGTGTGTCGGATATTCCCCGGCAAAGAAGAGGGTATCCGTTCTGTGTAATCCCGGTGCCTTCTTCTTTTAAGACGAGCCATGCATAGCGGACGAGATCCGTCTAGTCGCCGAGTTCCCCAGAACCCTAGCACTCGAAATCCATGATTACGAAAGACTTGAAGAAACTCCTCCTGAAACTCAACGACCACCTCACGCGCGCCCTCGAAGCCGCCGCCGGCTTCGC
>Ga0302046_10001364_pt1 | contig 22875 bp, 21 predicted proteins | sample RVTome_11_FD_200261 | JGI IMG/M metagenome (GOLD analysis project Ga0302046, IMG submission 200261) | Soil microbial communities from uranium-contaminated site in the Upper Colorado River Basin, Wyoming, United States - RVT147D111 (version 2) ... | reverse complement strand
CATCGTCGTGGACATGTTCGCCAAGGCGATCCAGGGCATGAAGCCCGAGGACGCCGTCGCCTGGGCGGCCGGCGAGCTGAGGAAGATCTATGACGCCTGAGGAGCTGAGGGGCGCGCTGCAGCGTCAACTCGCCCCGCGACGGGCGAAGTGGCAGAAGCCGGCCACGGTCGTGCGGGCGCTGGGGCTGCGCCGCGGGCAGGTGATCGCCGAGATCGGCGCCGGCCCCGGCTACTTCACACCACGGCTGGCCCGCGCCGTCGGCCCGACGGGGCACGTCTACGCGGTGGACCCCGAGGCGGCCGTCCTCGACGTGCTGCGCAAGCGCATGAAGCAGGCCGGCGTGCGCAACTTCACGCCGGTCCTCGGCCGCGACGACGACCCGCTGCTGCCGGCCGGCCGCTGCGACCTCGCGATCATCATCAACGCCTATCACCACATGCACGGTGGCGCGGCGTTCCTGCGCCGGCTGGTGCGGCGGCTGGCCCGCGGCGCCCGCGTGATCAACGTCGACTGGGACGAGAAGTCCGAGTTCGGCCCACCGCCGAAGCGGCGCGTGCCGCGCGCCCGGTTCCTGCGCGACGCCCGGCGGGCGGGCCTCCGGCTCGTGGCCGAGCGGTCGTTCCTGCCCCACCAGTACTTCCTCGAGCTGCGCCGCGCCCGGTGAGCCCGCCCGGCAAGGTCTTCCTCGACTACGACCAGGCCGCCCTCGACCGCGCCTACGACCAGGCGCAGTGGGCCCCCAACATGCAGGAGGTGCTCGCGCGCCGGGCGGCGGCGGCCGAGGCCGTGCGGGCGCGCCTGGGCGCCCCCCGCGGCTTCGCGTACGGCCCCGCCGCCATCGAGCGCCTCGAGGTCTATCCGACCTCGCGGCCGGCGGCGCCCGTCATGGTCTTCCTGCACGGCGGCGCCTGGCGCGGCGGCGACGCGCGCAGCCAGGCGTATCCGGCCGAGACGTTCGTGCAGGCCGGAGCCCACTGGGCGGTGCCGGACTTCGCGACCGTGATGGAGGTGGGACTCGACGGCATGGTCGCGCAGGTGCGCCGCGCCGTCGCCTGGGTCGCCCGGCACGCGGCCGACTTCGGCGGCGATCCGGAGCGCATCTACGTGGGCGGCCACTCGTCCGGCGGTCACCTCGCCGGCAACGTCCTCGTGACCGACTGGCCGCGGGACTTCGGCCTGCCGGCCGACCTCGTCAAGGGGGGACTCTGCATCAGCGGCATGTACGACCTGCGGCCCGTGCGACTCTCGGCGCGCTCGTCCTACGTGAAGTTCGACGACCGCCTCGAGCACGAGCTGAGCCCGGCGCGCCACCTCGACCGGCTGCGAGTGCCGGTGACCGTGGCCTATGGCGAGCACGACTCACCGGAGTTCCAGCGGCAGTCGCGCGAGTTCGGGGCGGCGCTGGAGCGGGCCGGACGGCTCCGCGCGCTGCTCGTCGGGCGCGGCCTCAACCACTTCGAGATGCCGGAGACGCTCGCGAGCGCGGAGGGCTTGCTCGGCCATGCCGCGCTCGACCTCATGCAGCTTGGCTGACCGGCCGGCTCCTGGTGGCCGGCGCCCAGCGCGGGCGGCTCAGGCCAGGCCCAGGCGCCGGCGCTCCTCCTCCTTGAGCACCCGGCGCAGGATCTTGCCGGAGGCCGTCTTGGGGATGGCGTCGACCAGCGCGATCTCGTGCAGGGTCTTGTAGCCGGCGAGCCGGCCGCGCGCCCAGTCCAGCAGCGCCTCCGCCGTCAGCGCCGGATCCTTGCGGACCACGAACGCCTTCGGCACCTCGCCGGCCTCGGGGTCGGGCTTGCCGATCACCGCGCAGTCGGCCACGCCGGGATGCTCGAACAGCAGCGCTTCGATCTCGGCGGGCGCGATGCCGAAGCCCTTGTACTTGATCATCTCCTTCTTGCGGTCGGTGATGGTCAGGTAGCCGGCCTCGTCGATCCGCCCGATGTCGCCGGTGTAGAGCCAGCCGTTGCGCAGCGCCGCCGCCGTGGCCTCGGGCGCGTTCCAGTAGCCGAGCATCACCTGGGGCCCCCGCACGATGATCTCGCCGACCTCGCCGGGCGGCAGCTCGCGCTCGCCGGTCTCGAGGTCGACGACCTTCTGCTCGGTGTCGTTCACGGGCAGGCCGCCGGTGTCGATCGTGAGGAACGCGTCGTCGTGGACGGGGTTCAGGTGCGTCACCGGCCCGGCCTCGGTGAGGCCGTAGCCCTGCACGACCCGCACGCCCGTCAGCTCGGTCACCCGGCGGGCCAGCTCGGGCGCCACCGGGGCGGCCCCCACCATGAACATCTTGACGCTGCTCCAGTCGACCTTGCCGATGTCGGGCCGGTTGGCGAGCGCCAGCAGAATGGGCGGGACGACGAAGACGATGCTGACGCGCTTGTCGACGATGAGCCGCAGGGCCTCGGCCATGTCGAAGCGCTCCATGACGACCATGCGGACGCCCGCGTGCACCGCGCCCCCCATCAGCATCAGCCCGTAGATGTGATAGAAGGGCAGGAACACCATGAACGTGTCGGCGTCGGTGGCGCGGATCGCCGAGACGAACTGGATGTTGTTCGCCACGAAGACCGCGTGGCTCAGCAGGACGCCCTTCGGCAGCCCGGTGGTCCCGCTCGAGTACGGCAGCACGAGCAGCTCGTCGGCGGGGATGTCGAGGCGCGGGAGCGGCGCGGTGGCGGCGCCCGCGATCAGATCGGCGAAGCGCACCACGTCCGGCGCGGCCGCGGCGCCGGGGCCCACGACGATCACGTGCTCGAGCCGCGGCACCTCGCCGCGCACGGCCCGCACGATCGGCAGCAAGTCCTGCTGCACGACCACGGCCACCGCCTGCGCGTCGCCCAGCTGATAGGCGACCTCGCGCTCCTTGTAGGAGGGGTTCATCGGGCTGGAGACGGCGCCCAGCCGCGCGATCGCGTAGAACGCCACCACGTACTCCGGCCGGTTGGTCATGAACAGGCACACCCGGTCGCCCCGGCCGATCCCCAGCCCGCGCAGCGCGCGGGCGAAGGCGTTGACCAGCCCGTCCAGCTCGCGGAACGTGAGGCTGGCGTCCCGGAACGCGATCGCCTCCCGCTCCGGGTAGAGCAGGGCGGGGCGGTCCAGCATCGCCCCGTACGGCATCTCCGGGTACGTCAGTCGTGGCCGATACAGCTCCGGTTGCGACGGTCGGCGCATCGGCGAACCTCCGCGGCGTAGTCCCCTGCGCGGCGTATTATAGTCGCCCGACCGCAAGGAGGCCTCGATGGCGCGCAAGCAGGACCCGACGCCCCGGCCCGGCACCGCCGAGGACGTGAATCCACGCCACCGCTGGGACCGGCCGTTGCAGGCGCCCGGCCACATGCAGGTGGATTTCGAGGAGCGCGTGGACTTCCGCCGCCTGCACGCCTACCGGCTGGGCCGCGCCCGGCAGGCGCTGGCCGCCTCGGGGCTGGGCGCCGTCCTCGCCTTCGACCAGTACAACATCCGCTATCTCTCGGGGACCGTCATCGGCGAGTGGGCGCGCGACAAGCTCACGCGCTGGTGCCTGCTGACCGGCACCGGGGAGCCGTGGGTGTGGGACTTCGGCTCCGCCGCCCGCCATCACCGGCTCTACACCCCCCAGATCCCGCCCCGGCAGTCGCTGGCCGGCATGGTCGGCATGCGCGGCGCCGTCTCGCCGAAGGCCGGGCTGTTCCGGAAGGCCGCCCACGAGATCCGCGACATCCTGAAGGCCGAGGGCGTGGCCGGCCTGCCGCTCGGCATCGACGTCGTCGAGCCGCCCTTCCTGTTCGCGCTCCAGGAGGCCGGCGTCGAGGTCCGCGACGGCCAGCAGGTGATGCTGGAGGCGCGGATGCTCAAGAGCCAGGACGAGCTGACCCTGCTCAACATGGCGGCGGCCATGGTCGACGGCGTCTACCAGGACATCTTCGAGGCGCTCAAGCCGGGCGCGCGCGAGAACGAGATCGTGGCGCTCGCCACCAAGCGCCTCTACGAGATGGGCTCGGACAGCGTCGAGGCCATCAACGCGATCTCGGGCGAGCGCTGCAGCCCGCACCCGCACAACTTCACCGACCGGATCATCCGGCCGGGCGATCAGGCCTTCTTCGACGTCATCATGTCGTTCGTCGGGTACCGGACCTGCTACTACCGCACGTTCGGCGTGGGCAAGGCGACCAAGCCGCAGGTCACCGCCTACAAGAAGGCCCGCGAGTGGATGGACGAGGCGATCGCGCTCATCAAGCCCGGCGTCACGACCGACAAGATCGCCCGCGCCTTCCCCAAGGCCTCCGACATCGGCTTCGACGGCGAGATGGCGGCCTTCGGCCTGAACTTCTGCCACGGCATCGGCCTCGGCCTGCACGAGCGGCCGATCATCAGCCGCCTGAACTCGTTCGACGACCCCATGGAGCTGGAGGCCGGGATGATGTTCGCGGTCGAGACCTACTGCCCGGCCACCGACGGCGTGTCGGCGGCCCGGATCGAGGAGGAGGTCATCGTCACGCCGGCGGGGGCGCAGATCATCACGCTGTTCCCGGCCGACGAGCTGCCCATCGCCAACCGCTACTGAGGGCGTGATCCGCCGACCACCAACCGAGGAGAGACGATGAGGGTATACCGTGCGGCCGATTTGCCCCCCGGAGGCCTCGCCGGCGAAACCGTGGCCGTGCTCGGCTACGGCAACCTGGGGCGGAGCGCGGCACTGAACCTGCGCGATTCGGGCGCCAAGGTCCGGGTCGGCAACCGCGACGACGAGTATGCCGGGCTGGCCCGCGCCGACGGCTTCGAGGTCGTGCCCCTCGCCGAGGCCGCCACCGACACCATGGTCTTCGTCCTGCTGCCCGACGAGGTGATCCCCGAGGCCTTCGCGCGCGACGTCGCGCCGGCGCTGCGGGCGGGCGCCGCGGTGGCCTTCGCCTCCGGCTACTGCCTGGCCTTCGAGCTCGTCCGGCCGCCCGATCGCGTCGACGTCCTGCTGCTCGCGCCCCGGATCGCGGGCAGGCAGGCGCGCACGCGCTACGAGGCCGGGGAGGGATTCTGGGCGTTCGCCGGGGTGGAGGCCGATCGCACGGGACAGGCGCGGCGGCGCCTGCTCGGGCTGGCGGACGGCCTGGGCGTGCTGCGCGCCGGCGCCGTGGAGATGACGGCCGCGGCCGAGGCGAGGCTCGACCTGTTCGTGGAGCAGACGGTGGGGGCGCTCCTGGGCACGGCGCTCATGGTCGCGTTCGACGTGGGCGCCGAGGCCGGCATTCCGCCCGAGGCGCTGGTGATGGAGATGTACATGTCGGGCGAGATGGAGGGCGTGTACCGCTCGTTCCGGCAGACGGGCCTCCTCCGCGCCTCCGAGGAGCACGGGCCGACCGCGCTCTTCGGGGGCATCACCCGCACGCTCGAGCTGGATCGCGAGGCGATCGCGGAGCGCTTCCGGACGATCCTCGCCGACATCACGAGCGGCGCGTTCGCCCGCCGGTTCCAGGACGAGGCGCAGAACGGCTACCCGATGCTGGCGGTGGCGCGGGAGATGACGCGGGGCCCCTCGCCGATGACCGACGCCGAGGATCGGCTCCGCCGGCTGACGGACCCGTGATCACCACGACCGTCGTCGGCAGCTATCCGCAGCCCGACTGGCTGGTGGATCGCGAGCGGTTCACGGGCAACGTCGTGCCCCGCATCCGGCTGCCCGAGGTGTGGCGGGTGCCCGAGCCGTGGCTGGAGGAGGCCCAGGACGACGCCGTGCGCCTGGCCGTGGGCGACATGGAGGGGGCCGGCATCGACGTGCTCAGCGACGGCGAGCAGCGACGCGAGTCGTACTTCAACCGCTTCGCCACGGCGCTGGGCGGCCTCGACCCCGACCGCCCGGGCAGCGCCGTCGCGCGCCTGGGCCGCCCCACGCCGGTGCCGCGCGTCGTCGGCCCCATCGAGCGCCTGCGGCCGGTGTCGGTGGCGGAGGCGACGTTCCTGCGCGCCGTGACCCGCCACCGCATCAAGATCACCGTGCCGGGACCGTTCACGCTCTCGAGCCTGGCGCAGGACGAGCACTATCGCGATCCGGAGCGGCTGGCCATGGCGTACGCGGCGGCCGTCAACACCGAGCTGCGCGAGCTGGAGCCCCTCGTGGACTGGCTGCAGCTCGACGAGCCGTATCTTCAAGCGCATCCCGACCGCGCCCGCGCCTACGGGATCGCGGCCATCGACCGGGCGCTGGCGGGCCTCGTGAAGCCCACGTGCATCCACCTCTGCTTCGGCTACGCGTTCTCGCACGCGCTGGCGGGCTCGACGAAGTCCGGCGGCTACGCGTTCCTGACCGAGCTGGACCGGTCGACGGCCACCCAGGTCTCGATCGAGGCGGCCCAGCCGAGGCTCGACCTGGACGTGCTGAGGGGACTGCCGTCGAAGACGATCGTGCTCGGCGTCCTCGACCTGGACGACCCGGCGCCGGAGACGGCGGACACGGTGGCCCGGCGGCTGGAAGCCGCGCTGAAGCACGTCCCCGCCGCCCGCCTGGTCGCCGCGCCCGACTGCGGGATGAAGTACCTGCCCCGCGACCTGGCGCGCGCCAAGCTGGCCGCGCTCGCCGCCGGAGCCAGGCTGCCGGGAGCCTCCCCACTTTCGGCTTGACTCAGCAGAACGGTCGTACTATTTTCAGGCCATGAAGGCGGCCGCCAGGCGCCCGGCGCAGCCCCGGGCCACGTCCAAGGGGGAGCAGACGCGCGAGGCGATCCTCGCCCACGCCCTCGGCCTGGCCACCCGGATCGGGGTCGAGGGGCTGACGATCGGCCGGCTGGCCGAGGACCTGCACATGTCCAAGAGCGGCCTCTTCGCGCACTTCCGGTCGAAGGAGGGGCTGCAGCTCGAGATGCTCCGCATGGCCGGCGCCCGCATGGTCGAGAGCGTCGTCAAGCCGGCCCTGGCGGCGCCGCGGGGCGAGCCCCGCGTGCGGGCCCTCTTCGAGGGGTGGCTCGCCTGGGAGCAGTCGCCGAGCCTGCCCGGCGGTTGTCCCTTCATGGCCGCGTCGTTCGAGCTGGACGACCGCCCCGGCCCCGTGCGCGACTTCGTCGTCCAGAACCTCAAGGACTGGCTGGACACGCTGGCCGGCGCCGCCCGCATCGCGGTCCGGGAGGGCCACTTCCGCGCCGATCTGGACTGCGAGCAGTTCGCGCACGACTGTCAGGGCATCGGCCTGGCGTTCGTGCACGCCTCGCGCCTGATGCGCGATCCCCGGGCGCGCGAGCGCGCCGGGGCCGCGTTCGAGACCCTGCTGCGCGCCGCGCGCGCGCCGTCGTCGACGCCCGTCCCCACGGCTCCGGCGCCGGCCGGCCGGCGCCGCTAACCCCCAGGGAGGAGACCGTCATGACCGACATGGAGTACGTCGCGATGGAGAAAAGCACGATCGTTCGATCCAGAAAGGAGCCCCGGCTGCTGCCGCTGGCCCGGCTGGGCAACCGCGCGCTCTCGGGGCTGGCGCCCTCGCTCGCCGTCCGCCTCGCCGAGCGCCTGTTCCTGACGCCGCCGCGCCCGCGCCGGCCGGCCGTCGAGATCGACCTGCTGGCGACGGCCCGCGCGCGGCCCCTCCACGTCCGGGGGCGCCGCCTCGAGATGTGGACGTGGGGCGCGGGGCCCGGCGTGCTGCTCGTGCACGGCTGGGGCGGGCGGGGCGCCCAGCTCGGCGCGTTCGTCGAGCCGCTGGTCGCGCAGGGGTTCTCGGTCGTCGCCTTCGACGGGCCGGGCCACGGCGCCGCCGATGCCGGCATGGTGACGCTCCCGGAAATGGTCGCCGCGGTCCGGGCGGTGGCGGCCGCGAGCGGCCCGCTGGCCGGCCTCGTGGCCCACTCGATGGGCGCCGCGGCGGCGGCGCTGGCGCTCTCCGAGGGGCTCCGGGTGGGCACCGCCGTCTTCGTGGGCCCCGCCGCGGACCTGGTCGCCGCGGCCTCGCGCTTCACCGAGACGCTCGGCTTCTCGCGCGAGGTCGGCGAGCGGATGCGCCGCCGGATCGAGCGGCGGGTCGGCCGCTCCTTCTCGGCGTTCGACGTGGCCGCGCTGGCGCCGGCGCTCCGCGTGCCGCTGCTGGTCGTCCACGACCGCGGCGACGCCGAGGTGCCGTGGCAGCACGGCGTGGCCGTCGCGCGCGCGTGGCCGGGGGCCGAGCTGTTGCTCACCGACGGGCTCGGCCATCGCCGGATCCTGCGCGATGCCGACGTCGTGGCGGCGGCGGCGGCGTTCATCGCCGCCCGGACGGCCGAGCGCCGCCTCACGCCGCAGGCGGACGCCGACCTCGTCGAGTCGCTGCCCGCGCTGGCGTATTAGGGCGCGGGCGCGATTCCCCGGATCAGGCTTTCAGCCGGCGAACAGGATTGCGGAGAGTCCCGACGTGGTCGAGCGTGATCTCGACGACGTCGCCGTCGGCGAGCGCGTGCTCGTCGGGGACCAGGATGCCGGTGCCCGTCGAGAGCACGGTGCCGGGCGGGCAGGTGTTGCCGCGGCACAGCCAGCCCACCAGCTCGGCGCACGGGCGCCGCATCTCCTTGGTGTTGACGCGGCCCTGGAAGATGGCGCGCCCGCCGCGGTGGATGGTGCAGCCGAGCTCGAGCGCCTGGGGATCGTCGATCTCGCCGGCGGTGACCAGCACCGGGCCGCAGGCGAAGCAGCCGTCGAAGACCTTCGACTGGGGCAGGAACAGGGGGTTGGCCCGCTCGATGTCCCACGCCGAGAGGTCGTTGCCGATCGTGTAGCCCACGATCGCCCCGGCGCGCCCGACGACGACCGCCAGCTCGGGCTCCACCGCGGTCAGCGTGGAGTCGGCCCGCACGCCGATGGGCGCGTTGGGGCCGGCGGTGCGGGCCGCCGTGGCCTTGAAGAACAGCTCGGGCCGCTCGGACTCGTAGACGAAGTCGTAGATGCCCTTCGTGCGCCCGCCCTCGCCGGTGTGCGCCTCGTAGTACTCCCGGCTGCGGCGATAGGTGATGCCGGCCCCCCACACCTCGGGCGGGTCGAGCGGCGCCAGCAGGTGCGGGCGCCGGGGCGACGGCGCCCGGTCGAGCGACGCCCACGGCACCCGGGTGCGCGCGGCCCGGGCGAGCGCGCGCACGCGACTCTCCAGGCGGCTCGCCGTCCCGCTCGCGGCGATCAGGCCGGTGACCGAGGCGACGTCGGCACGCGGGGCGGTGATGTCCAGCACGATGTCGCCTGCCACCACGCCGACACGCTTGCCCTTGCCGGGCACGAAGAACTGGCAGAGCTTCATGACGGGCCTCTCAGTAATCGCGCGGATCGAGCACGTCGCGCAGGCCGTCGCCGGCCAGGTTGAACGACAGCGCCAGGACGAAGATCGCCAGTCCCGGCCAGTAGGCCATCCAGGGCGCCTGCTCCAGGAACTGCTGGGCGGCGTTGAGCATCGTCCCCCACGACGGCGCCGGCGGCTGCACGCCCAGGCCCAGGAACGAGAGGACGGCCTCGGTGATGATCGCGGTCGGGATCGCCACCGTGGCCTGCACCAGGATCGCGCTGGCGATGTTGGGCAGGATGTGGCGCCCCATCACGCGCAGGTCGCCGGCGCCGAGCGCCCGCGCGCCCTGCACGTAGTCCTCCTCCTTGGTGGAGAGCACGAGGCCGCGCGTGAGGCGGACGTAGATCGGCGTGGCGCCCAGCCCGATGGCCAGCGTGGCGTTGGTGAGCGAGGGGCCCAGGATCGTGACGAGGCCGATGGCCAGGATCAGGAACGGGAAGGCCAGCCAGGCGTCGGTGAGCCGCATGATCACCTGGTCGAGGCTTCCGCGGTAGTAGCCCGCCCCCAGCCCCAGCGGCACGCCGATTGCCATGGCGAGCAGGATCGAGAACACCCCGGCCTGCATCGAGATGCGGCTGCCCCAGACCACCCGCGAGAAGCCGTCGCGCCCGAGGTCGTCGGTGCCGAAGGGATGCGCCCACGACGGCGCCTTGCGGATCTTGCTCCAGTCGGTGCGGATGGGATCGGTGGTGGCGATGAACGGGGCGCCGACCGCCATGACCACGAAGAGCGCCACGATGGCGGCCCCGGCCAGCGCGGCCGGCCGGCGGCGGCCCACGCGCCAGGCGCGATGCAGCAGGCCCGAGCGCGGTGCCCCCGCGTCGGCGGCCAGCGGCAGCGGGTAGGCCGGCGTGGCCGCGCTACCCGCCATCGACGGCGCCCCGGATGCGGATGCGCGGGTTCAGCACCGTGTAGGAGACGTCCACGAGCAGGTTGATCAGCACGTAGGAGGCGGCGGTGAGGAGCACGACGCCCTGCACGACCGGGTAGTCGCGCGTGAACACGGCCTCGACGATGAGCCGGCCGAAGCCGGGCAGCACGAAGATCTGCTCGGTGACGACGGCGCCGCCCATGAGCGCGCCCATCTGCAATCCCAGGATCGTCACCACCGGGATGAGCCCGTTGCGCAGCGCGTGGCGCAGGACGACGGCCCGCTGGGCGAGGCCCTTGGCGCGGGCGGTGCGCACGTAGTCGGCGCTCAGCACCTCGATCATCGCGTTGCGGGTCTGGCGCATGAGGACGGCGGCCAGCCCGGTGCCGAGCACCAGCGCCGGCATGATCATGCGCTTGAGGTTGCCGACCGGGTCCTCGGCGATGGGCACGAACCCCGAGGCGGGCAGCCAGCCGAGGCGGACGGACACGAGGAGGATGAGCATGATCCCCAGCCAGAAGTTGGGGATCGACACCCCGCAGAGCGACACGCCGCTGGCCAGCACGTCCCAGGCCGTGTTGCGGCGGACGGCCGCCACCACGCCGGCCGGGATCGCGATGGCCACCGCCACCAGCAGCGACAGGCAGGCCAGCTCGGCCGTGATCGGCAGCTTGCCGGCGACCATCGACATCACCGGGGTGCGGGTCCGGATCGACTCGCCGAGGTCGCCGGTGACGGCCAGCCCCAGCCACCGCAGATACTGCACCGGCAGGGGCGCGTCGAGCCCGTACTTCTCGCGGATCTCCTCGAGGCCGGCGGCGTCGGCCTCGGTGCCGGCCAGCACGCGGGCCGGATCGCCGGGGATCATCCGCACCCCGGTGAACACGATCAGGCTGATGATCAGCAGCGTGACCGCCGAGATGAACGCCCGGCGGACGAGGAACTCGACCACGCCGCCGCTACTGCCAGGCGGTCCCCTTGATCCGGATCAGGCCGTCCGGCACGGCCTTGTACCCCTTCAGGTTCTTCGGATGCGCCACGATGTAGTGCTCGTGATAGAGATAGATGACGTTCCGGCGCGCCCCGATCAGATCGATGGCCTCGCGGTAGAGCCCTCGCCGCTCGGCGACGTCGGTGACCTGGCGCGCCTTGTTCAGCAACGCGTCCACTTTCTCGTCGCAGGCCAGGGTGGCGTTGAGGGGTCCGGTGCACGTCTGGCCCTGGTGGATGTTGCCGTCGGGGTCCACGCGCCCGCTCCAGCCGATCAGGAACGCCTGGTTCTTGCCGTCGTCGTTGTCCTTGAGGGCGGAGGCGAACTCCGAGGGTCGCAGGCTGATGTCGAAGCCGGCCTCGCGGGCCATGCCCTGGATGACCTCGGCCACCCGGCGCTGCTGCGGGTTGTTGACGATCATCATCTCGAACTTGTAGCCGCCGGCCAGCCCGGCGTCGGCCAGCAGCTTCTTCGCCCTGGCGACGTCGCGCGTGGTGCACTTGCGGGTCTTGTCGAAGTAGACGCTGTTGGGCGAGATCGGCGAGCACCCCACCGTGTACTGGCCGTCCCAGACCACCTGGTTGAGCGCCTCGCGGTCGATCGACAGCTCGAGCGCCTCGCGCACGCGCGGGTCGTTGGCCAGCGGGGTGCCGAGGTCGCCGGGCGGGTTGGTCTTGCCCGTCTTGTTGCGCAGGTTGATCGTGACCGAGTTGAAGCCCAGGCCGGTGACGCTGGAGACGTCGAAACGCCCCTCCTTCTTCAGGCTGGAGGCGTCGGTGGGCCCCACCCGGTGCATCACGTCGATGTCGCCCGACCGGAGGTTCGCCAGCCGGACATTGTCGTCGGGGATGATGCGGAAGACGATGCGGTCGAACGTCGCCTGCCCCGGATCGAAGTAGTGGGGCGAGCGCTCGACGACGATGCGGTCCTGGGGCACGCGCTCCACGAACTGCCAGGGCCCGACGCACACCGGCGCCGTCCCGAACTTCTCGCCGAGCTTCTGGGCGGCCGCCGGCGAGACGGGCATGCCGGCTCGGTCGGCCAGCTGGGCGGCCAGCGGCGCGAACGGCGCCTTGAGGCGCAGCTGCACGGTGAGCGGGTCGAGGACCTCGATCGAGGCCACCGAGGCCAGCTCGCTGCGGCGGTTGGAGCCCTTCATCTCGCGGTGCCGGTCGAGCGAGAACCGCACCGCCTCGGCGTTCATCGGGGTGCCGTCGTTGAACTTCACGTTGGGCCGCAGCTTGATGGTGACGGTCCGGCCGCCGTCGCTGACGGCCGGCAGGGCGGCGGCGAGCTGCGGGAAGATGTTGAGGCTCTCGTCGATCTCGTAGAGCTTCTCGCACATCTGGGAGAAGACGATCCGCCCGACGTACGTCCGCGACAGGGTGGGATCGAGGATGTCGGGGTCCTGGTTGAGAGCGACCACGAGGGTCTTCTTCTGGGCGTCGGCGGCGGCCGGCAGCAGCGTCAGCAGCAGCGCGCCGAGAACGAGACACAGCGTCTTGCGGATCATGGGCTCCTCCGTGTGTGGACCGTCCGGTCGTCTTCGCCGTGGCGCCCGCATCTTAGACCACGCCCCGGCGCCCGGCAATGCCCCGCCCGGCGCGCGGTTCACGGCGTACTGCGTCAACCCGCCGCCCCGGACCGAGGTTCCGGCGGCGCTCAGCCGCCGGAGACCAGCGTCGCCAGCGCTCGCGCGCGAAGGTCGTCGGGCAGCGGGGTCGCGCGGCGGGCGTCCATGTCCAGGTGGACGCCCGATTGCTCCAGGGTGCTGACGCGCTCGCCGCTGCGCTCGTCGATCATGACGTGCACGATGCGCATCGAGGAGTTGCCCACGTGGGTCAGCGCGCTGCGCACGACCAGCGGGTCGCCGGCCTGCACGCCGGCCTCGAAGCCCAGCCGGAACTCGAAGGTGGAGAAGCCGCGGTTGGCCTCGCGCATGTAGCGGGGGGTGAGGCCGAAGGCCGCGATGGCGTGGCCGTTGGCGGCCGAGAAGCGGTGGATGGCGGCGGAGGGCGCCAGCCGGCCGGCCGCGTCGACCTCGGCCGGCTTGACGGCGTCGCGGGCGGTGTCGCGGAAGCCCTCGAGCGACCGCGGGCGCGGGGGGGCCGTGCGCGGGGGCCCGTCCCACGCCACCCGGCGTCCCTCCGCCGCCCGGCGCTGCTCGGGCGAGAGCGCGACCGCCAGCCGGTGCTCGACCGTCGTGCACAGCGCGCCCTCGGTGGACTCCAGCAGCTTGTGGCCCAGGCGCAGGCCGTCGGGCTCGACGGCGATCACGCCGCTCACGACGTGCATCAGATCGCCCACCCGCAGCTCGCGGCTGTAGTGGATGAAGCAATCGACGGTGGCCGCCGGCGGCAGGCCGAGGCCGTGCAGGACGGCGAGCGCGGCGTCGCCGAAGCGGGCCAGGTAGTAGGCGACGGTGAGGTGGTCGTTGCTGTCGACTTCCCAGCGGAACACGGTGCCGCGATAGGTCTCGCGCCAGTGGTCGGATGGCATGCGCGGTATGCTAGCGCACCATGAATGCCCATGCCGACCTGATCTTCACTGGTGGCCGCGTCCACACCGTCAATGCCGCCAACGACGTCGTCCCCGCGCTCGCCGTGGGCGGCGGCCGCGTCCTCGCCGCCGGCGGCGACGCCGAGGTCCGCGCGCTGGCCGGCCCTCGCGCGCGCGTCGTCGAGCTCCGCGGCCGCTCGCTCTTGCCCGGGTTCATCGACGCCCACTGCCACCTGCCGAGCCTCGGCCTGGCGGTGACGTCCATCGACTGCAAGGCGCCGGGCATGCAGTCGATCCGCGCGCTGCAGGAGGCCGTGCGCGCGCGGGCGGCCGGCCAGCCGCCGGGGACGTGGATCCGGGGGCGCGGCTACGACCAGTCGCGCCTGGCCGACAGGCGCCATCCCAACCGCCTCGACTGGGACGTCGTCGCGCCCGACCACCCGGTCATCTTCACGCGCACGTGCGGCCACATCGCCTCGGTCAACGGCCGGGCGCTGGCGCTGGCCGGCATCACCGACGCCACGCCCGACCCGCCCGGGGGCCGCTACGACCGCGAGGGCGGCCGGAACCTGGGCGTCGCCTACGAGACGGCGCAGACACCGCTGCAGGTGGCGGCCCTGCCGTCGGCCGACGAGTTCCGGGACGCGCTGCTGCGGGCCGACCAGGCGTACGTCGCCGCCGGCGCCACCAGCGTCCACGACGCCGGCGGCCTCGTCGGCCCCGCCTTCGTGCCCGGCCAGGACCTCGCCGGCGCCGGCCGGCTGCGCCTGCGGATCTACGCGTTCGCCACGGTCAACAGCCGCACGCATCCGCTGATGGGGCTGCTCGGCACCGGCCTGCACTCGGGTCTCGGCGACGCGCGGCTCAAGCTCGGCGCGTTCAAGGTGATGACCGACGGCTCCTCCAGCGGGCCGACGGCCGCCACCCGGGAGCCGTACACCTCCAACTGCCAGGACCACGGGATCCTCTACTGGAGCCAGGACGACCTCGACGACCTCCTCGGCCGGGCGCACCGGCAGGGCTTCCAGTGCACGGTGCACGCCGTCGGCGACCGCGCGATCGAGCAGACGCTCGACGCCCTGGCCCGCGCCCAGCGGGAGGCCCCGCGCGAGGGGTTGCGCCACCGCATCGAGCACTGCGGCATCTGCCCGCCCGACCTGCGCGCGCGCGTGCACGCCCAGCGCATCCTGCCGGTCATGCAGCCGGCGTTCTTCTGGGAGTTCGGCGACGGCTACATCGCCAACTACGGCCAGCCCCGCGCGGACACGATGTTCCCGGCCCGGAGCCTCATCGACGCGGGGATCCCGGTGGCGGGCTCGTCGGACGCGCCGGTCACGCACGCAGCACCGCTGTTCGGCATCGAGCAGGCGTTGACGCGGGCGACGTCGGACGGGCAGGTGTGCGGGCCGGACGAGCGGGTCGACCTCACGACCGCCATCCGCATGCACACGATCAACGGCGCGTTCGCGTCGTTCGAGGAGACGGTCAAGGGCAGCCTGGAGCCCGGCAAGCTCGCCGACCTGGTCGTGCTGGGCGACGACATCGCCCGGGTGCCGGTGAAGGACCTGCGCCACCTGCCGGTGGCGATGACGGTGGTCGGCGGCGAGATCGTTCGCGAGGCGTAGGCGAGGCATTACCATTGATGGCGGGGCCGTGATCGACACGATGCCGGCAGGAAGATGACGAACGCCAGCGTGGCCGTCTGACCCGTGGATGCTGGCCCCGGCGCGCTGACGGCGATCGGCATCGTCGTCGGCCTGCTGTTCGTGGCCGGCCTCGTGGGCTCGGTCGTCCCCTGGATGCCGGGACCGTTGTTCATCCTGGCCGGGGCGATCCTGTGGGCCTTTGCGACGGATTTCCAGACGCTCGGCTGGGGCCGGCTCGCGATCCTGACGACGCTTGCCGTGCTGAGTTTCCTGCTCGACTTCCTCGCCGGGGCGCTCGGCGCCCGGCGCTACGGTGCCAGCCGGTACGGCGTCGTCGGGGCCATCGCCGGCGCGATCGTGGGACTCTTCCTCGGCCCTCTGGGGCTCATCCTCGGCTGTGTGGTCGGCGCCGTCGCGGGCGAACTGCTGCGCGGCGCCGACCTCGAGGGCAGCGTCCGCAGCGGGTTCGGCGCGCTGGTGGGCCTGCTCACCGGACTCGTGGCCGACCTCGTCGTCTCCATCACGATGATCGGCCTCTTCCTCTACTGGGTGTGGCGCGGCTGAGCCTGTCGCGACGTCGATCCCGCACAGGCCGGGGTACATTCCGGCGTTCCCCGCCGCGCGGCGCTGCTCGGGCGTGCGCGCGCGCCCCGCTCCGCGTCAGGCGGCCCGGCGGTGCCCCGCGACGTCCAGTCCGTCGCCGGTGAGCGTCAGCACGTGGAAGAGATCCTTGACGCTGAGGTACCCGACCAGCCGCCCGTCGTCGACCACGGCCAGCCGTCCCAGCCCGTTGCGCGAGACTTTCTGGAAGGCGTCCCACAGGGAGTCGCGCGGTGAGGCCGTCAGCTCCTCGGTGAGCGGCCGCATCACCTCGCGCACGGTCGTCGCCGGCCAGGCCTCGCGGGCGACGCGCTCCAGGTCGCGCAGGCTCACGATCCCCAGGACCCGGCCGCCCTCCACCACCGGGAAGCTCGTGACGTGGTGCCGCCAGAAATGCTCGTCCACGAGCCCGGCCAGGGACAGCCCGGGCGGCACGGCGACCACCTCGCGGGCCATGACGTCGGCCACCCGCCGTGGCTCCAGCGCGCGCCGGAGGACCATCTGCTGGTAGCCGGCGGTCGCGGCCTGGCGCAGGAACAACCCGATGGCGACGAACCAGAGCCCTCCGAGGAACTCGCCGGCCAGCGCCTGCCACACGCCGAGCCCGATGAGCACCAGGGCGAAGCCCCCGCCCACCCGGCTGGCCATGCGGGTGGCGGCGCCCAGGTCGCCCTTGGCCTTCCACAGCAGCGCCCGCAGCACCCGCCCGCCGTCGAGCGGGAAGCCGGGGACGAGGTTGAAGATCCCGACCGCCACGTTGACGAAGACCAGGTACCCGAGGATGGCCGCGGAGATCGAGCCGGGCTCGACGAACCGCGCGATCGCCGCGCACGCCAGGCCGATCGCGAAGCTCGTGAGCGGGCCCACGGCCGCGATCGCCACCTCGGCGCCCGGGCGGTCGGGCTCGCGCTCCATCAGCGAGACGCCGCCGAAGATGTGCAGCGTGATGCTCGATACCGGGATGCCGTAGCCCAGCGCCACCACGGAGTGCGACAGCTCGTGAAGGAATACGGACACGAACAGCAGCAGCGCGGCGACCAGGGCGCTGATCCAGTGGGTCGCCACCGGCAGCTCCGGCAGCACGCGGGGGAAGTACCCGACGGCCAGCGTCCAGGAGATCAGCCCGTAGACCGCCAGCCAGCTCGGATGGACCCGGACGGGGATCCCGGAGACGTGGAACAGCGTGACGGCGCTCATGCCGCGCTCCTTTCGGCCGGTCGGGCCCGTGGATCCGTCTGCACCTCCGATGCCGTCCGCCGCCCGCCGGACCTCACGGCCCGGCCGGCTTGTCGCCGGCGAGCGTGATGCGGTGCAGCAGGCGGCGGTGGCCCTGGTAGTCGTTGATCGCATTGTGCTGGGCGCAGCGGTTGTCCCAGAACGCGAGCGACCCCGGGTGCCAGCGGAACCGGCAGGTGAACTCGGGCCGCACCTGGTGGCGATAGAGGAAGCGCAGGAGCGGCGCGCTCTCCTCCTCCGTCATGCCCTCGAAGCGCACCGTGTGGGCGACGTTGACGTAGAGCGCGCGGCGGCCGGTCTCGGGGTGCACGCGGACCACGGGATGCGTCGCGCTGTACTCCTTGCGGGCGTCGGCGCGGCCGCTGTCCTTGAGCCGGTCCTCGCGGGTGCGCGACACGTCGGCGGCAGCCGAGCTGTTGACCGCGCGGAGATTCTCCAGCAGCCGCTTCATGCCGTCCGAGAGCGTCTCGTACGCCAGGTACATGCTGGCGAACTCGGTGTCGCCGCCGGCCGGCGGAACCTCGCGGGCCACCAGCATGCTGGCCATCGGCGGCACGTCGAGGTAGGCGGTGTCGGAGTGCCAGATGCCCCCGAAGTTGACGCGCTCGTTCTCGAGCTTCAGCACCGGGATGACCTCGGGATGGTCGTCGAGGCCCTTCACGAACGGATACTCGATCGGCTCGCCGAAGCGCCGGGCGAAGGCCAGGAACCGGGCCTGCGGCAGGTCCTGGTCGCGGAAGAAGATCACCAGGTGCTCGAGCCAGGCCCGGCGGATCGCCGCCACGGTGTCCTCCCCGAGGTCCTTCGAGAGATCGACGCCCGCGATCTCCGCCCCCAGTGCCCCGGCCACGGGCTCGACGACGAGTGTCCCCCGCATGCATTCCTCCTGCGCCGATTGTATACGCAGCGGCGGAGCGCCGGGGGGTCCCCCGCGCGCAGGGCAGGACGGCAGTAGAGGAAGCCCGAGATCCGTCGGGCAGCGCCTTCCGCACCATGTCTCCGGTGTGCAGCGGGATCCGGAGGAAGACCGGCCGGTAGCGGCCGTAGTACCAGCTGTCGTGCGAACTGGTCGTAGCGGATGCGGAGCGGCCGCTGGCTCCAGTTGTCGATCGTCACCAGCAATGGCGTCAGCGCCCCGCGCAGGTCGGGATGTCCGCGCCACGCCTGGGCGCGGGCGGTGACGCGCGCGCCGGCCTGCTCGGCCATCGCGCCCTGGCCGACCCCGCCGGACCTCGCCGCGTGAGGGTCGTGTGCACGTCCCGCGCGAGCGTCGGCCCCCGCGGGGCGGCGGGTGAGGAGAGCGCACGACCGCAGGAGGTGAACGGCCGTGCGCCCCCGGCCCCGCCCGGGTCCGTCACCGCCGGCATCGCGTGGCTCCCGGCCGCGCCTCGCCGACCTGGCCGGTGGCCGCCGCCAGGACGAGCGCGGCGGATCCGGTCGCGCATGATCGCCCCCGCGCGACTCACGGCGACTGGTGACGCCGGAAGATGTGGACCTCGTCTGCCTGCGGCGCGTCCCACCGCTCGACCAGCGCCTCGCGGCTCATCGCGCTCGCCGCCGCGCCGTCCTGCAGGCGTTCCGCCTGCTGGCGAGGGGCCGGCTGCGCTGCCCGCAGCTGGATCTCGGTGATCACCACGACCAGTTCGTCACCCGGCTGCAACTGCGTCCGGCCCTCGCGGCCGTTGAGCTGCATGCGCGTGGTCGGGGCGATGCGGATCCAGGTGCCGTCGTCGAGCAGCACGATGGAGCGCCCCGGGTCGACCTTGATCACACGCCCCATCCGCATGCGATCGGAGGGCATGTTCCCGGCGGCCGCGTAGCCGCCGGGGTACGCGTTGCTCAGTAGCGCCTGCTCGCCCTGCTGGATGTCCTTCAGGCTCGACGCCTCCCACACCTGGCTCCCGCGGCCGACCCTCAGCGTCCGGCCGTCCTGGAATGTCACCATCCCGCGCCCGGAATCCACCGTGGCCACGATACCCGAGGCGGTCACGGCCGGATGACTTCGCCGCCTCGCTCGGCACCGTGCCGGTCAGGGTCACCGTTCCGTCCCGCACCTGCGCGTCGAAGTCGCCGCCGACCCAGGCCCTCTCGGCGAGCCGCACGAGGACGTAGTCCTCGATGACACCGTCGACGCCGCCGCCCTGCACACGCTGTCGCTGCGGCGCATCCTGCTGCGCGTCAACGGCCGGCGGCCCGACGAGCGCCGCCAGTGCGATCACGAGCATCCACACGGTCACGTCCTTTCTCGTACACTCCTCTTTCCTGGCAGTTCGCCCTTGCCCGTGGAGAGAGGGCAACATCCATACCCGTGAGCCCGACCCGTGAGCCCGCGAATCCCGCTCGGTCGCGGGAAGAGGCGGAGGCCGACAGACTGTCGCTGCGGCGACAGCGTGTCGTGTGAGAAGCACGGTCGCCGGAACGCTCCGTGCAAAATGTCCAGCGATGGCGTCGTTCACGTCTCGCGCGCTGTGGTGGTCGGCATCGTCGCGGCCGCCACCGTCGTTGTATCGCGTCGCCCCCGGCGTCGACCGCTACGTCGTCGCGCCGCTGATCCAGCCGACAGCTGGATCGCCGCCCCGTTCTGGCGAGGCTCGCCGGCCGTCGTGCGGCTGACAGGTCACTTGCCGGGTCCGGAGGCGCGCGTCACGGCGCTCCGGGCGGTCCGGACAGCGGCGGCCTCGGTCCGGGAGGACGTCGTGATGCACGACCGCACCGCCGCCTGATCCGAACGCGGCCGCCAGGGGCTCCCTCCAGAGCAGGCGGCCACCGCCATCGATCAGGCGGACGTCCAGCGCGCCGGGGTGGGCCTGCAGATCCCCGAACGTGGGAACACCGCCGTGCCCGAACAGCACCCGGGCTCCGAGACCCGGCACGGATCCTTGGCGCAGGCAGTGAGCTGAAAGTGGCTTCAGCGCAGTATCGGCGTCACGTTCGTGGGTATCCGCGATCGTGCACGGAACCAGGCTCCCGACGGTGCCGTCGAGCCAGACGTTGCCGTTGTCCGCGTCTACGGTGAAGTGCCAGGCGCTGGCTGGACCCTCGATGCGCCAGCCCGTCAGCCACCAGTCTTCCCCGGCCTGCGCCCGTAATGATCGGTGCGTGGCGGCCGGGAGCGCCCGAGAGGTGAATCCGAAGGCGGTTCGGCGAGAGCTCCGGGACGGCGATGGGCCATCGCTCCGCCGGCGACGCTGGCCCGCCGCGCTGAATGCCGTGACGGCGAGCGTCGACGTCCGAGGAAGACTGGGGATCGGAGACCGGGCCGTGAGGCGACGCCAGGCTGTCCGCAACGGCCGTGGACCGCACTCCGTCGCGGCGGAGCAGGCGAACGGCGCTTACTTGAGCGCCCGGCTGATGTCGGCGATGGCCTCTCCGACCCGGACCATCGACTCTTTGTGCTTGCCCTCCGTGTGGAGCTTCATCGCCTCGTCGCAGCCCGTCCGCGCCTTCTCGACCGCGGCCTTGTCCGCTCCTTCGCGCTTGGCGACGATGTCAGCCGTGGCCTTGCACTCCTTCACCAGGGCCGGACAGTGGAAGGCGAGTGCCGAGCCCGCCGTCATGATCGTCAGCGTCACGCCCATCAGAACGATCGTCGCGCTTCGCTTCATCGTCGGATCCTCCTATGACAGCCTTCTGCCGGGAGGCGTGTCGCGATACGTCGTCGATGCGGCCCTCATGCGGCCCTGGGGAACTCGACGACGACCTGCACGGTCTCGCCGGGCTTCACCGCGACGTCTGCCGTCCGCTGGCCGAGCTCCGCGTGCCACACCTCCAGCGTGTGGGAGCCGGCCGGCACCGCCTCGATGAGGGTGAGACCGCGCTCATCGGTGACGCCGAAGTAGGGATGCGGAAGCACCGCGATCCAGCCATTCATCCAGCTGTGGACGTCACAGGTGACCCGGATCATCTCGGGCTTGGTGAATGTCTCCGTCATCACCTTCTTGAACTTGGGCTGCGCCTTGTTGATCGGGGCGTTGGCTTCCGAGTACGTGTGGATGTTGTGCAGGATGCCGACAGTGCGCGCACGCTGGAGGCGCTGCTGCCACGCCTCGAGCGCAAGCGCGACCGCGGCTTCCTCGAGACGGCCCAGAAGGGCATGAAGCGCTGGAACGAGCTCATGCTCGAACGGGCCACTCGCCGCGACAGCCCCATGAAGCCGCAGGTCGTGGCCTGGGAACTGGGCCAGCGACTTCGTGGCGATGCCGTCGTCACCTGCGACAGTGGCACCATCACGACGTGGTGGGCGCGTCACGTCCCGGCACGACGAGGCCAGATCCACTCGCTCTCGGGGACGCTGGCCTCCATGGCCAACGGCCTGCCGTATGCCATCGCGGCGCAGGTGGCCCATCCGCAGCGACAGTGCGTGGCATTCGTGGGCGACGGTGGCTTCTCGATGCTCATGGCGGAGTTCGTCAACTGCGTGAAATACCAGCTCCCGGTGAAGGTCGTCGTCGTGAAGAACAACACGCTCGGCCAGATCAAGTGGGAGCAGATGGTGTTCCTCGGCAATCCGGAATACGGGTGCGACCTGCAGCCGATCGACTTCGCCGCCTTCGCGCGGGCTTGCGGCGCAACGGGCTTCAGCGTGGACGACGCCGCCCAGTGCGGCCGTATCGTGGAGGAGTTTCTGGCCGTCCCCGGCCCGGCGATCCTCGACGCGGCAGTCGATCCGTTCGAGCCGCCGCTGCCCGGCAAGGTGACGGCCGAGCAGGCCGCCAAGTTCGCCCAGTCGTTGTTACGAGGCGAGCCGAACCGGGACAAGATCGCGTGGACCGTCCTGGGCGACCGGGTGCGCGAGCTGGTGTGAGGGCAGCGGCGGATCACGTGGTGGCCGCCGGGGCTCGCTTCGAGCGCGTGCTCGTCGACCCCTTGCCGCGGTGACGCCCGTCGTCCTCGACCGCGAGTCGTGCGTTGCCGCCGCGTGGTCCGAATGCGCGGCTGCCAGGTGCTCCCTCCAGAGCAGGCGGCCGCCGCCGTCGAACAGGCGGACGTCCAGCCCGCCGGTGTGGACCCGCAGTTCGCCGAAGGTGGGGACGCCGCCGTGCGCGAACAGCACCCGGGACCCGAGACCCGGCGCCGGGCGCCATGGATCCTTGACGCCGGCGGCGAGCGGACCTGCGACCAGCTCCCACAACCGGAAGCCGGGCGCGGGCTCGTGCGCGATCGCCGCCGCGAAGTGCACGTCGGCCGCCAGGACCACCAGGTTCTGCACGCCGGCGGCGTGGAGCGCGCTCAGGATCGCGTCGCGCTCGTCCGCGAAGCCGGTCCGGTAGCCGAGCACGCTGCGGGGGGCCCAGGAATCGCTGACCGGCCATCCCTTCGGCAGCGACAGCGGCACGGTGGAGACGATCATTTTCCAGACGGCAGCAGAGGTCGCGACCGATTCCACGAGCCACCGGCGCTGGGCCGCACCGAGCATCGTCTTGCCGGGCCCGTCCCGCCGGTAGTTCGAGCTCCGGTACTGGCGCGTATCGAGGACGAAGACCTCGAGCAACGCCCCCCAGCGCCGGCTCCGGTAGAGGCGCGTCGGCTCGCCGGGAGGCGTGGCCACCGGCCACGAGGCGAGGAACGCCGCGCGGCCGGCCGGCATGAGCGGTTCCGCCGGGCCGGCGAAGTTTCCGCGCACCTCGTGGTCGTCCCAGATGGCGGTGACCGACGTCCGGCGCAGCAACTCCTGCACGGCCGGATCGGCCAGGTTGTGACGGTAGCGCGCCCGGAACTCGTCGAACGTCCCGGCGGCGTGGCCGGCGCCCGGCAGCGCCGGGCAGGGGTGATCGG
>Ga0302046_10001363_pt1 | contig 22881 bp, 20 predicted proteins | sample RVTome_11_FD_200261 | JGI IMG/M metagenome (GOLD analysis project Ga0302046, IMG submission 200261) | Soil microbial communities from uranium-contaminated site in the Upper Colorado River Basin, Wyoming, United States - RVT147D111 (version 2) ... | reverse complement strand
CGCGAGCTCGCGTCGCGAAAGGACGCCGTAACGCTCGAACAGCGCCACGTTCTTCTGCGACTGGAAGCGCGCGAGCGCATCCAGCGTGTTGCGCATGTTGAGCAGCCCGCGGCGCTCCGCCTCGGCGTGCCATTCGGCGGTGTAGTTGTCGCCGTTGAAGATGATGTGCTTGAAACCGTGGATCTCGCGCGCGAGCAGGCCGCGCAGCGCATCCTCCAGCTTCATCCCGCCCGCCGTATCGCTCTCCAGCTTCGTGCACATCTCGTCGATCGATTCGGCGACGATCGTGTTCAGCACCGTGGCCGGGAAGGAGATCGACTGGGACGCGCCCACCGCGCGGAACTCGAACTTGTTCCCCGTGAACGCGAACGGCGAGGTGCGATTCCGGTCGCCCGCATGCTTGGGCAGCTGCGGCAGAATCGTGCCGAGACCGAGCAGCCCGCCCTGCTTGCTGGAACGCGCGGCGCCCGCCTTCTCGATCTGCTCGAACACGTCCTGCAGCTGCTCACCCAGAAACACGGAGATGATGGCCGGCGGCGCTTCGTTCGCGCCGAGACGGTGATCATTGCCGGCATACGCGATCGCGATACGCAGCAGATCCTGATGCCGCTCCACGGCGCGCAGCACGGCCGTGCAGAAGAACAGGAACTGGATGTTGTCGTGCGGATCGCTGCCCGGCTCGAGCAGGTTGTGCGACGACGTGCCGAACGACCAGTTCAGGTGCTTGCCGCTGCCGTTGATCCCGGCGAACGGCTTCTCGTGCAGCAGTGCGACGAGACCGTACTTCCGCGCCGTCGCCTTCAGCACGAGCATCATCAGCTGCTGATGATCCGCGGCCTGGTTCGCGTTCTCGTAGATCGGCGCCATCTCGTACTGCGCCGGCGCTACTTCGTTGTGCCGCGTCTTCACCGGTACGCCCAGACGATACAACTCGCGCTCCACGTCCATCATGCAGGCCAGCACGCGCTCCGGAATCGTGCCGAAGTAGTGGTCCTCGAGCTCCTGTCCGCGCGGCGGCTTGGCACCGACCAGCGTGCGGCCCGTCGTCACCAGGTCCGGCCGCCGGTAGTAGAACTCCTGGTCGATCAGGAAGAACTCCTGCTCCGGGCCGAGCGTCGCGGCAACGTGGTCCACCTTCACGCCGAACAGCGCGAGCGCGCGGCGCGCCTGCAGATCCAGAGCATGAATGCTGCGCAGCAGCGGGATCTTCGTGTCCAGCGCATCACCCGCCCACGACGTGAACGCGGTCGGAATCGCCAGGTAGCTGCCGCCCACACTCTCGACAATGAACGCCGGCGACGTCGGATCCCATGCCGTGTAGCCGCGCGCCTCGAACGTCGCGCGCAGGCCGCCCGACGGGAACGACGACGCATCCGGTTCTCCCTGTACGAGATCCTTGCCGCTGAACTCCGCGATCGCACCGCCGCCACGGTTCGGCGTGATGAACGAGTCGTGCTTCTCCGCCGTGAACCCCGTCAGCGGCTGGAACCAGTGCGTGAAATGCGTCGCGCCCCGCTCCGTCGCCCACTCCTTCATTGCCAGCGCCATCGCGTCCGCGAGTGTGTAATCCAGCTCGGCGCCGCGCTCGATCGTGTCCAGAATGGCGTTGAACGTGGGCCGCTGCAGGCGCGCCTTCATCTCGGCGAGCCCGAACGTGTTCTCTCCGAAGATCTCCTCGATGTCCATCGGCTTGCCGCTCCCCCGTCCGTTCGTCTTCGGGCCCGGTGCCCACCCGTTCACTGCCGCCATCATGTCGAACCGTGACGCCGTTGCGCGCATGTGCCCCCTCGTTGCAGGCGAAATGTGCACGGATCGCCGCCCAGTGCGGCAACCCTTCCTGTCTCGTGTGGTGAACCGGCAGGCGCGGGAGGCCGGCCGGACATGGCGCAGAAGATAAACGCGTGTGTGACCGGGCGCAACCGGGTGTGTAGTGGAAATCGGGCGCTCGACCGATTCGGGTTTGACGGTTGGCGCGGAATCCGCGAGATTCTGGCCGACTCGTAGTAGTGAAGTGGTCAATTGACCGAAAATGACTGAACGCCAGGGTGCACCGATGCCAAACGTCCGTTCCCGGAACCGGGCCGCGACTCAGACGCAGCCGCGCGAGTACGTGCCCGCGCACAAGACGAAGCCCGGGCCTGGCGGCCAGGGGGCGCGCCGGACCGCGGGCGCCTCGCGCGGCGAGCTGCTCGAGCTGATGCGCGAGTCGAACGTGCGGTTCCTGCGCCTCCAGTTCATCGACGTGACGGGCGTGCTGAAGAACGTGGAAGTGCCGCAGAGCCAGTTCGAGAAGGCGCTGGAAGGGGACATCATGTTCGACGGCTCGTCGATCGAGGGATTCGTGCGGGTCGAGGAGTCGGACATGATCCTGCGTCCGGACTTCGGGACGTTCCGGGTGTTCCCGTGGGGAGACGCGGACAACCGGGTGGCGCGGGTGATCTGCGATGTGCACACGGCGGATGGTCGGCCGTTCCCTGGGGATCCCCGCTGGGTGCTGAAGCGTCAGATCGAGGCGGCGGCGAAGCAGGGCTATGCAATGATGGCGGGAGTGGAGGCGGAGTTTTTCCTGTTCCGGATGGGGGAGGACGGTGCGGCGACGCGTGAGACGCACGATGCCGGCGGGTACTTCGACCTGACGCCGGTGGATCTGGGCGAGGTCGCGCGTCGGGACATCGTGAACGTGCTGGAGATGATGGGCTTCGAGGTGGAGACGGCGCATCACGAAGTGGCTCCGGGCCAGCACGAGATCGATTTCCGCTACAACGACGCGCTGTCGACGGCGGACGATCTGACGACGTTCAAGTTCGTGGTGCGGAACATCGCGTTGCAGCACGGGCTGCATGCGACGTTCATGCCGAAGCCGATCTATGGTCAGAACGGATCCGGCATGCATACGCACCAGTCGCTGTTCGAGGGAGAGCGGAACGCGTTCTGGGACGAGGCGGCGGAGGATGGGATGTCGCGCGTGATGCGGTCGTATGTGGCGGGTCTGCTGAAGCATGCGCGCGCGTTCTGCGCGGTTACGAATCCGCTGGTGAACAGCTTCAAGCGGCTGGTTCCGGGCTACGAGGCGCCGGTGAACGTGGCGTGGTCGCACCACAACCGCTCACCGATGATCCGGATCCCGGCGCGGCGGGAGAAGGGGACGCGTCTGGAGCTGCGGATGCCGGACCCGTCGGCGAACGCGTACCTGGCGCTGGCCGTGCAGCTGGCGGCGGGGCTGGACGGTGTCAGGAAGAAGGCGGAGCCACCGGAGCCGGTGGACAAGAACATCTGGGGCCTGTCGGTGCGGGAGCGCCGGAAGTACCGGATCCAGGAGCTGCCGCGCGACCTCGGCGAGGCGATCGACCTGCTGAAGCGCAGCTCGCTGATGCGGGAGACACTGGGCGAGCACGTGTTCCGGCATTTCGTCGAGGCGAAGGAGCAGGAGTGGAGGGACTACATCGCGCAGGTACACGAGTGGGAGATCGAGTCGTACCTCGCGCGTTATTGAGCGCGCTTCAGGAGGTGACGGGGATGACGACGGTTGCGGTGGTGCCCTCGGCGGTGGAGTTGAACTCGACGCGGCCACCCAGCTCATCGCGAACCAGCGCCTGAACGATGGAGCGCCCACTGCCGACGACGTGGGACTGGGGTGCGACGCGGTCACCGATCCCGTTGTCGCGCACCTCGACACGCACCTCGCCTGGCCTGCTGGTGAAGGAGATGGCGATGGAGCCGGAGCGACCCTCCGGGAACGCGTGGCGATACGCGTTCGTGAGCATCTCGTTGAGCGCGAGGGCGAGGGCGAAACCATGGCGTTCGTCGAGAGTGATCGAGCTTCCCTCGATGTCGATGCGGATGCGGCGTTCCACGTCCCATGCGTTGCGGAGCCGCTGGGCGAGTTTCTCGGCGATCTCGCGAATGGGGACGCCACGGTAGTTCTGGCGGCGCAGCGCCTCATGGACGAGCAGGAACGAGCGGAGCCGGTTTTCGAGGCTGGCGAGCGCTTCGGGTGCGGGCCTCGGCGGGCGGCGGTTACGTTCCATGCTCAGCAGGCCGAGAATGACGGACAGGTTGTTGCGGACGCGGTGGTCGAGCTCGCGCAGCAGAAGTGACCGCTCTTCGGCATCGCGGCGGGCCTGCTCGTACAGCTGGTAGTTCTGGTCGGCGAGCTCGCGCAGCTGCTGGTTGGCCTTCTTGATGGCGACTTCCGCGCGATGCACGCGCAGGCGCGACGCGATGCGGGCGGTCAGCTCCGCGACATGGAAGGGCTTTGCCACGTAGTCATCGGCGCCGGCCGCGAAGGTGCGGACGACATCATCGGGCGCCGTACGCGCGGTGACCATGATGATGGGCAGCAGCGGGTCGTGCTGCTCCTTGATCTCGCGGCAGATGGCCCAGCCATCGCGTCCGGGCAGCATGGCATCGAGGAGAACGAGCTCGACCTCGGGCAGGAAGGCGAACGCCTCTTCGCCGCGGGCGACGGATACGACGCGAAATCCCTGGGCCTCGAGGAGGTCGGTGAACATCTGCCGCGCGAGCGGTTCGTCGTCGACGACGAGGATGCGGGCAGATTCCGTGCGCGCGGGCGGCTCGTTCGCCGCGGCGCCGCGGGGACGTGTAGACGGACTGGGAGATGCCGGCGCACGGACCGGTGCGCCGGCGGCGGCGTTCGCCGACACCCTACTCCTTCTGCAGGAGTGGCGCGGCGAGCAGAATCTTCCTTGCGAGGTCGACCATTGGCGTGTTCTTGTCCTGGCTGGTCTTCTGGAGGAAGCGGTACGCCTCACGTTCGGAGAGGCCGCGCGATTCCATGAGCAGGCCCTTGGCCCGCTCGACGATCTTTCGTTCCTCGAGCTTGAGTTCGAGGAGGTCGCGCTGCCGGCGGGCATCGAGCCATTCATCGAAGCGCGCGCGCGCGACGGCGATGGCCGGCGCCAGGTCGTCGGGATCCACCGGCTTGACGAGATAGTGGAAGACGGGCGCCTTGATGGCTTCCTCGACGGTGCGCGAGTCGCTGTAGGCGGACAGGATGATCATGGGAATCGGCCTGTCGGCGGCGATCTCGCTGGCCGCTTCGGGCCCGGTCATGGTGGGCATGCGGATGTCGAGGAACGCGAGGTCCGGCTTGGTCTCCCGCGCGAGTTCGACGGCTTCGCGCCCGTTCGTCGCCGTGGCGATGACCTGGTGTCCCAGCGTTTCGAGCTGGCTGGACAGCGCGAGGTTGTGCAGTGCCTCGTCGTCCGCAATGAGGACGCGCAGCGATTCGCTCATGAAGAGCAGCTCCTTGGAAACGGGACACGCCCTGGACACCGAGAGATTCGGCCCGGGCGAGTCGCGTACAGGCAAGGGGGAGCCGTACCCGCTCTGCGGGAGGCGCCCGATCTCGAAACCAGCAGGGCGCGACGACCCGCATTCCGGGGGCAGAGCATGTCGCGATCCCGAAAGTTGCAAGTGGCCACGATGGCGCGCAAGCCCCTTTCCTGCTGGAGGATGGGAACCTGAGACGTCAACTCCGGGTCGAACGTTCGTGAAAAGAGGTTCGTTCGGACCCGTCCGGGTCACGCGTTCGAGGATACCGACGAGCGCGGACCCGAGGTGGCCATGTGCAAGGGCAGTGCCGCGTCGTGATGATCGGCTGCGGACCACGCGAACAGAGGACGCATGCACGGTCTGATTCTGGTCCTGCTCCTGAACGGCTGGGCGATTCCGCAGCGGATCGAGAGAGACGATCCGCCGTCGGGGTCCGCGCGAGCGGACGCGCCGGTCGTGACGCGCACATTGGGGTCCGAAGCGACGTTACGTGAGGACATCGACCAGCTGATCCGGAACGCCGGCCTGCGCGGCGCGGACTGGGGTGTGATGATCGTGTCGCTCACGAACGGAGACACGCTGTACGCGCTCGAGCCCGACCGTGCGATGTCGCCCGCCTCGAACGCGAAGCTGTTCACGACGGCGGCGGCGCTGTACTACCTGGGCGCGCAGTTCCGCATGTCCACTTTCCTCATGGCGGCCGGCCCGGTCGACGACGGCGTGCTGGCCGGCGATCTGGTGATCTACGGTACGGGCGATCCCACGTTCTCCGCCCGCTACGGCGGTGCGACGGCGGTGTTCGACGCGTTCGCCGATACCCTGGAGGCGCGCGGCATCCGCGCGATCGGTGGCGATGTCGTGGGTGATGCATCGTACTTCCGCGGGCCGGGCGCGGCGGAGGGCTGGCAGACGAACTACATCGATGCCTCCTATGCCGCGCCGGCGAGTGCGTTGTCGTTCGCGGAGAATCTCGCGACGCTGCGGATCCAGCCGGGAGCTACGGGCGGTCCGCCGACGGTGACGCTCGTCCCGGGCGGCGAGGGAATCGAGATCCTGAACGAAGCCACGACGACGGCCTCCGGCCGCGTGTCGATCCAGGCGATGCGGCGCGCCTACGAAGCGCCGCTGGTGGTGGTCGGACGGATCCCGCGCGCGAGCCGCGGCGTGACGCGCACACTGCCGGTCAGCGATCCAGCCGGCTACGCGGCGGCCGCGTTCCGCGAGATCCTGACGCAGCGCGGGATCGAGGTGCGCGGGACGAGCCGCTCGGTGCAGCGGGTGCAGGACTCGCCGGTGACGGGCCGCTCGGTGTTCGCGCCCGCGTTCGACCGTGCGTCGCCGCTCAGGGTCCTGGCGCTGCACCATTCGCCCGCGCTGCTCGAGATCCTGACCACCGTGAACAAGCGCAGCCACAATCTGTTCGCCGAGCAGACGTTCCGAGCGGTCGGGCGCGTGGCGACGGGAGACGGCAGCGTGGAAGGCGGCGCGCAGGCGGTACAGAACCTGATCGCGCGCGAGACCGGGATCGATACGACGCAGGTTCGCCTGTACGACGGGTCCGGACTCTCCGTGTTGAACCGTGTGAGCGCGCGCGCGGTGATCCACCTGCTGGGATACATGGCACGCTCCCCGATGTGGGAAGCCTACCGCACCACGCTGCCCGAGGCAGGCGCTCCCGATGGGCTGCGCCGCATGCAGCGAACGCGTGCGGATCGGAACCTGGTCGCGAAGACGGGCACGCTCTCGGGTGTGTCCGCGCTCTCCGGCTACGTGCGCGCGGCGAATGGCGAACTGCTGGCGTTCAGCATTCTGAGCAACGACGTCGCGTCGACGTGGCGGGCCAAGCGCGTGGAGGATGGAATCGGCGTGCGCCTGGCGAACTTCACGCGCGGCGACCCGGGCCCGCCGCTCCGCTAGCTCGCCGATTCAGGTTGATTCCCGACGGGCGCATCGTGATGGCGTGTCCGCACGGTCCGCAGTCTCCTGCGCAGCTCGAAAAGCGACATCGTCCGTAACGTCCGTTGTGCGGTCGCCCGCGTCATCCAGCGGACCTCCGGCATGGCGAGGTGCCGTTCCGGCTCGTCCTGCGGGTGAAAGACGAGATACCAGCGGCCGTGATGGCGCGGTGTGGATTCCTCGAGCGCGGTCGCAACCCACAGCGCGCCCGTTTCATCGTCGAAGATCCGCATGGGCCGTCGCTTTTCTCCACGGCTCGGCCACGCAACGGCGGCCCCTGTGTACTTGCGCCCGGATGCGATTCCTCGCAGCGTTCCGGGCCTTCACGATCAGGAGAGCGGTGTGATCCCGCAAGACCTCAGCGAACAACTGAACCTGGGCCTGACGGAGATCGGCGAGTTCTTCCCGCGTCTCGCGGCCGCGATCGGCATCCTGATGATCGGGTTCCTGGCGGCGAAGGCGGTGGAGCGCGCGACCGATTTCGTACTGCACCGGGTGGGCGTGGATCGGTGGATGCGCGAGGGCGGCGTGACGGAGGCCCTCGAGCGCGCCGGCACGACGCTGGACCCCTCGACGGTGCTGGCGAAGCTCGTGTTCTGGACGATGATGCTGCTCGTGATTATCGTCGCATCGAATGCGCTCGGCGTCACCGCGGTCAGCACGCTGTTCACGGAACTGCTCGCGTACGTGCCGAACGTGATCGCAGCGATCATCGTACTGGTGCTCGGCATCCTGCTGGGCGAATTCGTGAAGGACCTGGTCCTCGCATCGGCGGGCACGCTGAGCGCCGCACCTGCACTCGCGCGCGCGGGGAAGCTCGCGGTCATCCTGCTGGCGGCGTTCATGGCGCTGGAACAGCTGGAAGTCGCACAGGATGTGCTGCTCGTCTTCTTCATTGCGGTGGTCGGTGCGGCCGCACTGGCGGCGGGCATTGCGTTCGGCCTGGGTGGTCGCGATGTCGCGGCCGAGATTGCGCGCGGCTGGTACGAGCGGAACCGGCCGTCGCGGTCGCATGCACCGCATGCCGAGCCGCCACCGACCGAAGGCCCCCCCACCGACGACTGACGCCCGCGTCCCTCTACAACCCGATGATGTTGTAGCCGCTGTCGACGTGAACGACTTCGCCGGTCACAGCTGCGCCGAGGTGGCTGCACAGGAACAGGCCGGCGTTGCCGACGTCCTGCTGAGTGACGTTGCGGCGGAGGGGCGCGCGCTCCTCGACCCGGCCGAGAATGGCGCGGAAGCCACCGACGCCGGCTGCGGCGAGCGTCTTGATGGGCCCGGCGCTGATGGCATTGACGCGAATGCCTTCGGGTCCGAGATCGGCGGCAAGGTAGCGGACGCTCGCTTCGAGCGCGGCCTTCGCCACACCCATGATATTGTAGTTCTGCACCACCTTCTCGGCGCCGAAATAGGTCAGCGTGATGATGTTGCCGCCGCGCGGCGCGAGGAGCGGAACGGCCTTGCGCGCGAGATGCACGAGCGAGTAGGCACTGATCTCGAGCGCCTTGAGGAATCCGGCGCGTGAGGTATCGACGAAGCGGCCTTCGAGATCTTCACGCTGGGCAAACGCGATGGCGTGGATGAGGACATCGGCGCCATCGGTCCAGAGCGCGCGGACCTCGTCGAAGACGGCGTCGACCTGGGCGTCGTCGCTGACATCGCAGGGCAGGATGAGCGGTGCACCGACGGACTCGGCGAGCGGGCGTACACGCTTCTCGAGGACCGCACCCGCGTACGTGAACGCGAGCTGGGCACCGGCCTCGTGCATGGCGCGGGCCATGCCCCAGGCAATGCTGCGCTCGTTGGCGACGCCGAAGACGAGAACGCGTCTGCCTTCGAACAGGGTACTCAACGCGGACCTTTCGTCGTGCTCACTCGAACATGTCGAACGCGCGCTCGAGGTCCTGCCTGGAGTAGACCCTGAACGCAACGAGCGTGTAGGTACGCACGAGACCCGGGACTTTCGACAGCTTGTCGGCCACCACGTCGGCGATCTGCTCCCAATCGGGAACGCGCACGATCGCGACGAGGTCCCAGTCGCCGGAGACGGAGTAGACCTCGGCGACACCATCGATCCCGGCGACTTCACGCGCGGCCGACGGAATGCTCTCGCGCTGAGCACGGATGAGAACGACGGCAGCGACCATGTCGGGCTCTCCGGAACGGCGGACGGGGTGACGCGACGGGCGCGAAGGTAGCGGCGCATTCGACGGAGCCGCAACCTGCCCCCTTGCCGGGCGGTCGCTACGACGGGACAATTCGCGCCGTCATGGAACCCGCCCAGCCGGTCGCAGAAACGAAAACGCCAGCAGGACCGCAGGCGGCGCTGCTGCTGATGGTCGCGATCTGGGCAGTGAACTTCTCGGTCGCGAAGCGCGTGCTGGACACGGTGTCGCCCCTGGCGTTCAACGCGCTGCGCTTTCCGCTGGCGGCGGTCGTCGTGTGGGCGGCGCTGCGTTGGCGCGGGCGCCTGCCGCTGCCGGCGCGCGCGGACCTGCTGCGGATCGCAGCGCTCGGCGTCCTCGGCAATATCGTGTATCAACAGCTCTTCATCTTCGGCCTCGCAAACACGCGTGCGGGCACAGCGAGCGTGCTTCTGGCCGGCACACCGATCGTCACTGCGCTGCTGTCCGCCTCGCAACGGCATGAGCGCGTCACCACCTCGATGTGGATCGGCGTGCTCGCGACGATGTCGGGAATCATCCTCGTCGTCATGGGGAGCGGGCAGACACCGGGCGGCACGGAAACCCTGTTCGGCGATCTGTTGATGCTGGGTGCGACGGTCGCGTGGGCCGCGTACACCGTAGGGAGCCGGAACCTCGTGCAGCGTTACGGTTCCGTGGCGATGACGGCGTGGACGCTGTGGATCGGCGCGATTGGCATCCTGCTGCTGGGCATACCGGACCTGCTGGAGATGGACCTGCGCGCACTGTCTGCAGCGACGTGGTCGAGCATCGTCTACGCGGGCGCGCTGAGCATTGGCGTCGCGTACCTGCTCTGGTACCACGGCGTACGACAGCTCGGCAGCACACGCACGGCGGTCTACGGCAATCTCGTGCCGGCGGTCGCGCTGGGTGTTGCGTGGGTCTGGCTCGGCGAGCGGCCGGGCGCGCTGCAGTTCGCCGGTGCGGCCGTCATCCTGGCGGGAGTGACGCTGGCGCAGCGCAAAGGCGCACGTCAGGGGCTGCCGGCCACCGGCGGCCGCGCCCTGCCGCCCTGATGCTCAGCGGATCCGCACGACGGCGAAGCGGGGCGTGCCGAGGAACGGTCCGCCGCGAACGCCCGTGAAACTGACGTTGTACTCATCGGGCGCGCCCGGGTCCTGGACCACGAGGATCACGTGGTCCGCGGAGCCCGGCGGCAGCTCGCCGGTGCGGACGAAGTCGTCGAAGGACCCGAGCTGTGGCTGGAGCGGATACCCCTGTACGGAGGCGAGCGCAACGCGGGGATTGAAGGTGCCGAACGTGTGGCGCGGATCGATTGCGGCGCCCTGCAGGTCCGGCGCGCCGGCGGTCCAGAGCGCGACGGAGAAGTCCGCGAGGAGATCGGCCCACGGGCGGCCGGTCTCCGTGGCCACGTTGACCGTGCCGAGGTTCGAGGTGCGAGTCAGCTCGCCGAGCAGCGAGGTGCCGCCGTAGTTCGCCATCAGGTGCTTGATGAGGAGCCAGGCCCCGCCGCGCAGCTCGAGCGAACCGGGCGACTCCTCCGACATCAGGCTGGTCGTGGCGACTTCACCCAGATACGCGAAGGCGCGATTGTAGTTCGGCTGGCGGAAATCCACCGCGTTCGCGTTGTCGCCCCTGGCGGCGAAGACGTCGCCGACGATGTCTTCGGCGGCATGCGCCAGTCCCTCGGAAAGCCACAGCAGATCGAGGCGGCCCTTCTGACCGAAATGGATCATGTGCTGGAACTCGTGCGCGAGCACGGCGGGCACGGTGCGGAGCACGGTGTTCTTCGTGCGCGGCCCGCTGAACTGGCCCGAGGGATCGGGCACCATTGCGTAGAAGATCTCTGCGCGGTTCGTCTGGGGGCACAGGCGCGCGTCGGCCAGATCGCAGCCATAGAAGAAGCCCGCGATGAAGCTGTCGTCGTTGCGCGGCGTCAGTGCATTCACGCGCGGCGTGAACAGGATGATGATGCGACCGTTGCCGTCGATGTCGGTGGGCGAGCCGAAGGTACCGACGTCGGTAGGGTAGATCGGATCGTCGAAGATGTCGCCCAATCGTGTCAGGTCATCCTGCGTGAAGCCCGAGGCGGGCGTCGCGACATCGACGTAGATGATGGCCCGCTGAGAGATGGCGCGGACCTCCGCGGTCACACGGTCGGTGGTACGCTGGAGGTTGAGCACGTTGAAGTCGGCACGGTCTCCGATCTGCGGTTCCTGCGCGAGCGCGGCGGTACGATCCGGGAGCCGTCGGGGGTCGAAGTGGTATGCCCGCTCGGCGCGCCGCAGCGCGAGCTCCCAGTCGGAGCCGTGATCGCGCAGCCGTCCCGCCGGCGGCGATGTGACAGGGCCGTTTCCGCCGAGACCGATCAGCTCGAATGGCATGCCGAGGCCCGGCGCAGGCTGGGCGTTCACCGCTACGAGGAGGTACGCCGCGTCGGCGGGGGTCGTGCGAACGTGAAGGCAGGAGAACGCGGCCGGATCGGTCAGCGCGACGACCTGCCCGTGCGTGATGTTCAGCGGAACGACGCCCGAGGAGACGGTCTCGACCTGTGCGGGCGAGCTCGCAACGGCGCCCAGCTGCACGCGCACTTCCGTCGTGCGTGTGGGGACGCATCCGGGAACCGTGACCGTGAGCGATGTCGTCGACGCGGCGGTGACAGCGCCGCGGCGGCCGCCGAACAGGACGGTGTTCTCGGCGGCGAGGGGGCTGAAGTCCGCGCCGCTGATCGTCAATGTACCGCCGCCTGTCACGAGAGCGGGTTGAACCGAAGCGATGGTGGGTGCACGCACTGCCCGCACGGTGAACACGGCGGCTGGTCCGATCAGGCCGTCCACGGTCGCCTCGATGCGGACCGTGCCCGTATCGGTTCCGACCCGGAGTTCGGCGAACGCGAAACCGAGCGCGTCCGAGGTGTTGCCATCGGGCTGGACCTGGACCCCGGTTCCCTGGAGGACGCGCCAACTGACGCGCACGCCGGCTGCCGGCCTCTGGCTGACCGGATCGATGGCCCTCACGACCAGCGGATCTTCGACGAAATCACCCGGCAGCGCGAACTGCGCGTCTCCTGCCGCGATCACGACCGAGTTGCGCGTCTCTGGCCCCGTCGAATCCCCGCACGCGGCCAGGAACACGAGGATCGCCGCGGTGGTCGAGAACCAGCGCGGAAGAACCGCCGGACGCAGCTGTTCAGCCGGCGTCGATGAATATCGCTGCATTGACCTGCACTGATGTAAGCATGAACCCCACGGGGGGCGTCGTATGGTCGGGCGCCTACAAGTATCGGCGGAGCCGGGGGATGGGTCAACGCATGATGACGGCATTTCTTGCGCGGCCCGGTGAGCCCGTCTACCTTCCGCCGCCTTCGCAGCCGGTCGACCAGGGAGTGAAACGACCACCATGAGATTCAGGATTCCCTGCCTCACCGCCGTCACCTGGCTCGTGCTGGGCACCGCGTCGGCGGCAACGGCGCAGGTCATCCCTTCACCGTACCGGTTCATCGATACGAGCCAGTCCTTCGGTGCGGCGCTGGGCTATGCTTCGACCGGCGATGGCGCGCTCGGGCTCGGCCCCGAATCGGCCATTCAGTTCATGGCGTATTACGGCCTGAGACTGAGCGGCCCCATCACACTGGAAGGCTCGCTGACGTTCCTGCCATCCGAGCGAATGGTGTGGGACACGATTCCGGGCGACACGATGCTGCAGGTCGTCGGTCGGTCAAAGATGAACCTGGCCACGCTGAGCGGAGCGATCCGGTTCAATGTGACGGGGTCGCGCACGTATCGCCGGATCCAGCCGTACGTCGTGCTGGGCGGCGGCCTGGTCATCGATCTGTCGCCGACGTCCATCGTGGAATCGGAGCTGCCGGAGAACGTGCGACTCGATTTCGGCACGCGGCTGAGCGGTCAGTTGGGCGGCGGCGCCGACATCTTCTTCAGTGAAGGGTTCTCGCTGCGGCTCGATGCGCGCAACGTGGCGTGGAAGCTGACCACGCCGATGGCGTTCCTGCTCGGCGAGCCCGCCCTGTACCGGCCACCCGACCAGTGGGTGCAGAACTTCTATCTGAGCGCGGGAGTGAACATCCACTTCTGAGCGTGCGATTGGCGCGCCATCCGCGTGTACGGCGATGAATACCCGCCACAGCTTCGGAGAGCGACTGCTCGGCGCAGCCCGACTCGACATCGACACGTACGAGGAGGTCGAGGCGGACACGACGGCGACGCTGCAGGCTGCACTCGTGGTCTGCCTGTCTGCTGCGTCCGTGGCGATCGGCGAGTTGAACACGGGCCTCGCCGCCGTGCTGTCGGGTGTCGCTGCCGAGCTGCTGGGCTGGCTGCTCTGGTCCGCGATCACCTGGCTGATCGGCGACAAGCTGCTGGGTGGGACAGCGACGTGGGGCGAGCTGCAGCGCACGATCGGGTTCGCGCAGGGACCCGGCCTTCTGTCCGCGCTACGCGCGATTCCGGGACTCGACCGCGCCGTCGAGGTGGTCGTCGCGCTGTGGAAGCTCGTGGCCGTGATCGTCGCAATCCGCCAGGCACTGGACTTCGGCACCGGCAAGGCGATCCTCACGGCCGTTCTCGGCTTCGTTGCCTACGTCGGGCTGGGCGTTCTGATCGCCATCGGGCTGGGCGTACCGGTTCCGATCTGAGCGTCGTTGCCTGCGACCCGCGCTGCGCAGGCCTATATTCCGCTCCATGCCGCCCTTGCCGGCCATTCCGGAAGTCCCGTGGACGCTGTTCGTCAACGACGTCGCCGTCGCGGCAGGTTCGGCCTCACCGGAGCGCATGCACGCCCTCGCGGTGGGCCGCCTGTTCGCGGAAGGGTACGTCGAGCGGATCGACCAGTTGCACGACCTCGACGTTGCCGAGGCCGCGAGCGGTGTCCGGCTGCTGCGTGCGCGCACGGATGCGGAGCTCGCCAGCCGTGCGACGGAGCTGGCTGCGCATCGACGGGCGAACGGCTGCGGCCTGTTGCATTTCGTTTCCTGCGATCCGCTGGCACTGCGCGTGCCACGCACGGGCCGGCCGCCCGGCGCGGACCCGCTGCGCGAGCTGTTCCGCGCGCTGTTCGCGGTCGCGTCCGACGCGAGCGAGGCTGGCGGGCTGCACGCCGCAGCGCTCACGGACGGCGCATCGATGTGCTTCGAGGTCCACGACGTGAGCCGTCACAATGCGGTGGACAAGACACTCGGCGGCGCGCTCATGGCCGGCACACCGCCGGATCCGCTCGGCCTGGTGCTCACGGGCCGCATCACGGGAGAGATCGCGCTCAAGGCGGCGCGCGCCGGCGTGTCGTGGATCGCCAGCCGCTCCATTGCGACGACGCTGGCCGTCGCGCTCGCGGAACGCGCAGGGCTGTCAATGATCGGGCGCGCCGTGAGCGGGGCGCCCGTGCTGTACTCCGTACAGCCTGCCGCAGAATCGTGAACGTTTTCGGTGCGGTCGTGGCCGGCGGCAGGAGCGTTCGCTATGGGAGCCCGAAAGCGATCGCGGAAGTGGGGGGGCGCAGGATCATCGATCGCGTGGTCACGACGCTTCGCATTGTCACGCCGGAGGTGGTCCTGCTTTCGGCGGATCCGGTCGTGATCGAGGCCGCGGGCGTGCCCACGCGACCGGATGCGCTGCCCGGCCTTGGCGCGCTCGGCGGGATCCACGCGGGCCTGCTCTGGGCGCGCGAGGCGGGACGACGCGGCATTCTCGCGGTCGCGTGCGACATGCCCTTTCTGTCGCGGGACCTGCTGAACGAAATGCTGGAACGTGCCGCCCGCTCGGATGCGGATGCGGTTGTGCCCGAGAGCGGCAGCCGCCGCGGCATCGAACCGCTCTGCGCCTACTACGCCGTGACGTGCATCGAGCCGATCGAGGACGCCGCGAACAACGACGATCGGCGCCTGATCGGATTCCATTCCCGGGTCGTCGTCGAACGGATTCCACTGGCGGAAGTCGAGCGCTTCGGGCCGCCGGCCCGGCTGTTCCTGAACGTGAACACACCGGAAGAACGAGACGCCGCCGAGCGTCTCGCCGGGGATGAGGTGTGAGAATGCAGCGGGCGGCCGACTGGCTCACAGTGGAGGATGCGCTCGCGCGTGTGCTCGACTCGGTCGCGCCGCTGCCACCGGAGGACGTGCCGCTGCTCGATGCGCTCGGTGGCGTCCTCGCCTCCGCCATCGTATCACCGATCGACCATCCGCCGTGGGACAACAGCGCAATGGATGGGTTCGCCGTGCGATCGAGCGATGTGATGGGAGCGACGCCTGACCGGCCACGCGTACTGCGCGTCGTCGAGTCGGTCCCGGCGGGTGGGTTCCCGACGCGCGAGGTCGGCGCAGGCGAGGCGATCCGGATCATGACCGGCGCGCCGATTCCGGCCGGAGCGGATGGCGTCGTGCGCGTGGAGCACACGCGCGACGCGGGCGCTGGCAGCGTCGAGATCGTGAACGACATGGACGCAGGCCGGAACCTGCGGCCGAAGGGCGAGGATGTGCAGGCGGGTGCCGCAGTGATGGGAGCCGGCCGCCGGCTGCGCGCGGCAGAGATCGGCCTGCTCGCGACAATGGGGCAGGCGACGGTTCCGCTGCACCGGCGCCCGCGCGTCGCGATCCTCGCGACGGGCGATGAACTCGTGGACCTCGACGCGTTCGGCGAGGTGATCGCAGGCCGTCGCATTGTGAACTCGAACTCGTACGCGCTGGCGGCGGCTGTGCGCGCAACGGGAGGCGAAGCGATCCTCCTCGGTATTGCGCGCGACGAGAGATCCAGCATCGCGGCGCACCTCGCGCGCAGCCTGGACGCGGATGTCCTCGTCACGACCGCCGGCGCGAGCGTCGGCGATCACGATGTCGTGAAGGATGCACTGATCGACGCGGGATTCGTGCTGGATTTCTGGCGCGTGCAGATGCGTCCGGGCAGTCCGTTCTCCTACGGGTGGCTGCCGCGCACCAGCCGCGCGCCGCTGCCGGTGTTCGGGCTGCCGGGGAATCCGGTCTCCGCGCTCGTGACGTTCGAGGTGTTCGTTCGGCCGGCCATGCGCAGGCTCGCGGGGCGCAGCGATGTGTTCTCTCGTACCGCGCGTGTCCGGGCGGGACGACACATCCAGTCGAAGCGCGGGCTCACGCATTTCCTGCGCGCCAGGCTCGAACGTTCGGACGACGGCATGCCGCTGGCAGTGCTCACGGGACCCCAGGGCTCCGGGCTCGTGTCGTCCATGGCGAATGCCGATGCGCTGCTCGTCGTGCCGCTCGACGTGGACCGCGTGGATGCGGGCGAAACGGTGAACGCGATCCTGCTCGAGCCGTCGGATGCGGCACAGACGGAGCCGGGATATCTCGACTGAACCTTCATCTGCATGCGGAGCGGGGAATGGCGGAGGTGAAACGGATCATCGCGCGGAACCATCAGCCGCGCCTGCCGATGGAATCGCTCATCGTGCGCGAGCCGCCCGATGCGGAGGCCGTGCCGATGGACGTGGTCTTCGTGGGCGGCGGTCCGGCAGGCCTCGCGGGCGCGATCGCACTCGCCCGACTCGTGCGCGAGGACAATGAGAAGGGCGGCGGCATCGGCGATGTCGAGATTGCCATTCTCGAAAAATCGGCAGCGCTCGGCGAGCATACGCTGTCGGGCGCCGTCGTGAATCCCGCTCCATTCCGCGCGCTCTTTCCCGACGAACCGGACGACGCGTTCCCGTTCCATGCGCCGGTGACGAACGAACGCGTCTACGTGCTCACTGCGGGCAACGCGATCCGCATTCCAACGCCGCCTACCATGCGGAACCACGGCAACCGCATTGCGTCCATCTGCGAGATCGTGCGTTGGCTGGGTGAGCGTGCGGAGCAGCTGGGTGTCAACGTGTTCACCGGCTTCCCGGCCGCATCGCTGCTCGTCGAGGAGGACCGCGTCGTGGGCGTGCGCACTGCGCCGGGTGGCCTGGACCGCTCTGGCAGGCCGGGGCCGGGATACGTGCCCGCGACCGATGTGACAGCGAAGGTCGTCGCCCTCGCCGAGGGCACGCGCGGCGCCCTGTCCCAGGCGTTCTTCGAGTGGCAGCACATCGGGTCGACGCAACCGCAGATCTACGCGCTCGGTGTCAAGGAGCTGTGGCAGACCAGGACGCCGCTCGATGCCGTGGTTCATACCATGGGATGGCCGCTGGAACCGGACACCTTCGGCGGCAGCTTCTTCTATCCGCTCGAGCCGAACGTCCTCGCACTCGGACTCGTCGTGGGTCTCGACGCGCCCGACGCTTCGCTCGATGTGCACGAGCTGCTGCAGCGCATGAAAACGCATTCCTTCTTCCGGCGCTGGCTCGCGAACGGCGAGATGGTCGAATGGGGTGCGAAGACGATTCCCGAAGGTGGATATCAGGCACTGCCGGAGCGACGCCACGGAAACGGCACGCTGGTGCTGGGCGACTCGGCGGGCTTCGTCGAGGTCGCATCGCTCAAGGGCATCCACTATGCCGTACAGTCCGGGATCTTCGCCGCGCGCGCCATCTTCGCTGCACTGAAGCGCGGCGACGTCTCCGCAGCGGCCCTCGCCGCGTACGACCGCATGGTGGACGGCAGCTTCATCCGCGACGACCTGTACGCACGGCGCAGCATGCGCGCGGCCTTCAAGGACGGGTTCTGGGTGGGAGGCGTAAAGGCATCCCTGCTCACACTGACCGGCGGCGCGTTCCCGCCCGGCACACCGCCTCTGGAAGCGGACGCGGCTGTCCCGAAGCGGGTGCGTGCGCGTGCGCACTTCGTGCCCGACGGCTCGCTCACGTTCGGCAAGGTGGACGCGGTGTTCCGCTCGGGAAACCGGACACGCGACGATCTGCCATCCCATCTCGTCGTGGGCGAGGATATACCGCCCGCGGTGGCCGACCTCTATGCGCACATGTGTCCTGCCGGTGTCTACGAGCGCGACGGTGATCGGCTGGTCGTGAACGCACCCAACTGCGTGGACTGCAAGGCTACGGATGTGCTGGGGCCGCGCTGGTCAGCGCGCGAGGGAGGAAGCGGCCCGCGCTACCGCCGCATGTGACGTCGCTCAGCTGCCGCGCGCGCGGCTCACTTCCTCGCTCAGCCGGGGCAGGATCTCGAGCGCGTCACCAATGACGCCATAGTCGGCGACCTTGAAGATGGGTGCGTCCGCATCCTTGTTGATCGCGACGATGGTGCGAGCACTGCGCATTCCGGCCAGGTGCTGCATCGCGCCGCTGATGGCGACCGCGATGTAGAGCTGCGGCGAGACGGTCTTTCCGGTCTGTCCGACCTGTTCCGCGTGGGGCCGCCAGCCGGCATCCACGACGGCACGTGACGCACCGAGCGCCGCACCATCGCCGAACGCGTCACGCAGTGCCTCGAGCAGATGCCAGTTCTCGGGACCGCGCAGGCCGCGGCCTCCACTGACGACGATGGGCGCCTCTCCCACGTCGAGCCTGCTGCCCGACGCCGCCTTCACTTCGCGGACGCGCACTTTCCAGTCGGACGCGTCGCCCGGCACGGGAAGCCCGGCCACAGTACCATCGGCGGCGTTCTCCTCCGCTCGGAACACATTGGGTCGGAGCGACACGAGGCGCGGAGATGCATCGAGAACGAGCTGCGCGATTACACGGCCCGCATAGACGGGCCGCGTGATGATGAGCTCGCCATCGACGATGTCGAGCGCGGTCGCTTCGGTGGCGAGCGGCACATCGAGGCGCGCGGCGACGCGGGGAGCGAGATCCTTGCCGAGCGCGCTGGCCGGAAAGAGGACCGCGAAGTCATCCCGTTCGGCGATGAATGCCGCGAGTGTCCGTGCAAAACCGTCGGGCGAATAGCGTATGAATGCCTCGTGCTCCGCAACGAACACCTTCACCGCGCCGTAGCGGCCCAGCTCGTCCGCCAGAGAGGCGGTGCCGGACGGGCCCAGCACGGCCGCATGCACTTCGGTACCGATCTTCACGCCGAGCGTGTGCGCCGCGCTCACGACCTCGGAGCTGACCTTGCGCAGCGCGCCATCGCGCTGCTCCGCGATCGCGAGGATGGTCATGACAGGACTCCCGCCTCTTCGCGCAGCAGCCGGACCAGTTCGGGAATCGCATCGGGTCCCTGCCCCACGATCCGGCCCGGCGGCCGCTCCGGCGGATTCGACAATGCGCGGATGCGGATGCGACCCTCGCCCAGCCGGGCGGGTCGCTGCACGAGCGGTTTCTTCTTCGCCGCCATGATGCCCTTGAGCGAAGGATAGCGCGGCTCGTGCTCGCCCTTCGTCATGGTGACAATGGCGGGCAGCGGCGCTTCCACAACCTCGACACCGCCTTCCACTTCACGATGCGCGACAATGGCGTCCTGCGCGCGCTCGAACGCGGCAGCAACAGTGATACAGGGACGATCGAGCAGTTCCGCGAGCATGGGCCCGACCTGCTGCTGATCGCCGTCGACCGCTTTCATGCCGAGGAGCACGAGGTCTGCACCGGAAACGACCTCATCCGCGGCGAGCGCACGCGCAGTGGCAAGGCCATCGAGCGTGGGTACTCCTTCGAGCAGTACGGCCGAGTCCGCGCCCATGGCCAGGGCAGCGCGCAGCTGCTCTGCAACGGGCGCCTCACCCACGGATACGACTCGGACCTCCCCTTCCCCGCTCGATTCCCTGAGGCGCAGCGCCGCTTCGAGCGCGAACTCGTCATACGGACTCATGACGAATTTGCTGCCCGACGCATCGACGCTGACACCGTCTGCGGCGACGCGAATACGCGATTCAGTGTCTGGCACGCGCTTGATGCAGACCGTGATCTTCACCGTCTTCTCCTGTTCTGATGAAGCCGTTTCGTCTCGCGGCGCCGCAAGTCAGGCGGCGCTCCGGAGAGTTTCCAGGAAACGTGCATGCTCAACCCGACACGTGCTTCGACCCGCGCACGTGGAAGCGCAAAGGCCAGTCGACGGCGCGGCTGATGCCGATGCGCGGACCGATTGCGACATCGGCGTCCGCAACGGCGTCGCCGTGCGCGATCACGAGGGGTGGACGGGACAGAGTGTGGCCGTCGTGCTCGCCGGTGATGCCGAGTGCGGCGCACAATCTGCCCGGCCCGCTGCCGAGCGCGGTGTCGCGCGGCGGCGCGAGCGCGCGCGTTGCAGAACGCCTGCGTCGCATGACATCCGTGCCTTCCACGGGCTCGATCGCACGGATCAGGACAGCCGCGGGGAAGTCACGCGTGTCCGTCACGGCATTGAGGCACCAGTGCACGCCGTAACTCCGGTAGACGTACGCGAGGCCCGGCCGATCGAACATTGTCGCATTGCGCAGCGTCCGGCCGTGCCGCACCCACGCGTGGGACGCGGGGTCGTCCGGTCCGACGTAGGCTTCGGTCTCGACAATGCGCCCGATGGCGCGTTCCTCGCCAACCGTCGAGACGAGGAGGCAGCCGAGCAGATCGCGCGCGACCTCGGAGGCCGGCCGCGCGAAGAAGCGGGCCGGCAGGGCCCGTGGGATCACTCCGCGGCCGCCGCGGATCCTTTCCGGCGACGCCCACCGCGCCGCCCGCGCTTGCGTGCGCGCGCAGGCGCTTCTTCCGCGCTCTCGGCAGGCGCCTCCTCCGATCCCTCCGCCGCGGCGGCGGCACGCGTGCGATAATCCTCATGCCACGCGGACAGCAGCTTTTCACCGCGCTTCTCACCGAGGATCTTCCGCACGCGGTCCGGCTCCTTCAGCATGGCGCGGAATACGCCATTCGCACCGAACGCGTCGATCAGGGACTCCGCCATCTTCTGGCCGACGCCCTTGAAGTGCGTCGCAAGATACGTGACGACCTCGACCGCCTGGGTGGGATATCCGACCTTCACGGGATCGACGTCGGGCAGCACGTCACGCTTCTTCGCAGGTGCACGCCGTTCACGTGCGGGGGGCTTCTCCTCGACGGGCGCGGGGTCTTCCTGCTTCGCGACCGTCCTGGCCGGCGCCGACGGCTCGGCGACAGAGCGCCTGGAAGGGACCGTCTGTCCCTCGAGCAGCGGCGGCGGCGTCTTCGGCGCGGCGCGTCCACCGCTCCCACGGCGCAGACCGAGCGTACGCTGCGCGACGCTGCCCGCGGGGGCAGCCTCGGCGACCGGTTCCGGTTTCGTCCGCTCTGGCGGTACTGGCGGTCTGGGCGCAGGTGCTGCACTCGCCGGCGCTGTGCGCTCGGGCTTCGGCTCCAGCGCGGGGGCCGGCTGTCGAGACTCGGGTCTGCCGGACGCACGGCCGGCGCCTGCGCCATCGGCTTCCGCGAACTCGCCCAGCGCGACCTCGTAGCTGCCGTTGTCGAGCATGCGCAGGTTCACGACGTCCGCGTCGTGCGCCTGGCGCAGGAACCGGCTGAACTTGCTGAATCCGAGAGCAGACTCGTCCCAGCCGGGCTCGATCTCGAGGATGCGGCGTTTCACATCGGAATCGCGCGCGGCATCGCTGCTGCGGGCAACGTCGCCGACTGCACGGCGCAGCAGCGCATATGCGGCATCCAGGCCGTCGACCGCCCTGGCGGGCACGGGCTCAACGACCGGCGGTGCCGGCGGTACTTCGGCTGCAGGCACTGCGGCCGGTGCAACGGCCGCGGGCTCCGGCTCACGCGGCTCGTCCTCGCGGCGCTCTTCGCGGCGCTCTTCGCGGCGCCCACGGCCGCGGCGCGAGCGACCGCGGCGGCCTTCGCTGCGGCCATCCTCCTCGCGACGCGCAGCCGCATCCGCCGGCTCGTCGCCCGGCACACTGAGCTCGAACTGACCGTTGTCCAGTTTCTGCAGGTTGAGCAGTCCGCGGTTGGCGGCCTCCTGCACGAAGCGATTGAACTTGCTGAAGCCGAGCGTCTTCTCGTCGAAGTTCGCGTCCAGCTCGAGCAGGACCTGCTTGAGCCGGTCGGACCGCATCACGTCCTTCGCTTCCTGCATCTGCCGGACGGCGAGCTCGACCAGCTCCCACGGATCGGAGCTGACCGCGACCGACTCATCGCCCGCACGCGTCAGTCCCGTGAGCACCGAATACGAGTAGTACTCGTCGCAGTTCTGCACGAGCAGATCGGACGCGGACTCGCGGATGCCGACGCCCACGACGTACTTGCCGTACTCCTTCAGCTTCAACACGAGACTGCTGAAATCGGAGTCGCCGGAGAGCAGGATGTACGTGCCGATCTCGGGCCGTGTGAACACGAGCTCGAGCGCGTCGATCGCGAGTCGGATGTCGGTCGCGTTCTTCTTCACACTGCCGTAGGCGGGCGCGAAGATCAGATCGACGGAGGCTTCGGCCAGCGGCACGATGTACTGCGGGTAACGGCGCCAGTCCGCGTATGCGCGCTGGACCGCGACCTTGCCCTTGATCACGTCGCTGTTCAGGAGGTTCTTGAGCTCCTTCGTCAGGTCGCTGCGGATTCCCATCGTGACGTTGTCGAAGTCGATGAGAAGTGCGGCCTGCGGATTGGACACCGACGTACCCGCGGACCGTCCCTGGGACGGTGCGCGTGCGAATTGTGC
>Ga0302046_10001362_pt1 | contig 22887 bp, 28 predicted proteins | sample RVTome_11_FD_200261 | JGI IMG/M metagenome (GOLD analysis project Ga0302046, IMG submission 200261) | Soil microbial communities from uranium-contaminated site in the Upper Colorado River Basin, Wyoming, United States - RVT147D111 (version 2) ... | reverse complement strand
GGGCTACCTGGAAGCGGCGCAGGATGGGCTGGTCACGCCCAATATAGCCCTGGTGAATAACCTGTACGAAGAGGTGATGTTGCTTAACCGGCTCGTAGACGACTTGCAAGAACTGGCCCTGGCCGAGGCCGGACAACTGCACCTGGAGCGCCGCCCGCTGGATGTCAGCGAGGTAGCGCGGCTGGCCACCGAGGCGATTCGGCCCCAAGCTGAGGCGCGCGGCTTAGAACTGTCGCTCGATCTACCACCTGACCTGCCGCCTGTCGCGGCTGACCCGCACCGAATAGGCCAGGTGTTGCGCAACTTGTTCAACAATGCCCTGGAGTTCACGCCGCAGGGGGGACAGGTCACCTTGACGGCCCGGCTGGATGGGACCTGGGTCTGCCTGGAGGTGGGCGACAGCGGGCCGGGTATTGCCCCGGAGCACTTGCCGTTTGTCTTCGAGCGCTTCTACCGGGCCGACCCAGCCCGAGCGCGGACCACCGGCGGGGCCGGCTTGGGCTTAACCATCGTTAAACAACTGGTCGAAGCGCATGGGGGGCGGGTTTGGGTTAAAAACACGCCGGGGGCCGGCTCCGTGTTCGGTTTTACGCTGCCGGTAGCCGTATCATCACCATAACTTCCTTTTTCTAGCGGGGTAAGGTCAGGGTCACCATGGGCGTTATAGGTTACAAAATCTGGTACGACTTGTGGGAAAACAAGGGCCGCACCTTGCGCGTGATCGCCATTATTGCCATCGGCGCGTTTGCCGTGGGAACGGTGCTGGGGGCCAAAGCGCTTATTCTCCAGGATGCGACCCGCACCTGGCTGGCTTCCCACCCGGCCACCATTGGCCTGGAGGTCAATCCCCCCGTTGCTGAGGCCGTGATCGAGTCGCTGGCGAACCTCAGAGAGGTCGAGACGGTCGGGGGTTGGTTCCAGGACAAAACCGTCCGCTGGCGGCGCACGCCCCAGGACCCCTGGCAGCCGGCCAGCCTGGTCGCCCTGGAAGATTACGAAGCCCAAACCATCCGGCAGGTCAAGCTAGACCAGGGTGACTGGCCCCGGCGCAAGCTGATGGGGGTGCAGCGGGCACGCGGGCTGGCCGTGGGCGACCCTATTGAGCTGCAGCTTGATAACCGGGTGTATCCGGTGGCCTTGAACGGGGTGCTCTACGATGCGGCCTACGCCTCGCCGGCTATACTGCCCGACCCGGTGTTTTTCACCAGCCGCGAGCGCTTTACCCAGCTCACCGGCGAAACCGGCTCCGGCCTGATCCTGGTCACCATCCCCCATTACAGCGACGCCCAGGTCAAGGCCGCCGCCGACCTGATCCAGCACGAACTGGAAAAGCAGGGCATCGAGGTCAACCCGGCCATCTCCGCGCCGGGCGGTTTCAAAACCCGCACCAGCCGGCCCGACCAGTTTACCAACCAGGATGCGCTGGATACCATCTTTTTGACGTTGACCGTGCTGGCCGTTGCCATGCTCATTTTGGGCCTGTTTCTGGTCTACAACACCATCAACGCGGTGATTACACAGCAGGTCAACCAGATTGGCATGATGAAGGCGATTGGGGCCAGGTTTGGCCAGATTCTCCTGATCTATATGAGCCTGGTGTGGGTCTATGCGGGGTTAGCCTTGTTACTGGCCGTACCCCTGGGGGCGCTGGGCGCGCACGGCCTGCGGGTGATCATGATCCACCGGTTTGGCATGCTCCCCGGCCCTTTTGAGATTGCACCGGCGGCAGTGGCCGTTCAGGCGGTCGTAGCCCTGCTCTTCCCGCTGCTGGTGGCCATCCTGCCCGTCTACCTGGGGGCGCGCGTCACCGTGCGGGAAGCGCTCACCACTTACGGATTGGGGAACGCCTCCAGTTGGCTGGATCGGCTGTTGGTCAAACTGCACTTTCTCCCCCGCCTGGCCTCGCTGACCCTTGGCAATACCTTTCGCAACAAAAAGCGGGTGCTTTTTACCCAAATCACTTTGATCGGCGCGGGGGTGATGTTTATGATGGTCATGAACATGCGAGCCACGCTGACCTATACCTTCGGCGAGGCGCTCCTATCCATCTTTCAGGTCAATGTGCTGCTCGACCTGGAGGACGAGGCGCGCATCCAGCAACTTGAAACCCTGGCCAGGACCGACCCCGACGTAACCGTAGTGGAGGTCTGGGGCGCGGCCAAAGGCACGGCCCGGCTGCGGGGCCAGCCGGAGTCCAACGACGACAGCGACGTCAACCTGCGCGGGCTGCCGGTCCCCTCCCTGACCTACGTACCCCAGCTGCGGGCCGGACGCTGGCTGCAAGCCAATGACGAATACGCCGTGGCGCTCAACCGGGAACTGGCCCAGGAGATGGGCGTGAGCGTGGGCGACTGGATCACCCTTGATATCCCCACCCAGAAGCGCGAGTCCGACTGGCAGGTGGTCGGCCTGGTCTTTGAACCGGTGGACCCGGCAGCCGCCATCGTACCGCGCGAGAGTTTGCTCCGCGAGATCGGTGAGGTCGGGCGAGGCCAATCCATCCGGGTGCAGACCATGCGCCAGGATGCGGCCAGCGAGGCAGCCATAGCCGCCGGCCTGCGGGCGCTCTACGAAGCCCACGGCTACGAGGTCGTGGCCAGCGCCCAGGATACCGCCCACCGCCTGGCCACGGAACGGACGAATAGAATGGCCCTGATCTTTGTCATTTTGACCAGTATGGCCATGTTGACGGCGGTCGTCGGGGCGGTGGCGCTCAGCGGTACCCTGGCCCTCAATGTGCTGGAGCGGACGCGGGAAATTGGGGTGATGCGAGCCATTGGCGCGTCGTCGTCGGCAGTGGCCGGCCAGTTTGTCGGCGAGGGGCTGCTTTTGGGCTGGCTCAGTTGGCTGCTGGCCATTCCCCTCAGTGTTCCGGCCGGTCAACGGCTGACCCAGGCTTTTGCCGGGATAATGAAGCTGGAACTGATTTATCAGTTTTCTGCGCCAGGGGTCTGGTATTGGCTGGTTATCGTCACGGTTCTGGCCGTCATCGCCAGTTGGTTCCCGGCCCAAAAGGCGGCCCAGACTAGCGTGCGTGAGAGTTTGGCTTACGTCTAAGGGGTGTCATTCGACATTTGACAGATTGTTCATTTTGGAAGAAGATGGCCTGGTTCATTCGTCCTGGGATACGGAGGGCAGATGGGCTTCGGACGGCCCATATCACGCAGTGCTTGACGCCCTGCATATCCTTATGGAGGTAACATATAATGACCGAGAACACACCCGTGACTAATTACAAACGAAGCCTCTTGTTGGTTGCAAGTAGTAGCCTTCTCCTGGCTGTCCTTGGAACCTTCGGTGTGCTCTTTTGGGCAGGCTGGCTCACCCCACCACCCGCCAACCAACAAGCCATGGTTCACGACATGGGTCATCAGGTCATGCCCTTTGATTTGAGCCAAACCACCCACATTTTCGAGATGACGGAAAGTGGCGGGGTCCAGCAGGTCATTGCCAAAGACCCAGGTGACAACGCGCAGATCAGCCTCATCCAACAACATATCCAACATGAAGCCATACGATTTAGCGCCGGCCACTTTTCCGATCCAACCTCACTGCACGGCGGTGATATGCCGGGCGTTAAGGAGCTTGCCAGAGGCGCAGCACAGATAAAGATGGAATACACCGCCCTGTCCAATGGGGCACAGATCACTTTCACAACCCGGGATTTACAGCTCATTACGGCCATACATCGCTGGTTTGGAGCACAACTGTCGGATCACGGAGCAGATGCCACCTATCGATAGAACGCGTGGAAGTGGGGACGGCAGTGTTCTGAAGCGCCTCTGCCTTCATAGCAAGTTGCCGCCCACCCACTCCAGGTAGGCGATTGCCTTTCGTGCCCAAAAATGAGGTAATTATACCAGCCGGGCAATAGAACGAGTAGTGCAGGGGAAGGTGCGGAAATATTACACCCTTACTGAAGAAGGAAGCCGCGCCCTGGTTGAAGCACGTCATAAATCAGGGAGTTAGTAGATGAAGTTTTAGAATGACAGGGACCAACTACGCTTTCTGACTTACCGGGTTCTGGCGAGGGAGACGCGGACGGATGATTAATAACCAGGGCGCGAACGAGCCGTAGGGCTGCACCATGCTGCGCTTCCTTTGTTGAAATCTAATTCCGAGTGAGATACGTGATGGATACAAAACCCCGCTCCTCTTTGGGGCAGGTCATTGGCCTTTTTCTCCGTTTAGGCTTCACGGCCTTTGGCGGCCCGGCCGCCCACATTGCCATGATGCACGATGAGGTCGTGGTGCGGCGGGGCTGGCTGGATGAACAACATTTTTTGGACCTGGTGGGGGCGACGAATCTGATCCCCGGCCCCAACTCGACCGAGATGGCCATCCATATTGGCTATGACCGGGCCGGTTGGCGGGGGCTGGTGGCCGCCGGGGTCTGCTTCATTCTGCCGGCCACCCTCATCGTGGGCAGCCTGGCCTGGGCTTATGTGGCGTATGGCCGGACGCCCCAGGGCGAAGCGCTGCTGTATGGGATTAACGTCGCCGCCCTGGGCTTGATGGCCGGGTGACCTGGCAGCTCGGTCAGGAGGCCACTGTGGATGGGGTGACCTTGTTTTTGGCGGTCGGGGCGATGATCCTGCTGTTCCGTTTCAAGCTCAACTCGGCCTGGCCGCCAACTGGAGGATTGCGGATTGGGAAGACAAATCCGAAATCCGAAATCACTACATCGGTAACGGATGGTTCGCCTTTGGTCAACGTGCCCGTCTTGTCAAATACAATTGTCTGCAACTTGCTGGCGTTCTCGATGGCCTCGGCGCCCTTGAAGAGAACGCCATGCTCGGCGGCTTTGCCCGTCCCGGCCATCATGGCGCTGGGCGTAGCCAGTCCCACCGCGCAAGGGCAAGAGATGACCAGCACCGTCACCGACAGCAGCAGGGCAAAGCCAAACACCCCAATCTCGCCCAGCTTATAGGGCGACAAGATGAAGGCGCTGTTCGGGTCAAAGAACATCTGGTAGCCCAGGAAGAACCAGAAGACAAACACGACAATGGCCAGGATATGGACGCCGAGGATGAAGTGCCCGGCCACCCAATCGGCCAATTTCTGGATGGGCGCTTTGCTGGCCTGGGCGTCTTCCACCAGTTTGATGATTTGGGCCAGGGCCGTGTCTTTGCCTACCTTGGTGGCCTCGAACCTGAAGGCGCCGGTCTTGTTCAGCGTACCGCCGATGACCGTATCCCCGGCCTTCTTCTCCACTGGCAAACTCTCGCCGGTCAGCATCGACTCGTCCACCGCCGAATAACCCTCTTTGACCAGGCCATCGACCGGGATGCTCTCGCCGGGGCGCACCAGCAGCAGGTCGCCCACCTCCACTTCATCAGCCGGGATTTCTTCTTCCTGGCCATTCCTGACCACGCGGGCCAGCTTGGGCTGGAGTTTCATCAACTTGCGGATCGCTTCGGAGGTGCGCCCGCGGGTCAAGGCTTCTAACCAGCGGCCCAACACGATGAAGGCGGTCAGCAGGGCGGCGCTCTCGAAAAAGGTCGCGCCCTCGCCGCCGAAACCGGCGGTGGGAAACAGGGTATTGATCACAGCAATGCCGTAGGCCGCGCCGATGCCGGTGGCGTAGAGCAGGTTCATATCGGTGATGCCGTGGCGCAGCCCGCGCCAGGAGTTGGTGAAAAATTGGCGGCCAGGACCCAAGACAATGGGCGTGGTCAATAGGCCCAATACCCACTTGTAGGAGAGCCAGGCCGGCACGAAGGCCTGGAACGGGCCAAGCATATCGTAGAAGGTGCCGATCATCACCAGCAGGCCAATGATCCCGGCGATGAGCAGGTTGCGGCCCTGGCGCTTGATCTCTTCTTCCCGCGCCTGCCGTTCGCGGTCGAGCGCGTCCATGCCGGCGCTGTGTTCCTGGGCCTCGTAGCCCACTTCACGCACGGCTCGCTTCATCGCCGTGGTCGTGACCACGCCAGGAATATAGGCGACGCGGGCCGTGCCCAGGCCGAGGTTGACCACCGCCTGGGTCACGCCGTCGAGTTCGGTCAGCGCCCCTTCGATGTGAGCGACACAACTGGCGCAGGTCATACTGCTGACTTGCAGGGTGAGTTCGGCTGTGGGAACGGTGTAACCCGCCTGATCAATGGCGCGGGTCAGATCGGGCAGCGTCACCTGGCTGGGATCATAATCCAGGCTGGCCTTGTTGGTGGCCAGATTGACGGCGACGCCAGAGACGCCGGGGAGTTCTTTGAGCGCGCCTTCGACGTGCGAGACGCAGCCGGCGCAGGTCATGCCCTGTACGGGCAAACTAAGTGGTTTGACAATGGCAGTCATAGCAACTCCTTTTGGTTCAACGGCGGCTGCGAGCCGCCGAGTAGTTGATGCAGGGAGACAACTTCAGCTAAAAATCGCTCGCGGGATGTAACATCCGCGGTCTTGCTCAACAGGTGTTCGTCCAGGCAGACGGTGAAGTGTTGTTTCAACATCAGACTGTTGATCTCGCGGAGTGCAGCTTGCACCGCCAACGTCTGGTGGACGACGCTCTGACAATCAGCGCCACGCTCGATCATGGTGGCGATGCCGCGCACATGGCCTGCGGCACAGCGCAGCCGGCGCAGCAAATCAGCCTTGCGTTCAGGCGAGTCACCGGACATCGGCCATTACCTCTGTCGGCTCGGTGGCAGTGACCGGCAAGGTCAATCTGGCTTCCCTCAAGGCGGCCATAACCTGCCCGGCGAGATGCGGGTCCGGCTGCGTCAGCGCGTCTTGAACGACTCGCAGGCGAGCTTGGGCGTCGTGACTATGGGCAGTAACGACTACCGGCCCGGTAGCGGCGCTATAGACCAATAGCACCACAAATTGGCAGGTGCAGTGGGCCGTGCCGTGATAGGGGCACTCACACTCTGCGTGCCCGACCAGCGCCGAGCGGAGATCGAAACTGCGAAAGACCCGGTAACCCTGCCGGGTGAGGATAGCCGTGACGGCTTGCGCGGTAGTTTCGCTGTCAGCATTAAATAGAACACTGTCATTCATCATGTGTACCTTTGTCTGTAGTGTAACCGGGATCGGTTACAAGTCACAGCGTCGAATGGCGGGGGTTAGTTAGATTCCAGCGAAAGACCCGCTCCGGCACACCGGCGACATCGCGGATGACCACCTCTACAGAATCGCTGGCCTTGTCGGGTACTTTGAACCGCAGCGTTCCTGACCGATGATGGCCGCCCGGACCATCCCCCTGCCACTCAATGGCCGGATACTCGCGTCCGGCGTCGTCTCGTAAAACACTGGTGGCCACCGGATCAAAGCCGAGGTCAACTGAGTGGGTGTCGAAGACGACTTCAAAATCCAGGCTTGATCCACCCTGGGGTAGATTGAGCGGAGTGACCTTGACAGTAACGGCCCGCTCGTCGTTTGATTGGGCCTGGAAGGCAGGTGCTGCCAGTTGAGCTTGAGCCGTCTCGGGTTGAGCTGCCCCAACACTACACGCGGCCAATAGGCTAGCCACAACCACGATGATGATAAACAGTCCAAGTTTCATTAGATATGATCTCCTTTTCAAGTAACAAGTAACAGGGTAGCAAGTAGCAGGGTGGCAGGATAACAGATTTTGCTACCCTGCTCAGTGACACGCAGGTGCGGATGTGACCAGCTGGGCCTTAAGATCGCACTCAGCCAGGCGTCGCCGCTGGCGCAAAATGAGAAAGCTAATGACACCAATCCCGATCAAGTTGGTGACCAGGCCGGCCAGCATAAAGGGAATGCGGTACTCGGCCAGAAAAGCGGCCGCCGCCGACAGGCCCAGTAGTGGGAGGACGTCGGTGACGTGGTGCGCACAGCAGGCGACCATCGCCGCCGTTGAAGTCGTGCCCCCGGCCCCGGCCAGAGCGCCTGTTCCTGTGGCGGCGGCATGGATCACCGTTTTAAGATAGGTATACAAGCCCACCTGCACCCCAAAACCGGCCATGATCGGCCCGACCAGCCAGGCATCTTCGGCCAATAGTTCCACCGCGTGGGTCCAGCCTTCGGCCAGGCTAACGATACCCAGGTAAAGCAGCATCAGCCCGACCATGCCCAGCAGGCTAAAGAGGAGGGGCCGTCGCCAGGGATGTGCTATCGCGCCGGGCGTGGCTAATGGCCGGGGAGGAGGGGACACATCCTGCTCGACAGTGTAACCAGCCTCAGTCACCGCGTCGGCCAGTTGGGATAGGCCCACTAGAGCCGGATCGTAGGTTACGCGGGCCTGTTTGGCCGGTAAGTCTACCGCCACTGTCTGCACACCGGGCAGGTTGCTAATCGCCTGCTGAACACTGGTAACGCAGCCCATACAGGTCATGCCGCGAATAGAGAGCGTTAATTGTTGGATAGAAACGGATTGAGTCGTCATTTGTCAAGCTCCACTGTTCATTGAATTAAACCTGGAATTTACCATCTTGCTGTACAAAACATCACCATCAGTCTAACCTAAAACAACAGGCATTGATAGGGCTGAGTAGCGGGGCGCCACCCCCGCCACATGGCTTGGTGACAAATCGGGCTGTTTGGCGGATGATTTGTTACCAACCACTCCATAAAAGACAAAGGGGATGGTCAGTTTGACCATCCCCCATTGTCGGCGGGGAAAAATTCAATTTTTAGTGATGACCGGGCTGGTCGTGGCCTTCGTCTCCTTCCTGGGACTTGCCCACATACTTTTCTGGTTCCTTCTCAAAGGCTTTCTGCTTGCGAACGAAGGCCAAAAACGCCAGTGCGGCTGGGGAGAGACGGACATCCTTGCGCGAGATCAGGTACAATTGGCGCGAGAGACTAAGCCCCGGCCCTTGTAACACGGCCAGTACTCCCTGACTTAATTCCAACTCAATGGCGGAGCGAGAGACAAAGGATAGCCCCAATCCCGCCGCTACGGCACGCTTGACGGCCTCACAACTGGGCAGTTCCAGCGTCCGCTGCGGGCTGAAGCCCAAACTAGCCACTAAGCTCTCCATCGCCTGGCGTGTACCGGAGCCTGCCTCGCGCACGACGAAAGTCTCTCCTGCCAGCTCCGCTGCCGCCAGGTCAGCCTGCCCTGCCAACCGATGTCCTGGCGGGGCAATCAGCACGAGTTCATCGTGTCCAAAAGGCTGCCTCTGCAAACCTGCCGTCTCGATGAAACCCTCCACAAAACCCAGGTCCGGTTTCCCCGCCAGTACCTCGTCTACCACCTGCTGGCTATTGCCGATAGAAAACGACATCTCCAGGCCAGGGTAGTGACGGCCAAACGTGGCAATCACTTCAGGCAGCCAATAAAGGCCAGGGGTGGAACTGGCTCCCAGGCGCAGATAGCCTCGCCCTAACCCTTCCAGTTCCGTCAAGGTGCGTTGTAACTCGGCGGTCAGATCGAAGACCTGCTGGGCATAACGATACACGGCTCGCCCGGCCTCAGTGAGTTCAATGCTTCCCCCCAGCCGGTGAAAAAGCGCCGCCCCTAACTCGGCTTCCAATTGCTGCACATGTTTTGAGACATTGGGCTGGCTGGTATACAGTTCCTCGGCCGCCCGAGAGAAGCTCTCCAACCGGGCAACGAGGTAGAATACTTTGAGACGGTGAAAGTTCATTGTTTCAAGGTAGCAAAGTAGCAAGGTAACAGAGATTGCCACCCTGCTACTTTGCTACATTTTTTAACAATTGATAGTGATAACCAAATAGTTATGAGTCTTATCACCAAATGAGTATTGAATTATAAGCCATTTTCAAGTATGATGTCAATAGAAAACAAGAAACGTGAAAATCACTTCAGACACCTTACATTTCATGAAGGAGGCAAAGTGTCCCACCTGTTGACACCCTATCCAAAAGATGCCTCGCAGGGTAAGGATGAGCTTAAGCTGACTTCCTTTTCCCACGGCGCAGGTTGAGCTTGCAAGATCGGCCCGGCCGACCTGGCGCAGGTTCTGCGTCACCTTCCCCTACCTACCGATCCTAATTTACTGAACGGCTTCGCGCACGGCGAAGACGCCGCTGTCTATCGCCTGACCGATGAGCTGGCCCTTGTCCAGTCGGTGGATTACATCACCCCGGTGGTGGATGACCCTTATACCTTTGGCGCTATCGCCGCCGCTAATGCGCTATCAGACCTTTACGCGATGGGGGCCCGGCCGACATTGGCTCTCAACCTGGTCGGCTACCCGGTCAAGAGCTTACCCCTCGGCGTTCTGGAGCAGATTTTGCGTGGCGGGGCCGACAAGGTGGCTGAGGCCGGGGCCAGCCTGGTTGGAGGACACTCTGTGGACGACCACGAGCCGAAATATGGCCTGGCCGTCACCGGCCTGGTTCATCCGGATCAAGTCGTGCGTAATATGGGCGCTCGGCCCGGCGACCGGTTGGTCCTGACCAAGCCGCTGGGCCTGGGCATCCTCACCACCGGTATTGACCGGGGACTGGTGAATGAAACCACCATAGGGCGGGCAGTGGCGGTCATGACCACGCTCAATGCCAATGCTGCCCAGGCGATGCTGGCGGTAGGCGTCCACGCCGCTACGGACGTGACCGGCTTCGGCTTATTGGGCCATCTGCGCGAAATGCTGGCCGCCAGCGGCGGCGCTGGTCGGGTTTGGCTAGAAGCCGTGCCCGTGCTTGACCAAGCCTGGGACCTGGCCGCCGCCGGGTGCGTCCCTGATGGGTCGTATAACAATTTTCACTACCTGGAGTCCTTTGTGATGTGGGATGAGCGCATCGAACGTCCGGCTCGCCTGGTGTTATGCGACGCTCAGACTTCCGGCGGGCTGCTGTTGGCCGTCTCCCCGGAACGAACCGACGACCTATTGGCTGCATTGCAGGAGCAGGCCACACCCGCTGCTGTTGTCATTGGTGAAGTTGTCGCTGAGGGCCCAGCCGGGCACATCACCGTCACGAGCAAACTGGCGACTGATGACTAATTGCTGATAACTGATGCAGGAGACTAATCCCAATGAACACAACCTCACAAAATACCCTTATCATTATCAACGACGGCCCTTACGGTAACGAGCGGGCCTATAATGCGCTGCGGCTGGCTCTGAACCTGGTCAAGCGCCCGGAAGGATTGGTGCATATCTTCCTCGTCGGGGATGGGGTGACTTGCGCCAAACAGGGGCAAAAGACGTCCGACGGTTTTTACAACGTCGAGCGGATGCTTAAGTCGTTGGCCCGACGGGGCGAGGTGGCTACCTGAGGAAGCTGCAGCGAGGCCCGCGGGTTCGGGCCGGAAGATATGATTGAAGGGGTGCAGCTCGGCAGTATGGATCTGCTGGGAGAGTGGACCCTGGCGGCGGATAAAGTGATGGTGTTTTGAAACCAGGTAGAGGCGAAGAACGAATGGCAGTCGATAATCGGCGTGCAGAACAACATATCCTGGCGATCAGCGCTCATCCTGACGACATCGAGTTCACCAGTGGCGGCAGCCTGGCCCGCTGGATCGGTGAAGGCTGGACGGTCTCCCTGGTCATCTGTACCGATGGCGGCAAAGGGAGCCAGGACCCAAGCGTTATCCCGGCGGAACTGGCGGCCATCCGCCAGGCCGAACAGCAGGCTGCGACCAGAGTTGTAGGGGTTACTGAGGCCATCTTTCTTGGGTACCCTGATGGCGAACTAGCCCGAGCCACCGACCTGGTGGAGAGGCTGGCCCTGCACCTTCGCCGCCAACGCCCTGACCGGCTGGTGAGTTGGGATCCGTGGAAGCCTTATCAACTTCACCCCGACTACCGAACTGCCGGGCTGGCCGTCCTGGACGCGGTGCTGGCGGCGGGCAATCCGCATTACTTTCCAGATCAACTGGCCGCTGGATTATCCCCGCATCAAGTGCCCGAAGTCTACCTTTATGGCGCGGCGGAACCAGACACCTGGCTGGATATCACGGCCACCTTTGCCCAGAAGATGGCCGCCATCGAAGCCCATCGCAGCCAGGTGTGACATCTCCGCCGCCTGGCCGAGCAAATGAGCCACTGCAACCACCAATATGGGGAACACAGCGGCGTGACGTACGCCGAGGCTTTCAAGGTGCTGCATCCTTTCTGCGACACCTGATGTTAAACTCAGTGGCTCCGGGTGGGCTATAGAAGGTGAAATGAGGAGAGGTTGACCATGAGCGGAAAAACAATTCTCATCCTGGGTGGCGGCGTCGGCGGTATTGTCACCGCTAATGCCCTGCGGCAGCGGCTGGGCTCGGAGCACCGGATTGTGATCGTAGATAAGCGGGCTGAGTACATCTTTACCCCCTCGTTGTTGTGGGTGATGGTTGGCTGGCGACAAGCCGGCCAAATCCGCAAAGACCTACGCCGCCTGGTTCGCCCGGGGGTCGAGATAATGCCAGCCGAGGTGCAGGCCATCGACCCGGAGCGGGGTCGGGTGCAAATTGGCGACAAAGAGCTGGAGTATGACTACCTGGTGGTCGCCCTGGGCGCCGATCTGGCCCCTGAAACTGCCCCCGGCTTCAGCGAGAGCGCCCATAACTTCTTCGACCTGGCAGGGGCGGCCGGGCTGTGGTCGGCGCTGCGACAGTTTCAGAGCGGTCGGGTGGCCGTGTTGGTTTCAGCCATGCCGTACAAGTGCCCGGCCGCCCCCTACGAGGCGGCCATGTTGCTCGATGACGCCTTACGCCGTCGCGGTTTGCGAGACCGGAGCGAGCTACACCTCTTCACCCCGGAGCCACAGCCCATGCCCGTCGCCGGCCCGCTGATGGGCGAGGCCGTGGTGAGCATGTTGGCCGCCAAAGGCATCGACTTTCACCCCAATCTGCCGCTGGATCATATTGACGCCGCCGGGCGGACCCTGGTTTTCAAGGACGGCCGGCAAGAACCTTTCGATTTCCTGGCCGGTGTGCCGCCTCACCGTCCACCGCCGGTTATCAAAGAGTCGCCCCTGGCTAACGAGGTGGGTTGGGTTCCGGTTGACAAGCACACCCTGGCTACGCGCTTTGAAAATGCCTATGCTATCGGCGATGTGACCACCATTACTCTGGCCAACGGCAAGCCTCTGCCCAAAGCCGGTACCTTCGCCCACGCGGAAGCTGAGGCCGTGGCGGCCCGTATCGTCGCTGAAATCGGCGGGAGTGAGCCTCAGGCCGAGTTTGATGGGGTAGGTTACTGCTGGATCGAAGCCGGGGGCGGCTCGGCCGGCTTCGCCAGCGGCCAGTTCTACGCTGAACCGAATCCGGCCGTCGGCCAACCCCGATCTGGCCGCTTGTGGCACTGGGGCAAAGTCATGTTCGAGCAATACTGGCTCAGCGCAGGCGTTCAGCGCGAGATGGCGCGGTGGGGCCTGAACCTGGGGGCCAAAATCTTTGGTATTCCGGGGTCGCTTTAGGGTGGAAATCTTTACAGTTTCTTCATTGAACTTTCATAATGTCACCATCTTTGCCTGCTACAATAACAGGCAAGTGTATGAAAGGCTGGTTATCTCGCCTGGACAGTCTCCGGCGAGATACCTGGCAATGGGAAAGAGGTAAAAACTATGTGGTGTATGTTAATGGGACACAATCACGGTGAGCAGCACGCCAGTCACGCGGCGCCGGTCACCTTGCGGGCCTGCGCTCACTGCGGCTACTCGCTACAGGCCAATTTCGCTTATTGCCCGAACTGTGGCCTAGGCCTGCGGTCCGCGGCCTGTCCTTCATGCGGGCAGGCGGTGGATCCGGCCTGGAAGTCCTGCCCCTTCTGTGGGACAGCATTAGATGCGAGCGTCCCGGCGCTGGCCGGGCACGCCCATTAAGAGTGAGATAAAAAATGAGCAAAATTAACTGGACGCAGGTGGTTGTCTTTGGTGTTGTCGCCCTGTTGGTCTTCCTGATTGGCGCCAGTCTGCTGGGTGGCTACGCCGGTTGGGGCATGAGGGGGCCGGGCATGATGGGCGGCTGGGGTTTCGGACCCTTCGGCTGGCTGGTGATGAGCTTGATGTGGCTCTTCCCCCTGGGCTTGTTGGTTCTGTTGGTTCTGGGAATTGTCTGGCTTGTCCGGCAGGTCAGCAGCCCAGCGGGGCCGGCCGCCGGTTCACCGCAAGCGCCGGTAGGGCGACCTTGCCCTAATTGTGGCCGACCAGCGCAGACCGACTGGCGAGTCTGTCCGTACTGCGGGCAGGCGTTGACGTAGCTGAAGGTGATCATGAACACAGAGGTTCGCTGGGGGGCTGACAATTGTCGCTGCTGTCCTGGTCGGGCTGGTGCTGGTCGCTCTATACGCCGAGCTGCTGGCCATGACCAGTGGCCTCAGCCTATCCAACGGCGAGCGCATTTACTTCACCGCCGCGAGTAACTCGGGCCAGCCCATCATTGCCGAGATTCTCGTAGAGGAGCCATTCAGTCCTTTTGCCCCAGGGGCAAAAAGACCGTCAACGTTGTCCCTGTCCCCGGTCTGGAACGGACTTCCAGGCGTCCCCCAAACAGTAAGGCCCGCTCACGGATACCCATCAAACCGAAATGCCCGCTGTGGGCCAGTTCAGCCGGGTTGAGCGGCGGCTCAAAGCCACGACCATCGTCTTTAATTCGTAGAATGAGTTCAGCCTCGGCGAAAGTAACGTTTAGACAAGCGGTTTTGGCCTGAGCGTGCCGCACCACATTACTCAACCCTTCCTGGGCGATGCGGTAAGCAGCCAACTCCAGGTCAGGGACCAGGCGGCGCAGGACGCCCTCGGTCTGCACTGAAACTGCCAGGCCGTGCTGTCGCTCGACCTCCTGGGCCAGCATCTCCAACGCCGGTACAAACCCCAGGTCTTCGAGATACAAGGGACGTAAGGCCCGGCTAAAACGCCGCACTTCTTCCTGCGTCTCACGGGCCAATGCGCTCAACTCCGCCAGTCGCTGACGGGCTTTTTCTGGGTCCTTGTCTAATGCCTTCTGGGCCATCTCGATCCGCTGACCGAGCGCGATCAACGCCTGCACCGTCTCGTCGTGCAGTTCTCGCGCCAACCGTTTGCGCTCCTCTTCTTGAGCCATGGTGACGGCAGCCACGTAGTCGCGCATCCCCGACTGGTAGTCCCGAATTTGTGCGGCCATTCCGGCTAAAGTGTGCCGCAGGTCCTCGATCTCTTGTACCCCACCGACCGGTTCACTCACCGCTGCGAAGTCCCCCCAGGCCACCCGCGTCGCCTGCCGATCCAGCGTCTGCAAGGGACGCACCACGTAGCGCAGACCAAAGGTGACCGCCAAGCCTGAAATCAGAGCCACTCCGACCAGGGTCAGCGGCACTAATAGGGACAGGCGTGCAGTGGGAGCGATCAAGTCTGCCCAGGGTTCCTGGACGATTAGCCCCCAGCCCGGCCCCGTCACCGGAGCGTAGCCGACCGCCAGTTCCTGGCCATCCGGTTCCCGGTGGTAGGTCGCTCCAGCCTGACCTTGAATAACGGCAACGACACCTTCATGCGCCTTCAAGTCCTGCCCGATCAGGGCCGGGTCAGGATGATGGATAACCCGGCCGGTAGCGTCCACCAGAAAGGCCACCGCGTTGTCTGCCGCCAGGTTAGGGTTGTCCCCCAGGGCTATTTCTGGATGCGGTTTGGCCAGAGCCGGTACGCTGGTGGTTTTGGCCTGGGCGACGATCTCCATCAAGCCTAACCGTTCCAGGGAGACCACCCCGGCCACCCCTTCTTTATCTGTCGAGAGGAGACCGATGAGCAAGCTGTCGCGGTTTGACAGCGGGTCTAGGAAGAGGGGGGAGAAAATAGCCTGATTGGACTCCGTTTCAACACCGGGCTGCCTCGTCGCCAACAACTCAGCCAGCGGCCGGGCGCGCCAGGCTTCGAGGGAGGGAAAAGCATCCATAAGCTGGCCGGAGGCATCGAAACGGGCCAGGCCGCCATCGAACAGAGGCTCGGCCACCTCGCCGAGAGTCAAGTCCCGGCTGGCGGCCATAAGCTCTAACCAGGTGACCCGCTCGGCCAATCTATCGCTTAACCGGGTGGCGGCCAGCCGGGCCGAGCGGGCATCCAACTCCTCGACCATCTGTCGCATCAAGCGCTGGTGGAGAGCGGTGCTGATGAGGGCCGCCGTGACCAGGGCCAGAGTCAAAGGTAGCACCAACCAGAGCAATAGTTGAACCCGCAGCCCGCGCAGACTGCCCAGCAGGCGCAGCATCGGCTACTCCACAGCTTCGTCCAGGGTAATCCAGCCCTGCTTCATGGCTAACAGCACCGCCTCGGTGCGGGTAGCGACCCCCAACTTGCCGAAGATGTTCGCCAGATGACCCTGCACGGTCCGGTCGCTGATACCCAACTCCAGGCCGATGGCTCGGTTCGTGTGCCCCCTGGCCGCCAGGCGCAGCACATCCAGTTCGCGCTGAGTCAGCTTTTCGATGACTGCCTGCGCGCCAGGCGGCTTGCCGCTGCTCAGTTGGGCCATTACCTTAGCGGTGATGGTCGGGTCCAGGGCCGACCCGCCCGCAGCCACCGTCCGCACCGCCCGAATCAATTCTTCAGAGGGGGCATTTTTGAGGACGTAACCGCTGGCCCCCGCCTGGAGCATGGCGAAAATATAGGGGTCGTCGTCGTAGGCGGTCAGCACCAACACCTGTACTTCGGGCGCTTTAGCCTTGATCTGCCGGGCGGCCTCGATCCCGGTCATTTCCGGCATCTGAATATCGAGCACAGCCACATCGGGCTGGTGTTGCAGAGTGAGGGCGACCGCCTCGACGCCCGTGGTGGCTTCGGCCAATACCTGAATGTCATTCTCTTCCTCTAGAAAATCGCGGATGCCCTTCCGGACGAAGGTGTGGTCGTCGGCCAGAACAACTCGAATGATTTCTGTTTTATTCACAAGGATCTCCCTTGCATTGGTTCTTACAGTTCAGAAAGTTTGGCCTCAATGTAGGCTTTGTTGATTGGGCTGAGGCGCACGTCTTTAATAATTCCCTCTTTATCAGTCAAAACAGAGGTGGGCAGATCCATTACCTGGTACATTTTACTGACTTGGCTGGTTTCATCCAAAACAATGGGGAAAGTAAGGCCAAATTCTTTCACAAAAGCGGGTACCTGCGTCGGGGTATCATTAGCCGTCAGGTTGACGCCAATAATCACCAATTGGTCAAGGAAAGCAACCCAGCCATTAAAGCGGCCAACAGGGTGATATTTTCAAGGCCCATCGAATCATCTCCGTGCTGTTGACTTGACGTGAGCGCCAAAACTCTTACGAATTATAAGACAGAATAGGTTTTGAGGCAAGGTTGTCAAAACCGGGAATCAGGCTTGAACTCTTTACACAATCTTTATAAACCCTTCATCATAGCTTCAAAAGAACTGTCTATAATAGAGTCAAGATTACAAACAAGCCGAGCCACAATAGCCGGCTCGATGACTGAAATTCAGGAGGTGTACCATGATGGGTTACGGTTTAGGCATGGGTATTTTTGGCCTGGTCTGGATGCTCCTTTTCTGGGGAGGATTAATTGCCCTGGCCGTCTGGTTGATCAGGTTGTTGTTCCCCTCAATGGAAGCACGGCGCAGCGACGACGGTGAAGCGTCGCCTTCCGCCCAAGACGGTCTCAACACGCGTTATGCCCAGGGTGAACTCACGACCGAGCAGTATCAAGAAATGCGGCAAACGATCCGGCGATAAACAGCCGCTCACCCGAGGCATCCGATAAAGCCTCTGACCCGCGAACTTTAAATCCTCACACGATGCGGCCCGATACAAGACTATTGGGCCACATCGTGTTTTTTATCGGCAAACGGATTACTTGCTGCGCCTCTCTCGAAACTCGAAATTTGTCAGAGATGCTTGTTAAGGCTTACAATGAGTAAGATGATATAAAACAATTTTGAATCAGCCCAATCAAAAAGGCAAGGAGAGTTGAGGATGTTTCTCAAATGTTTAACCTTTCTATTGCTTCTAACTTTGACCATGCTGCTCATAGTTGGTTGCGGTGCGGCTAACGCACCCGGCGAGTCCCAATCTGCCCCGGCTGATATTTTTAGCCTGCCCAAAAATGCGGACGGGTATACTGATATTACTGTCGCTCAATTACAGCCAGTGTTGGCTAATAAAGATTTCACCATGATCAATGTGCATATCCCCTATGAGGGTGAATTGCCCCAAACCGACGCCTTTATTCCTTACAACGAGATCGAAGCCAATCTAAGCCAACTTCCGGCTGACAAGAACGCCCGGATTGTTCTTTATTGCCGCAGCGGTCGAATGAGCACCGAAGCCGCGCCAATCCTGGTTAACTTGGGCTACACTAACGTGGTTGAGGTTGACGGCGGTATGCAGGCCTGGCAGGCGGCAGGGGGTGAGTTAATCGAAAAATAAGAGGAAATGGAACTTGTGTATTTTGTATAAATGACCTATTTTCAGTACACTTGAGTAATAAGACATCGATCCGTGGAGCACACTGTTGGCCAAGCAACATCGAGAGGTCCTGGCTAAACTTGATCCGGTGGCCGTTGCCCGGTATCAGATTAGCGAAAAAGACATTCGGGCCATCGAGCGATATATAAGAATTATTCAAGCTGATCTGAGAGGGGTATCAATCTGGCAGGAAATTCAGGATTTTCCAAGGGCTTATGCTACCAGCCTGGTCATCCATGAGATCGTCGAAATCCGTTTACTGCAAGCCAGGGGTATTGACCCCCTCACGCTGGACACCGAAACCTTGCAGCTAACCCTGGCCAGCCATATTGATGCCCATATTCAGGCTACTTACGATGAGCACTCCTATCTTCAAGATCATATCGCTCATGAGTACAAACAGCTTTTTCAAATCGGGACATTACTCAAGGTCAACCGGGCGGATGACTTAGAAACCGATTTTCAACTGCTGCTTGAAAGTGACATTGGGGTCGTGCTTGTGGAGGATGAAAAACTCGAAGACGCTCGGCGAATCATGGCCGAACTGAAAGGAGACACAGTATGAAGGTTCGCAAGTTACAACGATTAAATAACGCCCAGCAGTGGGAGGATCACGGCTATGCCTTTGAGTACGAAAACGGCCAATGCCTCTTTCGCTTTAATACGTTGGTCTGGGGCCGGATCGGGGCGGAGTACAACGCGACGATGAAAAAAAATGGCACGACCTTAGAAGAGGTGGAGACGGTGGTTCTCATTGGCGAACGGCTGCGCTGGCTCGACATTGAGGAAATTGAAGGCGATCCGGAAGAGGTCAAAGCTGAACTCGATGAAGCGTGTAAGATACCAAAGCCGCAGCGGGTATCTATGGCCAAGCCGGCCGCAGCCTAGTCTGGTAGCCACAAATCCGCTCCTTCCCGAAGTTCGGCAATATGCCAGTTGACGGTGAATGTCTTTTCTCCAGCCGATTTGACATAGCCCAACTGCCTGGGTAGACTATTCTGTACAATAGACAGGCAACGGCAGATAACCCCCAGTGGTTGTTTTTCGTTGCCTGTTTTTGTTTTCTGAACAAACGGGCGGCGCGAGATAGTCCAAGGTGACTGTTTCTCGCCGCCCGTATTTTGTTTGGCGGTATATTTTGCAGATCAGGCCAATGCTTACAGGTCAGGGCTAACATACTCAACTGGAGGAGGCTGAGACAAAGACAATGCGTATCGAACCAACTCAATCTTCCCTGATATCGATCCGGGGTGAGATCATCGGCCGGGATGCCAGCAACAACCTGCTGCTCAGGAATGAGGCCGGTATCTTTCGGGTGAAAGTGAGTGCAGAAGAAATTCCCGACAAAGGCAGTCAGATCCATGTGGTGGGCACGCTCCATAGCTTTTTTTACAAGCGCTGCCGGCGGCATCACCTTTACATCCAGGCCAACTCCCTGTCTCCGGCCGCAGCTGAGGTGGATCTGATGTCGCTCTTCTTGCCTCTGGCGCTGGGCCAATGAGGCATGAGTTGTGGAACCAATTCGACCCGAGCGGCCCGGGCGGCGAAAGCCAGCGGCGTGGCCGATGGCAACAGCGGGTATCAGGCCGGTCAGAATGAAGCGATCAGGTTTGATCTACCGACCGGGTCGTTGGAGCAGCGGGCCTTACCGTGGCCGCCACCGGGCCGCCGGCGCGGACAGTGGCGCGATTATAGCCCGACCATCAAGGCCGCGCTCAAAGCCTGGCGGGCCAAGAAAGATGACCGAACCCTGCTGCGGCTGCGCGCCGAGTTGGCCGCCGAACTGGCTGAGCACGCCAGGCGAATGGAGCCCGAGGACCATCCGGCCGGTCGGGCCGGACCCCTGGCCGAGGAGCGAACGGAGTTGTTGCTCTGTTCGGGAGCGGTTGACTGAACTGACTGAGCCGGAGCGAATACGCTTTGTCAGGGAAGCCAATGCCAGCCAGGTGGCTCGCCTGGGGGTGGCCGAACAGGCCCAGGCCGACGCCCGGTTGATCGCACCCGGCTTTCTGGCCGACCTAAAGGTCGCCGGGTCGGATCGGTCGCTGGCCGAGGTGCTCACCAAGCGGGCCAACAGCCCGGTGATTGCTCGCTTTGTCAAGCGGCTCCCGGAAACCGAGCAAGCCGCCTTGATGGATCGTACCGGCAATCTGAGTACGGAAGGGCTGGACCGGCTGGAACGGGCCATGTTTGCCTACGTTATGTCCGGGCCCTCCGGTGAGCGGTTGACCCGGCTGGTCTTTGAGGAAGGGGAGACGATTGATCGGGTTGGAGCTGGGTTGAAACAAGCCCTACCTAAGCTGGGGCAGTTAGAGGATCTGGTTCGGGCCGGCCAGCGAGACAAAGCGTTTAGTCTCGGACCTGACCTGGCGGTGGTCGTAGAAAAGATGCGGGAGCTGCGTCGGCAAGGTTTGGGTGTCACCGACTATGTGCAGCAGTTCAAGATGTTTGAAGAGCTGACACCCTTGCAGGAGCAGTGGCTAGTTCAGCTCGATCAGCGACGGCGGTCAGGTAGAGCGGTCGCAAGCCTGATTAGGGCCTATGCTCAGGCCGCTATGGAGACCGATCCACCGAACCAACGGCCGATGTTTGGTGCAGGGTTCAAAGCCGTGCCTGAAAACCTGCTTCGTGCCGCGCTCAAACAGGTGGGCGGTCACTGGGTTAAGTTGAGGCAAGACGCGCCAGCCCGACGCGAACAAAGGTCCGTCGCAATGTCATAGCAACCAACGAACAGTGAGACCTGGCATGAACCTTTATGAAACGGACAACTCAGCCCGTTCCATTCGGGCGGCCAGGTCGGCCGATGTTGGCTCGGTATAGATCATGACCGTATTCAGATTGGCATGGCCCAGGATGGCGGCCAGACCGCGCAAATCAGCGGGATTGGCCGCCAGATAGCGGGTGGCGAAGGTGTGGCGTAAAACATGCGGACTGAGCAATCGATCGTCGAGGCCGGCTTGCCGGGCATATTTGCGCAGCAGGTAAAAGACAGCACTCCGATCATGCAATGGGCCGCGTTCGCCGACCCACAGGGGATCGTCAACATTCAGGTCAGGCTCGCTGTCCAGGTAGTCGCGCAGGGCCTGCCGCACCGGCGCGGTCAGGGGCACCCGGCGCTGGCCGCCACCCTTACCCCGGCGCACGACGACCTCGCCGCTGCGGTCTTTGAGGACAATATCGGCGACCTGCAAGGCGAGCAGTTCCGAGATGCGCAGGCCGGTACCGAGCAAAAGTTCGACGATGGCAATGTCCCGCAACTGGCCCGATTGATGGACCTGACGCAGCAGCCGGCGCACGGCGACATCATCCAGCGCTTTGGGCCGCCGCGCCGGCAGTCGCAGGCCGGAAATCGACGCTGTCGGGTCCTCCCGAACCAACTGATGAGCCAGGGCCCACTTGAAGAAACGGGAGAGAGCGACCAGGCGGGCGTTGATGGTCGCCGGCGCAGCCTGTTCAACGGTTTGTTGATAGGCTTTCCAGCCGGCAATATCGCGTGGAATGATGGCCGCTGGGTCAAAGGCTTGCCCATACGACTGTTCGGACCAACGGTTGAAGTGGATCAGGGCCCGGCGATAGCCGGCCAGGGTCAACTCGCTTTTACCTTGACGGTCCAGATCGGTTAGCCAGTGTTGGATCGTAGGATGGCTCATGACAAGGCTCTGAAACATTATGGTGGGAGTTTTTTCGCCGTTAGGGGAGCGAAAAACGGGTGTATTTTAGGTACAAACACAAGAATTGTCAATATAATAGGACTTATGTTGTTAACTTATGATGGGAATTTTTTGGGAATGATCGCATTTTCCTTGAAGGATAACTTGTAGATGGCGTGCGAGCAGCGCACTAATTTGGTCAGCAAATGGGTCTGCCAGATCAGCTCCGGCATCGCCCAGTTATCCAGCAAACAGGCCTTCTATGCCGGGGTGGCGGTCGGCGCTTCCGCGACAGGGGCCGGCGCTCTGGCCCTGGCCCGGAGACAGCAGCTGGCCAGGTTACTGGGACGGGGGCCAAAGACCATCTCTGCGCCGCGCCAGGCGATTGCCAGACCCAAACTGAGGCCATTGCCGGGCATGGCCGGGTCGTCCCCGAAGCGCAGCCCAAAGTCGATACCCGGCCTCGCAGCGACCACCTCAAAACCAAAACCGATCCCGACCTTAGTGGCCAGCGACCCGCCGCAGACCAAGTTGCAGGCCGCGCCGATCCAGATGCGCGATAGCGAGGGGCAGCTGGTCACCTCTCAAAACAGCTACCGGGTGGTCCGGCCTGATGGAGCCGACACAGGCCTGGCGATTACGCCCTACCTGGCGCAAAAGGACGGCCAGACGGTCGAAAGCGAGACTGCCTGGGGCGTGACCCATACCGGCACCGGGGCCTTGATCGAGGGACCATTTGAAAGCATCGCCCAGGCGCAAGGGTTGGCCACCGCGCTGTCGCCCCTGCGCTGGACTACGACGCCGCTGCCCCGGGCCGACGTGGATCAGGCCAGGGACCTGATCGAGCAGTATCGCCAGGCGCCGGGACCGGCTGCAGCGGCCAGGGCTAAATCTAAGCGGGTCCAAAAGACGTGACCGATGGCCTGTGAGCAAGCATCGAGCCGGTTCAGCCGGCTGGCCGGGCAGGTTGGGTCCGGGATCGCCCGGCTGGCG
>Ga0302046_10001361_pt1 | contig 22894 bp, 15 predicted proteins | sample RVTome_11_FD_200261 | JGI IMG/M metagenome (GOLD analysis project Ga0302046, IMG submission 200261) | Soil microbial communities from uranium-contaminated site in the Upper Colorado River Basin, Wyoming, United States - RVT147D111 (version 2) ... | reverse complement strand
CGCCTGCCTTGAGGGAGGTGGCCCGCAGGGCCGGAGGGTGTACAACCCATAGGTAACACCCCCAGTCGCTGCGCGACAGCCCCCTCAAGGGGGCGGTTTGGGGTGTTCTCGGCCGTACGTCGTGCAACTTGTCGTGCACCCCTACCGGATCGAAGGGCTTGGCGAGAAAGCCCTGCACGTCGCAGTCGAGCGCGCGCTGTACATCGTGTATCTTCTGATGCGTCGTGAGCAACAGTACCGGCACGTTGTGCAGGTCGTCGTCTCTGCGCAGCTTGCGGATGGCTTCGACGCCGTCCATGCCCGGCATCATGTACCCCATAAAGATCAAATCCGGCCGCTCGATACGGGCCTGAGCCAGCGCCGCAATCCCGTCCTCCGCCTCTTCGACCCGGAAGCCGGCTTCGCGCAGGATGAGGACCAGCTTTTTGCGCAGCAACGCGGCGGCGGCGGCGACCAGGATAGTCCAGCGATGGCCGTCCGCCCTTAGAAACGATCTCAAAAGGGGGTTGTCATCCCGAGCGGAGCGAAGCGAAGTCGAGGGATCTCGCCCTGGAGGGCAAGCAAGGCCGTTGCGGCGAGATGTACTTTGTCAGTCGCCTTCGGCTCGTGTCTCCGCTGGCTGCGCTCGGTCGGAAGGACAGGCCGGGTGTTTTGAGATCGTTTCTTAGCTCGACTTTAGCCTTTTGCCGAAACTGAATCGCCGAAATTAGCTTATTTGCGAAGGGTGTCCGGAGTTTTTGGATGTCTGACCTGAAAACCCAGACATCTAAAAAACCCCAAACCCCTCAAAAACGCTGAAAACGGCGATTTTCGCATAGTCCTAAATGGCTAAAGTCGAGCTTAGCCGTGGAGCTGTAAACCAGTCGATTCAACCCCAGGGCGAGCGCACTATAAAAGTTAGAAGCCAAGCAGTCGTCCGAGATAGTCGTTATCCCAGCCGGCCTGCTTTCTCCTGCCCTTGATGCTCTTGCGCTTGCTCGTCTCGTCTTGACGCAGCAGATTCACCGCCACCCGACGCATCACACTGAAGTTCTCCGCCCCATGATCCCGGCGAATACGACGGGCATCCTCCCCAAAGGAGACATCCAAGACCCAGTGCACCTTGTTCTCTATCCCCCAATGCCTGCGCACCGCCTCGACCATCGCCTCGGCCTCAAGCGGCCGCGAACTGATGTAGTAGCGCTGTTGCGTCGGCCCGTCGCTATAGACATCCCGGTCGTACTCGATCAGGGCCATGCTGGCTAAACCCGCCCACTTGCCAGCGCCATCGAGCCAGGCCACGTCGTGAGAAACCCAACATCGCCGCACCTCTTGGCGGGCATGACCGAGATTGACCGTCTCGGAAGAAGAGACCTCCATCCCCCTGAAATTACGCGCCTTCGCCTCTGCGAAAAACGTCTTGACATCTCCGTGGAGCCTGCTCTGGTTGCCTTTCAGGGCCAAGATGTAATCTGCCCCTTGCTCGTGGATCTGACGGGCCATCTCGCCTTGACAGCCCATCGCATCAATCGTGACAAGGCACCCGGTGAGATCGAGCATCTCAAGCAACTTTGGAATCGCCGTAATCTCGTTGCTCTTGCTCTCGACCTTGTATTGAGCTAAGATCATGCGGTTGGCATGCGCCCAGGCACTGACCATGTGGATGGCGGCCTTCGGATCGTCCTTTTCGTAGGATCCTCGAAGGGTCTTGCCATCGATGCCGACGAAGTCTCCGCCGAGTTCTCCGACGGCGGCTTCGATCCAGGAAAGAAAGCAGGTGGCAAAGCATTCCGGATCGATTGAAGCAAGGACGCGGCGGAAGGTGTCACTCGATGGAAGGCCGTGTTCGAGGTTGAGTTTGTCGGTAAAGAAGGCGTGTTTGGACCGTCCGAAGTCAGCGATGTCGTCCCAGCCATCGGCCCCGCCGAGCACCGCACAGAGGGCGATGGTGAGGATGTCATAGAGTCCATGTAGGGTGTTCCAGTGGTTACGGCGGGGGTCCTCGATGAGGCTAAAGTGCGCCAGAATGCTCGATTGGCCGGGTATGTCCATGTTGCTTCGTGTTGGGGTGGTAAAAACGCACAATACGAAGCAACGAGCCCAACACCGCCTCACACAGTAACTTTACATAGTAACTTTACATAGTGCGCTCGCCCTGCTGCATTAAGGCACACAGGCCTCACCTCGCCCGGCCAATAACTCGCACCTCGGTCTTGCACAATGATCAACTTTCGTATGACGCCCCGGCCCTCGTCCATCGATACGGTCCTTGTTGGAGCCGGGCTGGCAGGTGCCTGTGCAGCCGCTCACTTGAGCCGGACAGCACAGGTGCTCGTGCTCGACGCGGTGCACCCGGCGGCAGGAGCCTCGGGCATCGCTGCCGGGCTGGTCAATCCGCTATCGGGACGCAATGCCAAGGCCGTATGGCGCCTGGATGAAGCCCTGGAAGCCCTTCACGCCATGTTGGACGAGGCGAGGACGACGGCCTTCTTTCAACAGGGCGGCGTCCTCCGCCCCACCGCAGATGCGGAACAGGCGAACCGCTTCCAGACGGTAGCAGCCCGACGGCCTCATCACGCCTCCTGGCTCTCTGCCGAGGCCGTACACGAACGCTTTTCCTGGATCACCGCGCCGGAGGGCGCGCTGCTGGTACGGCAGGGCGGCGCGCTCCCCGTCCTGGCCTTCGTGCACGCCCTGCTGGCAGCCGCACAGCGCCGCCATGCCGAAGTACGCATCGGCACACGGGTTACGGGCTGGGGCGAGGAGACGCATCGGGCCTATGTAGACCTGGGCCACGAGCAGGGTACGGAGCGTATATTCGCCCGCCGTGTTCTACTGGCGATGGGCTATGACTACCATAAGCACCCCGAACTCACCGCGCTGAACCTACACCCCGTCAAGGGCCAGACTGTGCGCGTTGCCTGCCCCGGCGCCTTGCTGCGCCATGACCTGATTCCACTCGCCGGCCAGGGCTACGTAGTCCCCGACGGAGACACCCTGGTCGTCGGCAGTTCCTACGAACGCGGTTTCGCCGACCTGCTGCCTTCCGAGGCGCAGACGCAGGCAATCCTGGCCACAGCAGCCTACATGCTGCCCCTCCTGAAAAACGCGCTGGTGCTCGACGCAACGGCCGGCGTGCGCGTGACGGTGCCCGGCACACGCTTGCCGATGCTCGGTCCGTTACCGGGGCGTTCGCGGATCTGGCTTTTCACAGGGCTCAGTTCAAAAGGCTTGCTTCTTGCCCCCCTGCTCGCCTGTTCCCTGCCGACGTACTTCGAACAACCGGACCGGATCCCCCGAGCGCTACAGGTCCGGTGAACACCGTTCGTCAATCCTGAACGAGGCTGGATTTTGCACCTTTTTACCAGAGTCGCCATGGGGAATCCCCTCGATCCTTTGTACCTTATCCGCGTTTTCAAGCCTGAACACGAAATCAATAGACCTGACTGTATGGAGGTGCGTCCCATGGCCGAAGTTATGACCTCTTCTACGACCGAGATCCTCGGCGGCGAGGCTGAAAGTCTACTCACCCACGTCTGCCGGACCGTTCCCAAAGAACAATTGCACCTGCCCGGCCCCGACTTCGTCGACCGTATCTGGGCCGACTCGGACCGCAATCCGCGTGTGCTTCGTTCCCTTCAGACGCTCTTTGACACCGGACGCCTCGGCGGCACCGGCTACATCTCGATCCTGCCCGTAGACCAGGGCATCGAGCACGCAGCGGGCGCCTCCTTCGCCAAAAATCCGCTCTATTTCGACCCCGCAAACATCGTCAAGCTCGCCATCGAGGGCGGGTGCAACGGCGTGGCTTCGACGTTCGGCGTGCTCGGCGCTGTCGCCCGCAAATACGCCCACAAGATCCCGTTCATCCTCAAGTTCAACCATAACGAACTGCTTTCCTATCCGAATGCACACGACCAGATCCGCTTCGCGCGTATCGAGGATGCCTGGAACATGGGCTGCGTCGGGGTCGGAGCGACGATCTACTTCGGATCGCCAGAATCGGGCCGGCAGTTGCAGGAAGTCACCGAAGCCTTTGCGATGGCGCACGAGCTGGGCATGATGACGATCCTCTGGTGCTACATGCGCAACCCGGGGTTCAAGGTCAACGGCGTCAACCACGAAGCCTCGGCGGACCTGACCGGCCAGGCCAATCATCTCGGCGTGACGATCGAGGCCGACATCATCAAGCAGAAACAGCCCGTCTCGAACGGCGGCTACAAAGCCCTCAACATGGGGGGCTCCAGCTACGGCAAACTCGACGAACGCATCTACACCGAGTTGGCCTCGGACCATCCTATCGACCTGACGCGCTACCAGGTGATCAACTGCTACATGGGCCGCTGTGGGCTGATCAACTCGGGCGGTGCCTCGGGGCAGAACGACTTGCAGCAGGCGGTGCAGACGGCCGTCATCAACAAGCGTGCCGGCGGGATGGGCCTCATTTCGGGCCGCAAAGCCTTCCAGCGCCCGATGGACGAAGGCATCGGCATCCTGCACGCTATCCAGGACGTCTATCTGGATGCTTCCGTCACCGTCGCCTGAAAAAGCAAAAAGGCCCAAGACGCGTTCGAGTCGGCAACCTTTCTCGCGCCAAGTGAAAGTGGGCTCCTGGCCGTTAGTTGTCTTTGCCCTTTGGTTGTTGATACACCTCTTGTCGTAAAGTAGCGTGGTGCACATCCTCACGACGAGGGGGACGCCCTGTTGTGTTTACGCCAGTAAACACACCGAACACTTACGTACCCCTGTCGTATCACCCGCGAAACCCCCTCACCACGCCCCCTTCTAGCACAGCACCCCGCTCACCATGGCAGATAAGCAGGATACGGTCAAGCAAGACGTACAAGCCCACGAAGAAAAGCCGGCCATCGAAGAACAGCCGGCTGCCGAAACCGACGAGCAAACCGACGCCGAGAAGCCGGACGAACCCACAGCCGCCGGGGCCAACGGCGCGCCGGAGCCTACCGCGCCCGAAACCAAGGCCGCACCGGCAACGGTCGACGCCGAAGCAGCGACGGTCGACGCCGTGCCGGCCGCCACCGTCGATGCCGACCGGAAAAGCACGGCGCCGGAACCGCAGAACAGCGACGATCAGCCATCGGTCTCTGCGCTGGCACGCTATACGGCGCACTACCCCGAATGGGCCAAAGAGTTTGCGCGTAAATACTTTACCAAGACCCTGAATCAGTTCGTGCTCTACGGCAACGTACGCGACCTGATCCGGACCGTCGACAGCAACGGCGAAGCGACGTACGTCTCGCTGCGTGAATTCCTGACGTACGACCTCTTTGCCGCACGCGACATCGTCGTCTTCTACGACCGTTCGGCCGGCATCCACTTCACGGACACAGCGTCGCAGCGCGACTTCAACCGCGCCCTGTCCGGCTTCGACACCATCTTCGGGACCGACTATGCCAAGAAGCTCCCGAAAGACCCGGTGCGCGTCCTGGCCGTGCTGGACAATTACTTTCGGATCCGCCTGGGCGAGGGCAAACGCATCGCCTGCGTCATCGATTACGCCGAGACCGTCATCCCTATGGCCGAGGCTTCGATGTACTCGTCGGAGGACCGCAACGCCATCGTGTTCCTGCTCCGCTGGGCCCACGACCCGCTCTTCCTCAAGAGCGACTACACGACGTGCCTGCTGACGGAAAACCTGAGCGACCTCAACCAGCAACTGGTGCAAAGCCCCTGGACCGTCGAAATCCAGATCCCGATGCCCAACGAGGCCGCCCGGCGCCAGTTCACCAGCTGGTATACGAAGGGCCGGGAGCAAGACTTCAATGACCACGCGAGCATCTCGCTCGACACCCTCGCGCAGAACACCTCCGGCCTCAGCTACATCCAGCAGCGTACGATCCTGGCCGACGCCCTCGAGAACCGAGTCCGGCTGACCTACGAGATGCTCTCCGAGATGAAGAAGGAGATGATCGAAGAGGCAGCCTTCGGCATGCTGGAATTCGTCGAGACCGACTTCAACCTCGACATGGTGGCCGGCCATGGCGAAGCCAAGCAACACCTGCGGCAGGCGGCACGGGCCCTCCGCAACAACCGGCCGGACGTGATGCCGATGGGCTATCTCATCAGCGGTCCCGTCGGTACCGGTAAAACGTTCATTATCACCTGCTTCGCCGGGGAAATCGGCATCCCCATGGTGAAGCTGAAGAACTTCCGCTCACAGTGGCAGGGCGTGACGGAAGGCAACCTCGAAAAAATCCTCAACCTGCTCGAAGCCATGACGCCGGTCGCCGTGATGATCGACGAAGCCGACGCGATGATGGGTACCCGCGATACGCAGGGCGACTCGGGCGTCTCCAAACGCGTTTTCGGGCAGATCGCCTCGTTCATGAGCAACCCGAAGCACCGGGGCCGCATCATCTTCTTTCTCGTGACCGCCCGCCCGGACCTGATGCCCATCGACCTGAAAAGACAGGGCCGCGCCGAGGAACATATCGCCCTCTTCTACCCGACCACCCGCGAAGAACGCGAAGAACTCTTCAAGGTGATGATGCGGCGCACCAGCGTCACCCTGCCCATCGAAGAAGTGCCCGAGACGCTCCTCAACGGAGAGCGCACCTTCAGCGGCGCCGATATGGAAGCACTGATGACACGGGCCAAGTTTCGCGCCGCAGCCAGCAGTAAATCCGGCGGCAACGTCACCACCGAGATCCTGCAAGACGTCGTCGACGACTTCATACCACCGACCTATCCGATGGAGGTCGAGTTGCAAACCCTGGCTGCCGTCCTCGAATGCACCAGCCGAGATCTGCTGCCTGAACAATACCGCAACATGAGTCGCGAGACAATCGTGCGGCGCGTCGAAGAAATCAAACGGCTTATCTAAACCGCAACGGGCAGGCTACCGGGAGGCCGTCATCCTTTGCCCTTGCCGGACTTCCCGCTGGTTTCGGCCTTGGAGAGCAGATCCACGTAGAGGTCGTAGCTGATCAGCACGGCGTAGGGCTCGTTATTCTTCTGAACCAGGATGCCCCGCTTGATCTGCTTGGCGTGCTCGACTAATTCCGACGTCTTTGAACGCAATTCGGTGATCGTAGCAACGGCTTCGATACCGCGTGTGCTGTACATATCTTTCCTGCGTGTCGGGTTATGAGTCAACAGGGTATGGTATTAACCCCGATAACACAGCGGCAGTTTCTCACAAATAATAGGGACAACCTGCTGATAGATTGATTGCGCTTTTTTTGCTTCTTCTAGTCTCGATATGTACGCACCTTTACCTTCACCCAGCCCAAATTGCGCCCTCTGCCCGCCCAGCTATTAAGTTGTAACTTTGTTGTATTGGATCCCGGATCGTTCTATTTTCAGGGGGTATCCCACACGCTACAGCACGGAAACTGCTCGTTCGCCGCATGGACCTTTGCCAGGTAACAGGAACCGTCGTCGCCACACGCAAGCAGGAGGCGTTCCGGCCGGCCAAAATGCTCATCGTGCACCGCGTCGACGCACACGGGGCGATCATTCCCGGTGCGAAAGAGATGCTGGCGCTGGATCCGCGCTACGGCGCCGGGGTGGGCGACTACGTTCTTGTGGCGCGTGAAGGCGCCGTCGTTGCTCAACTCATGGAATCCGACGAGGTGTCCGCCAACGTCATCATCGTCGGCGTCGTCGACGACTGGTCGTATGAGGGGTGAGTTTGCAGCGTCGACGCACAGGAAGGCCGCGGCGTTACCCCAAAGGCCCCGGCTTGTTGCGGCGCGTAACGGTCTCTCCACTTTTATACCGCAGCGCCGACGTGTATCTTTATCCCTGTTGTACCGCTCCTAACCCCCGCCCTATCTACCGGCTATCAACATGCGAACCCATCCTTCTCCGCGTATCATCACCAGGATCGCCCCCGCCCTGGTGCTCCTGACGGTGTTGATGTGGATGCCCTCGGGCGCACAGGCCCAGTTGTCCGAAGACGTTCCGCAGGTGACGCGCACGTATGCGCTGGAGCATGCACGCGTCGTCCAGGCGCCGGGCCGCGTCCTCGAACGCGCAACGGTGATCGTCCGCGACGGCCTCATTGCGGCCATCGGGCCCAACGTATCCATTCCGTTCGACGCCGAGCGCATCGCCGCCGACTCGCTGGTGATCTATGCGGGCTTCATCGACGGGCTTTCGCATGCCGGCATCCCGGAACCCGAACAACCGCGCAACCAGCCGCGCCCCGATGACCCGGGGAACCCACCTGACGAAGAAGCCGGCATCCAGCCCGAGCGTGACGTACGCACCCTGCTCGACCCCAAGGAAAAAAGCCTCGCCACGCTGCGCAACGCGGGTTTCACGGTGGCGCATGTGGTACCCTACGGCCAGATGCTGCCCGGCACCGGCGCCGTCATCCTGCTCGCCGGCGACGATCCGAAGGCCCTCGTCCTCAAGGGCGACGCCTCCCTCTTCGCCCAGTTCACGGGCGCACGGCGGATGTACCCGGCCACCGACATGGCCGTCATGTCCAAGCTGCGGCAACTCTACCGGGAAGCCGGCCGCCGCCAGTTGATGGAGACGCGCTATGCCGAAGATCCCACGGGCCTCGAACGTCCTGAATACGACCCCGCCCATTATGCCCTGTTTCCCGTCCTCGACGGTGAAAAGCCGGTCTATTTCCACACCGAAAACGCGCTCGACCTGCACCGTGCGCTCGACCTGCGCCAGCGGCTCGGCTTCCCGCTTGTGCTGACCGGCCTGAGCCAGAGCTTCGACGCCGTCGACGCGCTCAAGCAGGCCGACGTACCGCTGCTGCTCACCCTCGACCTGCCCGAAGCGCCGCAAACACCACGCGAAGGCCAGGATGATGCAGCCGAGACCGACTCGACGGAGACGCCGCCGACCATGGGTCCGACGGACGAGGCCGAAGAACTGCCGCAGGCGCAGCCGCCGGATTATAACCCCGACCTGCGTACCCGCTCCTTCGAGGACGCCGAGGCGGAGAAGAAAAACCTGGAAGCCCGCCAGGAGATGACCCGCGAGCAATACTTTGCCTCGGCCGCTACCCTTCACGACGCCGGCCTGCGCTTCGGCTTCACGACGCTGGACGCCAAACCCGAGGACGTGATGAAGAACCTGCGCAAGATGGTCGAACACGGCCTGCCTGAAGACGCAGCGCTGGCCGCCCTGACGACGACGCCTGCCGAAATCCTCGGCCTGTCGGCCAGCCTGGGCACCGTCGAGCCCGGCAAGATGGCCAACCTCGTCGTTGCCTCCGGCCCGATCTTCGAGGAGGACACGAAGGTGCGCTATGTCTTTATCGACGGGCAGAAGTACGAGCCCGCGTCGGCGCCGGCTACCGGACGCAGACGCCCTGCCACCCGAAACTAGCCCAACCGAAACCAGCTACGAACGGCTCTCGACGAGGGATACCCCATGAAAACAGGCTTCCATTCCTTGCTGCTCTCGCCCGCGTTGCTCCTGCTCGCATCGACGTTTGCAGTCTCGGTGCAGGCGCAAGAGGTAGAACGGGGCGATGTGCTCATCCAGCACGCCACGGTGCTCACCGTCACCAACGGTACGCTGAACGATACCGACATCCTGGTGCAGGACGGCAAGATCGCCCGGATCGGCCAGGGCCTCCGCGCGCCGAACGGCGTCGAGACCCTCGACGCCACGGGCATGTACGTGATGCCCGGCATCATCGACGCCCACTCGCACATCGCCATCAGCAACGTCAACGAGTCGACGTCCCCCGTCACGGCCCACGTCAGCGTGGGCGACGTGCTCGACCCCTACGACATCGCCCTCTACCGGGCGCTGGCGGGCGGAGTCACGATCTCCCACGTGATGCACGGCTCGGCGAACGTCATCGGCGGGCAAAACGAGACCATCAAACACCGCTACGGCGTCAAGGACCCGGCGTTGCTGCCGATGGACGGGGCCCCGCGCACCATCAAGTTCGCCCTGGGTGAAAACCCGACGCGGGTGCATGGGCGGGGGAGCAACATCGTGCCCGCCTCGCGCATGGGCGTCGAGTTCGTCATCCGGCAAGCCTTCTCCGAAGCCCAGCGCTACCAGGAAGCCTGGGATCGCTACGAGGCCCGCCGCCAGAACGACGCCCGCGCCATCCCGCCCGAATACAACGAACGGCTGGAAGTCATCGCCGCGATCCTGAAAGGCGAGATCCTGATCAACTGCCACTCGTATCGCGCGGACGAGATCCTGATGCTGTTGGACGTACTCCGCGACTTCGGCGTCGAGCGCATCACGTTCCAGCACGTCAACGAAGGCTTCAAGATCGCACCCGAGCTGGCCGCCTTCGGGGCCGGAGCCTCGGTCTTCGCCGACTGGTGGGCCTACAAGTTCGAGGTCTATTACTCGACAGCCTACAACGCCGCGATCCTGACGCGCAACGGCGTCGTCACCTCCATCAACTCGGACTCCCAGGAACTCGACCGCCACCTCTACCACGAAGCAGCCAAGACGCAGAAATACGGCGACCTGTCGGACGACGAGGCGCTGGCCCTCATCACCATCAACCCGGCCCGGCAACTCGGCATCGCCGACCGGGTCGGCTCCATCGAGATGGGCAAAGACGCCGACCTGGCGATCTTCAACGCGCACCCGCTCTCGGTCTACGCCGTTGCGCAGAAAACGATCGTAGACGGTGTCGTGCGCTTCGACGTCCAGGCCGACCCCGACGACATGCGCCTGGAGGTGGACCCCGAGACGCCGGTCGAGACGGCCTTCCTCTGGGAAGGACACGACGACCGCTGCATGGAAGGCACCGACCTCCTCGGCTTCTTCACCGGCCAGTGATCTCCCCTGCCCCGCACCCCTCGGCGACGCGCCCCCTTTCTGCCCAACCGATATCGAAGCCATGAACGTCCTGCTTATCTTCTTCTTCGCCCTGCGCCTGGTGATCGCACCTGCGCCCGACGACGCGGCGAAAGCCCGCCAGGGTGTCTTTGCCCTGACCAACGCCCGCATCGTCACCGTCACCAACGGCACCCTCGAAAACGCCACCCTCGTCATCCGCAACGACCGGATCGTGGCCCTCGGCACCGACGTCGCGATCCCGGCCGACGCCGAGGTCATCGACTGCGCGGGCCTGACCATCTACCCCGGCCTCATCGACAGCGGCACCCAGCTGGGCCTCATCGAGGTCGGCTCGCTGCCCGAGACGAGCGACGCCAGCGAGATCGGCGACCTGACGCCCCAGATGCAGGCCCTCACCGCCGTCAACCCCAACGGCATGGCGATCCCCGTCACCCGCGTCAACGGCGTTACCACCGTCCTCACCGAGCCCTCGGGCGGCCTGCTCCCCGGCACGGCGGCGCTGATCAACCTGCACGGGTATACGCCCGAACAGATGCACGTCGGCGCGGTGGAGGTCGTCAAGCTCCAGTTCCCCCGGACGGGCCGGCGGGGACGCTTCGACCGGCGTTCCGAGGAAGACGTCAAAAAAGCCGTCGAGGAAGCGATGAAAAAGCTCGACGACACGTGGAACCAGGCAACCCTCTACGCCCGCATCGACTCGTCGTATCGCGCCAATCCGGAGAAGGATCGCCGCCCCGAGTACGTACCCGCCATGATTGCGCTGCTGCCGGTCCTCCGGGGTGAGCGCCCGCTGATGATCACGGTGGATGCCTCCGCCGACATCGAGGCGGCCCTGAAGTGGGTGAAAAAGCACAACATCCCCAACGTGATCTTCACCGGCCTGTCCGAGGGCTGGCGCGTGGCGGATCAACTCGCCGAGGCGGGCATCCCGTGCCTCGTCGGCCCCGTCCTGTCGACCCCGACGCGCGATAGCGACCGGTACGACAAAGCCTACGCGAACGTGGGCCTGATGCACCAGGCGGGCGTCAAGGTGGCGATCCGTACGGGCGAGACGGAGAACGTGCGCAACCTGCCCTATCACGCGGGCTTTGCGGCTGCCTACGGCCTGGGCAAGGAAGAAGCCCTGCGCGCCGTCACCATCGTCCCGGCCGAAATCTTCGGCGTCAGCGACCAGATCGGCTCGCTCGAAGTGGGAAAGAAGGCGACCCTCTTCGTGGCGGACGGCGACCCGTTCGAGACGCGGACGGACATCCACCACCTCTTCATCGACGGCTACAAGCTCCCCCTGGAGAGCCGGCATACACAGCTCTACGAAGAGTTTCTCCACCGCGTGCCGGGCCTTGAGAAAACTTCGGAGCAGGTAGGCGAGAGGCCGTGATCAACGAATACGTCAATGCCGAGCATGCCCTGAAATACCTGGCCGTTGCCGACCGGATCCCCCACCGCACCGAAGGGGAGGCGCTCCTGCTCGGCTTCATTCCCAGGCAGGCCCGGCGGATCCTCGATCTAGGCACCGGAGACGGTCGACTGCTCCACCTGCTTATGCTGGATCGTCCGCATGCAGCCGGCGTCGCGCTGGACTTCTCTCCGACCATGTTAGAAGCCGCACGCGCCCGATTTCGGGAGGCGCCGCGCATCGAGGTCGTCGACCATGATCTCGATGCACCGCTGCCGAACCTGGGCCGCTTCGACGTGGTGGTGTCCGGCTTTGCCATTCATCACTGCCCGGACGAACGCAAGCGCGCCCTCTACCGAGAGGTCTATGCCCTGTTGGAACCGGGCGGCGTGTTCTGTAACCTGGAGCACGTGGCCTCGCCCACGGCGCCCTTGCACGCGCGCTTCCTGGAGGCCCTCGGCATTACGGCAGACGAGGAAGATCCGTCGAACAAGCTGGTCGGCGTAGAAACGCAGTTGACCTGGTTGCGCGAGATCGGCTTTGTGGAGGTGGACTGCTACTGGAAGTGGTTGGAACTGGCGCTGTTCGGGGGGAGCAAGCCGGTCTCCGGAGCCGTATAGGCGTAGGAGAGCGGTTTTTCGAAGATAGCGGATGGAGGATCGCCCGGCGATACCATCAAAGCGAGGATCCTCTATCTTCCATCCGCAACGCCCCCATACGTCCACACGTCCATACCTCCAAACCGTGCCTATGCTCACATGGATTGCACTCCTTCGCGGCATCAACGTCGGCGGCAAGCACCGCTTGCCGATGAGCGAGTTGGTGGACATCCTGCAATCGCTCCGGCTCCACAACGTCAAGACCTACATCCAAAGCGGCAATGCGGTGTTCCAGTCGTCGGGACCGATCGCCGCGACGCTGGATGCCGAGATTGCCGCGACCATTGAGCAGCGGCACGGGTTCAGGCCGCGCGTCCTCCTGCTGAGCACGGATCAATTCGCAGACGCCGTGGCATCCAACCCCTTTCCGGAGGCCGACGACGCGCCGAAGACCCTTCACCTGTTCTTCCTCGCTTCCCCGCCCACGGCGCCCGACCTTGAAGCCCTGCACAAGGTCCAAGCACCGTCCGAGCGGTTCCATCTCACGGACCCGGTTTTTTATCTGTACACGCCCGACGGTTTCGGTCGGTCTAAGCTGGCGGAGAGGGCCGAGCGTTACTTGGGGGTAGCGGCGACTGCCCGCAACTGGCGGACCGTCAAGCAACTGTGGGATATGGCAACCGCGCTTTGAAGCGTTGCACTCTGTGGCACAACCGGCTCGAAGCGTTACGGCACGGCGAATTCGTCAAATCGGCACGCCGCCAACCCTACGACCACATCCACCCGGTCAGCCGTTCAACACCGCGATCAGCCGGTCCATATCGTCGGTGTTGTTGTACAATGCGGGCGAGACGCGTATGCGGTTGCCGGACAGGGACACCACCACGTTCGCCGCTTCGAGCCTCGGTTGCACGGCCTCCAGGTCCCGGGCGATAAACGTGATGAGGGGCGAGCGCTCCACGTCGGGCGTAATGCAGGTGTATCGATCCGGGTCCGCCCCGGCCAGGAGATGCCGGTTCAGCGCCACCGAATGGGCCAGCGCCTGTTCGACGCCGACCTCGTGCAAAAACGTCAGCCCTTCGTAGGCGGCGCAATAGCCGAGATAGCTGACGTGGCCCGGCTGGTAGCGCCGGGCGTCGTCCGGCGCTTGGTATATAAAATCGCCGTGGGCTGCGTCGGGGTTCTCCACCCACGGCGCGTAGTTGTGGCGTATGTGCCCCGGGAAAAGCCGATCCGGCAGGCGGGCACCTTGCAGGTCTCTCCGCACGAACAGGAAGCCGGTGCCATGCACCCCGTACAACCATTTGTAGCACGAGCACGCCGCCACGTCGATCCCCATCCGCTTCACGTTCAGCGGGACGATGCCCGCCGCCTGGATGATGTCCGCGTAGACGAGGGCGCCGTGGCGGTGGGCCGCTGCCGACAGGGCCTCGATATCCTCGATGTGCCCGTTGATGTTGGATACCAGGCTCACCGCGACGAGCGCCGTCCGGTCGTCGATGGCGGCTTGCATGTCCTCGACGCGCACCTGCCAGTCCCGTGAACGGACGATGCGGACATCAAGCCCCGCCTGTTGCAACCCGATCAGGTTGTGGAGCGACCCGGTGAAGTGCAGGTCGTTGGTGACGATGTTCTTTCCCTGCCGGAGGGCGTCGACCGCCTCCAACGCGATCTGTTCGCCCGCTTTGGTGCATTGCACCAGGCCCACCTCGGCCTCATCGGCCCCGATCAAGGCGGCGAAGAGGCCCCTGATCCGGGATTGCATCTCCTGGAAGTAGGTCCCCCGCCCCTCCTCCGGGCCTAGCTGCTGAAAAGCCAGGAACCGCTGCATCCCCTCCAGGCTGAAATCGCCCAGCGGCATCATCCCGGCGGCATTGAGATAGGTCTGCTCCTTCAGCCTCGGAAAGGCATCGCGGATCTCCTCCGGCGCGGCAGCAACCCGCAGACCCCCTCCCGGCCAGGCCAGCGCCCCCAGCGTGCCGCCCAGCCCTGTTGCAACGAAGGCACGTCGATCCATGTCGGTAGGGTTAAAGCCCGGCGTGATCCCAGCGGGGTACGTCTCACTTCAGCACCATCAACGTCCGCTGCTGCACGTACCCGTCTGCCGTAAGGCGATAAATGTACGGGCCGCTGGGTAGCCCGGTTGCGTCAAAGACCACGCCGTAGGCGCCGACGGCCAGCGGCTCGGCTACGAGGGTGGCGACCTCCTGCCCGAGCAGGTTGAACACCGCAAGCCGGGTGAAGCCGGCAGAAGCGACGTCGAAACGGATAGTCGTCTCGGGATTGAAGGGATTGGGATAGTTGCCGTGCAAGGCGAACCGGCCGGGCACATCCCGGTCCTCCGTAGCCGTGCTGATCGCCGGCATCTCCACGTTGCCGACTCCATCGACGGTGAGGAGGGCCAGGGCAGGATCGCCCCCGACAGTGCCGGACGTCAGGACCAGCTTCGCGCCGGCATCGAGGCTGTTGCTCTCGCCGATTTCCAGGCGAAAAACATCCACCCGTGCATCGTTGGCAAGGACTTCGATGTTGTAGATGCCGGTCTCGATCACGATCGGGTCGGTGAACTGCCCGAAGGCGAGATCGTCAACGAGCATCATCGGCGGTGTCTCGTCCAGAATACGAAAGTCGACGGCATCGGCGCCGTTGCCGCCGTGGGCAATGACCAGGAAGGTTTTGCCGTCTTCCGAGCGATCTCCACTGATCGGTTTCACGACGACATCGAGATTTTGCCCGAGCGCCCCCAGCGCAACCGCCCAGTGCGCCCTCTGTTCGATAAGGGTGACCGTTTTAGATAAAATCGGGTTGCCGTTGTCCGGGTCGCCGGCAGCCACGAGGTCAATGCGCTGCTCCCCGGCCAACACCGTGAGGCGGGAGGTCGCCTGGCGAAAGTCGAGGCCTTCGACCACGAGCGAATCTCCCACGTAGACGTCGACCGGGCCGGTCCCCGGTACGTTGTGGACAAACTGCATGCTGGCGACGGCTGCCGGCGGCGGCGGCGCTTTGGTCAGCTGGAGTTCGAGCAGGAGGTTCGCGTTGACGAACGCCGGCTCCGCCGAATTCCGGATCGAAAAAAAGACATCGGCGGCATCGACGTCCAGGGAGTCCACGTAGATCAGGCTGCGGGCGGGAAAATAACGCGTATCGGTCGTATCGGTCGAGCCGCCGTCAAAGAGGAATGTAAGCGCCGCATCGTTGGAGGCATCCACAACCGCCAGTTGCAAAACGTATTGCTCATCCTTGACGATCTCGAAATCCCCGGAGGAGAGATCGATCTGGTTGACAAAGTTGCCGGGCTGGGGAAACTGACGGGCCGCCAGCGCGGAAAAATCGACGTCGACGGAGTCGATGCCGGGCTGAAAAATCGGGTCGGTCAGCACAAACGCTCCCTCGATCAGCTTGATACGCAGCGTGCCCGTCCCGCGAATACCGGGCGAGGGGGCACGGTTCTCCAACGAGAAATCGACACGATCGACCGTACCGTCGAAGGGTGCTTCGAAAAATAAGATCACGGCCCGAAAGATGCGGTCTGGCCGGGCTCCCAGATCAACGGGGATGACTACCGGCCGGGTCAGGTCGTAATAGAGCAGCGTCTCATCGAAGGCGGTGGCGCGGGCCTGCCCGGCGGCTTTATCGACGTCAAGCACATGCGGGACGGCCGGAACCGACCCGAACGCGGCTCGATCCATCGACTTCGACTGCCCGAAGCTCGGCGTCGTGAAAAGCAACAGCGCGCTTACGAAGAAGCCCACCCAGGTCATGGTCTTGCGCATGGAAGGGTCGAATTGCATAGCGAAGAAATAACGTTCTGACGGGAAAACCTGCCTGCCGGGGCGTATAGGCATTCGGGATGATTGTCCGTATGCCCCCAAACACACCTCGAACTTAGGGTTCCGGTCTACGCGCTTCAAGGGGCGGCAGCCTCATTTGCATACACGTAACACCTGGGAGCCTCGGAGAAATCCGCTCACCAGACCACCACCACCTGCTGCGACGTAGTGAAGGTAGTAGCGGCGCTGCGGGCCCTCAAACGGGCTATGTAGAGACCACTGGCTACCCGCCGCCCGGCCTGATCGGTGCCCTCCCAGACGACCGAATGCGTGCCGGTGCTCTTCCGCCCGACCGTCAGCGCCCGGACCTTGCGCCCGAGCACGTCATAGACGGTCAGCGTCACGTCGCTCGGCGCGGCGACGTCGAAGGCGAACGAGGCCGGCGGCACGGCAGGATGCGGATAGAGGGGATGGAAAGCAAACCGGCCCGGCCCCGGCGCCGGATCCTCGATGGCGACGGGGGTAGCCAGGGTGTTGTCCCAGAGATCCTGCGCACGGTCGGCGTTTTGCAGCAGGTCGTTCTGGCTCTGCCCGGCGACGACGGCGAAGGCCACCTCGACGGACGAGCCCAGATCAATCGTGAAGGGACCCACCCCGGTCAGTTGAGAAACATCCGTCGCACCCAAGCTCTTCCGCTGGACGCCGCCCCTGAGGTAGTCCCACTTCTCTTGCTCGGAGAACCCCCCGGCATCCCCGCCCCGGTAGATCTCAGTAGGGTTGTCGATGGCGCGGTAGGAGAGCGAGGCACCGCCCGTCAAGACCCGCGTGCCGACGAGGATCGTCGGGCTGAGACCGTCCTGGACGAATCCCATCTGCCGGATCTCGTCGTAGCCGGCGACGTCCTGTTGCGGATCGACGGCGTGGACGTCCCAGTCGAAAAACAGGCCCGCGTAGAGGTTCGAGATCGTCTCGGTGGTCGTGTTGGAGATGGCATACCGCAGGATGATGAAGTCCTCGTTTTCGGGCGCAGCATCGACATAGCTCTCCTGCAAGATCGAAAGGCCGATGGGCGACGGCGCGGCGGTGTCTACGAACTCGACCCGCGCCTGCTCCGCCGTCAACGCAGCCGGGCGGATGATTTCGAGGACCGATCCGTCCTTCAACGTGAAGTCGACATCCTGCTCCACGGTCGTGCTGATGCCGCGCACGCAGTCGGACACGGCATCCGGCCCGGTAGCCACAAGCAACCCGCCCTCAAAAAGCACATCGCGCCCGCTCGTGACGAAGCCGATGCCGGACGACGACCCTTGAAACGCGAGATACCCGATGTTGCCCTCATTCGTGACGGAAACCTGAAGCGCAGGCGCTGCGCCCGGCGCACCCGAGGTATGGCTCGCCACGGCGGTTTCGTTAGCAGGGAGCCGGAAAACATCGGCCTCGTCCCGGTAGGTGCCTGCCTGCGCCCGGGTCGAGAACAAGAGGACGCGGTTGTTAGGCGTATCCTGGGCCATGTCGAACGCAAAGGTGACGGTCGTGCCGGCGCCCGTCGCCAACATCCCGGCACCCACGGAGCCCGTCGTCATGGAGACGAACGGGTCGTCCGAGAGAAGTTCGAGGGTGACGCCCGACGCGTCGGCGAGGTAGTTGGTAAACGTAGCCGTAACCTCCACCGTCTCGCCGCTTCGGATGTCGAGATTGCCGTCGCTGGTCGTATACGACCAGTCGGTGAGCCGAATGGAGGGGCTGCCGGTCTCGGTGACGGCCCGCAGCGCATTGACGCGGCCCCGCCCCAGCCGGCCCGCGAGGGCGGGGTTGGCGGCGTCGATGTTGTCGGCCGTGATGCGCACTTGCTCGCGCACCTGGTCTACCGTGTACGCGGGAAACCAGGTCTTGACGAGCGCGGCGACGCCGGTCACCAGCGGAGACGCGAACGAAGTCCCGTTGAGCGGCAGGGTGTTATACTGGCCGTTGGGGATGGTCGAGTCGATATTCCGGCCCGGCGCGAAGACGTTGACCGACTTCCCGTAGTTGAACCCCCCGTGGGTGTCGGAATCTTTCTGGGTGCCGCTGACCGACAGTACCTTCGGATAGCCTGCCGGGTAGAACGGCTCGCGGTCGGCATCGCGCCCTTCGTTGCCGGCCGCGGCCACCACCAGGGCGCCCTGCTCATACGCTACCTCGATGACCTGTCGCTCGGTCTCCGACGCGCTTTCGCCGCCCCAGCTCGCGTTGATGATGGCGGCGCCGTTCATGGCCGCGTAGAGGATGCCGAGGAAGCCGCCGCAGATCAGGCTGTCCTGGTTCGGGCAGGCGGCGTTGACGGCCATGAATCGCGCATTCCAGCTCGTACCCGCGACGCCGACCCCGTTGTCGGTCACCGCGACGGCCGTGCCGGCCACCGCCGTGCCGTGCTGGGCGTTACGCGGCAAGTCGGGCAGGCCGGTCGGGTCGGCCGTTCCCGGCAACCCGGTGGCATAGTTCCACCCGTGGATATCGTCGACGAAGCCGTTGCCGTCGTCGTCGACCCCGTTGCCGTCGACCTCAAGGGGATTGGTCCAGACGTTGGCTTGCAGGTCCGGATGGCGCCACTCGGTGCCCCCGTCGATGATGGCGACGACGACGTCTCCTTGTTCGCCTTTGACGACGTCCCACGCTTCGGGCGCCCGAAGCTGCTGCAAGTGCGTCATCCTGCTGAAGAGCGCGTCGTTGGGCGTAGCGCCCGGTACAGCCGTCGACATCGGCCCGTCGCCGGTGATCCGGCGGAGGTAGTGCGGCTCGGCATAGACCACGTTGGGATCCTGCGCCAGGGCGGCAGCTACGCGTTGAGGCAGCCTCGGCGTACCGTATCGAACGAGGTAGGTCCGCCGCAACGCCGCCGCCTGTTCGGACAGCGCGCGCTTCGAAGCGACCTGCTCCAGGAAAGGAAACGCCCGCTCCAGGGCATAGACCTGGTGGCGCTCGGCGATCCGGTCGAAAGAAGCCAGGCCGGTCTTCGCAGCCCCCTCGGGAAGCTCGACGCCCGCTTTAAACTGGACCAACACGACGCCCGGCACGGCGGCATCGCTTCGGTGCTGGTCGTCGTCCGATTCTCCGGCGGCATATGCAACCGGCGTGGCGGCAACAACCAGGAAGAGGATGATCCAACGCATTGCTACAGACGGCCTGCAGCTAAGGTAGCGGGCGTTGATCCTGTGCATGGGACTCTCGTCAACGGAAGGATACGGAAACAAACGGGGACGATAAAGCCGCCCGGCCCAACATGGTTCCACGCCGTACGATTCTTGCGGGATCTTTGCAACCGGAATCTCGCATAACCCGCGCACGCAGGCACCGGGTATGTCTGCGCTTTGCGGTGAAGAGTACACCACGAGACCTGAGAGGTCTCTACGCCTCCCTGAACGCGCCTTCCTTGCTCGTTGGGGGAATTCGCTGGTCGAGGCGAGGCCGAATAGACCTCTCAGGTCTGGCGTCACCGTTTGAGACACACCTGCCTGGCACCGGACAAGCCCGGCGAACGCCGTTGTTCTCCAGCGCTGTTTTCAGTATCCTGAGACGAACCGATCGGAGGATCCACATCGGCAGACACGCTATCGCATCAGGCTATGAAATCCTGCCCCCTGTGCAATACCACGTATGCATCCGGCGATACCTGCCCCGACGATGGAGCCACGCTCATCACCCTGAGCCCGCGCATCGAACTCTTTGTCGGGCAGGTGTTGAAGGAGGCGTATCGTATTGAAGAGCGGGTCAGCGCGGGCGGGATGGGCGTCGTGTACCGGGCCACCCAGCTTCGCCTGGGCCGTAACGTGGCCCTCAAAGTGGTACAACCGCACCACCAGTCTACGCCGGACATTATCAAGCGCTTCTTTCGGGAGGCCCGCCTCCTCAGCCAGGTCAGCCACCCCAACATCGTCAGCATCATCGATTTCGGCAACACGGAGGACGGCCTGATTTACATGGTGATGGAGTACCTGGAAGGCAAGACGCTGCACAAACATGTGCAGAACAATCGGGGCTTAGCGTTGCATGAAATCGTCCACATCATGCAGCAGGTGTGCCAGGGCGTCGCGGCCGCGCACCAGTATCCCATCATCCATCGCGACCTGAAGCCGTCGAATATTTTTCTGGCGCGGATTGCCGGCGGCGGGCACGTCGCCAAGATCCTGGACTTCGGGATCAGCAAAACCCTGGACGACTCCTCGGAGCCGACTTCGGACCTGACGAAGACGGGCGTGATCCTCGGCACGCCCGGATACATCTCGCCCGAACAGATCTCCGGGGCGACGCAGCCGGGGATCCGAGCCGACATTTACGCCCTCGGCGGCATCCTGTATTTCATGCTGTCCGGCAGGCGGCCTTTTCACGAAGAAACGCACACGACGGCCCTGCTGAAGCAGCTCTCAGAGCGGCCTTCTCCCATCGACCCGAGCCGCCTGACCGAACCCCGCTGTGTCCACCTGATACCCGTCGCCGCCCGGGCAATGCAACCCGACCCCGAAGCACGGTATCCCGACGTGCCGACCTTGATGGAGGCTATCCACGAGGCAGCCGAACAGGAGCAGCCCGCCGCCGCGCTGCGCACCGGGAAGGCCGGCCTCTCCCAGGGCCCGCTTCCGCTACGCGCCGCACCCGATCCCGGCAACACGCAGGACCTTACGCAAACCCTTCCCCTGGCGGCCCACCCTGATCCGGCCCCGGCCCCCGGCCGGAAGCGCCGCCTGCACTGGGCCGGTGGCGGCGTGCTGGTGGCCCTGACCGCGTTGACCCTGTGGATGATCGTTGGTCCCGGACGGTCGGCGACGCCCCATGCCGGGGTCACCCGGAACACGATTACCGTGGGCATGAGTGCCGCCTTCTCCGGCCCGGCCCGAGAGATAGGCCGCGACATGCAGGTGGGCATGGAGACGTACTTCAAGACGGTGAACGACGCCGGGGGGGTGCGGGGCCGCTCTATAGCGTTGATCGCGCTGGACGACGGCTATGAGCCGGAGCAGGCGCTGACCAACATGAAGACGTTGATCGAGGAACGCCAGGTCTTTGCGGTCATCGGCAATGTGGGTACGCCCACGGCCCAGGTAACCGCGCCCTATGCCGTCGCGCAACGCGTGCTCTTTTTCGGAGCCTTTACCGGAGCCGACCTCCTCCGCCAGGACCCGCCGGAACGCTACGTCTTCAACTACCGGGCCAGCTACGCGCAAGAGACGGCCGCCATGGTGCAATATTTTATCGAGGTCAAGGGATTCACCCCCGCAGAGATTGCCGTCTTTGCGCAAAATGACAGCTACGGCGATGCCGGGTTCCGGGGCGTGGCGATTACGCTGCGCGCCTACGACCACCACGCGGACGATATCCTCCGCGTAGGCTATGAGCGCAACACCGTCGTCGTGGACGAGGCCGTAGCCACCCTGCTGGCCCATCCCGTAGCCCCCCGCGCCATCGTCATGGTGGGGACGTACAAGCCGAGCGCCCGGTTCATCCAGCACGTCAAAGAGGCCGGGCTCGACGTGCTCTTCGCCAATGTGTCCTTCGTAGGAAGCCAGGCGCTCGCTGAAGAGTTCCGAGAAATCGGGGCGCACTTCGCCGATGGGGTTATCGTCACCCAGGTCGTTCCGCACTACGCGGCGCAAACCACAGGCGTCCTGGATTATCAAGAGCACCTGTCCCGCTATGAGCCAAGCGAACAGCCGGGCTTCATCTCGCTGGAGGGCTATGTAACGGCCCAGCTGCTGGTAGAAGGGTTGCGACGCGCCGAAGAGCTCACTACGGAGAGCGTGATCGACGCCCTGGAAAGCATCCGCGACCTGGACCTGGGCATGGGGTCCGTGATCAACCTCGGCCCCTCGCAACATCAAGCCTCCGACAAGGTCTGGGGCACCGTCCTAGACGAGACCGCCACCTATCACATCTTGAACCTGGAGTAGCCCCCTACGGCCACAGCCGGGTACTTTCATTTTTTTCGTCGGCTGTTCGTAGCTTTACGGGGTAGGCAACCTGTTTTCAGGAGCGTGTACTTGGAGCGGTATCATCCAGTAAGGCGACACCCTCGAAGACATCTGCGCGCTGGAGCCGGGCCCCTGCCGGCTCGCCTGCATGACGCGAGCCGGCAGGCAGGTCGTCCTAGAGATCCTCGCGCCCTGAGGCCGCCGCTGATAGTTCTTGATGATTTCATTGAGGGTGGGACATAAATGCTAAGTTGTTGAAAAACAAGAGCCGCACCGGATGTTGGCTCCGCACGGCTCCGGCTATAGCTTGAGGGTGACGAGCCACTCAAGCCCAACAGCCAAAGCCATGACACACCCCGATACTCTGTTGTTCAAACTCAGTAGATCTCGATTTCATGCAGAACGCTGCGAGTAGCCCGAAAAACACCTGTTTCTCTT
>Ga0302046_10001359_pt1 | contig 22916 bp, 18 predicted proteins | sample RVTome_11_FD_200261 | JGI IMG/M metagenome (GOLD analysis project Ga0302046, IMG submission 200261) | Soil microbial communities from uranium-contaminated site in the Upper Colorado River Basin, Wyoming, United States - RVT147D111 (version 2) ... | reverse complement strand
CAGAACGCGGCGTCGATCGCCGGGCTCCTGCTCACCACCGAAGCGCTGGTCACCCAGGTCAAGGAGCAGACGAACGGCCAGGGCGCCGGCGCCGCCGGCGGCATGGACGGCATGGACGGCATGTATTGACGTCAAGCCTCCGGGAAGAAGAAAAAAGGACGGCGCATGCCGTCCTTCATTGGTCCCGATGCCCTCTCCGAACGAGATGGGCCTTTTGAAAACGGGCTCGAATCGAGCCCGAGCTCTCGATTCGAGCTTTCCGTCTAGGGCGCCTCCCGAACCGTCCCGAGCACGTCGAGGCGGCCGCTGCCGATCAGGCTGACGAGGGCGTCGATCCTCTCGCTGCCGTGGCGCAGCGCGTTCTTGATGCTCTGGACCGACGCGGTGCTCCGCGCCGGGTAGCGGTGGACGAGCAGGGCCGCGGTCCCCGCCACCAGGGGCGCGCTGAAGGAAGTCCCCCAGCCGGCGCCGTAGAGCCCGCCCGGGTAGGCGGAGACCACGCCGTTGCCCGGCGCCCCCAGGTCGACGAGGTTGGAGCCGTAGTTGGAGAAGCCGGCGAGCCCGTCGCCGGCGAGCGCCGCGACGGCGACGGCGTCCTCCAGGGCCGCGGGGTAGACCATGACGTTCTGCCCCTGGTTGCCGGCCGCCGCCACGCAGACGACGCCGCGGCTGCGGGCGTATTGCACGGCCTTCCTCAGATCCTTCGAGCCCGACTCCATGCTGAAGCTCATGCTGATCACGTCGGCGCCGTGGTCGACCGCGTAGTAGATCGCGCGCACGACGTCGAAGAGGTGGCCCTGGCCGCCGCCGTCGAAGACCCGCAGCGGCATGATCTGCGCGCTCGGCGCGGCGAGGCGGACGAGCCCGGCCACCATGGTGCCGTGGCCGAAGTAGGCCGGCAGGGGCTGCTGCTCGAGGATGGCGGCCACCGACTGCTCGAGGATGGCGGCCACCGACTGCTCGAGCACCAGCACCTCGCCTTCGCCCTCGAGGATGGCGGCCACCGACTGCTCGAGGATGGCGGCCACCGACTGCTCGAGGATGGCGGCCACGGATTGGTCGAGCATGGAGAGCTCGGAAGGGATGCCGGCGGTCTCGAGGAGGAAGTCGTAGCCGGGCACGAGGGCGCCGCGCAGCAGCTCGTGATCGGCGTCGACGCCGGTATCGATCACCGCGACCACGGCCGAGCCGCAATCGCCGTTCTCCAGGTGCCCCTCGTGGAGCCTGATCTCGCGGGCCGCCTGCTGGTCGGCGTAGCCGCTCCACAGCAATCCCGAGAAGCCCTGGCCGAGGCAGGGAGTCGTGAAGTCGCTCGGCTTGGCCAGGTCGACGGCGACGTCCTCCTGGGCCGGCTGGATGAGCAGCGACGTGGGTAGCGTCGCGATCTCTACCCGGCTCACGGCCAGCGCCCGGGGATCGCCGGCGAGCAGGCTCTCGACCTGCTCCGCCGTGAGCGAGGCCGGCGGCTCGAGGAGCACGGCGTAGACGCCCTCGGCCTGGATCTCGCCCGCGATCTCGAAGCCGTGCTGAGCCGCGAGGTGCGCGGCGTCCTCCGGCGCGGCGTAGAGGATCACCTGGTTGCCGTTCGCGTTCTCGCGGTCGTGGTGGTTCTTGGCGAGAGCCGGCGCCGCCGTCAGCGCGGCGATCAGCAACCCGGCCAGGATCCGGCGGCGTCTCGCGTCGACCCGACGCGGTCGCGGCGGCGCCGCGGGCACGCCTGTGCTCCGGAGCTCTCGGCGATTCCACGACTGCTGGGCTGACACTTGCAGACCTCCTTCAAACCTCGGGTAACGACCCGAGGGAAACCTCGATCCATCGTTCCGGCTCCACCAGCAGGCACAGCGCCAGGGGATCGGGCGGCAGGCCGTCGGCCTGGAACTCGCCGAAGCGGCTGGTCAGCGATCGGCCCACCACCTTGCCGGCCGCGAGCACCAGGACCGGCACCTCGGTCACCGGCAACGGCGCCGGAGCGTGGCGCAGGAGCTGGCCGACCAGGACCCGGCCGTAGGGAGTCGTCTCATGCTCCAGCCGGACGTGGACGCTGAGCTCGCCTGCCCGGTAGCTGGCGATCCGCTGGTGAGAGGGGCACAGATCGCGGGTTCCCACTCCGGCGGCGTGCGTGCTGTCGAAGGTGAGCTCGGCGGGCAGGAAGCGGCGGCTCGCCGCGGAGGGCACCCGCGGCGCGAGAGCGGCGACGGCTTTGGCCACGAGCACGGCGTGGGCGGGGATGGCGCCGGCGGCGTCGGCGCCGGCGACGGAGGCCACCCGGCGGAACCGCTCGACCGCTTTGCGGGCCGGCTCCGAGCGCTCGAGGAGAGCTCGCATGCTCGGCGTCGATTCAGGGGCGGCGACTCCTCGGGCGTAATCGCACCAATGAGTCAGGTCGAAGGCCGTCATCTTGTCCACGTCTCTTGGGTCGAGGCGATCCTGCCTCGACTCATATAGGGTCGCCGCGGCCGGCGAAAAATATACCCGCGGCGGAAAATTTCGCCTTTCCGCGGTCTCCCGCCCCTCATCCGGGGTTCCCGACCAGCACGAAGGGCGCCCAGTGGTAGGGATTGGGATAGCTTCGGCGCAGCTCGGTCATCGTGCGCCGGAGGGCTCGGGCGCGCGGCGTGCCGCGGGCCAGGTGCAGGTAGAACCGGCGCATGAAGAGGGCGGTCGAGGCGTCGTGGACGTCCCACAGGCTCACCACCACGGATTGCGCTCCGGCGTAGAGGAAGCCGCGCGTGAGCCCCACCAGCTCGTCGGCCCCGAGCACCGCGTTGAGCCCGGTGCCGCAGCCCGAGAGCACCACCATCTCGGCCTTCAGGCGCAGGCTGTAGAGATCGAAGAGGCTGAGCCGGAAGGTGCCGAGCTGGATCGCCGAGAACATCGGGTTGTCGCGGCGAAAGAGGCCGTGGGTGGCGATGTGGACGAAGCGGCTGTCGGCGCCGCGGCTCCTGAGCGCCTCTTCGCTGGCGTCCTCGCCGAGCAGCAGCGTGACGTCGGGCAAGGCGTCGGCGACCGCCCGCGCCTCCTCCAGGATCAGCGGCGCCCGCTCGTCGGCCACCGCGAGGACCAGCGACTGCTGCCTCCACGCCGTCGGCTTGGTCCTGCACAGGTGGAAGACGCCGGCGCTCGGCGCGTAGGAGATCGAGAAGCGGTCGATCAGGTACCGGCGGCCGTCGAAGAGGGCGTGGAAAGGCACGTAGTGGAGGAAGCCGTAGGGCACGACCACGAGGTGGTCGGCCGCCAGCAGAGGTTCCAGAGGGGCCACGAGCTCGCCGTAGAGGTCGCGCAGGTGGGCCTGGGTGGCTTCCTCGATCAGGGCGAGACCGTCGCCGATCTGCTCGCGTCCGAGCATCGAGCGCGAGAGCTGGAATTGCAGCCGGCGGTGGATCTCGAGCGTGCGCGCCACCGTCCCGAGCGGCACCACGGCGATCTCGCGGCGGCCGACCACGCAGCAGAAAATGGTGCCGCGGGCGATGAAGTACTCCGCCATCACCGCCGCCTCGGGCAGCGACGAGCGCACCGTCTCGAGGTCGATCCCGCCGCCCGACTGGAGCGAGCTGAGCTCCTGGTCCGCCGTCCGCAGCTCGTGCAGGGCGCGCAACAACTGATCCTCTTTCGCGCGCACGTTGCGGCGGATCTTCCGGACCTCCTCGAGCGAGCGCTCGCCGCCGCGCATCTGCTGCAAGTCGACCTGGCGGTAATACCAGTTGAGCTCTTCGCGCAGGGCGCGGATCCGGCGAGCCAGGTCGCCGTGCGCGGCCCGCGTGGGCGGCAGGTCGTGGACTCGGAAGGACATCAGGTCGGAGAGGCTGCGCGAGCGGGCCTGCTCGATGTAGTCGAAGGCGAGCCGCTCGCGCCCCGGGATCTGCGGATCCTGCATGGTCAGCCAGACCAGGCTCTCGTAGACCCGGCGTCTCTCGCCGAGGAAGGCGATCTTGAGCTCCTCGCTCTGGAGCTGGCTGCAGAGCTTTTCGATCCAGGAGTGCGATTGGCGGTAGGCGTCGAGGGCCCGGGTGCGGTCGCCGAAGGCCTCCTCGATCTGTCCCAGGACCAGGTAGGCCTGGTGCTCGAGGGCGGGCAGCTCGAGGTCGGCGAGCCGCGCCAGGGCCACGTCGCACACCTCGCGGGCCTTCCGGGGCTCGCGCCGGGCGAGGTAGATCTCGGCCAGCAGGAGCTCGCACATCGCCGCCTTGGGCGCCAGCGACGAGCGCAGGAAGACCTCCTGGGCCGCCTCGGCCAGCCGGATCGCGTCGCCGTGGCGATTCTCGCGGTAGAGGATCACCGCCCGGTAGAAGTCCACCAGCGCCGGCCACAGGCGGTTGCCCTCCTGCAGGAACATCGCCCGCGCCCGTGCCAGCTCCTCCAGGGCGAGCGCCCCCTTGCCCTGGCGCGAGTGGGCGACGGCGCCGTTGGTCAGCGCTTTGGCCCACTCGTAGGGCAACCGCAGCTCCTCGAAGCTCTCGCACGCCGCGCGCGCCAGCGTCGCCGAATCCTCGATCATGTTGAGCTCGAGGAAGATCTCCGCCTGGTCGAGATCGCAGAGCGCTTTGTGATATTCGTCCCCCTCGGCCTCGCAGCGCCGCCGCACGTCGCGGTAGAGCTGCACCGCCCGCGTGTACTCTCCGCGCAGGTAGAAGAGGTAAGCGATGTTGTAGTCGACCTGGAGCACCAGGCGGTCGAGCCCCTCCTCGAGGCAGTAGGCGCGGGTCCTTTCATACACGGCGAAGGCCTCGGCGAAGTTGTGCAGGCTGATGTGGCACACGCCGATGTTGCGCAGGCAGACGGCCGCGTCCTGGGGGCGACGGAGCCGCACGAATTCCTTGTGGGCGAGCTGATAGCGGCCCAGCGCGTCCTCCCAGCGGTCCTGCCGGTAGAGGATGTTGGCGAAGTTGTGCGAGAGGATGGCCAGGCGCAGGTGATCAGAAAGCCCCGCGAACGTCTCGCGCGCGGCCTCCTCCCACTGCGCCACCCGCGCGTAGTCGCCGAGGTAGGCGAGGTTCAAGAGGGCGCACGAGCGGGTGATCGCCTCCTCCCGCCGTTCGCCGATGCAGTGGAACCGCTCGAGGGCGAGCTCGTAGAGCTCCTGGGCCTGGTCGTTCTCGCCGGCGCTGTGGAGGGCGTTGGCGGCGGCGCGGGCGGTCAGGGCGCGGCAGCGGTCGTCGTCCAGGGCCTCCGCCAGCCAGCGCGTGCTCGCCGCCAGCCTGGTGGCCTTCTCGACGTCGGACCAGACGAGGCGGCTGACCTCGGTGCACAGGCTCTCGATCAGCGGCGGGTCGACCTGCCGGCCATAGCGGCGCCAGAACTCCTTGCGGCTCTTGTCCTCCCCGAGGTCGGCGAGCCTCGCGATCCAGTCTTGCGGCTCGGCCGTGGCATGGGCGCTCACGACGTCAGATTCCCTCCTGGTCGAGGTTTTTCTGCAAACGCTGCAGGCAGCGGCCGCGGATGAAGCCGATGGATCCCGTGGCGAGACCGAGCCGCCGGGCGACTTCCTTGTAGGGCACCGGCGGCGAGGTGAAGAACAGGAGTCGGATCATTTCCTGGCAGCGCGGCGAGAGCCGGTAGATGGCTTCCCTCACCAATTGATCCCGCTCGAGGTCCTCGACGAACGAGGGATCGAGGGGAATCATCTCTTCGAGGTCCTCGGCGCTGAACTCTCCGGATTCGAAAAAGTCCCGCCGCTTCTGCTTCTGCTTCCAGTGATAGCACTGGTGCGTGGTCAACGACACCAGCCACGCCTTGACCGCCGACTTCTTGCGCAGCTTCGGCAGGTCGTTGTAGGCCTCGAGCCACACCGTCTGAAAGAGGTCGGCCGCTTCTTCGGAGCCCACGCCGTACTTGAGGATGATGTTGTAGACGAGGTTCTTGTATTTGTCGACCAGGGCCCTCCACGCCTCCTCGCCGCCGCTCAGACACTCCTCGACCAGACGTTCGTCCGACAAGCTCGGACCCGGGGTCCCACGCTCCAGCATCGTCTTCGCTCGACCTTTCAGGGGCGATCCTCGGCGTCATTTCCCTGCCAGTACAGCTCGTCGACGTTCCACAGGGTCAGCGGTTCCAACACCGCGGGCCTGAAGTTGCCGAGGCCGCGCCTGGCTCCCACCAGCACGTTGGGGCTGACGAGCAGGACGCAGGGCTCCTGCTCGGCGAGGATCTCCTGCACGCGGTCGTAGAGGCCCTTGCGGGCGGCGCCGTCCGGCTCCGTGACCTGGACGGTCATCAGGCGGTCGATCTCGAGCTGCCACGGCGGCTCCGGGCGGGTGCGGTGCAGGCGCCAGAGGCGGCCGTTGCCCGTGGAGTGCCACACGTTGACGACCTGATTGGGATCATCGCCCACCGTCAGGCCGAGGATGCAGGCCTCGAAATCGAAGGTCTTGGTGAGCCGATCGACCAGCGCCCGGAACTCGAGCGGCGCGATCTGCACCTCGATTCCGAGCTGGCGCAGGTCTTCCTGGACGATGGTCGCCATCCGCACCCGCTCGCTGTTGCCCGAGTTGGTGACGATCGAGAAGCGGACCGGCCGGCCGCCGGCGTCGTGGAGGCGGCCGCCGGCGTCCAGGCTGAAGCCGGCGCCCTCGAGCGCGCGGCGGGCCGCGGCGAGCGAGCGCCGCGGCGGAGGCAGGCCGCGATGGTGCCAGCGTTTGTTGCCCGGGGTCACGTGCGAGGCGAGGGCGCTCGCGCGGTTCTGATAGACCAGCTTGACGATCGCGTCACGATCGATCGCCAGCGACACCGCGCGGCGGAAACCGCGGCTCCGGAACCACTCCTGGCGCGCCGCGAGGTCCTCGTCGCCCCCGTCCTCGAGGTCGTTGAGGTTGAAGAAAAGGAAATGGACGTCGAATCCCGGTCCCAGGTCGTGGAGCGCGTAATCCCCGGCGCCGGAGGCCTCGAGCCGGCTGAAATCGTCCGCGGCGAGCCTTTCGATCACGTCGACTTCGCCGGTGCGGAAGCGGATCGTCTGAGCCTCCTTGTCGGGAATCACGAGAAAGACGACCTTGTCGAGATAAGGCAGGCGCCGCCCCTGTTGATCGGTTTTCCAGTAGTGGGGATTGCGCGCCAGCTCCAGGCGCTCTCCGGGCACGTAGCGCTCGACCTGGAACGGGCCGAGACCGGCCATCTCCTCCGGGGGCGTCGAAAGCCCCCAGGCCTGGGCCAGGCGGCCTTCCCGATAGGCGTCCGCGAGACGGTGCTCGGGGAGGATGGCGATCGAATCGAAGATCTGGACGCCCACGGCGTAGGGCTCGGCAAGCTCGACCTCGAGCCGATGAGCGTCCGTCTTGCGGACCTCGATCGGCTCGCCGCCGACGATCAGCAGGTCGCGGTGGCTCGAAGCGATCGCCGCGTCGAGATAGACCTGGAAGGAGAAGACGACGTCGTCCGCGTCGAGGGGATGACCGTCCGAGAAGCGCAGGCCGCGGCGCAGCTCGAGGGTGAAACGGCGGCCGTCGGGGGACGCCGTCCAGCTCTCGGCCAGGGCCGCTTCGCTTTCCTGGGTCAGACGGTTGGTGTGGACGAGGTCCGCCATCGTCAAGGCGATCACGGTCCGCGAAGGATTGTCCGTGGCCGTGACCGGGTTGAAGGTCTGCGGCTCGGCGCGCAGGCTCGCCACGAGCCGGCCGCCGGAGCGCTCGTCGCGGTCCGGCTCGGCCGTCATCGCCTCGGGCGCCGGCGCGCACGCCCACGCCGCCACCGTCCACGCCGCCGCCACCGTCCACCTCGCCAGGGCCGGCCAAAGGAACGCTCTTGGGAGAAGGGAGAGGAGAAGGCGCGGCCGAGGAGCTGAAAGGGATCTCTTCATGGGGTAGGTTTGCCCAGGAGCTGTTGCAGCGCGCTCGCCAGCCGATGATAGCTCAGGACGACGGCGACGAGCGCGGCGGCCGGGGCCGAGGCCCACCAGTAGGAGGTGAGCACGTGGACCTGGCGCAGCGCGGCGAGCATGTTGCCCCAGCTCGGCGTCGGCTCGGCGACGCCGAGGCCGAGAAACGACAGCGTGACCTCGGCCAGCACCAGCCGCGGCACCAGCAAGGCAAGCTGGGTGAGCACCACCGCGGCAGCCTGCGGCAGCACGTGGCGCCGCAGCAGGTAGAGATCCGAGGCGCCGAAGCCGCGGGCGGCGAGGACGAACTCGCGCTCGCGCGCCGACAGCACCACGCCGCGCACCAGCCGCGCCGGACGCACCCACGAGAGCGTGCCGACCACCGCCGTGGTGGCGAGGAAGGCGCCGGCCGGCGTCAGGTCGAGGGGCAGCACGGCGCGCACCGCCAGCAGCAGGTAGAGCCAGGGCAAGGCCATGAAGAGCTCGCCCAGGCGCATGGTCGCGGCGTCGATCCAGCCGCCGTAAAAGCCGGCCGCGGTGCCCGCCGCGATCCCCAGGGCCACCGCCAGCAGGCCCGCCAGGAGCCCCGCGCCCAGGGAGACGCGGCCGCCGTGGAGCAGCCGCGAGAGCTGATCGCGGCCGAAGCGGTCGGCCCCGAGGAGGAAGACGCGGGCCTCGCCATCGACGCCGAAGAGGTGGCGGCGGCCGGTCGACGGACGGGTGACGAAGAAGCGCAGCGGGTAGGCGCGGCTGCGGTCCTCCACGTACTGGCCGAAGCGGCCGGGCCGCTCCACCTGGCGGTAGACGAAGGGACGAAGCTGGAAGCGGCCTTCGGCGTCGACGAAGCGCGGCCGGGTGGGCGGCGCCCAGGCGAGGTCCCGGTTCTGCTCGTGGACGTCGTAGGGCGCGATCCAGCCGGCGGCCAGCACCAGCGCGTAGAGCGCGCCGAGCACGGCGAGCGCCGGCCGCGGCGAGGCGGAGCGCTTCACGCCGGCTCCCGGATCCGCGGATCCGCCGCCAGCAGCGTCAGGTCCGCGAGGAGCTGGCCGGCGACCACGAAGACGGCCGAGAAGAGCGTGGCGCCCACGACCACGTGCAGGTCGCGCGCCAGGATCGCCTGCAGCAGCAGGGTGCCCATGCCCGGCCAGCTCAGGATGACTTCGATCACCAGCGCCCCCGAGAGCAGCGAGGCCACGGAGAAGCCGAAGAGCGAGATCAGCGGGTTGGCCGCCGCCGGCAGCGCGTAGCGAAAGAGCAGGCGAGCGGGGCGCACGCCGTGGCCGCGGGCGACGCGCAGGTAAGGAGCGTCGAGCACCTCGGCGAGCGCCGAACGCACGTGGTGAACGAGCACCGGCAGGCTGCCGAGGACGAGCGCCGCCGCCGGCAGGGCGAGGTGCCAGGCGAGGTCGCGCAGGCGCGCCGTCCCGCCCATCTCCGCGAAGCCGAGCGAGGTCATGCCGCCGGCCGGGAAGGCGCCGGTGGTGGCCGCGAGGAGCAGCGCCCCGAGCCCGAGGAGGAGTTGCGGCGTGGCCAGCAGCACGGCGCTGGCGCCGAGGCCCAGGCGGTCGACCCAACCGCCCTGGCGCGCGGCCATCCAGGTGCCGAGCGGCAGCGCCAGGGCCCACGCCGAGAGGCTCGCCAGGACGGTGAGCACGAGGGTGTTGCGCGCCCGCGGCAGCAGCAGCTCTCCCACCGGCCGGCCGTGGGCGAAGGAGTAGCCGAAATCGCCGGTCAGTGCCGAGCGCGCCCAGGCGAGGTAGCGCTCGGCCGGTCCGCGGTCGAGCCCGTAGCGCTCGCGCAGCGCCTCGACCGTCTCGCGGGGAACGCGCGGGTCGACCTCGAGGGCGGAGAGGAAGTCGCCGGGGGCGATCTCGGCGAGCGCGAAGAGCAGCACCGAGGTCGCGGCCAGCACGAGCGCGCCGCTCGCCAAGCGTCGCAGGAGATGTCTCAACGTCGGTCTTCCTTCGAGGTCCGTGACTTGGTGTGCTCAGAGCAAGTGGCTAGAATAGCGTTCACGACCAGGGACTTGGAGCGGCGATTCGCAAAACGAGGATCGATGAGCAGAACCGTCGCCAAGGCTAGGGTTGATCCTCAAACGAGGTATAGGATGTCGCGGGTCCCGTCCCGGGATACCGGACCCGAAGTGGTGGTCCGCCGGGCGCTGCACCGATCAGGATACCGCTTCCGACTGCACAGGGCGGACCTGCCGGGGTCGCCGGACATCGTCCTACCGAGATTCAGAACTGCGGTGTTCGTCCACGGCTGCTTCTGGCACGGCCATCACTGCAAGAGGGGGACGCTGCCGAGGAGCAACGCCTCATACTGGGAAAGCAAGATCAGGAGGAACCAGGAGCGAGACCGCACAGCCCAGCAAGCGCTGAGGGAGCAAGGGTGGCGAACGCGCGTGATCTGGACCTGCGCCATCGACTCTGGGGTTCAGGACCTGCTGGACTTCCTCCACGAAGAGGAAACCTGATGGACCAAACGGAAGCAATCCTCAAGCGAGGCATGACCGCCGTCGACCTGTTCGCCGGGGCCGGCGGCGCTACCCAGGGCCTCAAGAATGCGGGATTTTGGGTTCTAGCCGCCGTCGAGAACGACGACAGCGCAGCGAAGACGTTCTCGGCCAATCACCCTGAGACAAAGTTGCTGCAAGACGATATCAAGTCCGTAGACGCTGGAGGCCTACGGGCCGAACTCGGTCTGGACGTAGGCGAGCTGACGCTCCTGAAGGCGTGCCCGCCTTGTCAGGGCTACTCGGCCCTCGGGTCCGGCGACCCCGACGACGAGAGGAACGACCTTGTACTCCAGGCGTGGAGATTCGTTCGCGAGTTCATACCCAAAGCAGTTACGGTCGAGAACGTGCCCGGACTGGCACGCGACCCCAGGCTAGCCCTGGTCGTACGGCGGCTCCGGGCCATAGGCTACAAGGTTCGGAGTTACCTGGCTGATGCCGTGGACTTCGGAGTGCCGCAGCGACGGCGGCGTCTCATCGTCGTCGCAGTTCGGTCGCGCCCGGAACTGTCGCTACCAGAGAGCTTCGCCAAACTCCTGCCAGAGGGCTTCGGCGAGCGGACAACAGCCGGAAAAGCCCTCGCGGGAGCAGGACCTGTCGACGGGGCCGACCCGGTTCATCGCCATCGCAACCATTCTCCGAAAGTCCTGGCACGGATCAGGGCCGTCCCGGTTGGGGGTACGCGGTTCGACCTTCCTGCCGAGCACAGGCTCGCATGCCATGAGCGGCTCGGAAAGCACTGCGCATGTGGGTCTTACGGGAGGATCAGGGAGGATGCGCCAGCGCCAACCTTGACGACGCGGTGTACGACCCCCGCTTGCGGCTCTTTCATTCACCCGTCAGAGCACCGTGGGTTGACGCTCAGGGAAGCCGCGCTCCTTCAGACGTTTCCCGCCACCTATGAGTTTCATGGCAGCTACGGACAGATCGAGGCTCAGATAGGCAACGCCGTTCCCGTGAGGATGGCCGAGGGTCTGGGCCGCGTCGTTGCGGGACTGGTCACCCATGAGCCGCTCTGAGGCCGACGCCTCCGTTCTCCTGCTCCCGGATCGCAGGTCCGAGGAGCTAGTCCTGACGTTTGCGGGAAACGTAGTCAAGCACCTCGGGGTACAGATGTATGCCGGTCGCCCGGTGCCTGCGATTGCAGAGCTCATCTCCAACTCATGGGACGCTGACGCGACGATCGTGCACGTTAACCTGCCACTTGGGCAAGCGTGGGACCCGAACAACGACCAGCACGTAATCGTTGTCGAAGACAATGGCCGTGGCATGAACTGGGAGGGCGTCCGCGATGCGTACCTCGACGTTGGCAGGGACCGAAGGGACGTTGAAAAGACCGATCGGTCTCACGGAGGGAGGCCGCTTCAGGGCCGGAAGGGAATCGGAAAGCTCGCCGGTTTCGGCATCGCCGACGTCGTCGAAGTGCAGACCGTCCACGAGGAGCCGGACCCAGCAGTCGGAGCGGTCTTATTGTGGTTTGAGCTCCGGCTCGCCGACTTGAAGAAAGCCGGCCGCCAGCCGGCGCCGGCACGACTCCGCTACGCCGGCCCCATCTCCAAGGCCCCTGCCGGGAGCCGCACGGAGCATGGGACTACAGTAACATTGCGCCAACCACAGACCAGACGCTCGATCAACGAGGTGCAGTTCAAGAGAAGCTTGGCTCGCAGGTTCCTCCTTTCGGGACCCAAGTTCCTGGTCACGGTGAATGGTGCGGAGTTGAAGCCGGAGGACTACGAAGTCCAGTGGAGATGGCCCGATAAGGGCTGGGCGACTGACGACGTCGAGGGCTGCGGATCCGTTGACTACTGGGTGGGCTTCTCGAAAAAGCCGCTACGGCAAAGCGAGGGCGATTTGTCGGGCATCCTCGTCTTCACGCGAGGGAAGGTTTCGCAGGAAGCGACGTTTTTCGACATCAGTGGAGGCGTAACCGGTCAGCACGGTCTACGTTATCTGTGCGGGATGGTTCGCGCCGAATGGTTGGATGGCGGATCCGAGCAACCAGACCTGATAGCGACCCATCGGGGAGGGATCGCGTGGGAGAGCCCGCAAGGCCAAGCCTTTCAGGGGTGGGGGCAGCGCCTCGTGAAGACACGCCTGGCCGAGTGGGCCAGGCTTCGGAGGGAGCTCCGAGAGAAGCAAATCAGGGAGATTAGTGCCAAACTCAAGGCGCGAATCGACGGCTTGGCCCCCGCGTACCGCTCGGTCGCCTTCAGCTTCGTCGAGAAGTTCAAAGCGGTCGAGATGGAGCCTGAGGAGTTCGAGAGCATCTTTTCGTGGTTTCTCGATGCGCTGGAGAACGCCACGCTTCGCCGGATCATCGACAGACTTCGAGTAACGGACGCCTCTGACTTGGAGCAGATCGATGAACTCCTATCCCGAATGGAAGTCCGGACGGCGCTTTCGCTTCTGCAGGTCATCGACAGCAACCTCGCCGCCATCGCCGCGCTCGAGAAAATGCACCTCGAAGACGCGAAGGAGCGTGGCGTGCTCGCCAAGCACCTGGAGCGAAATCCTTGGCTGATCCACCCTACATGGATGTTGAGCAAAGCCGAGGGTCAGGTCTCGACGTGGATCAGGTCCGAGTTCGGCCTCGTCCCTACCGGTGACGAAGGGGATGAAGACCGGGTCGATTTCTTCTGCGTCGGAGTCTCAGGTACCCTCCACATTGTCGAGATCAAGCGGGGCCGCTACGTGGCCAAGGCTGAGGACATACTCCAGGCAGACAAGTACCGGCGCTACGTGGAAAAGCGATACAGGGAGATTAACGACCCCGAAGCCATCAAGTACGGTCGGGTCGTTAGCCACCTGGTCGCTGCCGGCCTCCGGGAGGATGCAACTGCTGCTGCCGAGGCGTTCAGGGCAAAGGAGTTCGTCATGTTCACGGATTGGAAGGATCTTATAGGTCGGGCCAAGTTGAGCCATGAACAGTTCCGCAAGGTCCTAAACAAGACGGCGGGCGAGGAAGTAACTTAACCGAATCGTCCAGCAACAGCCACGATACCAGGAGGACCGGCGTGTGCTACCTGTCGCCACCCCGCATCTACTTCCGCGGCCAGTCCCGGGCCAACGCCGCCACCGGCAACAACTACCAGAAGCAGCGCTTCGTTTCGCTGTCGATCCAGAGGACAACCACTTCTTCTTCGGCGGTAGCGTTTGAACCAGAAAGGTCTTGGATCGCGGTGTTGGACGCCGTGTAAACGGGCTAGCCGGACTTCCCGAGACGCCGGATCGCCGACCGCGCCGCGTGGTAGCCGCACATCCCGTGGACGCCGCCGCCCGGCGGCGTCGACGCCGAGCAGATGAAGAGCCGCGGATTCGGCGTGGCGTAGGGGTCGAGCCGCGCCACCGGACGGGTGAAGAGCTGGCCGATCTCGGCCGAGCCGCCGGTGATCGCGCCCCCGACGTAGTTGGGGTTGCCCGCCTCGAGCTCGCGCGGCGACGTCGTGTGACGCGCCAGGATCAGGTCGCGGAAGCCCGGCGCGAAGCGCTCGATCTGCGCTTCGATGCGCCCGGTCATGTCGACGTCCGAGCCCGCGGGCAGGTGGCAGTAGGCGTAGCCCGTGTGCTTCCCCGCGGGCGCCCGGCTGGGGTCGGCGTGGCTCTGCTGGCAGAGGATCAGGAACGGACGCTCCGCGTGCCGGCCCTCCCAGGCGTCGCGCTCGGAGCGCGCGATCGCGGCGAGCGTGCCGCCCACGTGGACGGTCGTGGCGCGGGCGATCTCCGGGTCCGTCCAGGGGATGGGGCCGCCGAGCGCCCAGTCGACCTTGAACGTCGCCGGGCCGTAGCGGAAGCGCTCGAGACGCCTGACGTAACGCCGCGGCAAGGCGTCGCCGGCGATCTTCACCAGCACCGCCGGCGACAGGTCGAAGAGCACCACCCGCGACGCGGGCAGCTCGGCGAGCGAGGCCACCGGACGCCCGAGCTCGATCTCGCCGCCCAGCGAGCGCAGATAGCTCGCCAGCGCCGCGCTGATCGACCGCGAGCCGCCGCGGGCGCAGGGCCACTCCTCGAGGTGGGCGGTGACGGCGAACATCAGGGCCACGGCGCCGGTGGCGAGGTGGGTCAACGGCAGCACCGAATGGGCCGCGCAGCCGGCGAGCAACGCCCGCGCGCGGGCCCCGGCGAAGCGGCGCGTCAGCAGGGTCAGGGGACGCATGCCGTACCAGCCGAAGCGCGCCATCCCGAGCGGTCGCCGCGGCCAGCGCGTCACCGGCCCGAGGACGTCCTCGAGGAGCTCGTGCCCGTGCTCGACGAAAGGCTCGAGCAGACGCCGCCAGACGCGGGCGTCGGCGGCGTCGAGACGCTCGGCGGTGCGCTCGAAGGAGCGGTAGAGCACCACCGCGGGCTGGCCGTCGAGCGGATGGGCGACGCTGGCGTCGAGCTTCAGCCATTCGAGGCCGTGCTCGGCGAGCGGCAGGCGCCGGAAGTACGGCGACAGGATCCCCAGCGGATGGACGGCCGAGCACTCGTCGTGCCAGAAGCCCGGCAGCGTCAGCTCGCGGGTGCGGGTGCCGCCGCCCGGCTCGTCCCTGGCCTCGATCACCCGTACGCCGAGGCCGGCGCGCGCCAGCTCCACGGCGGCCGCGAGGCCGTTGGGGCCGGAGCCGACGACGACGGCGTCGAGCTGCGTCACACGGCCCCGAAGTAGAAGACCGCCGCCACGTGGACGGCGATGAGCACGATGAGCACGACCGTCAACGGCACGTGCAGGTAGAGCCACGCCTCGAGCAGGTTCTTGTAACGCTGCTGGTAGCGCAGGCGCAGGTGGAGCTCGCGGTGCTGGCGGTAGAGCACCAGCACCTGGCGCATGGGCTCGCGCTCGTCCTCGGGGAGCTGCCGCAGCAGCGTCTCCCGGTCGCGCTCGGGCTCCGGCTCGCCGGCGCCGGCGGCGAGCAGCAGGCGCCACCCCGCCAGGCGCCGCGGCCGAGCCGCCTTCAGCAGGTCCCGCGCGATGCGCGCGAAGAGCGGCGAGCGCGACGCCGAAAGCCGCTCCATGGCCTGGGTGAGGCGGTTGAGCTCCACCGAGATCTCCTCCACCGTGAGGTTGCTCTCCACCCGCGTCAGCCGGCGCGGCAGCGCGGCGTAGAGGCGCGCGCCCACGAAGCCGGTCGCCACCACGGCGACGAGCGCCACGGCCGCGGCCGTGGCCACCTGGTCGCGGAAACGGAAGCCGGCGTGGAGCGCCACCACCACCACGCTCAGCAGCCCCAGATAGATGTGCGCCTGCAGCCAGCCGTCGAGGGTGCCCCAGGTGCTGCGGTAGGCGCGCTTGCGCAGGCCGAAGGCTGTCAGCAGCAGCACCAGGAGCGTCGCCAGCACGCCGTAGGTCACCCCCCAGAAGGTGCCGCCGTGCACCAGCGGCACGCTTCCCGCGTAGCGCACGTAAGAGGCCACGAGGAGCGCCAGGAGCAGCAGCGAGGTGAGCAGCCAGCGCGTCGCGCGGCGCGAGCGCAGGATCACCCGAGCACCCCCGGCTCGATCAGCTCGGTGACCTGGCGCCGCAGGTCGTCGGGCCCGCCGGGCTCGAGACGGATCGCGGCCCCGGTGGGACAGCTCCGCACGCACGCCGGCCCGCCGCGCACGTCGCGGCACAGGTCGCACTTGACGGCCACCTCCTGCTCCACCGCCTCGCGCCCGAACAGACGGCCGATCCAGCCGAACGGCCCGCCCCGCGGCTTGGGGTGCACCATGAAGATGTTGTCGTAAGGGCAGTTGGCCTCGCAGTTGCCGCAGCCGATGCAGTTGTCCTTGATCAGGATCTCGCCGCCCGGCCGGCGCACGATGGCGTCGGGCGGACAGTCGAGCATGCACAGCGGGTTCTCGCACTGCATGCACGAGTTGGGCAGCAGCAGGTTCGCCACCATGTTGCCGGTGAGCGACAGGCGCGCCTGGCCGTCGTCGTGCACGCCCTCGCAGGCCGCGATGCAGTTGCCGCAGCGCACGCACTTGTGGTTGTCGATCACCAGCACGTCGGTGCCCATCACCGCCTCGGTCTCGATGAGCTGGCCCAGGATCTCGCCGGCGGCCGGCGCCGCCTCGGCCGACAGGCTGGCGAGCTTCTTGCTCTCGTAGGACTCCGCGAGCCCTTCCCGGAGCTGGGGATGGGCGTCGAGGAAGGCGTTGAAGTCGTGCTTGCCGAGCACGATGAGCTCGGTGGGGAAGATCGCCGAGGCGGTGGCCGTCCGCGGCCGGTCCTCGAAGAGGGCGCCCTCGCCGAAGTAATTGCCCGCCACCAGGTAGGTGAGCACGATCTCGCGCTCCCCCGAGGTCTTGGTGAGCTTCACCATGCCGCCGCGGATCAGGTAGAAGGCGTCGCCGGCATCGCCCTCGCGGAAGAGCACCTGGCCGCGCTCGACCCGCTCGGCCCGCGCCAGCGCCGCGAGCTGCCACAGGCTGGCGACCGGCAGGTCGGGGAAGACGTGGGTGCGCAGGGCGCGCACCAGGAAGGTGCGGTCCACCGTCTCGCGCACTTCCGGAGCCGCCAGCAGCAGCTTGAGCATGGCCTTGCGGGGGATCTCCACCAGCCGCGCCGGTCCGCGGGCGGTGGCGGTGGCGTTGCGCCGGCGGCCGGAGATCAGGCCCATCTCGCCGAAGAAGTTGCCGGCGGTCAGGGTCGCGATCTCGCGGCTCTTGCCGCCGGGGGGCGCGGCCGAGATCGCCACCTCGCCGTCGGCGATCACCAGGAACGAGTCGGTGTAGTCGTTCTGCCGCAGGATCACCTGGCCGTCCCGGTGCTCGGCCACCTTCGCCGTGAGCAGCACCTCGCGGATCTGTTCCTCGCTCGCCCCCTGGAGGAGGGGGACGGCGTCGCGCAGGAAGTCGATGCGCTGGCTCACGGTCCCCGGCCAGAACGGCAGGCGCTCGCGCAGCACCGGCTCGTCGGCCGGCTCGACCTCGCGGCCGAGGGCGTGCTCCACCACCTCGTAGCCCTGGTTGATGCCGAGCTTGATCAGGTCGCGGCCGGTCACCGCGCCGATCAGGTGGAGCCCGGGCACCGTCGACTCGTGGCCGCGGCCGAGCACCGGCCGCGCCTCGCGCCCCTCGCCGGCGAAGCGCACGCCCATCCCCTCGAGCCACCTGCGCGGCGCCTCGGCGCCGATCTTGAGGATCACCCGGTCAGCGGCCACGCGCTGGTCGGCCTCGCGTCCGCGGAGGTCCACGAAGTCGAGGCCGATGCGGGTCACCGTGGTGCTGAAATGGATCTCGATCTGGCCGCTGGCCTGACGCGCCAGCAGCTCGCGCTCGAGCTTCTCCTTGGCGCGCACGATCTCGGGCGTGCGCACCACCAGCCGCACGTGGTTGCGCGCGCAGAGGGCGAGCGCCACCTCGATCGCCGAGTCGCCGGCGCCCACCACCACGACGTCCTCGCCCTCGTGGGCGTCGGGATCGACCAGGCGTCCGCTCACGTGCTCGAGGTCCTCGCCGGGGACGGCGAGGCGACGCGGGTTGCCCTGGGTGCCGATGGCGAGCACCACCCGCCGGCCGCGCCACCGGCGGCCGCCGCGGGTGTCGAGCACGAAGCCGTCGCCGTCGCGGCGCAGGCCCGTGACCTCCTCGCCGAGGTGGACGGCGAGCCGCCGCTGCCCGGCGAAGCGTTGCCAGGCTGCGAGCACGGCCTCGCGCGCGCCGGCCTCGAAGGGCAGCTCGCTGCGCCGCGGCACCAGGGCCGGCTCGGCCATCACCAGCTTCTTCTTCTGGTAACAGTGGACGGTGTCGGCGAGGTGGTCGGTGCGCTCGAGCAGGGCGTAGGCCATGCCCTCGAACTGGGCGTGGGCCGCCGCGGCCAGGCCGGCGGGCCCGGATCCGACGATGACGAGGTCAAGCGGGGCGGGGCTCATCAGCTTCTCGGCGGGAGTATACCGAGTCGGCCGGCGCCTCACGATCCGCTCCCTGCGCTCGGCCACCGCGCCGAGGCAGGGCTTGCACCGCTACCCGGCCAATTCCGGGAACAGCAAGTCTACGCCGGGATCCGACATCGTTCCCCGGCGCCTGGTTCGAAGCGGCACCGGCGCTGAATCATGGACCGGGCGCGTGATAATCTCCGCCGGCCCATGACGCAGACCCTCCGCATCTGCCTGTGGTCGACGCCCCGCACCGTCTCGACGGCGCTCATGTACTCCTTCGCGCAGCGCCAGGACACCCGGGTGGTCGACGAGCCCTTCTACGCCGCCTACCTGCGCGCCAGCGGCGCCCAGCACCCGGGGCGCGAGGAGATCCTCGCCGCCCAGGACGATGACGGCGCCAACGTGATCCGCAACGTCGTCCTCGGCGACTGCGACCGGCCGGTGCTCTTCATGAAGCACATGGCCCACCACATTCCGGGCGTCGACCTCGGCTTCGTCCACCAGGTCGAGAACGCCTTCCTCATCCGCGATCCCGCGGAGATGCTGCGCTCCGTCGACCAGGTGGTCTCTCATCCGACGCTCCGCGACGTCGGCCTCGACGTGCAGTGCGAGCTCTACGACGCCGTGGCGGCCCGCGGCAAGGAGCCGCCGGTGATCGACTCGCGCGAGCTCCTGCGCGATCCCGCGGGCGTCCTCGGGCAGCTTTGCGAGCGCCTCGGCCTCGCCTTCGACGAGGTCATGCTCCGTTGGCCCGCCGGCGGGCGCCCCGAGGACGGCGTGTGGTCGCCCTACTGGTACGGCAGCCTCCACCGCTCGACCGGCTTCGCGCCCCACCGGCCCAAGACCGGCGCGGTGCCGGAGCACCTGGAGCCGCTGCTCGCGACCTGCCGTCCCTACTACGAACGACTCTACCGGCACGCTCTGCGCGCCGGCGACTGACGGAGGCTGCGACGGTGAGAGAGTACGCCCCCGAGGATCTGCCAGATCCGCGCAACGCCGACATCCGGGTCTGGGTCGGCGACCGCCTGTGGCCGCGCCGCGAGGCCCGCGTCTCCGTGTTCGACAGCGTCGTGCAGGGGGGCGACGCGGTGTGGGAAGGGCTGCGCGTCTACCGCGGACGCGTCTTTCAGCTCGCCGCCCACCTCGACCGCCTGCACGCCTCGGCCCACGCTCTGGCGTTCGCCGGCGTGCCGCCACGCGACGAGGTCAGGACGGCGATCTTCAAGACGCTCGAGGCCAACGGCATGCGCGACGAGACCCACGTGCGCCTGACCCTGACGCGCGGCCCCAAGGTCACCTCGGGCATGGACCCGCGCAACAACCGCATGGGGCCCTGCCTGATCGTGCTGGCGGAATGGAAGAAGCCGGTCTACGACGCCGGCGGCATCCGTCTCGTGACCGCGTCGGTGCGGCGCAACTCGCCGCAGACGCTCGACTCGAAGATCCACCACGCCAACCTGCTCAACAACATCCTCGCCAAGATCGAGGCCAACGTCGCCGGCGCCGACGACGCCCTGATGCTCGACCTCCACGGCTTCGTCTCGGAGACCAACGCCACCAACGTCTTCGCGGTGCGCCGCGGCGTGCTGGTGACGCCCCATGCGGACAGTTGCCTGCCGGGCGTGACCCGCGGCGTGGTGATGGCGATGGCGCGGGCCGACGGCATCGCGGTCGAGGAGCGCAACGTCTCGCTCTCCGAGATTTACACCGCCGACGAGGTCTTCACCACCGGCACCATGGGGGAGCTGGCGCCGGTGCTCGAGGTGGACGGGCGGCGCGTCGGCGGCGGCGCCGTGGGCGCCGTCACCCGGCGGCTCCAGGAGCTCTACCGCGGGAAGACGGCGTCCGAGGGCGAGCCGTTGCCGTTCTGAGACGGAGATCATCAATGTCTGAAGATCTGGAGAACCTGTTGGACGGCGTGGAAGCGATCGCGCGGAAGGCCGGACGCGCGATCCTCGAGATCTACGCTCGCGCCGACGACGGCGTGACCTACAAGGACGACCGCTCGCCGCTGACGGCGGCCGACCTGGCGAGCCACCGCGTCCTCGACCCGGGCCTGGCGGAGCTGGCGCCCGGCGTGCCGGTGCTCTCGGAGGAGGGGCGCTCCATGCCCTACGAGGAGCGCCGAAACTGGCGGCGGCTCTGGCTCGTCGACCCGCTCGACGGCACCAAGGAGTTCATCAAGCGCAACGGCGAGTTCACCGTCAACGTGGCGCTCCTCGAGGACGGCGTCCCGGTGCTCGGAGTCGTGTACGCGCCGACGCTCGAGCGCACCTACCTGGCGGCCCGCGGCGCCGGGGCCTGGCGCCGCGACGGCGACGCCGAGCCGCGGGCGATTCGCGCCGCCGGCACCGGCGGCGAGGAGCTCGTGGTGGTAGCCAGCCGCTCGCACGCGGGGCCGGAGCTCGAGGCGTTCCTGGCGGCCTTGCCGCCGCACCGTCTCGCCAGCATGGGCAGCGCGCTCAAGCTCTGCCTGGTCGCCGAGGGCGCCGCCGACGTCTACCCGCGTCTCGGCCCGACCATGGAGTGGGACACCGGCGCCGCGCACGCGGTGGCGGTGGAGGCGGGCGGACGGGTGGTGGACGTCGAGGGCGAGGACCTGCGGTACAACAAGGAGGACCTCCTCAACCCGTACTTCCTCGTCCTCGGGGAGCGGGCCGTGCCCTGGGAGTCGGCGTTGGCGTCGACGCGGTGACCACGCGGTCGCGTGACGAGCGGAGGTACGAGAATCGCCGCCAGACGCGCGACGCGACGCGCCAGCTCGGGCAAGGTCAGGGGCTCCCTTCCTCCTTCTCACCGGCCGCGGCGGCGCGCTCGGTGGCGATCGCGAGCAGCTCGCGGGCCTGGCCGTCGTCGGGGGCGAGCTCGACGAGGCGGCGCAGCTCGGGCACCGCCTCGTCGAAGCGTCCCATGTCCATCAGGGTGGTGGCCCGCTGCCTGCGGATGTCGGCGCGGTCCGGCGCGATCTCGAGGGCGCGGGTGAAGTAGGCGAGGGCCTCGTCGAGCAGCCCCTGGCCGCCGCGCAGGTTGCCCACCATGCGCAGCGAGTCGACGTGGTCGGGGTCGTAGGCGAGGGCTGCCGCGTAGTGGTCGATGGCGGCGTAGTGGACGCCCTTGTTGAAGGCCAGCGAGCCGATGGTGTAGTGGAGGTCGGCCTTCTCGGACTTCGCCTGGGCCTCGCCGGGGTCGAGGTCGATGGCGGCGACGAGCTGGTCGCGCGCCGCGTCGGCGTCGCCCGCGTGGTAGAGCGTCAGGCCCAGGGACTTGCGGTAGTAGAAGCTCTCGGGATCGGCCGCCACGGCCTTGCGGTAGGCGTCGGCGGCGGCGGCGAGGTCGCCCGCCAGCACCGCCTGGTCGCCGCGAAACTTGTGGAAGGCGCCGCCGGCGGCCGAGCGCCGCACCTCGTCGACGCGGGGATCGGGGAAGCCGGGCGCCGTCTCGCCGCGCGCCTCGAGGTGGCGGCGGGCGTCGTCGAGACGGCCGGCGCGGCGGTAGGCCTGGGCGAGCGGGTAATGGACCTGCGACGCCGCGGGATCGAGCTCGAGGGCTCTTTCGTAATGGACGATGGCGCCGTCGGTGCCGCCGGCCCGGTCGAGGGCGCGGGCGAGCCCGAAGCATGCCGCGGCCGACTCGGCGTCGAGCTCGAGGGCCGCCGCGAAGGCGTCGCGGGCGGCGTCGGGCTGGCCGAGGGCGAGGCGAGCCTCGCCGAGCCGGAGGCGGGCCGCCAGATCTTGGGAATCGATCTCGAGCGTCCGCTCGAACAAGTAAGCGGCGGCCTCGAGCTCGGCCCGTTGCGCCTGGACGTAGCCGAGCAGGTACGACCACTGGGGATCGCCGGGAGCGAGGGCGAGGGCGTTGGCGAAGCTGGCGCGGGCGGCGTCCCAGAGCTCGTAGGCGGCGTAGAGGCGGCCGAGCCCGCCGAAGGCGGCGGCCCGCGCGTCCGTGCCGGCGTCGGAGCGGCCGAGCGCCTCGACCTGGTCGTGGGCGGCGACCAGCTCGCGATGGACGGCGTCCTCCACGGTGCCGGCGGCGGGCCGCGGCACCGGGGCAAGGTTCTGCGCCGCCGCCGGTCCGGCGAGGACGAGGACGAGGGCGACGAGACTGACTGCGCGCTTCTTCAAGATCTCCACCTCCTGCTGACCGGAGTATAACGATTTGAAGCGTCTGGCCAGAAACCAAAAGCCGGTTAAAAAGAAGGAGGACGAGGGGAGCCAGCCGACGCTCGACGAGGACGCCGGACTTTCCGACGACAGGGGGCAGACCCCACAATAGCCTTCCGGACTTTCCGGACGAGGGGGGCAGCGGCTCCCCCCCTCTCCGGAAAACTCCGGAAGTGGGGGGCAGGCGCTGCAAAAAACGCGGCCACTGACTGAAAACAAACGACTTAGCCCTGGCCGCCTCCTACTCCCCTCCCCCCCTGGGAGAGGGGCCGGGGGTGAGGGTTCCGCCGCACCAGGATCTTGCCCGCCAGCTCCAGCGCTGCCGCGCCCGCCGCCTCCAGGAAACTGGCGATCGACGACGGCGAGCGCGCCAGCCCGTCGGCGAGGTTCAGCGCCTCCATGAGCTCCGGATTGCCGTGGCGGATCCGGCCGACGGCGCGGCCGTCGCGGTAGAGCACGGGACCGGCGTCGTCCTCCGGGTCGACGGAGAAGTTGCGCGCTCGGTCGACGAGCGGCAGGAAGGCGGCGGCGAGCAGGGCCGTGTCGCGGTCGGTGAGGACGCCGAAGGGCTCGTCGCCGCCCTCCGGGCT
>Ga0302046_10001358_pt1 | contig 22934 bp, 17 predicted proteins | sample RVTome_11_FD_200261 | JGI IMG/M metagenome (GOLD analysis project Ga0302046, IMG submission 200261) | Soil microbial communities from uranium-contaminated site in the Upper Colorado River Basin, Wyoming, United States - RVT147D111 (version 2) ... | reverse complement strand
CCGGGTGTTGTCACTACATCGGGTTTCGGCGGACAAGTCCCGCGCACGTACCCGCCATGGCGGATCCGACAACCGGACGTCGTCGTAACTCGTTGAACGAGATTCTTTGCCGTTCAAGTTGGGCTAGCGCCCGACGACCCACTCGATCGGCGGCAGGTCGATCTCGTCCTGCAGGTCCTCCGTGGCGCCCGTCGCGAGGAACTCCCAGACGGCGTCGCGGAACGCGGGCGACGCTTCCAGGGCCTCGGCGAGCGCGCCGTGCGAGCCCTCGTTCACGACGACGAGATGCCCCTTCTCGAAGAAGGGCACGAGCTCGAGCGCGTTCTCGAAGGGCGTCGACGTGTCCCAGGTGCCGTGCACGATCAGCGTCGGGACCTCCGTCGCGAAGTTCTCGCGGAAGCCCTCGCCGAGGTCGCTCTGCCACACGGGACAGGTCGCGTCGTAGAAGCCCCCGAGCGCGCCGACGATCCTCGCGGCCGGGTCGGCGTCGAGCACCGCCTTGCGCTCGGCGCTGATCCCCGAGCCGCAGTCGAGCATGAAGAAGCTCGCGGTGGGCAGACCCCCGTCGCGGTTCCCGAGCGCCGCGAGCGCGGCCGCCTCGAAGTCGCCGGCGTGCAGCGCGATCAGGTCCGCGGGCCACGTGGGCACGCCTCCGCGCGAGCTGACGCGGCGCGTGTAGCCGAGCGCCATGTCGCGCAGGCGGCGCGCCGTGAAGAGCACCGCGCGCTCCGCGCCCGTGCGCGGGTCGTCGACGACGACCTCGATCGGCTCGCGCTCGGCTTCCTCGATCACGCGCCCGAAGCCGGCGAGCAGCCCGCCGTCGGGGATGCGCCCCGCGAACGCGGGCGCGGCCTCGGCGACGGCGGCGATGCGCTCGAGCGCCGCGAGCACCCAGCCCGGCATGTCGTAGGTGTGGTCGGGCCCCTCCATGCCGCCGAGCACCGCGCGCGCGACGGTGCCCGGGAAGCGGCGCAGGATCGCCATGCTCCAGTGCGAGCCGAAGCTGACGCCCCACAGCGTGATCTTCCCGTACCCCAGCGCCTTGCGCGCGTCGTCGACGTCGGCCGCCGCCTCGAGCACGTTGAAGCCCGCGAGGTCGTAGCCCTGCTCCTCCCAGTGCGCCTTGCACTCCGCGCAGGCCGCGCGCAGGCGCGCGTTCTCCTCCTCCTCGCCGACGTCGACGTCGAGGGCGAAGGGCTCGTACCCCGCGCACTCGGTGTCCGGCGCCGACGAGCCGATGCCGCGCTGGCCGACGACGACGAGATCGGCGATGGCGAGGTAGGGCTCGATGCGCTCCTCGTAGAAGCCGCGGCGCGCGAGGTCCCCGCCGAGCCCCGGCCAGCCCGGCCCGCCGTGCAGGAGGAAGACCGGCGGCGTGTCCTTCGGCGCGCTCTCCTTGGCGCGGAAGCGGTACAGCTCGACCTCGATCGCGGCGCCCTCGGGCTCGGCGCGCACGAGCGGGACGTGCAGCACGCCGCGCTCGGCCGCGGCGCCGCCGCCGCTCGCGAGCGCGACCTCGACGGGCTCGAGGACGAGCGTGCCGGGAGCGCTCGCCTCCTGAGCGAGGGCCGCGGCCGCGGGAGCCATCGATACGAGAGCGCGCAGCGCGGCGCCGCGCCCGGTCGCGAAGTGTTCCTTCGGCATGTCGTTCTCTCCGTCAGGAAGGACGGGAGTGTACGTGGGCCGCGCCGTCTATTCGCGGAAAGCCGGCGACCGCGGCGTATCCTGTGCGTACATGCCCCGCAAGTCCCGCTCCCTGCGCGAGCTCGCCTTCTCGCGCGCGCCCTTCGGCCTCGGCCACACGAAGCCGCACCACTTCCGCGAGATGCTGCGCGTCGCCTGGGAGAACCGCGACCGGCTGGGCTACGCCTGGAGGGTCCTGACGCAAGGCGTTTGCGACGGCTGCGCCCTGGGCACCACGGGGCTGCGCGACTGGACGATGGACGAGACGCACCTGTGCCTGGTGCGCCTGAACCTCCTGCGGCTCAACACGATGGGGGCGCTGGACCACGCCCTCCTGGCGGACGCGGAGGCGCTCGCCGGCCGCACTTCGAAGGAGCTGCGCGACCTCGGACGGCTCGCCCACCCCGTGCGCCGCCGGCGCGGGGAGCCGGGCTTCACCCGCGTCGCGTGGGAGGAGCTCTTCGCGGACGTCGGCGCGCGCTGGCGCGCCTTCGACCCGGCGCGCACCACGATGTTCGTCACGAGCCGCGGCGTGACCAACGAGGTGTACTACGTCGCGCAGAAGGTGATGCGCTACCTGGGCTCGAACAGCGTCGACAACTCGGCGCGCCTGTGCCACTCGCCGAGCACCGCCGGGCTCAAGTCGACGCTCGGCGTGGCGGCGACGACCTGCTCCTACCGCGACTGGTACGACGCCGACCTGATCGTGTTTTTCGGCTCGAACCCGGCGAACGACCAGCCGGTGGCGATGAAGTACCTCGAGAAGGCGCGCCGCGGCGGAACGCGCGTGCTCGTGGTCAACGCCTACCGCGAGCCGGGGATGGAGCGCTACTGGGTGCCCTCGAGCCCCGCTTCGGCGCTCTTCGGCACGCGGATGAGCGACGGCGTCTTCCTCGTGAAGGTCGGTGGCGACATCGCGTTCCTGGCCGCGGTGCAGAAGGTGATCCTGGAGCGCGGCCAGGAGGAGCGCGAGTTCATCGAGGCCGCGACCACGGGCTTCGACGAGTACGCGCGCGCGCTGCGCGAGCAGTCCATGGACGAGCTCCTCGCGCGCTCGGGCGCGCGGCTCGCGGACGTCGAGGCGTTCGCGAGCGAGGTCGCCGGGGCCGAGACCGGCGTCTTCGTCTGGTCGATGGGCATCACCCAGCACGCGCACGGCGCCGACAACGTGCGCGCGATCGTGAACCTCGCGCTGCTGCGCGAGTTCGTCGGCCGGCCGGGCACCGGGCTGATGCCGATCCGCGGGCACTCCGGCGTGCAGGGCGGCGCCGAGATGGGCGCGTACGCGACCGCTTTCCCAGGCGGCGTTCCGATCGACGCACGGAGCGCCGCGCGCTTCTCCGAGCTCTGGGGCTTCGAGGTCCCGGCCGAGCGCGGGCTGACGACGGTCGAGTCCATGGCCGCCGCCGAGCGCGGCGAGATCGACGGCCTCTACTGCATCGGCGGGAACTTCCTCGAGACGCTGCCGGCTCCCCATCGCGTGCGCAGCGCCCTCGCGCGCATCGCGCTGCGCATCCACTCCGACGTCGTGCTCTCGCCGCCGATGCTGGTCGAGCCCGCGGACACGACCGGCACGGTCTACCTGCTGCCCGCCCGCACGCGCTACGAGCAGGCGGGCGGCGGCACCGAGACGACGACCGAACGGCGCGTGATCTACAACCCGCACGTCCCCGGCCACGAGGTGGGCGAGGCGCGCTCGGAGTGGGAGATGCTGCTCGACTTCGCCCACGCGGTGCAGCCCGAGGGCTACGAGCGCCTGCACTTCCCGGACGCGGACGCGATCCGCGCCGACATCGAGCGCGCGGTGCCGGCCTACCGCGGGATCGCCGCACTGCGCGAGCGGGGCGACCAGTTCCAGTGGGGCGGCGCGCGCCTGTGCGAGGGGCGCCGCTTTGGCACGCCCGACGGAAAGGCGCGCTTCCAGGCCGTCACCCTGCCCGCGCTGCCGCCGGGTGTCGGCGCCGGAGCCGACGTGTTCCTGCTCGCCACGCGCCGCGGCAAGCAGTTCAACTCGATGGTCCAGGCCGACACCGACCCGCTCACCGGCGCCGACCGGGACCACGTGTTCCTCTCGCCTATCGACGCCGAGCGCCTGGGCCTGGCGACGGACGACCCGGTCCTCCTCGAGAGCGAGCACGGCTCGTTCGTGGGGCGGGTTTTCGTGGCGCAGGTCGCGCCGGGGACGCTGCAGGGGCACTGGCCCGAGGTGAACGGGCTGATCGGGGCGGGCGTCGTGGACGCGGAGGGCGGCGTGCCCGACTACAACGCGCGCGTGACGCTGCGGGCCCGGACCTGACGCCGTCCGGACCGGTCGCCCGAGGAATCCCGGGAATCCCGTCCGGAAGAGGGGGCGGACCCTGGATGCTCGCCCTGCCCGCAACGTCGAGAACAACTTCGGCCCTTCGACGCTGGGACGGATCTTCACGGCCTACACGGTCCCCGCCGACAAGTGGCTGGTGATGACCGACTACGACGTCGTCTTCTCCGGGACCGCGCCGGACCTCGACCTGTACGAGAGGCGTAGGGCACCCGGACCGTCGCGTCTTCGATGCTGAGCGGCCTGAGGGGCATCGGCGATCACGTTCCCCGCACGCGCCGCCGGATCCCCTTGTTCCTGGGGGACCGGGCTCAGGTCGTGGAGGGGATCGAGGTCCTGCACGTCGAGGAGTTCCTGGCGACGTTGCCGCGCGGGGGAGCCTCCGGGCGCCTGGCGGCCCTATGCCCCTCCCAGGATCGACAGGCAGACTTCCCCGACCTCCCGCCCAGGGGAGCGCCTCGACGCCCGCCGCGAGCGCCGAGCGGCGCTCGACATCGCAGACGAGCCAGCAGGTCGCGACGTCCTTCCCCACCAGGTCTCGCCAGCGCTGCAGCGGCTCCGCCATGCGCGGCATCGGGGTCGCGTTCGCCTTGCACTCGAATCCGTGCTGGTGGCCGGCCAGCTCGAGGACGAAGTCGACCTCGAGGCCGTCGCTCGAGCGGAAGAACGACAGGGGCGCTCGGTCTCCGGCGTTCGCGAAGGCCTTGGTGATCTCGGCCATCACGGCGGCTTCGAAGAAGGCGCCCTTCATGGGGCCGTTCCAGAGCTGCTCTGCGTCGCGGTGGCCGGTGAGGAAGGCCGCCAGGCCGCTGTCCAGCATGTAGAGCTTCGGGGACTTGACGAGACGCTTGGTGGTGGAGCGCGCGAAGGGCACCAGGCGCTGCACGACGCCGCTCGCCTCGAGCACCGAGGTCCAGCGGCGGGCGGTGGTGGCCGCGACACCGCCGTCCCGGGCGAGCTCCGCGTGGCGCAGGAGCTGGGCGCTGCGCGAGGCGCAGAGCCGCAGGAAGCTCTCGAAGGTCTGGAGGTCCCCGACTTGCACGAGCTGGCGGACGTCGCGCTCGAGGTACGTCTGGAAGTAGCTCGCCATCCACAGCCGCAGGTCGACCCCGCGGTTCAAGCGCGGCTCGGGGAAGGAACCCCGGAGCAGCTCGCCGGCGGTGCTCGAGCGCGGTTCGTGGGAGAGCTCGGACGCGCTCAGCCCGAAGAGGTGCAGGATGGCGGCGCGGCCCGCGAGGCTCTGCGACGCGCGCTCCATGAGCGGGAAGCTCTGCGAGCCTGTCAGGATCCACTGGCCGGGCCGCCGGTCTCCGTCGATGCGGGTCTTCAGGTAGGAGAGGAGCTCGGGCGCGTGCTGGATCTCGTCGAAGACCCGCGGCGCAGGGTGCGCGGCGAGGAAGGCGCGCGGATCCTCGAGCGCCGCGGCCCGGACGTCGGGATCCTCCAGCGAGGCGAGCCCGAACGCGGCGCCGAGCTCCTCGCGGACCAGCGTCGTCTTGCCCGTCTGGCGGGCTCCGGTGACCACCACGGCGGAGAGGTCGCGAGGGCGCGGCGCAGGGTCTCGGCAAGGGCACGCGGGAGGTACACCCCGGCAGCTTGAGGCCCCTCGAGGTGAGCGAATCCACTTTTGAAAGGTCGATTCGCATTGAAGGCCGCGCCCAGACCGCCAGCGCCAGCGTCCAGAGCACCACGTGCAGGCCACGAGGAGAACCGGGAATCCGGGGGTTGAGGCCCCGGCCGAATGGTTGTAGATACAACCTACCAATGCCCCTCGACCGCCGGAGATTCGCCCCCATCGCCACGGACTGCCTGGCGCGCAAGTTCCGCATGCTCGGCCGCGCCGTGACCGCGCTCTACGACGAGGCGCTGCGCGGCCACGGCCTCAAGGTCAGCCAGATGAACGTCCTCGTCGCGGTCGCCGTGATGGGGCCCACCCGCCAGGCGGCGGTCGCCGAGCAGCTCTTGCTCGAGAAGTCGACCCTCAGCCGCAACGTCGAGCGCCTGCGCCAGAGCGGCTGGATCGCCGTCACCGGCGGCGAGGACGGGCGCTCCCACGAGCTCAGCTTGACGCCCGCGGGCCGCGAGCTCCTCGAGGAGCTCACGCCCGCGTGGCGCGGCGTGCAGCGCAGGGCGCGGCGCCTCGTCGGGGAAGAGGCCGTGCAGACCGTCGACCGGATGGTGGCGGCGCTCGGCGGTCCATCCGCTTGACTCGATCCATCAAGGAATTCAGAGACCTCCTCACGTCCCGATAGTTGTACCTACACCTATGAAGCTCGAAGACCACCGCACGGTGAGAGCGGTCCGCGCCAAGGGCCCGGTGCCTCCTCCTTCGATGCCGCTCGACGCCGATTGGCTGCGGTCGCTCTGCCGCGAGGCCGGCGCCGACGACGTCGGCCTGGTCGAGCTCGAGCGCCCCGCGCTCGCGGGCGAGCTGCCCCACGTCCGCGCGGCGCTCCCCGGGGCCCGGATGCTCGTCGCCTTCGTGTGCCGCATGAACCGCGAGCCTGTCCGCTCGCCGGCGCGCTCGGTCGCGAACCTCGAGTTCCACCACGCCGGCGACCGCGTCAACGAGGTGGCGCGCTCCATCGTCGCCACGCTCGAGCGGATGGGCGTGCGCGCGCTGAACCCGTCCATGGGCTTCCCGATGGAGCAGGAGCGCTTCCCCGGCCGCCTGTGGGTCGTGCAGCACAAGACCGTGGCCGTCGAGGCCGGCCTCGGCCGCATGGGCATCCACCGCAACCTGATCCACCCGAGGTTCGGGAACTTCGTCCTGCTCGGGACCGTCGCCGTCGCCGCCGAGGCGAGCGCCTACGACCGCCCGCTCGACTACAACCCGTGCCTGGAGTGCCGCCTGTGCGTGGCCGCCTGCCCCGTCGGCGCGGTCCACGGCGACGGCAGCTTCGACTTCTCCGCCTGCTACACGCACAACTACCGCGAGTTCATGGGCGGCTTCACCGACTGGGTCGAGACCGTCGCCGACTCGCGGAGCGCGGCCGACTACCGCGAGCGCGTCACGCCGTCCGAGTCGGCCTCGATGTGGCAGAGCCTGAGCTTCGGCGCCAACTACAAGGCCGCCTACTGCATGGCCGTCTGCCCGGCGGGCGAGGAGGTCATCGCGCCCTTCCTCGAGGACAGCAAGGAGCACGTGGAGCGCGTGGTCCGACCCCTGCAGAAGAGGGAGGAGCCCGTCTACGTGGTCCCCGGCACGGACGCGGAGGACCACGCGCGCCGGCGCTACCCACACAAGACGCTGCGGCACGTCAAGAGCAGCCTCTACCCGACGTCGATCCGCGGATTCTTCGCGGGTCTTCCGCTGGTCTTCCAGCCGCGCCGCGCGGGCGACCTCGCCGCGCGCTACCACTTCACCTTCACCGGCGCCGAGCCCTTCGAGATGACCGTCGCGATCGCGGCGGGCGAGCTCGCCGTCGAGCGCGGGCTCGCCGGCGACGCCGACCTCTCCGTGACGGCGGACAGCCGGACGTGGCTGCGCTACCTCGCCGAGAAGAAGGGGATCGCGCGCGCCCTGCTGACGCGCAAGGTGCGGCTGGCGGGGCGACCGGGGCTGCTGGTGCGCTTCGGGCGCTGTTTCGCCTGAGGAGTACGGATCCGGCGCGCGGCGAATCAGCGCTCCCGCGGCGCCCATCGTCCACTCAGGAACGCCAGCGCGGTGCTTCGGAACGGTTCACCGAGCTCCCCGAAGATCGGGATGTGGCCCCCGTCGGGGACGATCCAGAGGTACGAGTCCGGGATCGCCTCGTACATCTCGACGGGGATGCTGACGGGAAAGAACTCGTCGCGGTCTCCGTGGACGATGAGCGTCCTGGCCGTGATCGTTCCGAGGAACGGACGCGTGAAGTTCATGTCGTCGTAGGTGTCCTTCATCCGGTGGAACAGCTCGATCACCTCCCGTGTCTGCGCCTCTCCCCGTGAGCTGCAGGCGCCCCATTCCTCCAGCTCGGCGGCGTCCAGGCCCTCGGGAACCGTTCGTCGCATGATCGCCCTGGCCTGCTCCGGGAAGTGCGACGTCGCTCCGATCAGGACCATCGCCTCGACGCGTTCGGGTTGCTGCGTCGCCATGTGGAGCAGGGTCATCCCCCCGCTGCTCATCCCCATCGCCTCGACGCGCTCGATCCCGAGCTCATCGAGCAGCGCGAAGACGTCCAGCGCCGCCTCGCGATGCGTGAACGCCCGCGCCGGATTCGTGGACCGCCCGTGCCCACGCAGGTCGGGGATGATGAGGCGGCGATGCCGCGCGAGCTGCTCCACGTGGGGGTGCCAGCTCTTGGCACACCCCCCGAAATTGTGCAGAAGGAGCAGTGGGGCCCCCTCTCCCGACTCCTCGTAGTACATCTGCATGTCGCGGATCGGCAGCGTGTCTCCTGCGATGGCGCCCTGGCTCGAGGCCGGCGGCGCGAGGTGCCCGCACAGGAAGAGAAGAGCGGCTGCCACGACGTTCATCTTGCGCATCGTCTCCCTCGCCTACGTTCCAACGTGAGGTGGAATGCTCCTCGTCGAGCGGTAGTGTACCAGCCGGCTGGGTGTGCGCTGGCGGTGCAGAGGACGCGCGGAGCCGGAGAACGGAGGCCGACGCGAGTCTCCGGCTCACCGCGAAACGAGGACGCCGCGCGCGGTCTCCTCGTCATCGTCGCGCCGGCCCTCGCCGTCGCCGGATGCGCTTCGCCCGGTCCCGCCTCCGACGTCGACGACCTCGGGCTGCGCAAGCTCCCGAGCACCGCCGCCGAGGGCTGAACTGACGACCGAAGCTCTCCTGATCTGATACATTCCGGGCTCACTGCTGATTGCTGCGCCTTCCCATCAGAGGTGCGCCGATCCATTGGCGTTCTCCATCGCCTTTCCGAACGAATCCGCATGAAGACTCCGCAACCCCTCGTACCCATCGCCATCGTCGTCTTCTCGGCCTGCAGCTCGATCACGGAATGCGAGGTCGACAATCCCAACCGCGGCGTCGCCACGGCGACGGGCCCGTCCATCGAGGAGATCTCCGTCGACAACGCTTCGCACGGAGCCGTCGTCGGTATCCACGCCCTCCTGCGCACGCCCACGATCGGCGGCAAGGTCGACGACGGAGTCAAGGTACACGTCCGCTCCACCCGCAAGGAGGGCACGGCGTTCGGTCCGACGTTCCCCATGGAGGAGACCTCCTACCTGAACTACGAGCGCAGCCTGTACCGCCTCAACTACGGGCCGTACGAAGCCTGCCTGATGGCCGATTTCAAGCCCGGGCCCTCCATCGAGCCCGAGCTACCGGTCCTCACGACATACACGGACAAGGCCGAGTTCTTCGTAGCTGCGGCCGAGCCGTGCGAGCAGTGGGCCGACGCTGCCGCCGGGACCGGCGGCTGGACGTTCGACGGCATCTTCGACGCGGACAGCGGGGAGGCGGTCGCCACGAGCGGGTCGGCTCCCTTCTTCGGGCGAACGGACTTCGGCCTGACGGTACTGACGGGTCCGCTCACCACGGACGGCGCTCCGGGAGACCTCTGGAAGTTCGATCTCGTGTCACCCGACGTGTCCGCGGACGCGAACTGGCAAGGGCTCCCCGAGATCGCCCTGAACATCTCCACCAACACGGGCATCCAGATCTTCGCCCAGCCGATCTTCACCTACTTGTACGAAGACGGCTCGCTCCAAGACCTCGCACCGGCCGACGACGGCGGCTTCATCTTCTACGAGCTGACCGGAGGCAGCACCGTCTACGCGCCCACGATGCGCCCCGGAGACGTGACGTTGACCCAGATCCGGGTCCGGATCTTCGCTCCCTACGTCATCACCACGTCCGAGTTCTTCGTGCACCTGGGTCTGATCTGCCCCATGCCCTCGCGCCTGCCGAGCCTCATCCAGGCCGTGCTGGGCGAGCTGGCCGCTGCGGGCGACATGAAGGCGGCGCCGCGGCCCGGCGGGAAGTGACCGCAGAGAGCCGTCTCGGTCCAGAAAGGGACCGGGCTCCGTCGCGTACGTTGCGTATTCGGGAAACCTGCCGATGCCGTAGTTGAAGAGCATCACGACGCTGCTCTTCGGGCTGCGCAGGTAGTTCGCAATGGCCAGATCGCTTGATGGTGCGCACGATCAGGCCGGGCGCCGAGGACGCGTTCGCCTCGTTCGGCGCGTTCGCCAGCGGCCTCGACGCGGCAGCGCAGGAGGGCTACGCCGCGCGCAAGGAGGCCCTGATGGCGACGATGGAGCGTGCCGAGTACTACGACGGCGACGTCGTCCTCGAGCTCTGCTACGGAGCGGACGAGCTCGGTGGCGAGCGACCGCCTGCGTCAGCGCTTGGCCGGAGCGCGCTCGACCGCGTCGAGCGCCGCGCCGAGGTCCGCGATCACGTCGCCGGGGCTCTCGAGGCCGATCGAGAGGCGCACGAGCTCGGCGGGCGCCTCGCCCTTGTAGGAGGAGTGGGTCATGCTCGCGGGGAGCTCGATCAAGGTCTTCGTGTGCCCGAGGCTGACCGCGAGCGTGATCGAGTAGGCCTCCGCCGCGATCTGGTCCATGAGGTCCACCGGATCCACGCGCTCGGTGTCGGGCTCGAACGCGATCATGCCGCCCGGCGCGAAGTCGCCGTCGAAGTCGCGCAGCTGGCGCTCTGCGAGCTCGCGCTGCGGGAAGCTCTCGAGGCCGGGCCAGACGACGCGCCGCACGCGCGGATCCTCCTCCAGCCACCGCGCGACCTTCTCCGCGGTGTACTGCTGGCGCTTGATGCGCAGGGCGAGCGTGGGCAGCCCGTAGACGAGGATCGACCACGCGGACTTCGAGGCCAGGATCCCGCCGAAGTCCTTCCTGTAGAGCAGCAGGTCGCCCAGCATGCGGCGCGGGACGATGGCCGCTCCCCCGAGCTCGGTGCCGAAGCCGCCCAGGTTCTTGGTAAGGCTGTGGAGCACGACGTCGGCCCCGTGCTCGAGCGGGCGCTGGCCGAACGGCGTGGCGAACGTGTTGTCGATGTAGACGAAGAGGCGCCGGTCCCGGCTCCGTTTCGCATTCACATCGTCGGCGAGCCTGCGGACGGCCGCGATGTCGATCAGCTCCAGCGTCGGGTTGACCGGCGATTCGAAGTAGAGCACGCGCGTCCGCTCGTCGATCGCCGCGCGCACGGCCGCGAGGTCGTTCATCGACGCGCGCGCGACGTCCACTCCCTGCCGCGGGAGCCAGTTCACGAGCAGCGAGTGCGTGCAGCCGTACACGACGGGATGCGCGATGACGCGATCGCCGGCTCGCAGCACCGAGCACAGGGCCGCCGAGATCGCCGCCATGCCCGAGGCGAACGTCACGCAGTCCTCCCCGCCCTCGACGTCGGCGAGCTCGCCCTCGAGGATCGACCGCGTCGGCTCGTCCAGCCGGTCGTAGATGTAGACGGGGGGCTCGCCGATGTCCTTGACGTGCTGGCCGAACTCGCCGAAGCCGCGCGCTCCGCGCTTGGCCGAGTCCAGGCGGTACGTCGTCGAGGACGAGAGCGGCGGGGTGACGTGGTGCGAGAAGTCCCACTTGGCGGAGTGCTCGGGTCCGTGGACCAGCCGCGTCGTGGGTCGGTAGCGCTTCGAGGGACTGCCCATGCTGCACCTTTCGCGGACGGAGCCTACTCGTCCGCCCGGACGAGCTCCATGTACTGCGGCTCCCAGACCTCGAGGTCGAGCCGCTCCTCGAGCTGCGCGCGCGATCGCCGCGTGGCCACGCCCGCGCGCACCGCCTCCTCGGCGACGGCCAGGGCGACGGCGCGGCTGACGCGGCGGATCTCGCCGACGGTCGGCAGGATCGTGCCCGCGGCGAGCTCGTCGGGCGCCACGCAACCGGCGCAGGCGCGCGCCGCGGCGGCGAACATGGAGTCGGTGATGCGCTCGGCGTGCGAGATCCAGGCGCCCATTCCGACCCCGGGAAAGATCAGCATGTTGTTCGCCTGCGCGACCGGGATGCGGTGGTTCTCCAGCCGGACCGGCGCGAAGGGGCTGCCGGTGGCGAGGATCGCGCGCCCGCGGGTCCAGCGCGCGAGGTCCTCGGGCCGCGCTTCCGAGAGCGCCGAAGGGTTGGAGAGCGCGAACACGATCGGCCGCTCCGCGACGCGCGCGAACGCGCGCACGGACTCCTCGTCGAAGGCGTTCGGAACCCCGGTCGCGCCGATCAGGGCGTGCGGCTCGAAGTGCTCGATCGAGGTCCGCAGCAGCCGGTCGCGCGTGTCCGCGGGCCAGGCCGCGGCGCGCTCGGCGGAGAGGGCGAAGTCGCGCTTGAACGGCTCGAGGTCGGGGCGGCCCGCGTGGACGAGCCCGGTGGCGTCGAGGAGGGCCATCTGGGCGCGCGCCTCGTCCTCGCTCGCGCCCGCTTCCAGCTTCGCCGCCAGGATCGCGCGCGCCGAGCCGAGGCACGCCTCGCCGGCGCCGAGGAACAGGATTCGCCCCGTCGCCATCGGCACGCGCGCCAGCTCGAACGCGTTGCGGAGCGCGGCCAGCACGACGGCGCCCGTCCCGAGGATGTCGTCGTTGAAGGAGGGGATGCGGTCGCGGTAGCGGTCGAGGACGGTGAAGGCGTTGCGCTTGGCGAAGTCCTCCCACTGGACGATGGCGCGCGGCCAGCGGCGGCCGACCGCGTCGACGAAGGCGTCGAGCAGCTCGAAGTACGGCTCGCCGCGCAAACGCCGCTCGCGGCGTCCGAGGTAGAGCGGGTCGCCGAGCAGCCGCTCGTTCTCCGTTCCGACGTCGAGCACCACCGGCAGCGTCAGCGTCGGGTGGATGCCGGCGCCCAGCGTGTACAAGGTCAGCTTGCCGATCGAGATGCCGATCCCGCCCGCGCCCTGGTCCCCGGTCCCGAGGACCCGCTCGCCGTCGGTCACCACGAGCAGCGCCGCCTCCTGCAGCCCCGAGCTCTCGAGCAGCTCGTCGAGCCGGCCGATGTCCTTGGCGTCCTCGGGCGTGACGTAGAGGCCGCGCGGGCGGCGGTAGACGTGGCTGTACTCCTGGCAGGCCTTGCCCACCGTGGGCGTGTAGAGGATGGGCAGCACCTCTTCGAGGTGCTCGAGCGCGAAGCGGTAGAAGAGCGTCTCGTTGCGATCCTGGAGCGCGACCAGGTGCAGGTAGCGCTCGATGTCCGTCCGCTTCCGGCGGTAGTTCTCCGCCACGCGAGCGAGCTGCTCCGCGACGCTCGCCTGGCGCGGCGGGACCACGCCGCGCAGCCCGAATCGCCGCCGCTCCTCGGCCGAGAACGCGGTGCCCTTGTTCAGCACCGGATCCTGCAGCAGAGCGTGCCCGGCCGCCGACACCTCGGCGATCCACGGCTTGCCCCCCGGGCGCCGGTGGATCCGATAGGGATGGCGCGTCGACGGCGGGATCGTCGGCGCGGGATGGACGTCGGAGGTCACGGGGTCGAGCTCCGGCTCGGAGCCTACACCCCCCGGCGGCCACCGTGCAGGCGCTCCGGCGGCGTAGCGCGCCCCGAAAGAGTTCGTAGGCGGGCCGTCATCCCACGAGCGCCGCTTCCCGCCGCGCGCGCTCGGTCCAGCGCCCGCGCGGCGCGCTCGCGGCCGACGGGCAGACCTCGTTCAGGGCGCAGTCGGCGCACAGCGGCTGGCGCGACTTGCAGACGTAGCGCCCGTGCAGGACGAGCCGGTGCCCGGTGTCGACCCACGAGCGCTCGGGGAAGACGGCGCACAGGTCGCGCTCGACTTCGATCGGGTCCTCCGCCCGCGAGAGCCCCAGCCGCCGCGCCACCCGGCCCGCGTGCGTGTCGACGATGATGCCGGTCGGGATGCCGTAGGCCGTGCCGAGCACCACGTTCGCCGTCTTGCGCGCGACGCCCGGCAGCGCGCAGACCGCGTCCATGTCGCGCGGCACCTCGCCGCCGTGCTCGTCCGCCAGCTTCTTGCTCGCGCCCCGGATCGCCTTCGCCTTGTTGCGGAAGAACCCCGTGCTCTCGACGACCTTCTCCACGGCCTCCTGCCGCGCGCGCCCGAGCTTCTCCGCGGTGGGCCAGCGCCGGAAGAGCCGCGGCGTCACGCGGTTGACGGTCGCGTCGGTGCTCTGCGCCGAGAGGATCGTCGCGACGAGGAGCTGCCAGGGAGTCTCGAAGTCGAGCTCGCAGCGGGGGTGGGGGATCGCCTTCGCGAAGCGCTTGCGCAGCTCCTCGTGGCGGGCGGGGGCGGGCATGGCGCCAGCGTACCGCAGCGCCGCCGCACTCGGACCAGCGCCCGCCGACACCGCGACTGGAGCGATGGTGCGCCCGAGCTCTCGAGGCCGATCGAGAGGCGCACGAGGTCGGGGGGCGGGTCGCCCAGCATGCGGCGCGGGCGCTGGACTAGCCCAAGAGCGGATTGCGGTCCCCGCGCCCTGGTGCCTACGTTGCGAGGATGAGCTTGCGAGCAGCGGGAATCCCGGGCCTTGTCGCGCTGGCGGCCCTGGGCGGCTGTGAGGTGGCCGAGGGTGCTGACCAACGCCCCGGGCCCGGAGCCGACGCGGACTCGTCCGCCGCGACCTTCCAGCCCTTCCTGTCGGCCGAGCGCTGTGCGCTGTGCCACAGCGGCTCGCCGCGCGCGAGGGCCTTGCGCAACGCGGACGGAGAGGACGTCTCGCCCTTCGCGACCTGGCAAGCGAGCGCCATGGCGAACGCCTTCCGCGACCCGTACTGGCGCGCGCAGATGGCGCGCGAGGTCGAGCTCGCGCCCGCGCGCGCCGCCGAGATCGAGGGGCTGTGCCTGACCTGCCACGCACCGGCGGCCCATCACGCCGCGCGCCTCGCGGGCGATCCCCAGCCGCGTCTCACGGGCGTGCTCGCGGACCTCCTGACATACCCCCCCAAGAATCGGCCCTGGCGGGCCCCAGAGGCCGGCTTGGGCCCCGCGGAGGTGCGAACCCAAACCTGTCCGGTTTTCTGGCACGCGATGCCCGGACTGCTCCCGGTCGGGTTCGCGGAGGCGAAACCGGCCTTTCCACCAGTCCCCCAGGCCGGACACATGGCCGGGGGGGTAGGTCAGGTAGATCTGGATTCCCGCACCTGCCAGGCGTGCCACATGCCCGACGAGGGCTCGATGCGCATCGCGCGCAATCCCGGCGGGCGCGACTTCGACCTGGGCGAACGCGATCACGTGCGCAGCCACGCGTTCCTGGGCGCCAACACGCTCCTCGCCCGGATGCTGCGCGACCACGGGGACGAGCTGGACGTCCGGGCGCCGGCGTTCGCCTTCGAGCGCGTGCTGCAGGAGGCGCGCGCCTTTCTCGGGCACGAGACGGCGCGGGTCGAGATCGTGCGCGCGCAGCGGGACGGAACGCGCCTCGAGCTCGACGTGCGCGTCGAGAACCTGGCGGGCCACGAGCTGCCGAGCGGCTATCCCTCGCGCCGCGCGTGGCTGGCGGTCGAGGTGCGCCTCGGAGAGGAGCTCGTGTTCAGCTCGGGCGCCTGGGACGAGCGCGGGCGCCTGGTCGGCGTGGCCGACGAGCTCGCGCTGCCGCACTTCGATCGCATCGAGCGCCCGGAGGAGGCCCAGGTCTACGAGATGCTGGCCCTGGACGAGGACGGGCGGGTCACGACGGCCCTCGGACGCATGGCGCGGCGCGCCAAGGACACGCGGCTCCTGCCGCGCGGCTGGCGCACCGACGGTCCGCACGCCGACGAGACGGCGCCGCTCGGCCCGGGCCCGGAGGATGACGACTTCGCCGGGGGCAGCGATACGGTGACCTACGCCGTGACGCTTCCAAGCGCAGCGCCGGCGACGATCACCGCGCGCCTGTGCTACCAGTCGGTGCCCCCCGCCTGGGCCGCCGCGCTGGCGGGCTCGGACACGGCGGCGGCTCGGCGCTTCCTGGCCTTGTACGAACGCGCGGAGCTCGGGCCCGAGATCCTGGCCATGGCGGTCTCGGGCGACGACGCCGCGTCGGGCTCGCTCCCGCGCACGGACCGCGCACGGGGGCGCGAGCCCGACCGGAGCGACGGAGACTCGCCCAAGACCCCCGCCCTCGTACGGTTCTCTACGGAGCGCCCTCTCGCTCTTCGTGCCTCTACGCTGCCGCCGTGAACATCACCGCGCTGGGTCTTGCGTCCTGTCTCCTGACCGTCTCCTGCGGATCGAAACAGGTGCACGAGGCAGCTCCCCCTTGGAATGGACACATCCAGCGCTGGGGGACGCTGCGCGAGGCTCTGCGCGATGGGCAAGACCATGCCCGAGTCGCCGTGACGGAGGTCGCCCGCAAGGGCGTCTACGCGATCGGCGCCCTGGAAGGTCTGCGCGGCGAGATCACGGTCTTCGACGGTGAGGTGTGGGTCTCCGAGGGGCACGCTCAGCGCCCGGTGACGACCCGCGGCGCCGCGACGAGCGCGAATGCGACCGTCCTCTTCGCGGCCGAGGTGCACGCGTGGCGGGAGATCGTCGTCGACGCGGACGTCGATCCCTCGGAGCTCGACGCCTACCTCGCCAGCCAGGCTCGGGCCGCGGGGCTGGACACGAGCGAGCCGTTCCCGTTCGTCGTCGAGGGCGGCTTGCGTCAGCTGAGCATGCACGTCATCGCCGGAGAGTGCCCGATCCGCGCGCGCATGCTTGGGCGCGAAACGACCGCGCCGGCCTACGAGCTTCACGCTGCGTCGGTCGACGGTCGCTTGGTCGGGGTCTTCGCCGCGGACTCCTCGGGTACGTTCTGTCACATGGGCTCTCGGACCCACGTGCATGCCTTGCTCGAGCGCGGCGGTGGCCTGACCGGACATGCCGAGACCGTGGGCGTCGCGGCGGGAGCCGTCCTGAAGCTGCCGGGCGACTGAGACCTGGCGGAACCCTGGGAGTTCTCGCTCGACTTCGCCCTAGTTCGAATGGTGCCGACCCGCTCGGGGGGGTGAGCTGAGCGCGTGGGAGTCCGCGGCTCTCCTGAACCCGCGGACCGGTACGACCCCTTCGACCTCGACAGAGTGAACCATGAAGACGCGAATCAGTGTCGGAAGGAAGAGCGTCGCCCTCGTCGCCACGCTCGCCCTCGTCGCGTGCAGCGCCGTCGCCGCCGCCGCTTCCTTCGAGCCCAGAACCCCTCAAGAGCCCGCCAAGCGCGGTGCGACCAGCTACGCCCCGGTCGCCGGAGTGCAGAGCTTCCAGGAGGTCAAGGCGCGCATGGAAGGCGAGAAGGCCGCGATCCTCGCGAAGCACCGCGCGCTCCTCGAGGAGCGCTATGACCTTTCCGACCGCCCCGTGCAGGGCACGGGGATGTCGCGTGGCAAGCCCGTTCAGGGCGGCGTGCGGGTCAAGCTGCCGGCCGGCACGACGTGGGAGTCGCTCGCGGCCATGCACCCCACCGAGATTCGCGAGAAGGATCTGTGGCCGAAGGGCTTCCTGCCGCTCCCGCACCCCAACCATGTGGAGGGCGGGATGGTGTTCCCGCGCTTCCACATCGACGAGGTCAAGCGTCAGACGGAGCGCGACCTCACGCGCTTCGACCTCGACTTCGACCTGCCCGACCATCTCCTCCCGGAGTTCCCGCCTGCGATCTTCCTCACGACGCGCCCGGACCTCGGCGACGTGTCGCAAGGCCGGCTCGTGACGACGGACAACTACTACGAGCTGTTCAACGGCATCTTGAATCCCAAGCAGATCGAGGGCTTGCGGCTGCTGGTGATGCCGACGCCGCAGCAGCAGTTCAACGCCACCGACGACCGCCGCAGCGCCAAGGCGAGCCTGGGGGTCTCGTGCTTCGACTGCCACGTGAACGGCCACACCAACGCCGCGACGCACCTGGTCGGCGACATCAGACCGCAGGAGTTCCGGCACCGGATCGACACGCCGAGCCTGCGAGGCGTCAACGTTCAACGGCTCTTCGGCTCACAGCGGGCGCTCAAGACCATCGAGGACTTCACCGAGTTCGAGCAGCGCGCGGCGTACTTCGACGGGGACCCGGTCATCGCGACGAAGAAGGGAGTCAATGTCCTCGAGCGCGGCAGCCAGGTGCACTTCATGGCCGAGTTCCAGGCACTGCTCGACTTTCCGCCTGCGCCCAAGCTCGACGTGTTCGCCCGGCTCGACAGCACCCTCGCGAGCGCGCAGGAGCTGCGCGGGGAGGCGCTCTTCCACGGCAAGGCACGCTGTGCCGAATGCCATCCCGCTCCCCATTTCACCGACAATACGATGCACGACATGAAGGCCGAGCGCTTCTTCGAGCCGCGCATGATCAACGGCCGCTACGCAACGGCGGACGGACCGATCAAGACCTTCCCGCTGCGCGGGATCAAGGACTCGCCACCGTATCTGCACGACGGACGCCTGCTCACGCTCGAGGACACGGTCGAGTTCTTCGACCTGCTGACCGGCACCAAGCTCACCTCTGGCGAGAAGGCGGATCTGGTCGCGTTCCTGCGCTGCCTCTAGACGCCGATCCTCCCCGCGTTCCCGCACGGGATCGCCGGTCGCGCGGATCCGGCGCAAGGACAGCCATGCCGCCTGAAGCTTCGCCCTTCGCCTACGGCCCCGTTCCCTCGCGCGCCTTCCAGCCGCCGGAGGAGCTGATCGGGGTCGTCACGAACCGCGTGCGGGCGCTGCGCGAGCGGGGCGAGGCGATCGACTACCTGACCTTCGTCCCCGACGGCGAGCCCACCCTGGACCGGCATCTCGAGGGCGAGCTCGCGACCGAGACGATGCTCGTCGCGGGCGTGAACGACACGGGCGCGGCGATCGAGGGCGTGGCTGCCTTCCTGCAGCGGCTCGGCCCGCGCGGGGCGTACCTGGCGGTGCCGGCGCGCCCGCCCGCGGACACCTGGGTGCATCCGCCCACCGAGGGCGCGGTGAACCGCGCCTTCCAGTGCCTCGCGGCCCGTCTCCCGCGCGTGGAGCTCCTCACGGAGTTCGAGGGGACCGCCTTCGGGAGCGCCGGCGATCCCGCCGAGGACCTGCTGGCGACCGCGACGGTCCACCCCATGCGCGAGGACGCGGCCCGCGCTCTGCTCGATCGAGCGGGGTCCGGCCGCGAGATCCTCGAGCGCCTGGTGGCCGAAGGGCGGCTGCGCCCCGTGCGCTACCGCGACCACACGTTCTACGTGCGGCCGCTCGCCGCGCCTCGGGAGGGCTCGGCCCCGTGACGGAGAGCTGCGAGTCCTGGTACGCGACCGGGCGCGGCGGGCGGGCCTCGCGGGCGCGGACGCGCCCGATTGCCTGGCTCCTCGCGGCCCTTCCCGGCGCCCACACGACGGCGAGGCGAGGTCGAAAGGCCCGCCTGGCAAGCTGGATCGCGCGGGCATGAGCCCTCTCGCGTGGATCGTCCTGGGCGGCTTCCATCGGCGTCGCCGGCGTCTTCCTGATCGACTTCCGTCTGGGGATCACCGCCTGGCTGGCGGCCGCGGCGCACGAGGTGCCCCACCTGCTCGGCGGGCTGGCGACCTACGCCGCCTCGCGCGCCATCGACATCGGCTTCCTGGTGGCCTTCGCCGCCGGAAATCCACTTCCTGGCCTTCGCCGCCGGGCTCGCGCTCAGGTGTGGGCGATGTGCGGGGTCCTCGGCGCCTGAAGCCGGCATGCCACCCAACGACCACCATGCACACGAGGACGACATGCGCTTCGCCGTGAGCGAGCTCGAGGGTAGGTCCGCTGCGGAGCAGCCGGTCGAGATCGTCGAGCGCAAGGGGCTCGGACATCCCGATTCGATATGCGACGCGCTGGCGGAGGAAGCGAGCCTGGCGCTCTCGCGCTTCTACGTGGAGCGCTTCGGCTTCGTGCTGCACCACAACGTCGACAAGGTGCTGCTACGCGGCGGCGTGGCGCGGCCGGCCTTCGGGGGCGGCCAGGTGGACGAGCCGATCGAGGTCTATCTGGCCGGCCGCGCGACGCGCGCGTACGGGGGAGTCGAGGTCCCGGTCGAGGAGCTCGCCATCGGCAGTGCGCGGCCCTGGCTCGGGGCGCATCTGCACGCGCTCGACGTGGAGCGCCACGTGCGCCTGCACTGCCTGATCCGGCCGGGATCGAGCGACCTCGTGGAGCTCTTCGAGCGCCGGCGCGGCAGCGCGCCGCGCCTCGCGAACGACACCTCGATGGGGGTCGGCTTCGCACCGCTCACCCCGCTGGAAGGAGCGGTGCTGGCCGTGGAACGGGGTCTGCGGCAGGGCGCACCCCCGGAGCGCGGCGAGGACGTGAAGGTGATGGGCGTGCGCGTCGACGCTCGTTCGGAGCTGACGGTGGCCTGCGCCTTCGTCGACCGGCACCTGCGCGAGCTCGACGCCTACCTGGACGCGCGGCGCCGCGCGGCCGCGGCCGCGCGCGACGCCGCGAGCATCGTCCTCGACACCGAGCCGCGCGTCGATGTCAACGCCGCGGACGACCCCGCCGCGGGCAGCGTGTACCTCACCGTCACCGGGACGTCCGCGGAGGCCGGCGACGACGGCCAGACGGGCCGCGGAAACCGCGGCAACGGCCTGATCACGCCCGGCCGGCCGATGACTCTCGAGTCGATCGCCGGCAAGAACCCGATCACGCACGTGGGCAAGCTCTACAACGTCGCGGCGGCGCGCATCGCCGAGACGCTGGTGGCGGAGGTCGAGGAAGTCCGCGAGGCCCACGTCCTGCTCGTCTGCCGCATCGGGGCGCCGATCGAGGAACCGCAGGTCGTACACGTGCGGCTCCGACCGGAGCGGCCCGGTCGCGCCAACGATCTTGCACCTCTCGCCCGAGCCATCGCCATCAGGCACCTCGATGGGCTCGGCTCGTTGTGGCAGTCGCTGCTGAGCCTCAATCTTGCCACGGGCGAGAGTCCGGCCGGCAGTTGACGTCACGAGGGCCCTCGACGTCGACCGGGGTCCGCGCCCCCGGGCCACCCGCGACGGACCTGCGTGACCTGCGTCGCGGCGTCGAACGCCTACCCAGGCGCAGGGGCGCCTGGATCGTTCGGTCTGCCTGTTCACTCCCCTCGCCTCCGGCGAGTGCCTCGTCCACTGGGCGAGGAAAGATGCGCAGGTCGAGCCACGGGCCGCTACACGTCCGCTACCGTGCTCGCCCAAGACGCCGCTCCAACGGGGAGGACGAACAGGCGCGGCCGGGTTCCGCTCGCTCGGGGATGCGCCCCAACCCGGCTCCCGATACCCTGCGGGGACCGAGCGCCCGTAGCTCAGCAGGATAGAGCACCGGTTTCCTAAGCTGGAATTGGCATGTTTACGGCGAGCGCCGCGGACGCTGCACAACCTCGCACCACGTCGCACCTCCTCGCGTAACTCCCGCGGACCGCTACCCTTAGGACCAGGGTCGTCGTCGCTCGTCTCCGACTCCTCATCGCACGGCGTCGCTCCGTCACGCGCCGGATCGTGCTCTGACTGCTGAGGAATCTGCTGAGGGCCGTTTTTCCCGTGGCCGGAAACCGGAGCCTGTCCATCAGGGTCGGAAACCGGTGCCTGCACTGCTGAGTCCCCTCCGCCCCCGGGAAGGAGCTGCATCGCCGCCGTCGTGTCGGCGAGCGAGAGCATCGTGTAGTGCTTCAACGTCGTGCGGTAGTCCGCGTGACGCATGATGCGTTGCGCGACCTGCGGCGCGATGCCCGCGCGCGCGAGCCGCGTGCCGAGCGTCGCTCGAAGGCCATGCAGATCGGCGACGCGACCCTGGGCGTCGACCAGCTCGATGCCGGCGCGCTCGAAGTCGAGCTTGCGCGTCAGGTTCGTGACCGCCGTCGGGAACACACGATCGGTGGCCGTCACCCCAGCCGGCCGCGCGGCCTTCAGTTCCGCGAGCAGCTCGGGGTGAAGCGGGACGACGTCCTCGCGCTTCGCCTTGCCGTCGCGGATCGTGAGTAGTCCGGCCTCGAGGTCGAGCGAGCCCCAGCGGCCGGCGGATGTACCGGCGGTCGCTGTTCTCGTCGAGCTTCGGCAGCAGCTCGAGTTGGTTCGACTCGGTTCGCCCGGTCTTCCTGCACCAGTTGGCGAAAGCGCGCAGAGACTCCCGCCGCGTGTTGACCGTCCTCGGCGAGCGCCCGAGCTTCCAGTACGCCATGAGCACGCGCTCGACGGGCTCGAGGGTGAGATCGCTGAGCCGCGAGGCCCGCGTCTCCGCCAAGATCCACTCGAGGTGCATCTGCCGGTCGCGGATGAGCTTCGCGCTGACTCCGCGGCCGCGGCAGTGCTGGAGGTACTCTCGAATGTGCTGCGCGAGGGGCTTCCTGTTCTCCTCGGCAAACCGATCCTGGCGCGGATCAACGACGCCCTCTCTGCGAAGCGCGACGTCCGCCTCGAGCTTGCTCGCGATCCGTTCCGCCGCGCGGCGGTCGGTCGTCCGGCTCGACTTTTCTCGGCGCCGGCCGTGCTGGTCGAAGAACTGGATCAGCCACGGCCCAGATCCCTTCCGCCTGAAGACGCTGGCCATGGCGTCACCGTTCCTCGCCCGCGAGGTCGACCGATGTCGGCGGAAGGCTGGTACCCCCGGCAGGGCTCGAACCTGCGACCCCAGCTTTAGGAAAGCTGTGCTCTATCCAGACTGAGCTACGGGGGCGCTCGGCGGCCATGGTACGCGGTGCCCCCGGTCGGGGCAGCAGGGGCGGCGGGGAAGGAGGGAAGGGCATCTAGGATCGGATCTCCGAGGGCGTCAAGATCGGCGGTCCCGGCGCTGGGCTACCCAGGCTCGGAGGTCCTCGGTGGGGTACCGGAGGGCCCGCCCGATGCGGATGGCGGGGACCTCGCGGGTGTTCGTCAGCTCCCAGAGCTTGCGCGGCGAGATGGCCAGGAAGCGGGCCGCCTCGGCCGGCCGGAGGAGAAGGGGTTCCGGTGCGGGGCGGTCGGCGGGGCGGTGCGAGGTGTCCATGGGCGGTGGGGGCCGAGGGGAGTTCCCCCGGACTCGGCCCAAGCATGGGCGTGCCGTGACGAGCGACCGCCTGCGACAGGCGTGCGCGTGCGCCGCTGGATCGCCAACTTCAAACGCTTCAAGGACGTCTCGGAGAAGATTACCGAGCTCAACACGGAGCTGGTACGTGCCAGTCGGATGGACAAGGGGCGTTCCAAGCGCGCAGGG